>Ga0209810_1000074_pt1 | contig 301387 bp, 324 predicted proteins | sample Coa_R1_7_FD_187159 | JGI IMG/M metagenome (GOLD analysis project Ga0209810, IMG submission 187159) | Surface soil microbial communities from Centralia Pennsylvania, which are recovering from an underground coalmine fire - Coalmine... | ecosystem: Environmental > Terrestrial > Soil >...
CTTCGGCTCCTCGACCGGGTCGGCGGAGAGCGAGACGCGGATCGTGTCGCCGATCCCCTCCGCGAGGAGCGTGCCGATCCCGACGGCGCTCTTGATCGAGCCGCTGAACGCCGTCCCCGCTTCCGTCACGCCGAGGTGCAGCGGGTACGGAACCTTCTCGGCCAGCTTGCGGTACGCCCGGATCATCGTCGGAACGTGGCTCGACTTCACGGAGATCTTGAAGTCGTAGTAGTCGAGCGACTCGAGCAGCCGCACCTCCTCGAGCGCGGCCTCGACGAGCGCCTCCGCCTGGTCTTCGTGCGCCAGCTGCTCCAGGTGCTTCGGCAGCGACCCGGAGTTGGCGCCGATCCGCATCGGGATCCCCTTGGCCTTCGCAGCTTGCACGACCGCCGCCACCTTGTCGGGCCCGCCGATGTTGCCCGGGTTGATGCGAACGGCGGCGACCCCCTGCTCGATCGCCTTGAGGGCGAGGCTGGCGTTGAAGTGGATGTCGGCGATGATCGGGACCGGCGAGAAGCGGACGATCTTCGACAGCGCCTCGGCGTCCTCCGTCTTCGGCACGGCGACGCGCACGACGTCGCAGCCGGCGCTCGCCAGCGCGGCGATCTGCGCGGTCGTGGCCGGCACGTCGTGCGTCTTGGTCGTCGTCATCGACTGCACGGCGACCGGGGCCCCGCCGCCGATGCGGACGCCGCCGACGTTGACGGAACGCTTGCTGGCCATGTGCTCCTACGGTAGCGGCGGCTACCTGGCGATCGCCGCCCGCAGCGCCTCCTTGACGGACGACATCGAGGCGAGCACCGCCGTCGGCTCGTAGCCGCAGTGCGCCATGCAGTTCGCGCAGCGCTCGTCGCGGCCGCGCCCGTACTGGCTCCAGTCCGTCGTCTCGACGAGCTCCCTGTACGTCTTCGTGTAGCCGTCGCCCATCAGGTAGCAGGGGCGCTGCCAGCCGAAGATCGAGTAGCTCGGGATCCCCCACGGCGTGCACTGGAAGTCGACCTTGCCCTCGAGGAAGTCGAGGAAGAGCGGCGTGTGGTTGAGCCGCCAGCGCTTCCGGCCGCCGTCGGCGAACGCCTCCCTGAACAGTGCGCGTGTCTTCGCCACGCCCGGGAAGTGCTCCTGGTCAGGCGCCTTCTCGTACGCGTACGCGGGCGAGATCTGGATGCCGTCGACCTCCAGCTCGTCGTTCAGGAAGTCGAGCACGTCGCGCACCGTCTTCGGCGTGTCCGTCGACAGGAAGGTCGTGTTCGTGTTGACGCGGAAGCCGCGCTCCTTCGCCTCTCGGATCGCCTCCACCGCCTTGTCGAAGATGCCCTCGCGCTCGACGAACTCGTCGTGGCGCTCGCGCAGGCCGTCGAGGTGCACGACCCAGGCGAAGTACGGCGACGGGCGGAAGTTGTCCATCTTCTTCTTCATCAGGATCGCGTTCGTGCAGAGGTAGACGAACTTCCTCCGCTTGACGAGCTCCTCCACGATCACGTGGATCTCCGGGTGCACGAGCGGCTCGCCCCCCGCGATCGAGACCATCGGCGCACCGCATTCCTCGATCGCCGCGACCGCGTCCTGGACCGGCATCCGCTTGCGCAGGATGTGGTCGGGATACTGGATCTTGCCGCAGAACGAGCAGGCGAGGTTGCACTGGAACAGCGGCTCGAGCTCGACGAGCAGCGGGAACTTCTCGCGGCGGCGCAGCTTGTTCCCGAGCAGGTAGCGCGCCATGACGACGTTCTGGCGGAACGGGATGCTCACGGTCTCGCGATCTCCTTCGGCAGTCGGAAGTGCAGATCCTCGGTCGTCGTCGTGCGTTCGTCCACCTCGACCGTACCGAGAGCGCCCAGGCTGGTGACGAGCCTCTGCACGACGTGCTCCGGCGCGGAGGCGCCGGCGGTGAGGCCGATCGTGCTCGCGCCGGCGAGCCACGCAGCGTCCACGTGCGTCTCGTCGTCGACGAGGTAGGCCGGCGTTCCCTCCCGCTCGACCACCTCGACCAGCCGCTTCGAGTTGGACGAGGTCGCCGAGCCCGCGACGAGGACGAGGTCGCACTCGCGCGCGATCGTGCGTGCGGCGTGCTGGCGGTTCGACGTCGCGTAGCAGATGTCGTCCGAGCGCGGCCCGCGCAGCGCGGGGAAGCGGCGGCGGAGCGCGTTCACGATCGCCGACGTCTCCTCGACCGCGAGCGTCGTCTGCGTCAGATAGGCGACGCGCTCGGGGTCGGGCGGCAGCACGTGCTCGGCGTCGACGAGGTCCTGCACGAGCTCCATCGAGCCCTCCGCCTCGCCCATCGTGCCCTCGACCTCCTCGTGCCCCTCGTGGCCGATGAAGAAGATCGTGCTGCCGTCGGCGGCGAAGCGGCGCGCCTCGGCGTGCACCTTGCCGACCAGCGGGCACATCGCGTCGATCACGTCGAGTCGGCGCCGCTCCGCGTCGCGGCGCACCGCAGGCGAGACACCGTGTGCGGAGAAGACGACGGTCGCGCCCGGCGGCACCTCGTCCAGCTCGTCGACGAAGATCGCGCCGCGCTGCTCGAGATCGCGGACGACGTGCTCGTTGTGGACGATCTGCTTGCGCACGTAGACGGGCGCGCCGCGCTGCTCGAGCGTCCGCTCGACGATCTTGATCGCCCAGTCGACGCCGGCGCAGAACGAGCGCGGCGCGGCGAGCACGATCTGCCGGTCGCCGAGCGCGCGCCCCCAGGCCGCGAGCGGCGCGTGGACGCGGTGCAGAACCCAGAGCGCGTGCGTGCCGGCGACGAGCGTCCGCGGGTCGCGCACGCTGCGCCCCGCCACGTCGACGACGACCCGCACGATCACGAGCGGCCGCCCGGCGGCAGCGTCGGCGAGCCAGCCGGATTCCATGTCGACGGCGATCACACCCTCCGCCGCCAGCGCTGCCCGCTCCCTCGGCCCCGCGATGTGGTCGACCGACGCGATCGGCCCGAGGTGGACGGTGAGGCCGGCCTCGCGCAGCGCCCGCACGAGGAACGCGCCGCCCGGCGTCGGTACGACGTTGCCGTCGGGGTCGCGCACCTCGCTCGCGACGACCACGTCGCCGGTGCGCAGCTCGGGCGCGGCCGCGCCGCAGACGCCGACGACGGCGACGCCCTCCGCCTCGACGGCCTGCGCGCGGGCAGCACCGATGCGCGCGCCCTCCCGCCCCATGCCGGTGCGAAGCACGACCCAGTCGGGCTCCCGCCCGATCGCGGCCGCCTCGGCGCGCAGCGCCGTCAGGACGAGCAGCGTCACCGCGCTCCTCCGCGCACGATCCGGCCGAGCGCCATCACAGGGAACACGTGCCGGTAGAGGTGGTAGTTGAGGTAGAAGTCGCCGGGGAAGCCGGTGCCGGTGTACTCGGGCTCGTCCCACGTCCCGTCCGGAAGCTGTGTCTCGACGAGGAACCGCACGGCGCGGTCGACGACCGGCCCCGTCTCGCCCGCCGCGTGCAGGGCGAGCAGCGCCCACGCCGTCTGCGACGCCGTCGAGGCGCCGCGCCCCCGCCAGCGCACGTCGCGGTACGAGCGCAGGTCCTCGCCGAAGCCGCCGTCGGGATTCTGCACCGAGGACAGCCAGCGGACGGCGCGTCGGACGCTCGGGTGGTCGCGCAGCCCTGCGGCGGCGAGCGCCGGCACGACCGCACCGACGCCGTAGACGTGGTTCGCGCCCCAGCGCCCGAACCACGACCCGTCGGACTCCTGCTCGCGGAGCAAGTACTCGATCCCGGCGCGCGCGGCCGGGGAGTGCGCGCGGCCTTCGTAGGCGAGGAGCTCGACCATGTGCGCCGTCACGTCGGCGCTCGGCGGGTCGGTGACGGCGCCGAAGTCGCAAAACGGGAGCAGCGCGCAGAGACGGCTCGTGTTGTCCGCGTCGAAGGCGCCCCAGCCGCCTCCCTTGCTCTGCATCCCGACCGCCCACCGCAGCGCGCGCTCGCAGACCTCGTCGGCATGGACGGCGCGACGCAGCGCGAGGACGACCACGGCGGTGTCGTCGACGTCCGGGTAGTTGTCGTTCGCGAACTCGAACGGGAACCCGCTCGGCTCGAGCTCGGGGCGGCGGACGGTCCAGTCGCCGCGGATTCGCACCTCACGGCCGGCGAGCCACCGCGCGGCCCGCTCCACTGCGTCGTCGCCGGTCGCGACGCCCGCGTCGAGCAGCGCGATCAGCGCGAGCGCCGTGTCCCAGACCGGCGACTGGCACGCTTCCAGGCGGCGGCCGTGCTCGTCGTCGACGGTGAAGCTGGCGAAGCCTTCGAAGGCCTTTCGCAGCACGGGCCCGTCGAGCTGGTGGCCGAGGATGCGCAGCGCGATCACCGACCACACCCACGGCGGCTGGATCCCGCCCCACGAGCCGTCCGCTTCCTGCCGCGCGAGGATCCACTGCTCGGCGCGGCGCAGCGCGCGCCGGCGGAGCGGCGCGAGCGGGCGTCGCTCGTAGCGGTGCAACGCGCGGTCGACGGCGTCGAAGGCACGCGCCACGGCGCCCTCGTCGCGGGACGGCGCGCGGTAGCCGCGCAGCTCCTCGATCCCGAACGGCACCGACGTCGACGGCTGCAGCGCGCAGCAGACGGACAGCGGGACGATCGTCTGCCGCGCCCAGCACGCGAACGAGTAGATGCTGAACGGCGCCCGCGACGGCAGGAGGACGAGCTCGGGCGGCAGCATCGGGACGTCGTCCCACGACCAGAGCCCGAGCAGCGCGAGCCACATCCTCGTGAACACGCGCGTCGCCTCCAGCCCCCCCGCCTCGCGGACGAACGCGGCCGCGGCGCGCATGTGCTCAGCCTCCGGATCGTCGCCGGCGATCCGCAACGCCACGTACGCCTCGACGGAGGTGGAGAGGTCGGCCGGCCCGCCGTAGAAGGTCGCCCACGACCCGTCCGAGCGCTGCTTCGACCGGATCCAGCGTGCGGTACGAGCGAGCTCGCCGCGGTCGGCGTTGCCGAGGAAGACGCGCATGAACACGTCCTCGGCCTCGATCGTCACGTTCGTCTCGAGCTCGCCCTTCCACCAGCCGTCGGGGTGCTGGTCGCGGATCAGCCAGTCGACGGCTCGCTCGAGCGCCTGCTCGGCGCCGGCTGCGCGGGCCTCGGAGAGGAGCTGCGTCACGCGGCCGCCCCCACGATCTCGCCGACGTGCGCCGCGAGCGCGGCGCGTGCGGCGGCGTTGCCGCTGCGCACGGCGCTCTCCATCGTCGCGGGCCAGCCGGTGTCCGTCCAGGCGCCGGCGAGGAAGACGTTCTCGAACGCGGTCTCCGGGCCCGGCCGCAGCCGCCGCGTGCCGGGCCGGCCCGCGAACGTGGCCTGCGGCTCGTGCGTCGCGTGGAAGCGCAGCACCTCCGCGTCCGCGGCCGCCGGCAGCAGCCGCTCGAGCTCCGGCAAGAACCGCGTCCGCAGCTCGGCGACCGGCAGCTTCTGCGCCTCGTGCGCCGCGGACAGCGAGACCGTCACGAGCTGTCCGGTCGCGACGCCGGCCGCGGCTGTGCGGTCGAACAGGTACTGCAGCGGCGAGTCGACCACGGCCGCGACCGGCACCGGCAGGACGCGGCGGTCGTAGTGGACGTGGAGGTTGACGATCGGGCTCGCGCTGAGCGCGGCGTAGGACGGCAGCCCGGGAACGAGCGCCTCGACGGCGGTGTGCGGAACCGCGACGATCGCAGCGTCGAACCGCTCCCGGACACCGTCGACCTCGACGACAGGCCCCGGATCGACGCGCCGTACGCGGCAGCCCGTCTCCACGCGGGCGCCGGCGGCGGCGAGCGCGGCCGCAGCCGGCTCCCCGTGCAGGCGCGCGAGCGGCGCGGCGGGGACGGCGAGGTCTGCCGCGTCGCGCGCGTCCAGCAGCCCCGTGCGGAACACCTTCGCCGCGAGCGCGAGCGACGCCTCGTCGGCGTGGAGGTTGATCGTCGGCAGGCAGATCAGGTCCCAGAGCGCCTCGACCGCCCGCCGCGACTGGCCGTGCTCGCGCAGCCACCCGCCGAACGTCCGTGCGTCGAGCGCCGGGTCGTCCGGGTCGAGTGCGCGCAGCGCGAGCGCCGCGCGCACGGCGCCGAGGCGGTCGCGCAGCGACAGCGGCGCGTAGGAGAGCAGCGTCCGCGCCAGGTGCAGCGGCGCCGGCAGGTCGTCGCGCGCGAGCTCGGTCGCCGGCTTCCCGGGCCGCAGAACGGGGATGCGCAGCCGCGGCTGGACGTCGAGCAGCCGCTCGCTGCCGATCCGGCGCAGGAACGCGAGGTAGTCGGTGCAGCAGCGGAGCGCGACGTGCTGGCCGTTGTCCAGCACGAGCCCGTCGCGCTCGAACGAGAACGTCGCACCGCCGAGCCGCCGCCGCGCCTCGAACAGCGTGACGTCGGCGCCGCCGTCGGCGCAGGCGAGCGCCGCCGCGAGCCCGGCGAGGCCGCCGCCGACGACGGCGATCCTCACACCGCCCCCCGCACGAGGCTCTCCGCGAGGACGGCCGTCTTCTCCCACGGTCGCAGCGTCGGCCGCCGCTCGAGCGGCAGCGTCGGCCGCGCGGCGATCCGGCGCAGCAGCCGCCCGTAGCCGCCGGCGAGCGCCGACACGCACGCGACGCCGCGCCGGTCGAGCAGCGCGAGGAGCTGCAGCCCCCGCTCGAGGAACCCGAGACCGCGCTGCGCCTCGAACGCGAGCAGCAGCTCGGCGGGTCCGGCGATGCCGGCGTCCGTGTAGCTGCAGCCGAAGCGCTCGAGGTCCTCGCGCGGCAGGTAGCGGCGGCCGTTCGCCAGATCGTCGCGCAGGTCGCGCAGGATGTTGCCGATCTGCAGCGCGACGCCGAGGTCGTCGCCGAGCGCGGATGCGCGCGCCCGGTCGGACGGCTCGAGCACGCCGACGGTCAGGCGGCCGATCGACCCGGCGACGCGGCGGCAGTAGAGCTCGAGCTCGGCGAACGTCGCGTAGTCGACGCCGCGCACGTCCGACTCGGCGCCGTCGATCAGGTCGTGGAACGCCTGGAGCGGGACCGGGTGGCGCCGGACGACGTCGGCGACCGCGACGAGCACCGGGTCACGCGCCCGCTCCAGCGCGCCGAGCTCCCCCCGCAGCTCGCGCAGCCGGCGCAGCTTCGTGTCGGCATCGCCGGGCCCGTCGGCGATGTCGTCGATGCGGCGCGCGAGCGCGTAGATCGCGAACATCGCCTCGCGGCGCCGCGGCGGCAGCAGCAGCATCCCCGTGTAGAAGCTCGAGCCGGCGGCGCGCGCGAGCCCGCGGCAGTGGTCGTGGGCGGCGGCGACGGTCATCTGCCCCTCGCGCAGGTCGCGAGCGCGGCGCGCGCGATCGCGGCGCGCGGCGCTCTCGGCGCGCGCGGCAGCACCTGGTAGCCCGCCCGCCGCAGGGTGTCGAGGGCGGCGCGGCCGCCGCCCACGTAGCCGGCGACGGCGAGCCGCGCACGCCCGCCGAGCGTCCCGACGAGGCGGGCGCCGTCGTCGAGCAGCTTGCGCGCGCGCTCGCACTCGTACGCCAGCAGCGCCCGCAGCTCGTACGAGGCGCCGCCCGCACGGAGCTCCGCGTCCTCGACGCCGAACAGCCGCCGGTCCTCCGCCGGCAGGTAGACGCGGCCGCGCGCGGCGTCCTCCCCCACGTCCTGCCAGTGCTCGACGAGCTGGAGGGCGGTGCAGACCAGGTCGGACAGCGCGACCCGCTCCGGCGTCGCGGCGCCGAACACGTGCAGGACGAGCTCCCCGACGGGATCGGCGGAGAGGTGGCAGTAGCCGACGAGCTGGTCGAACGTCTCGTACCCGGTCCCGGTCTGGTCGACGCGGTTCGCCTCGATCAGCCGCGCGAACGGGTCGCGCGGGAGGCGAAGCGCCCGGATCGTCGCCGCGAGCGTCCGCATGAGCGGATGCTCGGGGTCGCCGGCGAAGGCGCGGTCGAGGTCGCCCTCGAGCCACTCCAGCGCGGCGAGGCGGTCGCCGTGAAGCTCGTCGCCGAGGTCGTCGACGAGCCGTGCGAAGCCGTAGATCGCGTCCAGGTGCGCCCGCGCCGCCCGCCCGACGAACGCGGGCGCGACGGTGAAGTTCTCGCCGCCGCTCTTCCGGAGCAGCGAGTCGATATCCGGCGCCGCGGCGAGCGGTGCCGTCATTGCGGTCGCGCCTGCCGCCTCCATTCAGTCACCGATCACCTGGATGAAGACCTTCCGCGGCCTGGACGAGTCCAGCTCGCAGAGGAAGATGCGCTGCCAGCGCCCGAGCATCAGGTTCCCGTCGATCACCGGCACCGCCTGCGACGACGAGGCGAGGATCCCCGCCAGGCAGTGCGCGTGGCCGTTGGCGGGCTCCGGGCCGCCCGGGTCGAGCCCCTCCGTCCGGATCTCGAGGTCGTCGTGGCGGTAGTACTTGCCCTCGCACGGGGCGAGCTCCGCGAGCAAGTCGGCGAAGTCCTGCTCGAAGCCCCTCTCCTTCTCGTTGATGACGATCGCGCACGTCGTATGCGGCGAGTAGACAAGCGCCATCCCGTTCGTTACCTCGGCGCGGTCGACGACGGATCGCACGTCCTCCGTGAGGTCGAGCAGCTGCGAGCCGCGCGACGTCACGAAGTCATGGTTCTCGAAGCGATGCTTCACGCCCCCAAGCCTCCCATCTGGTTCGTCCGTCACGCAACAATGTATCGGCCCACGATATGTCAGGGCGTCAAACGAGATGCGGTACCGCCCTGCCGGCGAAGGAAACCACCGAGCGGGCGATGCGCCGCGCCCGCCGAACCGAGTCTTCGAGGGCCTCGGCGAACCAGTCGACGTCGTCGGGGCCGATGACGAGCGGCGGCAGCCCCTTGAGCACGTTCAGGTCGTGACCGGCCACCTGGCTGAGGACGTGGTGGCGCCGGAAGAGCGGCCCGATCACGAATTGCGCGAACAGCCCGGGCTGGCGGCGCTCGACCAGCCGCCAGACGCGGCTGCCGCCGCGCGGCTCGTCGAACTCGACCGCCCACATCAACCCCAGGCCGCGCACCTCCCGCACGACGTCGTAGCGCTCGGCGAGCGGCCGCGTCCGGTCGAGCAGCAGCTCACCGAGCTCCGCGGCGCGCGCGACCAGCCCGCGCGTTTCGAGTTCGTGGATCGTCGCGAGCCCGGCCGCCATCGCGAGGTCGCCGGGCGCGAAGGTGGAGCCGTGCGAGGTCGCGTGCTCGAGCGAGTCGAACACCGCCTCGTGCACGGAGCGGCGCAGGAGCAACGCGCCGACGGGGACGAAGCCGCCGGAGAGGGACTTCGCGACGGTCAGCAGGTCCGGCTCGAGCCGCCAGTGCTCGCACGCGAACATCCGCCCCGTCCGCCCGAACCCGGTCTGCACCTCGTCGACGCAGAAGAGGGTGCCGTAGCGGCGGCAGAGCTCCTGCGCGTGCCAGAGGTAGTCGCCGTCGTGGAAGCAGACGCCCTTCCCCTGCACCGGCTCGACGACGAAGAGCGCGACGTCCTCGTGGGCGAGCTCGCGCTCGAGCGCGTCGAGGTCGTTCCGCGGCACGTGCGTCACGTGCGGAAGCAGCGGCTCGAAGCGCGCCCGTTCGGCGGGCGTCCCGTTGAGCGCGAGCGAGGCGAGCGTGAGCCCGTGGAACGCGTTCTCGAGGGCGAGCACGCGCGGCCGCCTCGTCGCCGCGCGGCCCAGCTTGACCGCGGCCTCAACCGCCTCGGTGCCGCTGTTGACGAAGAGGACGCGGTCGGTGCTCGCGGGCGCGATGCGCACCAGCTCCTCGGCGAGCAGCCCCGGCAGGTCGGAGAGGCCGAGCTGCGGCAGGCTCGGCGTCTGCGCGTCGAGCACCTGCTTCAGCGCCGCGACCACCGTCGGGTTGTTGCGGCCGACGTTGAACATGCCGAACCCGCCGAGCCAGTCCAGGAAGCGGGTCCCGTTTGCGTCGTAAAGGTACGCCCCTTGGGCGCGCGCCCACTTCCGGTCGAAGCCGATCACCTCCAGCATCTGCACGAAGCGCGGGTTGGAGTGGCGCGCGTAGAGCTCGGCGCCGCTGCCGGCGCGTTCGTCGAGGAGTCGCTCGAGGTCGAACGTCACGGCGCTCAATCCTGCACGAACGCCTCGTGCCGGGGTCAGCCGCCGAGGCGGCGGATGTCGTTCGTGAGCCCGATGTACATCACGATCAGAAGCAGCGCGAGGCCCGCGACCGAGTAGCGGATGTAGACGCCCTGGCCGAACGTCCGCCCCCGCACCTTCTCGATCAGCGCCATCACGATGTGCCCGCCGTCCAGCGGCAGCAACGGCAGCAGGTTCATCACTCCGAGCGCGAGGCTGATGTACGCGAACGCGGTGAGGAAGCTCAGCAGCCCCTGCCTCCACGCGGCGGCCGACTCCTGCACGATGCCGACCGTGCTCGAGACCTGGTTGCGGTCGCGACCCTGGACGAGGTGGCCGATCGCGGCGGCGGTGCCGGCGACGACGTTCCACGTGGCGCGCGTCCCGTCCCCGACGGCCGCGCCGAGCGACTCACCGGGTCCCTGCACGGCGCCGATCTGGATCCCGATCCGGTAGTAGCCGCCCTCGAGCTTCGCCCGCACCGGGCCGATCCGGCGCACGGCACCGTCCCGCCGCACGACGAGCGTGAACGGGCGGCCGCGCGTCGAGCGGATCGTCCGCGCGAGGTCGTCGCCGGTCACGGGCCTGCCGGCAACCCGGAGGACGACGTCTCCCGTGTGCAGGCCGGCGCTCGCCGCCGGCGACCCCGGCACGACGCCCGCGACCCGCCGCGTCGTGTGCACCGTCGCGACGAGGAAGAGCGAGACGAAGAGGACGAGAGCGAAGGCGATGTTGATCGCCGGTCCGGCGCCGATCGCGACCAGGCGCCGCCACGTGTGGTGGCGCCAGTACGCGTCGGCCGCGAGCGCGCCGTCGAGCTCCTGCCAGGCCCGCCGGCCGCCGAGCTCCGGCTGCAGCGCCCGCAGCACCGCGCGCGCCGTCTCCTCGTCGCCGGCCTCGAGCGCGCGGTCGAGCCGAGCGAGCTCGACCTGGTGCCGCCGCGCCTCGTCCTCCGGGAGCTGCCGCGTCAGGTCGCCCGGCGACGGGCGGCTCATCCCGGGGATCTTCACGTAGCCGCCGAGCGGGACCGAGCCGATTCCGTACTCGACCCCGTTCCGGACGCGGCGGACGATCGGCGGCCCGAAGCCGAGGTAGAACTTGCGCGGCGTCATCCCGACCGCGCGCGCCGCGAAGAAGTGGCCCGCCTCGTGGATCAGGACGAGGAGCGCGAGCCCGACGATCGCCGCGATCAGGCCCACGTGCGCTCCTGGCCCACGGCCGCGTTCCCGTCTGTCCCGCGGAGACCGACGCGTTCGAGCGCCACCGCGGCGCGGGCTGCCCGGTCGGCCTCGTACAGCTCGTCGAGGTCCCGCGCGGGGGCGCCGTCGACGCGGGCGAGCGCGTCCTCGACCAGCGACGCGATGTCCAGGAAGCCGATCCGCCCGTCGAGGAACGCCGCGACGGCGACCTCGTTCGCGGCGTTGAACGCGCAGGGGAACGTGCCGCCTCGCTCCCCCGCCTCGCGCGCGAGCGCGAGCAACCGGAAGGTCGCCGTGTCGGGCTCGTGGAACTCGAGCGCCAAGCCGGCCAGCTCGAGCCGCGGGACCGGCGTCGCCGCGCGCGCGGGGTACGTGAGCGCGTACGAGATCGGCACGCGCATGTCGGGATGACCGAGGTGCGCGATCGACGCGCCGTCGCGGAACCGGACGAGGCCGTGGACAATCGACGACGGGTGCACGACGACGTCGATGCGGTCGTACGGGACGCCGAACAGGAAGTGCGCCTCGATCAGCTCGAGCCCCTTGTTGGCGAGCGTGGCCGAGTCGATCGTGATCTTCGCGCCCATGTTCCAGGTCGGATGCGCGAGCGCCTGGTCCGGAGTGACGTCTGCGAGCCCCTCGCGCGTGCGGCCGCGGAACGGGCCGCCGCTCGCGGTCAGCACCAGGCTCTCCGGCTCGCCGAGCTGCGCACACTGGAAGAGCGCGGAGTGCTCGCTGTCGACGGGGATCAGCAGCCCGCCGCCGCGCGCGTGCGCGGCGACCGCCAGCTCCCCCGCCGCGACGAGGCTCTCCTTGTTCGCGAGCGCGAGCGTGACGCCGCGCTCGAGCGCCCACATCGTCGCGGGCAGGCCCGCGAAGCCGAGGGTCGCATTGAGGACGACGTCGGGCGCGGCGCGCTCGAGCAGCTCCGTCGGGTCGCCGCCGACCTGCGTCAGCGGTGCGAGCCCGTCGATCGGCGTCGACCCGGAGGTCGCCGCGACGAGCTCGAGCTCGGGGTTCGCGGCCACGACGTCGAGCGTCTGCCGCCCGATCGAGCCGGTGGCGCCGAGCAGCGCGACGCGCGTCATGGGCGACAGTGTGCCGGTCCGCTCGCTTCGGCCCTCGGGCGCGTCAAGTGGAGCAGTCAACTGCCGGACGAGTGATTGCGTGAAGCGGCAGAGCCGGAGGATGATGCGGTCGCGGCAGACGGGCGGGGCTCGATGCGGCGGGGCCCCGTTCGTCTTTCTCTCTCTCGCGGCGATGACCCACCTCCACCCCCTCCACCTGTCCGTCGGCACCTTCCTCTGCCTCGAGCTCGTGGGGGCCGCGGCGCTCGCCTTCTGGGTCGTCGCGCGCTTCCCGCGGCTCGGCCCGACGTCCCTGCGCGCGGCGGTCGCGGTGTCGGCGGCCGCGACGCTCCTGATGCGCCTCGTCCCGCTGGCGGCCCGCACGGTGGCGCACGTCCCGAACGGCGGTTACGTGGCGCTGCTCGGCTGCGTCCTGCCGGCGACCGTCGCGACCTTCCTCGCAGCGGCCTGGCTGCTCAGGCAGCTCGCGAACGCGAGCGGCTCGCGCGCCTGCTGAGCGACCCTCAGCGCGCGAAGGCGAGGATCGTGAAGAACGCGGCCGGCGCCGCGAACAGGAACGCGTCGAGCCGGTCGAGCATCCCTCCGTGGCCCGCCAGCAGACGGCCGCTGTCCTTGACGCCGGCGTCGCGCTTGAGCAGCGACTCGTAGAGGTCGCCGAGCGGCGCCGCCACCGCGAGCACCGCGCCGAGCACGAGCGACTGCGGGATCGTGAGGAAGTGCTGCTTGTAGAGCGCGATGAAGGCGACGAAGACGGTCGCCGCCGTCCCGAACGCGAAGCCCTCCCACGTCTTCCCCGGCGACGTGGTGGGCGCCATCTTGTGCCGCCCGAACACGCGGCCGCCGGCGTAGGCGAGCGTGTCGCCCGCCCACACGGCGAGCAGGACGGTGAAGAGCGCGAGGCGGCCGTGCTGCGGCAGTGCGCGCAGCAGCAGCAGGAAGCCGAGGCCGCCGGCGATCCAGAAGGTGCCGGCGACGGTGCCGCTGATCGCGATCGTCGCCGCCTGGCGTGTCTCCGACACCGCCTTCAGCACGAACGCGACGACGAACGACGTCAGCGCCCCGCCGAGCATCCAGCCGATGCCGCCGGCCTGCGCGCCCGCGAGGGCCAGCCCGCCGCCGACGTAGCCGGCCGGCGCGAGCGGCGCGAGCGGCCGCGCCATCAGCCAGTACTCGTGCAGCGAGACGGCGGCCGCGAACGCCACGAGCGCGAACAGCCACCAGCCGCCGTAGTACGCGCCCGCGAGCACCACCGGCAGCAACGCGACGGCGATGACGATGCGGGAGACCGCGTTTGTCATCGGCCGCCGAATCTTCGACGGCGCTTGGCGTATTCCGCCAGCGCTGCGCGCAGGTGGCGCGCGTCGAAGTCCGGCCAGAGCACGTCGACGAAGACGAGCTCCGTGTAGGCGAGCTGCCAGAGCAGGAAGTTCGAGACGCGCAGCTCGCCGCTGGTGCGGATCAGCAGGTCGGGGTCGGGCATGTCGGGCGCGTAGAGGTGGGCGGCGAACACGTTCTCGTCGATGTCGTCCGCGTCGATCTCGCTCTCGACGATGCGGCGCGTCGCCTCGACGAGCTCGGCGCGCCCGCCGTAGTCGATCGCGACCCACAGGTTGATGCGCGTGTTGAGCGCCGTGCGGTCCTCCATCGCGGCCATCCGCTGCTGCAGCTCCTCCGGCGTGCGGTCGCGCCGCCCGATGAAGCGCACGCGGACGCCCTCCTCGACGAGGTCGGGCAGCTCGCGCTCGATCGTCTCGGCGAAAATCTCCATCAGCGCCTCGACCTCGTCCTGCGGCCGCGACCAGTTCTCCGTCGAGAACGCGAAGATCGAGAGGTCGTGGACGCCGACGTCGATCGCCGCCTCCACGACCCGCCGCACCGTACGCGCGCCCGCGCGGTGGCCGGCGGCGGGCGGCAGCCCGCGCTTCGAGGCCCAGCGGCCGTTGCCGTCGAGGATGATCGCGACGGAGCCCGCGACCTCCGGCAGGTCGGGCTCGACGACGGGCCGGACGCGGGTGAGCGTGCGGAAGCGGGAGAAGACGCGCAATCAGACCTCCATGATCTCCGCTTCCTTGCGCTTCAGCAGCTCGTCGATCCGGGCGACGTGGTCGTCGGTGAGCTTCTGCACGCGCTGCTCCGCCGCCCGCTCCTCGTCGTCGCCGACGTCGCCGTTGCGGACGAGCTCCTCCAGGTGCTTGATCGCGTCGCGGCGGACGTTGCGGACCGCGACCCGCCCCTCCTCCGCCATCGCGCGCACGACCTTGACCAGCTCCTTGCGCCGCTCCTCGGTCAGCTGCGGGATCGGCAGGCGGATCAGCTTGCCGTCATTCGACGGCGTCAGCCCGAGGTCCGACTCCTGGATCGTCTTCTCGATCTGCTTGATCGACGACGGGTCGAACGGCTGGATCGTCAGCATCCGCGGCTCCGGCGCGTTGATCGTCGCGAGGTTCTTGAGCGGCGTCGGCGTGCCGTAGTAGTCGACGGTGATGCGGTCGAGCAGCGCCGGCGTCGCGCGGCCGGTGCGCACCGAGTTGAAGTGCTCGTGCGTCGCGTCGACGGACTTGTCCATCCGCTGCTGCGCGTCGCCGAGGAAGTCCTCGATCAAGCTGCGCCTCCTCCGTTCGTAGTGACGATCGTCCCGATCCGCTCGCCGCGCGCGACCTTCCCGATGTTGCCCGGGACCAGCTCGAACACGTGAATGGGCAGGTCGTTGTCCATGCAGAGCGAGAGCGCGGTGGTGTCCATCACCTTCAGCCCGCGCTCGATCGCCTGCAGGTGGCTCAGCTCCGGGATCAGCCGCGCGTCTGGGTCGCTGCGCGGGTCGCCGTCGAGGACGCCCTCGACCCCATTCTTCGCCATCAGGATCGCCTCGGCGCCGATCTCGAGCGCGCGCAGCGCCGCCGCCGTGTCCGTGGTGAAGAACGGGTTGCCGGTCCCGGCGGCGAAGATGACGATGCGGCCCTTCTCGAGGTGCCGGACCGCGCGCCGGCGGATGTAGGGCTCGGCCACCTCCTGCACCTCGATCGCCGACAGCACGCGCGTGTCCGCGCCGTTGCGCTCGAGCGCCTCCTGGACGGCGAGCGAGTTGAGGACGGTCGCGAGCATGCCCATATAGTCGCCCGTCGCGCGGTCCATCCCGCGCGCCGCGGCCGCCATGCCGCGGTAGACGTTCCCGCCGCCGATCACGAGCGCGACCTCGAGCCCGCCGCCCGCGTGCACCTCGACGAGCTCGCGCGCCATCGCGTCGACCGTCGCGGCGTCGATGCCGTACTCCGAGGGGCCCATCAGGGCCTCGCCGGACAGCTTCAGCAGGACGCGACGGAACGCCACCGCCGGTCAGGCGACCGCGTACCAGGCGTAGTCGACCAGCTCGATACCGCGCTCGTTCAGGTACTGCGCGACGCTCCCGGTCGACTCGTCGGGGCGGTACCACGTCTGCTCCATCAGCACCGACTCGCCGTAGAACTTCTTGTTCAGCTGGCCCTCGACGATCTTCTCGCGGACGTTCTCGGGCTTCGACCGCACCTCGTCCGAGTTCGCGAGGATCTCGCGCTCCGCCTCGACGAGCTCGGCCGGCACCTCGTCGCGCGTGCGGTACGTCGGGCGCGCGTAGGTGAGGTGCAGCGCGAGGCTGCGCGCCGCCTCCGGCTCGCCGCCCCTCGTCAGCACGACCGCGCCGACCTTGTTCGCCGGCGCGTGCACGTAGAAGTGCAGCTGCTCGCCGTCGCCCGCCTGGAGGCGCTTCGCGCCGACGACCTGGATGTTCTCGCCCAGCCGCCCCGCGAGCTCCACGCGCTCGGCCTCGAGCTGCGCGGGGTCGCCGCCCTCGAAAACGGTCCGCAGCACCTTCTCGCCGTAGGCAAGGAAGTCGTCGTTGTTCGAGACCGGCTCGGTCTCGCAGGCGACGGCGACGATCGCGCCGACCTCGTCGCGCACCATCACGCCGACCTTGCCCTCGGTCGTCTCGCGGCCCGCGCGCTTCGCCGCCTGCGCCATGCCGCGCTCGCGCAGAAGCTTGACCGCCTCGTCGAAGTCGCCGTCCGTCTCCTGCAGCGCGCGCTTGCAGTCCATCATCCCTGCGCTGGTCCTGTCGCGCAGCTCCTTGACCATCGCAGCGGTGATGTCGGTCACGCGTTGCCCTCCTCGGCGGTCGAAACGGTCTCTTCGGCGGTCGTCTCCCCGGGCGCGGTCTTCTCGTACTCCGGCGCCTCGGCGATCTCCTCGGCGGTCGGCGTGGGCTCCTCGGCCGCGGCGGGCTCGCCGTTCTGCGCCGCCGCGCGACGCAGCTCCCCTTCGCTCACGCGCTGCCGGCCCGACTCGATCGCGTCGGCGATCGCCTTCACGACCACCGAGCACGACCTGATCGCGTCGTCGTTGCCGGGGATGACGTAGTCGGCCTCGTCCGGGTCGCAGTTCGTGTCGACGAGCGCGATCACCGGCAGCCCGAGCCGGTGCGCCTCGCGCACCGCGAGCTGCTCCTTGCGCAGGTCGACGATGAAGACCGCCTCCGGCTGGCGCCGCATGTCGGCGACGCCGCCCAGATTCGCCTCGAGCTTCTCGAGCTCCGCCTCCATCGAGATGCGCTCCTTCGCCGGCAGCAGGTCGAGCTGTGCCTCCTGCTTCAGCGCGCGCAGCTCGTGGAGCCGCTGGATGCGATCCGAGATCGTGCGCCAGTTCGTCAGCAGCCCGCCGAGCCAGCGGTGGTTGACGTACGGCATCCCCACGCGTGTCGCCTCGTTCCTGACGGCGTCCTGCGCCTGCTTCTTCGTGCCGACGAACAGGATCGAGCCGTTCCGCTCGCTGATCGCCTTCGCGAAGTTGTACGCCTGGTCGAGCAGCTCCTGCGTCTGCTGCAGGTCGATGATGTAGATCCCGCCGCGCTCGCTGAAGATGAACCGCTTCATCTTCGGGTTCCAGCGGCGGGTCTGGTGACCGAAGTGCACTCCGGCCTCCAGCAGCTCCTTCATGGAGACGACGGGCATGGCCGCCCCTTTCTCGTGGTTGTTGGCGGTACAGCCGGCGGCCGTCGGCGGAAGCCGGCGCGAATCGCCGGCCACCGTCCGCCTCGGGACCCCGCCGGGTCGAGGGACATCGGACGCGGGGATGGTAGCCGGGCGCGCGCCGCGACGGCGCCCGCGTGTGAGCCCTCAGTCGAGCCGCGCCAGGAACGCCGCCAGGTCCGGCGGGAGCTCCGACGTCGCCTCCACGCGCTCCGCGCGGAGCGGGTGCGGGAACGCGAGCCGCGCCGCGTGCAGGAACTGCCGCGCGAGGCCCGGCTCCGGGACGCCGTATACGTGGTCGCCCGCAACCGGCAGGTCGATCGCCCGCAGGTGGACGCGGATCTGGTGCATGCGCCCGGTCTCGAGCGTGACGCGGAGCAGCGCGTGCTCCGGCCACTGCCGCACCACCTCGAAGTGCGTAACCGCGTCGCGCGGGTTGTCGGTCTCGAGGGAGATCCGCGTCGGGTCGGAGCGGTCGCGCCCGATCGCCGCTTCGATCCGGCCGCGGCGCGAGCGCGGCCGGCCGCGCACGAGCGCGAGATAGGTGCGCTCGAACGCGCGCTCGCGCACGAGTTGTGCAAGCCGCTCGTAGGCGACGTCGGTGCGTGCGAGCGCGAGCAGCCCCGAGGTGTCGCGGTCGAGGCGGTGCACCACGCCGGGCCGCTCCGGATCGCCGCCCGCGACGCGGCCGCGCAGCGCGTCGACGAGCGTGTCGCCCGCGTGCCCGTGCCCGGCGTGGACGACGAGGCCGGGGGGCTTGTCGACCACGAGCACGTGCTCGTCCTCGTACGCGACGCGCGGCGCCGCCGGCGGCGGCACCCGGACGGCGGCCGTCTGCTCGGGCAGCGTCACCTCCTCGCCGCCCGCGAGGCGGTAGCTCTTCGGCCGCACGACGTCGTCGACGAGCGCGCCGGCGTCGATCGCGCGCTCCGCCGCCGCCCGCGACCCGAGGTGCGTCGCGAGGAAGCGGTCGAGCCGCTCTCCGGCGGCTTCGGGCGGGACCTTCACGTCACGCGCCGGAGCGCGTCCGCAGGCGAAGCAGCGGCCGCTTCGTCAAGCGTCACGAGCGCGTCAGCGCGCGGCGACGTCGAGCGTCCGCCGCGGCGGCTTCGGCGCCCGGTCGGCGGCGAAGAGCGCCGCGAGCAGGATCGCGACGCCGATGACGATGAAGCTGTCGGCGAGGTTGAACGCGGGCCAGTACTTGAAGTCGATGAAGTCGGTCACGTGATGCAGCCGGATCCGGTCGACGAGGTTCGAGAGGCTGCCGCCGATCAGCAGGCCGAGCGCGGCCGGCAGTACCGGATGGCGCGCGCCCGAGCGCGCGAAGTAGACGACCATCCACACGACCGCCGCGGCCGTGACGGCCGTCACCACCGCGGTCGCCTGCGCGAACAGCCCGAACGCGATGCCGGAGTTCTGCACGTGGTGGATCGACAGCGGCCCGACGACGTGCACCGACTGGTCGAGCGCCAGCTGCGTCACCACGATGTGCTTCGTCACCTGGTCGGCGAGGACGGCCGCGAGGGCGACGGCGACGAGCCCGGCCCACTGCCACGGGCCGGCGGCGAGCGAGCGCTCGACGACCGACACCGGCGCGAGGCCGTTCGTCGACGATCCGATCCGGACTTCCGGGCGCGGGCTGCCGTTCATGCCTGGCGCTTGCGCTGGTCGTCGATGCAGAAGCGCGCCCACGGCAGCGCCTCGAGCCGCTCCGGCGCGATCGGCTTCCCGCACGCCTCGCAGGTGCCGTAGCTGCCGTCGTCGATCCGCTTCAGCGCCGCGTCGATCTCGGCCAGCGTCTGCTGGGCGCCCTCCTCCAGCCCCTCGTCGAGCTCGCGGTCGTAGGTGGCGCTGGCGGTGTCGCCGAGGTGGTTGTCGACGCCGCCGTCGTTGATCTCGCCGAGCTCGTCGGAGAGGCTGCCCGGGTTCTCCTCGCGCAGGTAGTCGACGGCATGCGTCAACCGGGCGCGCTCCTCCTCCAGCCGCTGCCGAAAACGGTCGGTGTCGATTGCGCTCACTCCGGTTCCTTTCCCGCGCCGCTCGCCGCTGCGAGCCGCTCGATCTCGTCGGGGTCGCTGCCGCCCAGCGCGACGTTGTTGTCCGGCGCGCCGTGGCCGGAAACGACACCCCGCAGGAGCAGCCGCGCGCTCACCGCGCCAGGGTAGCTCGCGCGACCGACCCTTACACATAGGTACTCATGCGCCTGCACATGAGTACCTATACGCATCAGCCCCAGGCGAAGTCGCGCGCCGGGTGCTCGCCGCCGTCCTCGTCCTCGTGTCGGATCTCCTCTTCGGCGCCCGGCGGGAGCGCCGCGATCGCCTCGAACTCACGTGTGTCCTCGCGGCGTGGCCAGGGGTGTAACGGCGTGGGCTCGGCGCCTTCGGAGGCCTCGCCGTCGGCGCCGTGTGCGTGCACCTCCTCGACCATCCCGAGCGCCGACCGCAGCAGCACCTCGACGCGCCGCGCCTCGACGAACAGCCGCTCACGCTCGCTCTGCGCGGTGCGGACGATCGACCGCGCCTCCTGGTGCGCCTCCGCGACGATCAGCTCCGCCTCCCGCTTCGCGGCCTCCTTCGCGTCGGCCGCGGCCCGCTCGGCCGAGACGAGCGTCGACGCGAGCAGCGCCTCGCGCTGCTTGACGTCCGCGAGCACCTTCTCGAGGTCCTCGAGCCTGTCGGCGAGCTCGCCGCGCTCGCGCCAGACCTCCTCGAAGCTGTCGGCCACCTCCTCGAGCACCTTGTCGGTCTCGTCGCGCTTGTAGCCGAAGAGCGCACGCCCGAGCCGGACGTGTCTCAGTTCGACGGGTGAGTAGCGCATCGCCTCTCCTCCTTACAGCCGGTCCACGATCACGTGGACGATCCGGTCGAACGCGATCAGGGCGAAGACGCCGATCATCGGCGAGAAGTCGAACGGCCCCGCCGACAGCGGCAGCAGCCGGCGCCAGAAGCGCAGGTAGGGCTCGCACGTGTCGTAGAGAAACCGCTGTACCGGCCGCAGCGAGTACGGCAGGTTCACGAGCGACGTGATGATGTACGCCAGGATCGCGAGGATGTAGACGCCGACGAAGACGTCGACGAACAGCTCGACCTGGGTGCGTGCGTCGAGCACCACGTCGGCACCTTCGCGGCCTTCTTCGGTTCTCCTACAGCGGTCGCGTCCGCGAGTGGGCGCGGCCGCCCGCGTGCCTCTCAGGCCTGGTTGAAGAAACCGCCGCGCTCGAGGATCGCCGCGCGCTGCTCGGCGGAAACCTCGACGTTGCGCGGCGTCAGCAGGAAGACCTTGTCGGCGACGCGCTGCATCCCGCCGTTCAGCGCGTAGGTGAGGCCGCTCGCGAAGTCGATCAGCCGCTTCGACAGCTCCCCGTCGGCCGACTGCAGGTTGAGGATCACCGGGATCCCCTGCTTGAACCGGTCGGCGATTTGCTGCGCGTCGTTGAAGCTGCGCGGGAGGACGAGGTGGACGCGCACGCTCGAGGGGTTCGGGACGGCCGCGATCTCCGGCCGCATCTCGCGGACGCGCGCGCGTTCGGCGGCACGCGCGGCAGCGGTGCGGACGGCGGGCGCACGCGACGTCGGCTGGTCGGCCTCGGAGTCTGTCCAGTCGTCGAAGTCCTGGCCGCGCCGGCGCGGCGTCAGCCGGCGGACGTTCGGCCGCTCGCGGTAGCTCTGCTCGAGGCTCTCCTCGGCGATGTAGCCGTCCTCGTCGTCCCAGTCGTCGTCCTCCTCGGCGATGCCGAAGTAGACGAGCGTCCGGTTCCACAGGTCGCCGAGGGCCATTTGCGTGCGGGAAGTCTAGTCGCGAAACAGGATCGAACCCAGCCGCACGTACGTCGCTCCCTCCTGCGCGGCGACCGCGTAGTCCTGCGTCGTCCCCATCGACAGCTCGTGCAGCCCGTGCTCCGCGGCGAGCTCGCGGAGCCGCCGGAACCAGGGCCGCGAGGCCTCGGCCTCCGGCGCCGCTGGCGGCATCGTCGCCAGCCCCCGCACTTCGTAGCCGAGGAACGATTCGAGGTTCTGCGGCGCGACGCCCGACTTCGACGCCTCTCGCGCGAGGTTCACCTGCACGAGCGCCGGCACCTCGAGTCGCCGCGCCGCCGAGTGCGAGTCGAGCGAGTGGACCAGCTCGCAGATCCGGTTCACCACCTTCACCTTGTTCGACTGCAGGTGGCCGATGAAGTGCCAGCGGAACGCGTCGCCGTACTCGGCGTGCTTCGCCTCGAGATCCTGCGCGCGGTTCTCGCCGACGACGTCGACGCCCGCCTCGACGAGGGTCGCCATGTCACGCAGCGAGACGTACTTCGTCGCCGCCACGACGGTCACCCCCGGCCCCACCTCCGCGCGTACGCGCGCGAGGCGCTCCCTGATCTTCTCAGGCGACGGCACCGATCACGCCCTGGACACCGCGCGCGAGACCGTCGCGGCGATGCGAGAAGAAGAGGTCGGGATGGTCCTTCGTGCAGAGGTCGACCCGCTCGAGGCGCTGCACGCCTGCCTCGTGCAGCGCTCGCTCGGCGGCCGCCCACAAATCGAGCCGTCCCTCGCGGGTGAGGTCGTCGTCGAACAGCGCCGACACGTCGCGGCCGACCTCGTAGCAGCACGGGCCGATCGCCGGACCGATGACGGCGGCCTTCGGTCCGCCTCCGAGCGCCGCGACCGCCGCCCCGACGACGCCTTCGGAGAGGCCGCGCCAGCCGGCGTGCACGACGGAGATGGCGCGCCGCCCGGAGGTGCGCACGATCGCGATCGGCAGGCAGTCCGCCGACATCGCGAGCAGCGGCACGCGCGGCTCGTCGCTCCAGAGACCGTCGCCGGGCACGCCGCGCATGCCGCCGGTGGCGCGATGCACCGTCGGTGAGTGCACCTGCCGGTTGAAGGCGAGCCGCTCGTACGGCAGTCCCAGCGCCTCGCATGCGATGCGGCGGTTCGCCTCGACCGCCTCGGCGTCGTCGCCGGTGCCGCGCGTCAAATTGAGACTGTCGTACGGCGGCTCGCTGACGCCGCCGGCGCGCGTCGTGAAGGCGACGACGTAGCCGGGCTCATCCCAGTAGATCACGCGCGCAGCGCCTCCGCGCGCTCGAGCAGATGCTCGCGCGTGTTACGCGACGGGTGCTCGACGACCTCCTCGAGCAGCTGCTGCAGCGTCCGCCCGAGCGTCGGGCCCGGCGCGTACCCGAGCACGATCAGGTCGTCGCCGCCGATCGCCAGGTCGCGGAGGCGGTGCGGGCTCGCCTGCTCGCGCTCGACGACGCGGCGGAAGCGCTCGAGCCGCTCCAGCTCGTCGAACGGCGGCGGATCGCTCTTGCCGCGCAGGTCCGCCTCCTTGTGGTCGAGCAGGTCGAACAGGAGACCAGCGCCGTAGCGCGCGAGCAGCTTGCGCGCCCGCAGCTCGTCCGCCCGGCCGAGGTCGAGCATGTGCGCACGCACGATCTGCAGCACGCGCTTGCGCAGCTCGGCCGGGTACTGCAGCCGCGACAGCGCGGTCGCCGCGAGCTCCGCGCTCACCTGCTCGTGGTTCTTCGACGAGTAGCCCGCGCGTGCGTAGTAGTGCAGCCTCCCGTCGGTTCCGCGCCAGGCGACGTGCGGTTTGCCGATGTCGTGGAAGAGCGCGGCCAGCCGCACGCGCAGCGGCGTTCCCAAATCGGCCGCCGCCTGGACGACCGCGAACGTGTGCTCGTCGACAGTCAGTGCGTGGTACCGGCTCTCCTGCTCGAATCCGATCGCACGCCCGAACTCGGGCAGCAGCTCGACGAGGACGCCGGTATCGCGCGCGATCCGCAGCGCGCGCTCGGGCTCGCGTCCGAGCAGGAGCTTCGACAGCTCGCCGAGCCCGTCGGCGGCGAGGCCGCCGCCGATGCGCTCGCCGGACACGAGCCGGACCGCGGGTGCGTCCTCGCGCATCTGCCGGAGGGTGTCGTCGTCGGGCGTGAGCCCGAGCTGCGCGACGAAGCGGAGCCCGCGCACGAGCCGGAGCGGATCCTCGGCGAAGCTCCGCGGCGAGACGGTGCGCAGCACGCGGCGCTCGAGGTCGACGCGGCCGTCGAACGGGTCGACGATCTCGTCGTCGGCGAGGCGGCGCGCGATCGCGTTGATCGTGAAGTCGCGGCGGGCCAGGTCCTCCTCCACCGTCGCCGACGGATCGACGACGATCTCGAAGTCGTGGCGGCCGGGGCCCGTCGACACCTCGCGCCGGGGCGGCGCGAGCTCGATCCCGGCCGGGGCGAGCGCGCGGACGTCGGCGTCCCGCGGGTAGAAGCGGACGCCGACGGCGCGGTTCGCGACGACGAGCACGTCCGCCCGGCCGCGGCCGGCGAGCGCCGCTCGCAGTCCGTCGATATCGAGGCCCGGGACGAGGAAGTCCGCGTCCTTCGACTCGATCCCGAGCAGCTCGTCGCGCACCGCCCCGCCGACCAGGTATGCGTCGAGCCCGAGCGAGCGCACGTAGTCCTCGACCTGCTTCGTCACGCGCGGCATTGTCGCGGAGCGATGAGATCCGGCGCCGCCGACGGTCCAGACTTCCGAAGACCGAAGCCAAGGAGGAGGCGAAGATGTCGAGCACGACCACTTCGAAGCTGCACGTCACGCACGTCGGGCGGGTCTGCGTCACGGTCTCGGACACCGACCGCGCGCTCGAGTTCTACGTCGGCAAGCTCGGGTTCGAGAAGGTCGTCGACGTCGAGATGGCACCGGGGATGCGCTGGGTCGAGGTCGCGAAGCCGGGCGAGAAGACGACGATCGCCCTGGCGCCGCCGCCGGAGGGGCGGACGGCCGGCGGTGCCGAGACCGGCATTTGTCTCGACACGGCCGACGTCGAGGCAGACCACGCGGCGCTGCAGGCGGCGGGCGCCGACGTCGACGCCGAGGTGACGCGCTGGGGCGGGCCGGTGCCGCCGATGGTCTGGGTGCGCGACCCGGACGGCAACTCGCTCATCGTCGTGCAGCCGAACGACTGAGCGGTCTCATGCGAGGTGTCCGGCGCCGCCGCTGCGCCGGACACCTCGGCCGCACGGTTTGTCTAGACCTTGTGCGCGCTCCACGTGCCGTGGCCGCCGTTGCCGGTCTTGTACGTGCCGGACATCGACTTGCCGGAGACGGTGCCGGTGTACGTCGCGCCCGCGCCGACCGCCCCGAAGGTGATCGCGGTGCCGTGGACGCTGCCGCTGATGCTGTAGCGGCCGCTTGGGTTCGAAAGCGTGATCGAGCCGCCCAGGTGCGAGCCCGACTGCGTCCAGTGGAGCCTGAACGTGCCGGTGTACGCGCCGCCGTAGTGGCCGGACCACGTCCCCGCGAGCGAGATGCGCGGCTTCCGCGCGGCCGACGGTTGCGGCGCGGCGAGCGCACTCGCGGCGCAGCAGCCGACGAGGACGACGCAGAGGACGGCGACTGCCGACGGCGTCCTGCGGCGCAAGCGATGGCGGTGCATGTCTCACTCCCCTTTCGATCGGGTAGCCGGTGAGACCCCTTCACGCCGACGATGAGCACCGATTGTCGCGCGGCACCGGGCCGCGGTCAACGTGCGACGTCGCGCCGTCAGAGCGTCGCGATGGCCTCGATCTCGACGAGCGCACCCGACGGCAGCTTCGCGACCTCGACGGTGGAGCGCGCCGGCGGCGTCGCGCCGACGTGCTGCGCGTACACCTCGTTCATGCCGGCAAAGTCGTCGAGGCTCTGCAGGAAGACCGTCGTCTTGACGACGTTGTCGAGCGACGAGCCGGCCTCCTCGAGGATCGCGCGCAGGTTCGCGATGACCTGCTCGGTCTGCTCGGCGATGCCGCCGCCGACCAACGCCGTCTCGCCTGGCCGCAGCGCGAGCTGTCCGGAGACGAACACGAAGCCGTTTGCCTTGATCGCCTGCGAGTACGGCGCTCCCTGGAACGGCGCCGGCGCTGCCTCCGTGCGGACGGCCCCCTTGCTCATCACTCCTCCTCCGGGCTCGTGGGTGCGGGACGACATGCCTGGCCGAACGCGGCGCCGACCGCCTTGAAGATCGCCGCGAGCACGTGCTGCGGCTCCTCTCCCTCGACCAGCCGCACGTGCAGGTTGACGCCGGCCGCGTCCGCGACCTCGCGCAGGAACCTCGACGCGACGTCGCTCTCGAGCCCGGCGACGCGCTCGCCGGTCAGGTCGACGTTCGAGACCAGCCGCGGCTCGTCGTCGATCTCGAGCGCCGCCGACGCGAGCGCTTCGTCGGCCGGCACGAGCGCCCAGCCGTGCCCGGCGGCCGAGGGCGCGCGCACGCGCTCGCCGAGCGCGGCGCCGAGCGTCCGGGCCGCAGCGGTGACGACCTCGTCGGCGCTCCCCGGGGCCACCTCGAGCGCGATCCGGAAGCGGCCGGAGCCCGCGAGCTGCGCCACGAGGTGGTCGAGCACCGGCAGGCCCGTCGCGACGTTCGCCGACGGCTCGCGCGCAGGCGCGAGCCGGATCGACGTCGACGTCTCGGCCATCAGGCGTCGACGCGCTGGATGCGCGCGCCGAGGCCGCGCAGGCGCTCGTCGATCCGCTCGTAGCCCTTGTCGATCTGATACGCGTCGCCGATCGTCGACGTGCCCTCCGCGCTGAGCGCGGCGATCAGCATCGCCATCCCGGCACGGATGTCGGGGCTCGACATGCGCTGGCCGTAGAGCTGCGCCGGACCGGTGATGACGACGCGGTGCGGGTCGCAAAGGATGATGCGCGCGCCCATCGAGACGAGCTTGTCGACGAAGAACAGCCGGCTCTCGAACATCTTCTCGAAGACCAGCACCGTCCCCCGCGCCTGGGTCGCCACGATCACCGCGATCGACGTCAGGTCGGCGGGAAACGCCGGCCAGGGCCCGTCCTCCACCTTCGGGATCGCGCCGCCGAAGTCGTCGACGACGACCAGCTCCTGGTCCGGCGGCACGCGCACCCAGTCGTCGCCGAGCTCCACCTCGACGCCGAGCCGGCGGAACACCGGCAGCACCGGGCCGAGGTCGTCCGGCACGATCCCCTCGATCGTCAGATCGCCGCCCGTCACCGCGGCCATGCCGATGAAGCTGCCGACCTCGATGTGCTCCGGCCCGATCGCGTGCGTGCCGCCGCCCAGGCGCTCGACGCCGGTGACGCGCAGCACGTTCGAGCCGATCCCGTCGATCTGCGCGCCGAGCGAGACGAGGAAGCGGCAGAGATCCTGCACGTGCGGCTCGCTCGCGGCGTTCGAGATCGTCGTCCGGCCGGGCGCGATGCTGGCCGCCATCAGCGCGTTCTCGGTCGCCATGACCGACGCCTCGTCGAGGTGGATCGGCGAGCCGGCGAGGCGGCCCGAGAGCTCGTAACGGCCACGAAACTCGAGCGACGCGCCCAGCTCCGCGAACGCGTGCACGTGCGGGTCGAGCCGCCGGCGCCCGATCACGTCCCCGCCCGGCGGCGGCACGACCGCGCGCCCGGTGCGCGCGAGCAGCGGCCCCGCCAGCAGGAACGAGGCGCGGATGCGACTCGCCAGCTCTTCGTCGACCTCGCTCGCGACCTCCTGCGCGTGCACGCGCACCTCGTTCGACGCGATCCACTCCGCGTCGGCGCCGAGGTGCTGCAGCAGCCCGAGCATCGTGTCGACGTCACGGATGCGCGGCACGTTCGTCAGCGTCACCGGCTCGTCGGTGAGCAGGCACGCGGCGAGAATCGGAAGCGCGCCGTTCTTGTTGCCCGCGGCGCGAACCGTGCCCGAGAGCGGTTGTCCGCCTTCGATCACGAACGACTCGGCGATCGGCCTGACGACGGTCGCGGACACGGAGCGCACTATGCTAGCTGCGTGTCCGGCCCGACCCGTTCCCACGCCTGGGAGACGCTGACGCGGTACACGAAGAGCGAGGCGCTGCTGCGTCATGCGCTCGCGGTCGAGGCGTCGACCGCGTTCTACGCGCGGCGGTTCGGGGAGGACGAGGAGCTGTGGCGCGTCGTCGCGCTCCTGCACGACTTCGACTACGAGATCCACCCGACGCTCGACCAGCATCCGCAGGACGGCGCGCCGATCCTGCGCGACGAGGGCTACCCGGACGTCGTGGTCGACGCGGTGCTGTCGCACGCGAACCACCTCGGCCTGCCGCGCGACACGCCGCTCAAGAAGTCGCTCTTCGCCTGCGACGAGCTGTCCGGCTTCGTGCACGCGTGCGGCCTCGTCCGGCCGACCGGCCTCGAGGGGCTCGAGCCGAAGTCCGTCCGGAAGAAGCTGAAGCAGCCGTCGTTCGCGGCCGGCGTCTCACGCAAGGACGTCTACGAGGGAGCCGAGCTGCTCGAGCTCGACCTCGACGAGCACATCGCGAACGTGATCGCGGCGCTGCAGCCGATCGCCAGCGAGCTCGGCCTGCGTACGCACGCCGAAGCACACGCGCACGGGTAGCGTCAGCGCATCGACGCGAGTCCGTCGAGCAGGCGCTCGAGGTCCGACTCGTCGTTCCACCAGCCGACGGAAGCGCGCACCAGGCCCGTTCCCGGCAGCTCGCGCACGACGACCCCCTGGTCGTACAGGCGCGCGACGACGTCCCCGCTCGCCTCGCCGAGCCGCACGGATACCAGCGTCGCCTGACCGGCCTCGGTGACGACGTCGTGGCCCGCTGCCGCGAGCTGCGTCCGCAGGCGCTCGGCGAGCTCACGCGCCCGCGCGTGCCGTCCGTCGGGCAGGTCGGCCAGCGCCGCCTGGAGGCCCGCGACCGACGAGGCCGGCGCGAAGGTCGCGTCGAACCGCGCCGCCCCCTCCTTCGGCTCCCAGGTGCCGGCGGCGACGTCGTAGCGCGCAGCCGACGGGTACGCGACGAGCCGCGGGCGCAGCGCCTCCGGCTCGCGGACGTAGAGCGCACCGGTCGCATCGGGGCCGCACAGCCATTTCTGCGCGCTCACCGTGTAGAAGTCCGCGTCCGTCGCGTCGACGTCGATCGCGCCGGCCGCCTGCGCGCCGTCGACGAGCACGGGCACACCGAGCTCCCGCGCCAGCTCCCGCCACGGGAAGACCTTGCCGTCGATCCACGAGACGGCCGAGAGCGCGAGCAGCCTCGTCCTCGGCGTGAGCTCGCGCCTGATGACGTCGAAGAGGTCGGCCGCCGGCACGTCGCGCACACGTGCGATCCGCAGTGTCGCGCCGCTTCCGAGCAGCGGGCCCGTGAGGCCGAAGTGCTCGGCGTCCGTCGTGACGACCTCGTCGCCCGCTGCGAGGTCGAGCCCGACAACGACGATCTGCACGCCCTGCGTCGTCGAATCCGTCAGCGCGACGTGCGCCGGCTGCACGTCGATCTCGCGCGCGAGCAGCGCACGAACGCGCTCGCGACCTTCGAGCATCGCGTCGAAGTACGCGCGGCCGCCGCGGCCGTGGGTCCCCTCCCACTCCCGCAGGTCGTTCATCGCGCGCAGCGTCTCGCGCGCCAGCGGCCCGAAGGTGCCCGCGTTGAGGTACGCGAAGCGCTCGAGCACCGGAAAGCGCGAGCGCTGCTCGGCCCAGCTCACGCGAGCTCCAGCTCGAGCTCGACCGGCGCGTGGTCGGACAGGAGCGCCAGGCCGTGCGCACGCTCCTCGTCCGACCAGACACGCAGCTCGGACACGCGCGCGCCGCGGACGAGGATGTGGTCGATGCCCGGTCCAGGCGCCGAGAACCCCCAGTCGCTCGAGGCCAGCGCCTGCAGCGCGCCGGACGACGAGCGCAGGTTGAAGTCGCCCGCGAGCACGACCGCCTCGTCGGGGCGCGCAAGCGACGTCGCGAACCAGGCGGCGCGGATCAGCTCGCTCTCCGTCACGCGCTCGTCGAGCGGCGCGCCGCTGCAATGCGTGTTCGCGACGACGACGGTGCGGCCATCGCCGCCCAGGCGCACCACCTGCACGATCCTGCGCTCCTTCGCCCATGCGAGACGGTCGAGCAGGTCGAGCCCGAGCGCCCTCGCCTGGCGCGCGCGAAACGCGCGCGCGTTGAGCGTCAGCACGTCGTGCTGGAGGACCGTGAGCCGCGGCGACAGCTGCATCGCGTTTCCCTGCCCGCTGAACGCGGAGCGCAGCAGCCCGTGGTTCGGCGCCGTCAGCGCGCGCCCGAGCTCCGCCGGGATCGGCAGCGGACCAAGCCTGGGGCGCGCGGCGACGTCGCCCACGGTGAAGCGCCCGAGCGCCCACGCCGGCACCTCCTGCACGCAGAGCACGTTCGGCTCGTCCACGGCCGTGCGGCGGATCATGTCGTCCAGGAAGGCGCGGCGCTGCGGCGGCACGGTGTTGCCGTGGAACAGGTTCCAGCTGCGGACGAGCACCCGGCTACGCTAATCATCCACTCGCGTGCGCGTCCTGCTCGCCGATCCGCCGGCGTTCACCCCGTTCTACGACCACGAGCTCGCCTCGGCGCTCGCACGCGCGGGCGCGGACGTCGAGCTCGCGACGTCGCGGTTCCGCTTCGGCGACGTGCCGGAGCCGGTCGGCTACCGCCGTAGTGAACGCTGGTACCCGCTCACCTCGCGGTTCTTCCGCCGCTCGCGCGCGCGACTGCCGCTGAAGGCGCTGGAGCATCTCGCCGTCCTGCGCGACCTGGCCCGCGCGCGCGCCGACGTCCTTCACGTGCAATGGCTCGCGCTGCCGCAGCTCGACGTCCGCGTGCGCTACCGCTCGCCGGCCGTGCTGACCGCCCACGACCTCCTGCCGCGGCGCACGGCCTCGCGCGGCGAGCTCTGGCGGCGGATCCTGCAGCGCTTCGACCGCGTGGTCGTCCACACCGAGCACGGACGCGAGACCCTCGCAGCGCTCGGCGCCGACGCGCGCGTCATCCCCCACCCCGTCTACCCGAGCACCGCGGTCCGCGGCGACGACGGTCACACGATCCTCGCGCTCGGGATGATCCGGCCGTACAAGGGCCTGCCAGACGCGATCGAGGCGACGCGGCGGCTCCGCGACGCGCGGCTGCTCGTGGCCGGCGATCCGGCGATGCCGCTCGACGGGCTCCGCTCGGCGGAGCGCGTCGAGTGGCGGCTCGGCTTCCTGCCGCAGCGCGAGCTCGACCGCGCGCTCTCCGAGGCGACCGTCGCCGTCTTCCCGTATCGCGCCGAGCTCGACCAGTCCGGCGCGCTCCTGCAGGCGCTCGGCGCCGGGGTGCCGTCCGTGGTCTACGACGTCGCGGGCCTGGCTGAGCCGGTGCGCCGCTACGGCGCCGGCGCCGTCGTCGCCGCCGGCGACGTCGACGCGCTCACGGCCGCGCTCGAGACGCTCCTCTCCGACGGCGATGCGCTCGCGCGGGCTCGCGCAGGCGCCGACGCCGCGCGGCGCGAGCTGACGTGGGACGCGGCCGCGGCCCAGCACCTCGAGCTCTACCGGGAGCTCGCGTGATCTTCGGCAGCCCGTACAGAAAGGTGATCGAGACGCAACTCGACCTCTTCGAGCGCGAGCACGCGGACGTCGTGGACGAGGTCCGCGCGCGGCTCGACGCCTACAACCGCGCCGAGCGCGACGAGGCTGAGGAGCTCTACGGCGACTACGTCGACGCGGCCGAGACCGGCACCGAGCTGCTCGCGGACCTGCGCGACCACTACGCATCGACCCTCGCCGACCCGGACCGCTACCTGCGCGACTTCGACCGCGCCGTCAAGCGCCGACTGCCACAGTTCGGGCTCGAGATCGAGAACAGGTAGAAACGCCTCGTGGCGGAGCGGATCGAGGACTACGCCCTACTCGGCGACCTGCAGACGGCGGCGCTCGTCGGACGCAACGGCTCCGTCGACTGGCTGCCGTTCCCGAAGTTCGACTCGAGCACCTGCTTCGCCGCGCTGCTCGGGACGCGCGACCACGGGCGCTGGGTGCTGCGCGCGAAGGGGCGCGAGCGCGCGGCCTCGTGGTGCTACCGCGACGACACGCTCGTGCTCGAGACGGAATGGGAGACGTCGACGGGCCGTGCGCGGGTGATCGACTGCATGCCGCCGCGCGAGACGCGGCCGGACATCGTGCGCATCGTCGAAGGGCTCGATGGCCACGTCGAGATGCAGACGGAGCTCGTGATCCGGCTCGACTACGGCTCGGTGATCCCCTGGATCAGGCGGCTCGACGACGAGCGCCTGCTCGCGGTCGCCGCGCCTGATGCGCTGCTGCTGCGCACGCCGATCGACCTCGAGCCCGACGGGATGACGCACACCGCGGAGTTCACGGTGCGGCGCGGCGACCGCGTTCCGTTCGTGCTCACGTGGTTCGCAGCGCACGAGCGGCTGCCGAAGCCGGTGGACGCCGAGCAGGCGCTGCGCGATACGGAGGAGTTCTGGCGCGAGTGGATCGGCGACTGCGACTACAGCGGCGACATGCGCCAGGCGGTCCGGCGGTCGCTCATCACGCTGAAGGCGCTCACCTATGCACCGAGCGGCGGCATCGTCGCGGCGCCGACGACGTCGCTGCCCGAGCTGATCGGCGGCGTGCGCAACTGGGACTACCGCTACTGCTGGCTGCGCGACGCAACGTTCACGCTCTACGCGATGATGAACGCCGGCTACACCGCCGAGGCGAAGGCGTGGCGCGACTGGCTGCTGCGCGCCGTCGCCGGCGACCCCGCGAAGGCGCAGATCCTCTACGCCGTGGGCGGCCAGCGCCGGATTCCCGAGGTCGAGCTCGACTGGCTGCCGGGGTACGCGGGGTCGCGTCCCGTCCGCGTCGGCAACGCGGCGCACGAACAGTTCCAGCTCGACGTGTACGGCGAGGTGATGGACGTGCTCCACCAGGCGCGCGTGCACGGCCTCGGCCCCGACGACCACGCCTGGTCGTTCCAGCGCACGCTGATGGACTTCCTCGAGGGCGAGTGGGACAAGCCGGACGAGGGAATCTGGGAGGTGCGGGGACCACGGCAGCACTTCACGCACTCGAAGGTGCTCGCGTGGGTCGCGTTCGACCGCGCGGTCGAGGCGGTCGAGCGGTGGGACGTGCGCGGCCCCGTCGACCGCTGGCGGCGGATCCGCGCCGAGATCCACGACGAGGTCTGCCGCGAGGCGTTCAACACGCGCCTCAACTCGTTCACGCAGGCGTACGGCTCCGACGAGCTCGACGCCTCGACGCTCCAGATCCCGCTCGTGGGCTTCCTGCCGGCGGACGACCCGCGCGTCGTCGGCACCGTCGACGCGATCCGGCAGCACCTGACGCGCGACGGGTTCGTCGAGCGCTACGCGCCGAAGGAGCGCAACGACGTGGACGGGCTGCCGGGCGGCGAAGGCGTGTTCCTGCCGTGCTCGTTCTGGCTCGTCGACGCGCTGCTGCTGCAAGAGCGCGAGGACGAGGCGCGCGAGCTGTTCGACAAGCTGCTCGGCATCGCCAACGACCTCGGGCTGCTCGCGGAGGAGTACGACCCGGTCGAGAAACGCCTGCTCGGCAACTACCCGCAGGCGTTCACGCACGTCGGCCTCGTCAACTCGGCGTACAACCTCTCCCATCACGTCGGCCCGATTCACCAGCGGACGGGGATCGGCTCGTGAACGCGCGCGAGGGGACCGTGCGGTTCGAGGACGGCGAGACCTGGTACCGCGTCGTCGGCGAGCTCGACGGGGCGCGCGCGCCGCTCGTCGTCCTGCACGGCGGTCCCGGCGCGTCGCATGACTACCTGCTCACGCTCGCCGACCTCGCGGACGAGCGGGCCGTCGTCTTCTACGACCAGCTTGGCAACGGCCGCTCGTCGCACTTCCCAGACCGCGGCGACGAGTTCTGGACCGTCGACCTGTTCGTGCGCGAGCTCCACAACCTGGTCGACGCGCTCGGGCTGCGCGCGCGCCACCACGTGCTCGGTCAGTCGTGGGGCGGCTTCCTGGCGCAGGAGTACGCGTTGACGCAGCCGCCCGGCCTGCAGTCGCTCGTCCTCGCCGACACCGCCGCGTCGTTTCCGGACTTCGTCGCCGCCTGCAACGAGCTGCGCGCGGCGCTGCCGCCCGACGTCGAGGCGACGCTGCGTCGACACGAGGAGACCGGATCGACCGACGATCCGGAGTACCAGGCGGCGTGCGAGGTGTTCTACCGGCGTCACGTCTGCCGGCTCGACCCGTGGCCCGACGAGCTCGTGGAGGCGTTCGCGTGGATCGAACGCGACCCGACCGTCTATCACACGATGAACGGCCCTTCGGAGTTCCACGTGATCGGCTCGATCCGCGACTGGCAGTCGAAGGACCGGCTCGGCGAGATTCGCGTGCCGACGCTGATCGTGTCCGGCCGTCACGACGAGGCGGCGCCGCAGCTACAGGAGGCGCTGCGGGCCGGGATCGCCGGCAGCGAGTGGGTGGTGTTCGAGGACTCGTCGCACACACCGCACCTCGAGGAGCGGGAGCGGTACATGCAGGTCGTCGGCGAGTGGCTGGTCCGGCACGACGCATAAGCCAGCGCCCGAGTTTTAACGACGGCGCGGATGTCGGGCGTTAAGGGCCGTCGCCCACTCGACCGGCCCGGGCGTGAAGCGGCGCGCGCGTCCGTGGTGACGGTTTCAGCCCAAGGCGCCCTCCGCGACGAGGGCGCGGTGTGCGGCTCGGAACGCTTGTCGTCCTGCCGGTGTCCCGCAGTAGGCGATCGTGTGAAGCAAGACCTCTTGGATCTCGTCGACCGTCACTCCGCTGCGCAGTGCTCCCTTAACGTAGATCTCAAGCTCGTCGAAGCGGCCGAGAGCGGTCAGCATGGCGAGGTTGATGATGCTGCGGGTCTTCGCGTCGAGACCGGGTCGGCTCCAGGCCCACCCCCAGGCCACTTCGGTGACAGCCCGTTGGAAGGCCATCATGAACTCATTCGCTCTCGCCAAGATTGGTGTCGACGTAGTCGCTACCCAGCACTTCACGGCGTCGTTCCAGCCCCCGTTCGAACAGCTGGCTCTCGCGCATCTCGGGCCTCTCTTTCGTCGGGTCAGGTAGGCGCGAACAGTCTGGCCAACCAACGAATCGAACGCCACCGGCTGCGCTAGACCCCAGCTGGGGATCACTTCCGAACACTTGGCCAGCCGAGTGTGCGACTGACTCTAAAGCCGATACAGCGCGGCGACGACCCGCAGAGCGCGTCGATGCTCCACGTGGGAATCAGCGAGCGGCACGAGGACAATCACATTCTTCACGCGATACATCGGGGCAAATCCCGAACGCAGTGTCTTTCTGATCTGACGGCCGCTCTTGACACTCTGCGCCTGCCCGACGGCCCTGTACGCGACCACGAAGACAATGGGTCGTCCGGCATCACCGACGGTTCCCGCGTAGTAAGGCGCTGACGGAGCAGGGCGCAGGATCACGTCCGCGCGCGCAAATGTCGCCGAGACCGTCTTTACGGAGAGCACCGACTTACCCGACGATCCGCAGCCTGCAAGCACTAGAAGCAGCGGGACCGCCGCAAGCAGCGATTTACGCACAGCGTGTATTAGACCGGCGCTGCGCGTTGGGCGTCAAGCTCGCCTGTACTCGCGACACGCGTGCATCCCCTTTTCACGTGACGTCGCGAACGAACCGACTCAGGCGACATCACGCAACACTTGCCCAGATCAGCGCTGGAACACTTGGCCAGTGACGAGTGATCCACTCGCAGTCGAGTTTGTCCCGGCGATACCGGGCGGCGAGATCGAAGCTCATTATGACGAAGGGTTAGGCGCCCTGCTCTTCGAGAGCCGCCGTGCGCGGACTTGGCCGTACGGGACGACTCTCGACGGCATCCTGACGCTCGACCTAGACGCGGATCACGTACTCGCCCACGGCGAGTTCGGCTGGGTGCGAGAACGCTGGAGTCGCGCTGAGTTGAAGCTCCCACGGCGCGAGCAGGGTCGATTCGCGGCACGACTGCCGTCTCTGACTACCAGCAGCATCGTCAACCCGCCACAGCTGACGGCGGTAATGGCTGGACGACAACTCGTCATCCGCTTCAGCGGCCCCGAGCCAGCGCAGCGGTTCTCATTAGGCGCGAACATCGAGGCGCTGGCCTGCGGCGGCAAACTCGTAGGCTTCGCCGTCAGCGAACTCTGATCGCCCGGGGAGGGTTCGCGAACGCTGACCCACGGAGCGGCGCGTCAGTCTTTGCCGCGCTTGGCGCAGGTCCCAGCCAGGTACGCGGCCTCTGTCTCCGGCGTTGTCGTCACCTCGTACCAGGACCGCCCTGCCGGAAGGACGGTCAGATGACGCCAGTTCCGCTCGTCCTCGATCGCGGCAGCTGCGTCGTGCGCCGCGAGCGACTCTTGACTCAGCAGACTCGTCGACCGAATGCCTGGCGTGAGCGCTGAGACGGGTCGATCGGGAGGTTCGTCCAGTTCTTCTATCCGCTTGATCGCTACAAGCCTACGACGCCATAGATCACTCACAGCGCGCCGAGCTTCTTCTGCGGTGATCACCTGAGCGAGCATCCCGAAAGGCGCCCCAGACTCCACGACGAGTTGTAGGACGGTTAGCTGGGGCTCCGTGAATTCGCCGGTCACCTGACGATCCTTGCAAGCCGGAATCTACCGCCGCCGCTCTGGCGTCATAACGCAACCCTCGCCCAATCGAGTGAGAGCTACGCCGGCATGAAAAGAGCTAATCAGTTGAACTCGTTGATGCTGATGAGGTTCCCCTCGCTGTCGTGGAACCACGCCGCCTTAACGATCCCGAAGTCCTTGATCCCTTCGGGTTCAAATCGGACACCACGCGACTCGAGTTCCGCGTGCGCGGCCTCGACATCGTCGACGACGAGCCCGAGCTGGTCGTGGTCGCCCGAAGGCTTCCCCGAACTCGGGAAGACGAGGAACTGCTGGCCGCCGCACTCGAAGCGCATGTGCCCGTTGTGCTCGCTTACCGGCTCGAAGCCGAGGACATCGCGGTAGAACGCCCGCGCACGCTCGACGTCCTGCGCCGGGAGCTTCGCGTATGACCGCTTGAACATTACGCCAACCCTACCGCGCGCGCCGCGCTGGCGTCATTACCAGACACTGGCCAGGCGAGATCTTAACCGGGCGTACCGTTCCGACCTGGGGTGTCTTTCCGAACCCTCGCGCAGCGGACCGTCTTCCCCCGGCCCGCCTCCTCCTAGGATGCAGCGGGGATGACAAGGCGAGGTACTGTCTGGATTGCGCCTGACGCCTGGGTGCCTGCGGGACGCATGGTCGATCCTGACGGGGCGGACTTCTGGGTGAGTTGGCAGGACGAGGGCGTACTCGAAGACGACATCTTTCGGGGAGCTGACGCGGCCATCGACTGGGGCCGAAAGCGCTCCACGATTGTGCTCATCCGACTTGGGCACAGTCGCGGCACCTACTTCTCGGCGGGTGCCGAGCGTCCACCCGTCTCTGAAGATGACCCGGAGTCGCCTTCCGGTGTGGCCGCCTTCGAAGCCGCCCGCTGATGGCTGGTGGTTCCCGCCGCAAGTGCCGACGCTCGATGATGTGGCAGCCATGTCGAGGAGGCTAGAGGGTGGAGAGATCAACCGTCAGACCGCGGTCGACTGGGCGCAGGAGTTGCTACTCGCTCATTCAGGCCTCGATGCCGCGCTGATTCGCGCGCTATGGGAACTCCGCGGCCTTGACGAGCCTCTGACCGTGTGACGAACCCGTCCGCTCAGGGTGCACTCGCGGACACTGGCCCAGGCTGAAGTTCATCTATCCACGCAGCCGATGGGGACTGGTGTTCAGCGGACGCTCTGGGATCAGTCACCAACTTTCGGCAGTTCGACGACCTCCACCGCGAACGCCACGGTGCGTGGATTCTACGATCCGCGATCCGAGAATCCACCGCTCGGGTGCCTTAGCGAAACTCGCACTGCCAAATCTGGACCCGTCGCGCTCGGTAGTTCGTATGCGGTCTGTGCGGCTTCATACGCGCGCGCTCATTGCAGTCGTCCTCGTGGTCGGCTCGGCCACATCCGTCGCTGCGGCATCCGGTGCTCGCGATCCGCACGGGCCGTGGCAACTGATCGCGCTTCCGGAGATGGGGAGGCTCGACTGGCAGTGCACGCCCGGCCTGACCGGAGCACGCACGTACCGGCTGGTCTTCAGCGCGACGAGCACAAGTGCGACAGAGCGGGTGACGTTCGCGGCGGGCGGACATCTGCTGCTGTCCCGCGAGATCAGCCCTGGAGAGCGTGTCACGGCCCCGCAGACGCCTTCATACCGCCAAACCGTCACTCTCACACAGACGACGGAACCAGGAACGCTTCGCGCGATAGTCCACGTCAGCTTTGCGCCAGGTCGCGTGTCGCCGTCGCACTGTTGGCCATGGCTTCCGCCCGCCTTTTCGGCACGACTCCTCGCACGATGAAGATCGGCCCCTCAGGATGCACTCGGTGAACACTCGACCAGCCGAGTCCTAGCGCAGGTAAGGCGTCCAAGTCCGCGGCTCTCGCCATCACGCACCAGTTGGGTCGCCAGCGGTGGGACTCGACGACGGCCGGCGTACCATCGGCGGCGTGGGCGACTTCGTTCCGCCCGACTTCGTGATCCCAGGCGGGCTCGAGACCCCTGACTTCGTGCTCGAGCCGCTCGGTCCCGAGCACAACGACCGAGACTACGACGCCTGGACCAATTCGATCGAGCACATCGCCGCGACGCCGGGTTTCCCGTGGGGCACCTGGCCGCACCTGATGACACCGGACGAAAACCGAGCCGACCTTGAACAACATGCCGAGGACTTCCGCAACCGCAAGGGATTCACGTACACCGTGCTCGATCCCGGCAGCCGCGACGTGATCGGGTGCGTCTACATCTATCCGTCGCGCGACACAGACTACGAGGCGCACGCGCTGTCGTGGGTGAGGCAGAGCCACGCGCACCTGGACACTCCGCTGTGGCACGCGGTGAAGGAGTGGCTCGCTGTGGACTGGCCATTTACGAATATCAAGTACGCACCGCGCACGTAGCAAGACGCCGGCCCCGTTGCGTGCTACCAGCGCCTCGAATGCGCCTCACGAACAGCGCATCCCGATGCCGAAGCGGACGACCGCGTTGCGGCCTCCGACGCGGAAGACCAAGGGGACGCAGATCGCGCGCCGGCGGAGCAGGAACCCGCCCGCGTACGCATGCCACAGCGGCCTGCCGTACGAGGGGCGTGCCGCGAACCGCAAGCTCGGGCCTTGTTGGCCCTCGTTTCCCCACGTGATCCGAACGTCGTCGCGGAGCGATGCAGGCACGGCGACCGTGACCGGCGGGTTGCCCCAGCGAATCACCAGACCGGCCTTCAGCCACCACCGCAGTGGTGTCTGACCGCTTCGAGCAGCACGACCGAGGTGAGCTGGGGGAACAGACACGACGTGAAGCACGACTCGGTAGCCGTCGGCTGTTCCGCCCGATGTCACTCCGATCGCGTCGCCGCAGCTCACGGTGGGAACAGCGGCTGCAGGCGCAGTCGCAGCCCCCGCTTCCAGCCCGCCGGCGACGGCGGGCACTACCGCGACGAGGACGAGCGCGCGCCTCATCCAACGTGAGGATAGACCGCTCGGCGACTGCACGACCCTTCGCCGAACTCGCTAGGAATGTGAGACTTCACGGCTGACTCCCGCGCACCGGCGCGATCGAACGCAACATGAGCGACACCACCTGTCATATGTCGATCTCCCTCGACGGCTTCGTCGCGGGACCGGACCAGAGTCTCGAGCACCCTCTCGGCCGTCGCGGGCGCGAGCTGCACGGGTGGCATCTCGACGAGCCTCTGCACGAGGCGGACGCGCGCGCACGCGACCTGCTGCTGCGCCCGCGCGGCGCGTACGTGATGGGACGCAACATGTTCGGGCCGATTCGCGGTCCGTGGCAGGACGACTGGCGCGGCTGGTGGGGTGACGAGCCGCCGTACCACGCTCCCGTCTTCGTCCTCACGCACTACGAGCACGAGCCGATCGAGCTCGCGGGCGGGACGACGTTCCACTTCGTCGTCGACGGCTTCGACGCCGCGTTCGCGCGCGCCTCGGAGGCTGCAGGGGAGCGCGGTGTCGACATCGCCGGCGGCGCCTCCACCGTGCGTCAGGCGCTTGCGGCGGGCGTGATCGACGAGCTCGTCCTCGACTTCGTGCCCGTTCTGCTCGGCTCCGGCGAGCGGCTGTTCGACGGAGTCGCCGACCCCGGTCTCGAGCCGGTCGAGGCCATCCATTCGCCGCTCGCGACGCACGTGCGCTACCGTGTCGGCCGGTGACCGCCGAGTCGAGGCCTAGCATCAACCGGGTGCTTCCGGAAGGCGTCTACCACTGGACCGCGACGCATCCCGAGTGGGAAGGGCCCGTCTCGGCGTACGCCATCGACGACGGCGCGCGGCTGGTCCTCATCGACCCGATCGCCGTCCCCGACGACGTGCGTGCATTGTTCGGGTCGCGCGACGTGGTCACGGTGCTCACCTCCACGTGGCACGAGCGCGACGCCGCGTCGCTCGGCTTTCCCGTGTGGGCGCCCGCGCCCGACCGTCCCGAGGACCAGCTCGTCCCGGCGACCCGCTACTCCATCGGCGACTCGCTGTTCGGCATGGAGGCGTACCCCGGCCGGGAGGGGGAGCTCGACCTCGTGCTCTGGAACGAGCGGATTCGCGCCGTGATCGCGGGGGACACGCTGATCGACCTCGGCAACGGCCTCGAGATTCCCGCGACCTGGCTGCCGGACGGCGTCACCGTCGAGCAGGTCGCCGCGGGCCTCCGGCCGCTGCTCGACAAGCCGGTCGAGCTCGTGCTGCCGACGCACGGCCTGCCCGCCGATCGCGCGGCTCTCGAACGCGCCCTCGCCTGAACGGGCGGCATGCGATGCCATACTGCGCAGGCCGATGACGACTCTGCCGAACCGCCCCAACACCGCGCTGCTCGTGATCGACATGCAGAAGGGGGCCGTCGCGGGCGCGCACAATCGGGACACCGTCGTGGCGAACGTGGGGACGCTCGTCGAACGAGCGCGCGGCGAGGGCGTGCCGGTCGTGTGGGTTCAGCACTCGGACGAGCACCTCGTCCGCGGAACGGATGCGTGGCGGCTCGTCTCGGAGCTCGTTCCGGGCGACGACGAGGTCCTGATCGAGAAGAACTACGGCGACGCCTTCGAAGCGACCGACCTCGAAGCGGCCCTCTCCGAGCTTGCGGTCGGCCGACTCCTCGTCGTCGGCGCACAAACGGATGCGTGCGTCCGCTCGACGCTCCACGGCGCGTTCACGAGGGGCTACGACACGACGCTCGTGAGCGACGCACACACCACCGAGGACCAGACGGCATGGGGCGCGCCTCCACCGGCACAGGTCATCGCTCACACGAACCTCTACTGGAACGACCAGGCAGCGCCCGGGCGCACGGCCGGGACGATCGAGACGAAGAACGTCGAGTTCGGCGTCCGCGCTTAACGGCGTCTGATTCACAGCTCCGGCTGCGGCGTCTCCGCGCGTACTCGACAACCGAAGCGGAATGCGTCGGTCACCGGTGCCCGAAGTGGTGCGCCCGCGGGAGGGCCGCCGTCACCTCCGCCTCGCTTGCCGCCCGGCGCGCGAGCGGGCCGAGCGAGACGAGCTCCGACACGAGCAGGTTGACGTTGCGGCCGTGCCGCTCGAGCTTCCCGCGCGCGAGCAGCAGCGGCTCGGCGCGCACGATCGCGCGGTGCTGCTCGTACACCGGCGGCGGGACGATCAGGTTCGCCTGACCGTGCTCGTCCTCGAGCAGCATGAACACGACGCCGTTCGCCGTCGCCGGGCGCTGGCGAGCGACCGCCATCCCAGCGAGCTGGATCCGCGTCCCGTGCGGCGTCTCCGCGAGCTCGGCGCTCGTCGTTACCGTCGCCGGCAGATGCGGACGCAGCAGCTGCAGCGGGTGGACACCGACCGAGAGCGAGGTGTGCTTGTAGTCCGCGAGCATCCGCTCCCACGGCGTCTGCAACGGGAGCACGGGCGTCTCCGCGGTCGGTTCGAGCGGCAGCGCGAGCTGGCGGTTGCCGTCGCCGGCGCTTTCGCCGCGCGCGGTGACGCCGAGCCGCCACAGCAGCTCTCGGCGCGGCCCCCAGTCGTCGCATGCGCCGGCTGCGACGAGCGCCTCGAGCGCGTCGACCTTGACAGCCGCGCGTCGTGCGAGGTCGCCGAGGTCGGCATACGGCTGCGCCGACTCGATCGCGTTCGCCTCGTCCTCGCCCACCCCGCTCACGTAGCCGACGCCGACGCGTACGGCGAAACCGTCTCCGTCGTCCTCGATCGTGCACTGCGCGTGCGAGCGGTTGACGTGCGGCGGGCGGACCTCCACCCCGCGCCGCTGCGCGTCGCGGACGAGCGAGGCCGGCGGGTAGAAGCCCATCGGCTGCGCGTTCAGGAGCGCGCAGAGGAACTCCGCGGGGTAGTAGCGGCGTAGCCACGCCGACTGGTAGGCGAGCAGGGCGAACGCCGCGGCGTGCGACTTCGGGAATCCGAAGCCGGCGAAGCCGCAGAGCTTGTCGTAGATCGCGTGCGCGGTGTGCTCGTCGATGCCGTTGCCGAGGCAGCCCTCGACGAACCGCGGCCGGAGCGCCTCGATCGCCTCCTCGCTGCGCTTGCGGCTCATCGCGCGCCGCAGCCCCTCCGCCTCCCCGATCGAGAAGCGGGCCGCGGCCATCGCGACGTCCAGCACCTGGTCCTGGAAGACGACGACGCCGAGCGTGTCGCGCAACGGCTCGCGCAGGCACTCGTGCTCGACCGGCGGCTCGAACGACGGGTTGTTGCGCTTCGCCTGGCGGTGCTGCACGTACGGGTGGACGGCCTTGCCCTGAATCGGCCCCGGGCGCACGAGCGCCACCTGCACCGTGAGGTCGTCGAGGCTCTCCGGGCGCGTCTGCAGCAGGCTCTGCATCTGCGCACGGCTCTCGATCTGGAAGACACCCACGGTGTCGGCCGCCTGGATCTCGGCATACACCGTCGCGTCGTCGAGCGGGATCCGCGACAGGTCGATCGGCTTGCCGCGCAGCAAGGCGATGCGGTCGACGGCGTCCTCGACGGCCGAGAGCATCCCCAGCCCGAGCAGGTCGATCTTGAGGAACCCGGCGTCGCCGCAGCTGTCCTTGTCCCACTGGCAGATCTGGCGACCCGCCATCGCCGCCGGCTGCACCGGGACGAGGTCGACCAGCGGCCGGGTCGAGATCACCATCCCGCCCGGGTGCTGGCTGATGTGCCGCGGCAGCCCGGCGATCTCGCGCGTCAGCTCGCGGAATGCCTCCCAGCGCGGTCCGGTGTGCGCTCCGGGAACGCCCGCGAGCTCGTCGGCGACACGCGTCGCGTCCCAGCCGTCGGTGACGCGCGCGAGCCGTTCGAGCTCGGCGAACGGCAGCCCGAGCGCCTTGCCGACGTCGCGGATCGCGCCGCGGCTGCGATACGTCGCAAAGCTCGCCACCAACGCCGCGCGCTCGCGTCCGTAGCGCTCGGTGACGCGGACGATCAGCTGCTCGCGGATCTCGCGCGGGAAGTCGAGGTCGATGTCGGGTACCGCCACCATCTCGTCGTTGATGAAGCGGCCGAGCGACAGGTCCGCCTCGACGGGATCGACGTGCGAGAGGCCCGTCAGATAGCAGACGATCGAGCCGACGCTCGAACCGCGGCCGCGGCCCGGCGGCAGGGCGTGGCGCGGGCTGCCGGGGCCGCGCACCTCGGAGGCGCACTCGCGCGCGAGCTCGAGTACCTCCCAGTGCAGCAGGAAGAACCCTGCGAGCCCGAGCCGCGCGATCAACGCGAGCTCCTCGTCGAGCCGCTCGCGCGCCCGGCGCCGACGGCCGTTCCCGTCGCGGTAGCGCTCGGCGAACGCGCGGTCGCAGATTTCGCGCAGGCGGACGTCGGCAGGATCGGGGCCGTCGGAGAAGTCGGGGTAGCGGTAGCCGAGCTCCTGCGTCAGGTCGAACCGGCAGCGGTCGGCGACCTCTCGCGTCTTCTGGACGGCGTCGTGCGGCAGCCGCTCGAGCATCTCGGCAGGTGCGACGAGCACCGACTCGTGGTTGCCGCGCCGCTCGCGCTCGCAGCCGTCGAGCGACGTGCGGTTGCGGATCGCGACGAGCGCGTCCTGCAGGCGGGCGCGGCGGACGTGGTGCGCGTGGACGTCGCCGGTCGCGACCACCGGCACGCGCAGCACGTCCGCCAGCTCCGCGAGCGCCGCGTTGCGGCGCACGTCACCGCGCTCGAACGGACGCTGCAGCTCGAGGTAGAACGCGCCGGCAAACGCCTGCGCGAGCCGAGCCGCGCCGTTCGGGTCGACGACGCCGAGTCCGTGGCGTGCGCAGCCCGACAGCGCGACGAGCCCCTCGGCGTGGCGCTCGAGCACGTCGAGCGTCGTCGAGGCCGGCAACAGCTCGCGCTCGCGTCCCGGCAGGCGCGTGCGGGCATGCGCGTCGGTGAGGATGCGGCAGAGGTTGGCGTAGCCGCGTTGCGTCTCGCACAGCAGCGTCACGTGCGCGCGCCCGGCCGCCGAGCCGAAGACGTTGCTCCTCGCCCGCTCCGCCGGCGTCGCCTCGAGCTCGACGGTCACCTCCGCTCCGGTGATGGGCCGGACGCCCAGGTGCTTCGCGGCATGCGCGAACTCGAGCGAGCCGTAGACGCCGTCATGGTCGGTGAGCGCGAGCGCCTCGTAACCGAGCTCGGCGGCGCGCGCGGCGAGCTCCTCCGGCAGCGACGCGCCGTCGAGGAACGAGTACGCCGAGTGCGCGTGCAGCTCGACGTACGGCGCCCGCGCCGGCGCATCTATGCGCGCTGCGTGAACCACCGTCCCGCGTCGTCGTCGTGGTAGACGACGGCGTTCTCGCCGGACTCGAGGACGACGTCGAAGTACCGCCGGTGCACCGGCTCCTCCGTCCACCAGCGGTCGACGACGCGCCATTCCTCGCGGACGGCCGCGACGCCCTGGCGGTTGACGCGGCGCGGCGTCCCGTCGGCATGCTCCTCGACGAGCGCCGGCCGCGGCTGGTTCAGTCGTCGCGCGGAACGAGCAGCGCGCGCGCCTCCGGGATGCGTGACCACGGCGCGACCTCCACCACCGTCGAGACTCCACCGGCGCCGACGGCGGCCTTCACCTGGCGCAGGCCTTCGCGGAGCCGCCCCCACAGGGCGTCTCCCTCAGCGGCGACGAGCTCGAGCTGCTCGCCGACGTGGTCGGCGAGCTCGCCGATCTCGAGTCGCAGCTTGAGCGCCGGCGCCGGCAGCTCCGCGAGCTTCGGCGCGAGCGCCGCCCGGAGCCGCGCCGGATCGGCGGTCGGCTCGCGCAGCGTCACCGTCCGGCGCCACGAGGCGCCGCCGACCAGCCGCGCCCACACCGCGACCTTCCTCGGCGGCCGCCCCGCACGCTCGGGTCGTGCGAGCAGCCGGTCGACGAGCACTGAGAGGCCGCGCCGGAGCGTCAGCTCGTTGCCGACCGCCTCGGGGAACTCGAGCGTCTCGTGCAGGACGGTCGCCGGCCGTCTCGGCGTCACCCGTCCGTCGTGCTCGCCTCTCGCCAGGCTCCAGGCGCGCCGGCCGTCCGGCCCCAATCGTTCGGCAACGGCGGCGCCCGGCAGCCCGGCAAGCTGTCCGATCGTTCGCACGCCCAGCTCCTCGAGCTCCGCGTAGCGCTCGCGCTCGAGCGGCAGGAGCTGCAGCGGCAGCGGCGCGAGGAACGACCGCGTCCGGTCGTCGGAAACGATCAGCGCCTGCCCCGGCCGGGCGACGTTCGCGGCCGCGAGCGCGGCGAAGCGGCGCTCGGCCGCCCCTGCCCGCGGATCCCACACCGAGCCCACCGCCGCGAGCGCCCGCTTGAGCGCCGGCTCGAGGCCGCCGTACAGCCGCTCCACCCCGTCGGTGGCGAAGTAGACCGTGCCCGGCTCGACCGGCTCGACGGCGAACCCGGCGTCCTCGAGTCGCCGCAGGATCTCGTCCCAGGCCTGCTCCGCCGCCGCCGGGTCCTGCTCGACGAGCTCGAGCCGCGGGCACGTGGCGAGGGCCTCTCCCAGCCGCATCCCGGGCCGCACCCCCTGCGCCTCGGCCGCGCCGGTCACCGAGCCGACCAGCGGCTCCGTCCCCGGCAGCGGCGCGAGCGCCGCCGGCAGCGCCTGCAGCCGCGGCCGCGAGCGCAGCGCCGCCCGCAGGTCGAAGGCCGGGATGACGACTGCGGCGATCATGGGAACGTATGTTCTACACGAACGCGCGTTCGCCTGTCAAGGGCGGACGTCCGCGCAGGAGACGCTGGCTCGCGGCATGGCCCGGCGCGCACGCCGGGCGCACGATTCAGCTCACGTCCGCTCGAGCACGACGACCGGGATCTCGCGCTCCGTCTTGCGCGCGTACTCGTCGTAGTGCGGCCAGACCTCGTTCGCCTTCCGCCAGAGCCGCTCGCGCTCCTCGCCCTCGGCGGTGCGCGCACGCGCGCGGAAGACGTCGTCGCGCACCTGGACCTCGACGTCGGGGTTCTTCGTCAGGTTGCGGTACCAGCCCGGATGCTCGGGCGCCCCGCCCTTGGAGGCGACGACGACGTAGCGGTCGCCGTCGCGCGCGTAGATCAGCGGCGTCGTGCGCGGCTGCCCCGTCTTGCGCCCGGTCGTCGTGAGCAGCAGGATCGTCGAGCCCTCCTTCCACTCGTGCCCGACGGCGCCGCCCGTCTCGCGGTAGCGGCGGACGTGCTCTTCTCCGAACAGGTTCTCGGCTTCGCTCACTCCAGTCTCCTTCCACGCTGAGGACTCGTGCCGGTCCGAGAGAACGCATGTCGACGCGCTGCACGCGGATACGCTAGTCGCGTGGAAGCGCCGCGCTACTGCTACCGCCATCCCGACCGCGAGACCGGGCTCTCGTGCTCGGAATGCGGGCGGCCGATCTGCTACGAGTGCATGACGCCGGCGCCGGTCGGGCTGCGCTGCCCTGAGCACTCCGGCAAGCCCCAGGGCTTCGCGAAGGTCACGCGCGCGGCGGAGCGATCCGTCACCGGCGTCGGCGGCCGCTACCTCAACGGCGTCACGCTCGCGCTGATCGGCGTCAACGTCGCCGTCTACCTGCTCGAGCTCGCGACCGGCGGCAGCGTCAGCGGCACCGGCAACTGGATCTTCGACCACGGGGCGCTCGTCCTGAACGGCGTCTCCACGCACGGCGACGCGATCGGCGTGCCGCCGCACGTGGTCATCCCCGGCTACCAGATGGTCGGCGTCGAGCACGGCGACTGGTGGCGCCTGTTCACCGCGATGTTCCTGCACTACGGCCCGCTGCACCTCGCGATGAACATGTACTCGCTCTACTTCGGCGGCACCGTGCTCGAGCACGTGATCGGCCGCTGGCGGTTCCTGCTGCTCTACCTCGCGTCGGGCATCGCCGGTTCGGCCGGAGCGCTGCTCTGGTCGCCGAACGCGACGACGGTCGGCGCGTCGGGCGCGATCTTCGGCGTCTTCGGGGCGCTGTTCGTGCTCGAGCGGCGCGGCGTGATCTCCTCCGGCGGTCAGATCGCGACGCTGATCCTGCTCAACCTCGTCTTCACGTTCGCGCTCTCGCACTTCATCTCGGTCGGCGGGCACGTCGGCGGCCTGATCGGCGGCGTCGTCCTGATGCTGCTCCTGCTCAGCTTCCGGCGCTCGTGGGTCTACAGCTTCGCCTCGGTCGCGGCGGTGGTCGTCGTCGCGGTCGCGCTCGCCTACATGCGCGCGCACGGCTCCGCGTAAGAAGCAGTCCGTCAGCCGCCGGCGGCGACGTAGGCGCCGGCGCCCGACTCCCGCAGCGCGGCCTGCGCAGCGGCGAGCCGCGCGAGCGGCACGCGGAACGGCGAGCAGCTGACGTAGTCGAGGCCGAGCTCGTGGCAGAACGCGATCGAGCGCGGCTCGCCGCCGTGCTCGCCGCAGATCCCGAGCTTGAGCGCCGGCTTCGTCGACCTACCTCGCTCGACCGCGATGCGCATCAGGTCGCCGACGCCGTCGGTGTCGAGCACCTCGAACGGGTTCCGCTCGAGCACGCCGTCGGAGAGGTACTGAGTAAGGAACTTGCCCTCTGCGTCGTCGCGCGAGAACGCCAGCGTGGTCTGCGTCAGGTCGTTCGTGCCGAAGGAGAAGAAGTCGGCGACCTCGGCGATCTCGTCGGCGCGCAGCGCCGCGCGCGGGACCTCGATCATCGTGCCGACGAGGTGCTCGACCTCCGGCGCCTCCTCGGCCCACACCGACTCGGTCAGCTCGCGCAGCCGCGCGAGCTCCTCTCGGAACCCGACGAGCGGGTGCATCACCTCGACGAGCGGCGCCTCCCCGCTCCGCTCCTGCACCGCCCGCGCCGCGCGCGCGATCGCGCGGATCTGCATCTCGTAGATCTCGGGATGCTGCAGCCCGAGCCTGCAGCCGCGCGTGCCGAGCATCGGATTCGCCTCGCGCAGCGCGCGGATCCGCGCGCGCATGCGCTCGTCGCCCGCGTGCGCCTCGTCCGGCAGAAACTCGTGCAGCGGCGGGTCGAGCAGGCGGATCGTGACGGGCAGCCCCGCCATCGCCTCGAAGATCCCCTCGAAGTCCGCCTGCTGGAACGGCAGCAACCGCTCGAGCGCAGCCCGCCGCCCGCGTTCCGAATCGGCGGCGATCATCTCCTGCATCACGGGCAGGCGCTCGTCGCCGAAGAACATGTGCTCGGTGCGGCAGAGGCCGATCCCCTCCGCTCCGAACTCGCGCGCGCGCGTCGCGTCGGCGGGCGTGTCGGCGTTGGCGCGCACGCGCAGCCGGCGCGTGTCGTCGGCCCAGCGCAGGATCGTCTCGAAGTCCTCGTTGATCTGCGGCGGCACCAGCGGCACCGAGCCGACGAACACGCGGCCCGTGCCGCCGTCGATCGTGATCACGTCGCCCTCGCGCAGCGTCTCGCCGGCGAGCGTGGCGGTGCCCTCGGCGAGCTGCAGCTCCTCGCAGCCGGCGACGCACGGTTTGCCCATTCCGCGCGCGACGACGGCCGCGTGCGACGTCATCCCGCCGTGGACCGTGAGGATGCCGTCCGCCGCGATCATCCCGTGGATGTCGTCCGGGGTCGTCTCCCAGCGGACGAGGATCACCGGGCCGCTCTTCGCGCGCTCCACCGCAGTGTCGGCGTCGAAGACGATGCCGCCGCTTGCGGCGCCGGGCGACGCGTTCAGGCCCTTCGCGGCCGGCGCGAGGTCGGCGGTGGGGTCGATCATCGGGTGCAGCAGCTGGTCGAGCTGCGCCGGGTCGATGCGCCCGATCGCCTCCTCGCGCGTGATCAGCCCCTCCTCCACCATCGTCACGGCGGCCTTCAGCGCCGCGGCCGCCGTCCGCTTCGCCGCGCGCGTCTGCAGCAGGAAGAGCCGCCCGTCCTCGACGGTGAACTCGATGTCCTGCATGTCGCGGTAGTGCTCCTCGAGGCGCCGCATCGTCTCCACGAGCTGCTCGAACGCCTCGGGCAGCGTGGTGCGCATCGCCTCGATCGGCTGCGGGGTGCGGATTCCCGCGACGACGTCCTCACCCTGCGCGTTCGCCAGGAACTCGCCGTAGAGCCCGCGCTCTCCGGTCGACGGGTCGCGCGTGAACGCGACGCCGGTGCCCGAGCGGTCGCCCTTGTTGCCGAACACCATCTGCACGACGTTCACCGCCGTACCGAGGTCGTCCGGGATGTCGTGCGCGCGGCGGTACACCTGTGCGCGCGGGTTCTGCCACGAGCGGAAGACGGCGCGCACCGCGCGCAGCAGCTGCTCGCGGGCGTCGGCGGGAAACTCGGCGCCGGTCTCGCGGCGGTAGAGCTCCTTGAACGTCCGCACCAGCTCGCGCAGGTCGTCCGCCGTGAGATCGGAATCGTGCTGGGCGCCGCGCGCCGCCTTCGCCGCGCCGAGCGCGCTCTCGAATACGTGCGCGTCGACGCCGTCGACCACCTCGCCGAACATCTGGATCAGTCGCCGGTAGGAGTCGAAGGCGAACCGCGCGTTGTCCGTCCGCGACGCGAGCCCGTCGGCGGCCTCGTCGTTCAGGCCGAGGTTGAGGATCGTGTCCATCATCCCCGGCATCGAGATCGCGGCGCCGGAGCGCACGGAGACGAGCAACGGGTCGTCGCTCGAGCCGAAGCGCTTGCCGGTGCGCTGCTCGAGCCGGCCCACGTGCTCGTCGACCTCCGCCTCGAGCCCCTCCGGCAGGTCGCCCCCAGCCATGAACGCGCGGCAGGCATCGGTCGTGATCGTGAAACCGGCCGGCACCGGCAGGCCGAGCCGCGTCATCTCGGCGAGGCCGATCCCCTTTCCGCCCAGCAGCTCACGCCCGCCCGGCGCCGGCTCGTCGAAGTCGAAGACGTACCTGGCCGCCACTCGGAGCGGGAATCTACCCGGCCTCGGCCGGCCCGGTCGCGCCGTCCGGAGCCCCGTCCTATAGTCGACGGGTCGTATACCAGGGAGGGGTTTCGGTTTGCGGAGAACGCTCGGTCTTCTCCTCGCGGCAGTCACGCTGGGCGGCGTCACCGGCGTCGCGCTCGGCTCCGGCGGTCCGCCGCTTCGGGCGCAGAACATCCTCGGGATGGTCGCCTCGCGCGTCTCGAACCAGGCGACGGGCGTCAGGGGGTTCGGGAACCTCCGCTACCACGGCGGCCCCGTCCAGCACGGATCGACGGTGTACGCGATCTACTGGGATCCGGCTGGCTACTCGATGTCGAGCGACTACACGACGGTCATCAACCGCTTCTTCACCGACGTGGCGGCTGACAGCGGGAAGACCTCGAACGTGTTCTACGCCGGCACGCAGTACTACGACTACAGCGGCCACGAGGCATACAGCGTCGCCTTCGGCGGCTCCTACGTCGACACGAATCCGTTCCCCGCGAGCGGCTGCTCCGACTCGGTCTCCCAGACGACGGTCTGCCTGTCCGACGCGCAGATCCAGGCGGAGGTGAAGCGCGTCGCGCAGCTCCGCGGCTGGGGCTACGGGCCGAGCAAGGAGTTCTTCATGTTCACCGCCAGGAACGTGGGGAGTTGTGCGAACTCGAGCGACTGCGCGTTCAGCCAGTACTGCGCGTACCACAGCTGGGTCGGCAGCGGCTCCGCGGAGTACCTGTACGCGAACATGCCGTACGCGGACACCGTCACGTCTGCATGCGACGCGGAGCCGCACCCGAACGGCAGCGCGGCCGATGCGACGATCAACGTCACCTCGCACGAGGCGAACGAGACGATGACGGACCCGAACGGGAACGCCTGGTACGACCTCTCGGGCTACGAGAACGGCGACAAGTGCGCGTGGTACTTCGGGAGCTCGATCGGCTCCACGCCGTACGGCGCGTACAACCAGCTGATCGATGGCCACCCGTACGAGCTGCAGCTCGAGTACTCGAACGCGACCCAGAGCTGCGTCGCGCGCGGCACCTGAGACCACGCGCGGCGGCGGTGGGCGGCGCTCGGCGGCCGCCTATCGCCGCCGGCGCGCGCGGTACTCGGCGAGCCACGCCAGCGAGCGGAGCCCGAACCAGATCGGCGTGAACAGCCCGTAGAAGACGGCGAGCGCGGCCGCGAGCACGGCGTACCAGGCGGCCCACCGCCACCTCGGGACCGGCGGCTTCGGCTTCACGACGCCTGGACTTCCGCCTTCCGCTGCTCGACGAGGCGGATGATGCGGTGCGAGATCTCCTCGATCGAAAGCTCGCTCACCTCGAGCACGGGGCAGCCGAGCCGCCGGTGGATCTGCGCGGCGTAGTCGAGCTCGTCGTAGATCTCGACGAGGTCGGCGTAGGCGCGGTTGCCGCGCATCCAGCGGATGCGCTCGTCGCGGATCTCGGCGAGCCGCTGCGCGTCGATCGTCAGGCCGACGATCTTGGCCGGGTCCGTCGTGAAGAGCTCGGGCGGAGGCTCGATCCCCTTCACGAGTGGCACGTTCGCGGCGCGGTAGCCGAGGTAGCCGAGGTAGATCGAGAGCGGCGTCTTCGAGGTGCGCGAGACGCCGACGAGGACGATGTCGGCCTCGGCGAGCCCGGCGCCGATGCCGTCGTCGTGCTTGACCGCGAACTCGATCGCCGACATGCGGCGGAAGTACGCGTCGTTCAGCGGCGGCCGCGCCCCCGGCTTCATCTTCGCCGCGCGACCCGACACGCGTGCGACCGCCTCGATCGGGTGGCCGAGCACGTCGCAGTAGTGCAACCGCGCGCGCCGGCAGAGGTCGCGCATCGTCTCGCGCAGCTCGGGCTCGACGAGCGTGTAGACGACGACCGCCGGGCGTCCCCGCATGCGCTCGACCGCGAGCCGCAGGTCGTCCGTCGTCTCGACGCGCGGGTGCCGGATCTCGAGGAACTCCTGGTCGGGGAACTGCGCTTCGAGCGCCTGCACGAGCCGCTGCGCCGTCTCGCCCGTCGAGTCGGAGACCACGTGGAGCTCGACCTGCGCCATCGGGGTATTGTCGCCGACGTGGGAGTCGCGCACTGGGACGAGGTCGACTCCCACCGTCTCGCGAAGGGCGAGATGGACGCCGTGTGGCAGCGCCTGGGCGACGCGGCCGGCGCCGTCGGCGTCGGCGTCAACCGCGTGCGCGTGGCGCCGGGGAGGCTGCCGACACCGCCGCATTCGCACGGCGCGTCGGAGGAGCTCTACTTCGTGCTCTCCGGCTCCGGCCTCGCCTGGCAGGACGGCGACGTGCACGAGGTGCGGCCGCGCGACTGCGTGATCCACGTTGCCGACCACTTCGAGCACACGTTCGTCGCGGGCGACGACGGGCTCGAATACCTCGTCTTCGGCACGCGGCATCCGACGGAGCTCGGCTGGCTGCCGCGCTCGCGCGCGATCCGGCTCGGCTGGCCCTGGGCCGAGGGGCGCGACGACGACCCGTGGGACGTCGAGGCGGCGGGGCCGCCGCTCGCGTACGACGCGCCGAAGCCGCGGCCGGACAACATCGTCAACGTCGACGAGGTCGAGCTCGAGCCGTTCGAGGGGAAGCTCGAGACGGCGTCGCTCGCCACGCGCGAGCGCTCGGTGCAGTCCGGGCTGCACTGGGAGCGGATCCTCCCCGGCAGGACCGGCGCCGTTCCGCACTGCCACTCCGAGGAGGAGGAGGTCTTCGTGATCCTCGAGGGGACGGCGACGCTGCACCTGTGGCCCGCCGGACGCGACGCGGCGCACGAGGAACATCCGCTCCGCGCCGGCCACGTCGTCGCGCGCCCGCCCGCGAGCCGCGTCTCGCACTGGTTCCGCGCAGGTGACGACGGCTGCACGATGCTCGTCTACGGGACGCGCAAGCCGAATGACATCTGCTGGTATCCGCGCTCGCGCAAGATCAACTTCCGCGGGCTCGGCGTGATCGGCCGCGTCGAGCCGCTCGACTACTGGGACGGCGAAGCGAAGGATTGGTAGCGTCGGACGCCGTGTCCGAGCTGCAGGAATTCCAGGGCGCCGCGACGATCGAGAAGGTCGCTGCGCTGTGCCGCCGGCGCGCGTTCGTGTTCCCATCCTCGGACATCTACGGCGGACTCGGCTCGTCCTTCGACTTCGGCCACTACGGGGTTCTCCTGAACGACAACGTCAAGGCGGAGTGGCGCCGCGCGATCATCCAGGAGCGGGAGGACGTCGTCGCGCTCGACTCCGCGATCATCCTCAACCCGCAGGTCTGGGTCGCGTCGGGCCACGTGGCGGGTTTCTCCGACCCGCTCGTCGACTGCCGCACGTGCAAGCTCCGGTTCCGCGCCGACAAGCTCGAGGACAGCGCGTGCGGCCGGCGGCCGTCGAAGCGGCCGGGCGAGTTCGCCGAGTGCGACCTGACCGACCCGCGCGAGTTCAACCTGATGTTCGAGACGTACGTCGGGCCGGTGCGCGACTCGGCATCGGCCGCCTATCTGCGGCCGGAGACGGCCCAGGGCATCTTCGTCAACTTCAAGAACGTCACCTCGTCGATGCGCGTGAAGCCGCCGTTCGGCATCGCGCAGATCGGCAAGAGCTTCCGCAACGAGATCACGCCCGGCAACTTCCTCTTCCGCCTGCGCGAGTTCGAGCAGATGGAGATGGAGTTCTTCGTGCCGCCCGCCGACGCCGCGGACTGGCACGCGTACTGGATCGACGCGCGCCGCAACTGGCACCTCGAGCTCGGTCTGCGGCCGTCGCACCTGCGCGTGCGCGCGCACGGTCCGGAGGAGCTGTCGCACTACTCGAGCGCGACGAGCGACATCGAGTACCTCTACCCCATCGGCTGGCAGGAGCTCGAGGGCGTCGCGAACCGCGGCGACTACGACCTGCGGCAGCACGCCGAGCACTCCGGGACGAAGCTCGAGTGGATCGGGCACGACGAGCGGTACGTGCCGCACGTGATCGAGCCGGCGATCAGCGTCGTCCGCTCGACGCTCGCGTTCCTCTGCGACGCCTACGACGAGGAAGAGGTCGCGGGGCGGCCGCGCACCGTCCTGCGCCTGCACCCGCGCATTGCGCCCGTCAAGGTCGCCGTGCTCCCGCTGATCGGCAAGGACGCGGCGATGGTCGAGAAGGCGCGCCCGCTCTACGAGGAGCTGCGCAAGTCGCTGGCGGCCGAGTACGACGCGGACGCGGCGATCGGCCGGCGCTATCGGCGCCAGGACGAGATCGGAACGCCGTGGGCGTTGACGATCGACGAGCAGACGCTGGAGGACGACACCGTCACCCTGCGCGACCGGGACACGCTGCAGCAGGAGCGGATCCCGATCGGCGGCGCCCGCGAGCTGCTGCTCGAGAAGCTCGACGCACCCTGGCGCCCGCGCGAGTGACCTGGCACCGCCGCACGGTCGAGTCGGCGGCGTTGCGCGGCAACCCTCTCGGCGATCCCGCCGAGCGGCCGCTCTGGATCTGGTCGCCGGACGCCACGTCGCAGCGCCACCCGGTCGTGTACGTGCTGCACGCGCACATGCGCTCGGCGGCGTCGTGGTTCAACGTCGAGCCGTTCCAGCGCGCGTATCCCGAGGAGATCGACGCGCTGCACCCGCCGGCGATCGTCGTGCTCGTCGACGGCTGGACGTCCGTCGGCGGCTCGCAGTGGATCGATTCGGACGGGATCGGAAGGTACGCGACGTACCTCGCAGAGGACGTCGTCCCGCTCGTCGAGGCCGAGTTTCCGGCGAACGGCTTGCGCGGCCTGCAGGGCAAGTCTTCGGGCGGCTACGGCGCGGTCGTCAACGCGCTGCGGAGGCCCGACCTCTTCCATGCGTGCGCGGCGCACGCGCCGGACGCGCTGTTCGACGTGACGCTCGCGCGCGGCTTCGCGCCGGTCGCACGCGCGCTGCGCGAGCGGTTCGGCACGCTCGAGGACTTCTGGCGGCAGTTCACCGGGCTGCGCTCGCACGACGACGCGCTCCTGGTCGAGCTGGCCGCGTGCGCGCGCGCTTTCGGCGACGGTGCGCTGCCCGCGGACGCGGAGACCGGCGCGGCCTTCCCCGAGGCGTTCGCCGGCTGGCTCGAGCACGATCCGGTGCGACTCGTCGCAGTCCACGCCGACGCGGCGCGCTCGCTGCGCGGAGTGTGGCTCGACGCCGGCCGCTCCGACTCCTACTACCTCGACCTCGGCGCGCTCGCGCTGCGTCGGGCGTTCGAACGCGCGGGCGTCGACGTCCGCTTCGAGCTCTTCGACGGCGGCCACGGCGGTATGAGCTGGCGCTACCCGCTTTCGCTGCAGTGGCTCGTGGGGGTGCTCGGGAAGAGCGCCTAGCTGCGTGCGCGCTCCATCACGCGCTCGCCCGGCCGGCCGAAGCCGAGCTTGCGGTACAGACCGTGCATGTCGCGGGTGTGGAGGAGCCACGCCAACCCGGCGAGCTCGCCGCCGTCGACGATCTCGCGCACCATCGCCTCGCCGAGCCGGCGGCCGCGGTACTCCTCGAGCACGTAGACCTCGGCGAGGTAGGCGATCGAGACGCCGTCGCTGAACGCGCGGCAGAACCCGATCTGCCGCTGCCCGTCGTAGAGGCCGACGACGCGGGCGGCGCCGTCGATCAGCCGGTCCTGCACCTCGCGCGGGCGCCCCTTCGCCCAGTAGCTGACCTCCGACAGGAAGCGGTGGACCTCGGCGCGGTCGACCCGCGTCGGGTCGTCGTCGAGCTCGACGCCGTCCGCGAGCCGGCGCCTCACGCGGACAGCGTGCGCAGGCGGAACCCGCCGTGCTCCTCGTACGACGAGGTGATGACGGCGAGCGCGTCGCGGCGGGCGCGGTCTGCGAGCGGCGCGCCGACCGCGTCGGCGAGCGGCGTCGACAGCAGCTGCTCGACCGCCGCCAGCCCCTCGGGCGACAGCCGCAGGGCGTCGCGCGCGTGAGTGGCGCAGACGGCGCCGCCGGCGCGCGCCGAGAAGCCGACGAGCTCGGCCGCCGAGCCGCACTCGACGCAGCTCGTCAGGTGCGGCAGGTACCCCGCGAGCCACAGCAGCTTGAGCTGGAACGAGAGCGCGAGCCCGTCGAGCGCCGGGCGCCCCTCGCGCGGCGGCGTTTCGTCGAGCAGGTCGAGGAAGCGCGTCAACGCCCCGAACGCACGCTCGTTTCGCTCCGGCTCGCCGAACAGGCGGAGCATCGCCTCGGCGCCGACGAGGCCGACGTCGAGGCGGTAGGGCAGCTCGCGCGCGGCGCGGTGCGAGCGGATCAGCTCGACGCCCGTGATCGTGAGCAGCTCGCCGCTTCCCTCGTGCAGCAGCAGCTCGACGTGCGAGAGCGGCTCGAGCCGCGCGCCGAAGCGGGACTTCGTCTTCCGCACGCCCTTGGCGATCGCTCCGATCCGGCCGCGGCTCGCCGTGTAGAGATGGAGGATGCGGTCGGCCTCCGAGAAGCGAAGCGACCGCAGCACGACCGCCTCCGTCTTCGTCGTCCGACCGGCCATTTCGGCCACTCTACTGGGCGCACCGGGGAATCCCGGCCCGGCCCTCGGTCGTTGAACGGAAGGTGGCGAGGATCCGGATGTACACGACCCGCTGGTGTGGCTACTGCGTGCGCGCGAAGGCGCTCCTCGACTCCCGCGGCCTCGACTACGAGGAGATCGACCTCGGAGACGACCCCGGCTTCCGCGCGACCCTGAACGAGCTCACCGGCGGCTGGACCGTGCCGCAGATCCTCATCGACGAGCGGCCGATCGGCGGCTACACGGAGCTGTGGCGCCTCGACCGCGAGGGCGCGCTCGACCGGCTGCTCGACGCCGCCTGACCGTCCGGGCGCGCAGGCTCGACGCGCTGGCAGCTCGGGCAGTACCACGTGCCGCGTCCGGCGGCGCGGATCTTCTCGATCGGCGTCCCGCAGCGCTCGCAGGGTTCCCCGGTTCGTCCGTAGACCTTGAACTCGTGCTGCATCCGGCCGCGCGAGCCGTCCGGCAGCCGGTAGTCGCTCAGCGTCGAGCCCTGGCGCCGGATGCCCGCCTGCAGCGCAGCGCGCACGGCGCGGAACAGCGCCGCGACGTCCTCCGTCTCGAGCGTCGCGGCCGGCGTCAGCGGATGGATGCGCGCCCGCCAGAGCGCCTCGTCCGCGTAGATGTTCCCGACGCCGGCGACCGTGCGCTGGTCGAGGAGCGCCGCCTTGATCGGCGCGCGGCGGCCACGCAGCCGCTCCGCGAGATGGCGCGCGCGGTAGGCGCGGTCGAGCGGCTCGCGCCCGACGCGCGCGTCGACGTACGCCTCGACCTCCGGCGGCTCGAGCAGCAGCCAGGTGCCGAAGCGGCGGACGTCGCGGTAGGCGACGCGCGCCCCGTCGTCCAGCTTCAGCTCGGCGCGACGGTAGGCGTCCGCGTTCGTCGCGGCGTCGCCTGCGAGAAGGGTGCCGGTCATGCGCAGGTGGATCAGCAGCGCGCGGCCCGACGCGAAGCGCAGGATCAGGTACTTGCCGCGGCGGTTGACCTGTGCGACGCGCTCGCCCTCGAGCTCGGCGGCCACCGCGCGTGGGTCGAGCGGACGGGTCAGCCGCGCGTCTGCGATCTCGACGCACTCGAGCGTTCGCCCGCAGAGCACGGGCTCTAGGCGCCGGCGCACCGTCTCCACCTCGGGCAGCTCGGGCATCTACGTCACTCCACCACCTCGAGGAGCACCGGCCGCGGCTCGACCGGCGGCTCCCGGATCTCGTAGGCGTGCAGCACCTCGGCGGCTGCGAGCCGCGCCTGCTCCTCGGTGCGCGCGTGGATCCGCGCGAGCGGCTGGCCCTCCTCGACGCGGTCGCCGCGCTTCGCGAGCACCTCGATCCCGACCGCGTGGTCGATCTCGTCCTCCTTCGTGCGCCGCCCGGCTCCGAGGTGGACCGCCGCGTTGCCGACCACGATTGCCGACACCTTCGCGACGTGGCCGGCGAGCGGCGCCTCGAGGGTGTGCACTACGTCCGCGACGGGCAGCGCCCCGTCGTCGGCCACCCCGCCCTGCGCCTCGATCCACCGGCGCCACGTCTCGTCGGCGGAGCCGTCGGCGACGGCTGCTTCCGCGCGCCTCCGGCCCTCGTCGAGGTCGACGCCGAGATCCGACAGCGCGAGCAGACGCGCGCACGCGTCGAGCACGAGCTCCGTGAAGTCGGCCGGCCCGTACCCGCGCACGGTGTCGTGCGCCTCGCGCACCTCGAGCGCGTTGCCGACGGCGGCGCCGAGCGGCTGGTCCATGTCGGTGAGCAGGCAGACGACGTCGCGGCCCGCGTCGCGGCCGAGCCCCTGCATCGTCTCCGCCAGCGCGCGGGCTTCGTCGACCGTCTTCATGAACGCGCCGTCGCCGACCTTCACGTCGAGCACGATCGACTGCGCACCCGCCGCGAGCTTCTTCGACATGATCGAGGCGGCGATCAGCGACAGCTGGTCGACGGTCGCGGTGACGTCGCGCAGCGCGTACAGGAGCTTGTCCGCCGGCACGAGGTCGGACGTCTGGCCGACGATCGCCATCCTGACGTCGCGCACCTGCGCCACGAACTCGTCGAGCGTCAGGTCGACGCGGTAGCCGGGGATCGACTCGAGCTTGTCGAGCGTGCCCCCCGTGTGCCCGAGCCCGCGGCCGCTCATCTTGCCGAGCGGCACACCGCACGCGGCGACGATCGGGCCGACCGCGAGCGACGTCTTGTCGCCGACCCCGCCGGTCGAGTGCTTGTCGACGACCTTTCGTCCGAGCGCCGAACCGAGGTCGATCGTCTCGCCGCTGCGGATCATCGCGTCGGTGAGCGCGAACGTCTCCGTCGGCGTGAGGCCGCGGAAGTAGACGGCCATCAGGAACGCCGCCATCTGGTAGTCGGGTACGTCACCGCGCGCGTACGCGAGCACGAGCTCGGCGAGCTCGTCCGCCTCGAGCTCGCCGCCGTCGCGCTTCCGCTGGATCAGCTCCGCCGGCCGGATCACCTGGTCGCGACGAAGACGGCGCCGCGTGAATGCACGACGAACGGCAGCGGCACGTCCTCGGGAACCGGCTGCGTCGGCGCACTCACGGAGTCGGCGTAGGCGACGAGCGTCTCGCGGTCGGCGACGACGGCGTATCCGACGACATCCCGCCGCGAGACGTCTGCGAAGTGGCGCGCCAGCGTCGCCTCGCCGTTCTCGGCCGTGAAGACGTTGTCGCGGAAGCTCTGCGGGTACTCGATCAGCTCGAACAGTTCCGCACAGTGGCGGCGCGAGTTCGTGTTCGCGATCAGCAGGCCGCCAGGCTCGAGGACGCGTGCGATCTCGGCCAGCCCGCGGTCGACTTCGGTGACGTGGTACAGCATCCAGCAGGCGAGGACGGTGTCGAACGAGCCGTCGTCGAACGGGAGCGCCTGGACGTCGCCGACGAGCGCACGCACGCCGCGTTGCGCTGCCAGCTCGACCATGCGCGGCGACTGGTCGAGCATCGTCACCTCGGCGCCGAGCTCCTCCTGCACGCGCGCAGCGAGCCAGCCGTCGCCGCCGCCGACCTCGAGCACACGGCGCGGCGCGGCCGCGACGACGGCGTTCCACAGCGCCGCCTTCGGGTCGTCGCCGTGGTAGTCGCGCCAGAGCGCCTGCCGGGCGCGCAGCCCGGTCTCGTCTGCATATTGGGCGCGCACGACGGCCGGGTCGTTCAGCCGGCTCACGCTCGCGCTCGGTTGCCGCCGCGCGGCCGGCTCATCGGCGCTCGACGATCGGCGCGCCGGGCACGCCGCGCGGCGGCTGCTTCGCGCCGAGCCACGCGGCGACCGTCGCGCCGACGTCGCCGAACTCGCCCTCATGCGTGCGGCCGGCGGCGTTCCGGCCCTCGACGTACGCGAGCAGCAGCGCGTGCTCGCGCGAGTGGTCGGTCGACGGCGTCGTCGGGTCGCAGCCGTGATCCGACGTCAGGATCAGCAGGTCGTTCGGACGCAGCGCGTCGAGCAGGTCGGGCAGGCGGCGGTCGAAGTCCTGCAGGCAGCGGTGGAAGTTGACGGGGTCGTTGCGGTGGCCCCAGAGCGAGTCCGTCTCGACGAGGTTCGTGAAGATGAGGCCGTCGTCGACCGTCCGGAGCAGCTCCTCCGTCTTCTGGATCCCCTCGACGTTCGACCTGGTCGGAAACTCCTCGTCGATGTCGCGGTGCGCGAAGATGTCGCCGATCTTCCCGACGCCGTAGACCTTGTGGCCCGCGTCGCGGACGAGCGACAGGTAGTTGGGCCGCTTCGGCTCGAGCGAGAAGTCGTGGCGGTTGCCGCTGTCGCGCTCGTACCGGCCCGGCTCGCCGACGAACGGCCGGGCGATCACGCGCCCCACGGCGTGCTTGCCGGTGAGGATCTCGCGCGCGATGCGGCAGGCGGCGTACAGCTCTTCGAGCGGCACGGTGTCCTCGTGCGCGGCCACCTGGAAGACCGAGTCCGCGCTCGTGTACACGATCCACTTCCCCGTCCGCTGGTGCTCCTCGCCGAGCTCCTGGATGATCTCCGTGCCGCTCGCCGGCTTGTTGGCGAGCACGCCGCGTCCGGTCCGGTTCATGAACGGGTCGATCACCTCGTCGGGGAACCCGAGCGGATACGTGGGCATCGCCTGCGGGGTCACGACGCCCATCAGCTCCCAGTGTCCGGTGGTGGTGTCCTTGCCCTTCGAGCGCTCCGTCAACCGCCCCGCGACCGCAGGCGCGCCCGGCTGCGGCGCGCAACCTTCGAGCGGCTCGATGTTGCCGAAGCCGAGCGCCTCGAGCATCGGCAGGTCGAGCCCGCCGACCGCCTTCGCCACGTTCGCGAGCGTGTTCGAGCCCTCGTCGCCGAACTCGGCCGCGTCCGGCAGCTCGCCGGCTCCGACGGCGTCGAGCACGATGACGCAGGCGCGCGGCACGGCCCTATCGTAGAGGTCGCCCCGAACCGACCACGCGCGTCGGCACGGCGGTCGCACCGGCCGGGGCTCCGTCGGTCGCCGCTATCCTCCTGCCGTGAAGGACGTTCTCGGACTGCTCGGGCTCGCCGCGTTCATCGCAGCCGTCGTCGGTCTCGCGGCGGGCGTGACGTGGCTCGTCGTCAAGCTCAGCCCGAGTCCGAACCGCAAGAGCGGCGCCCAGCCCTAGGCGGCGACGCGCAGCACGTCGTCGAGCGGCGTGTAGTCGAGGTTGTGCGCCTCGGCGACAGCTTCGTAGGTCAGCTTGCCGTCGATTGCGTTCACGCCCTTGGCAAGCGCGGGATCCGACGCGACGGCGTCGCGCAGACCGCGGTTCGCGATCGCCTCGACGTACGGCAGCGTCGCGTTCGTGAGCGCCATCGTCGACGTGATCGGCACCGCGCCCGGCATGTTCGTCACGCAGTAGTGCGTGACGCCGTCGACGACGTAGACGGGATCGGCATGCGTCGTCGGATGCGACGTCTCGAAGCAGCCGCCCTGGTCGATCGCGACGTCGACGACGACGGCGCCGTCTTTCATCCCGGCGATCATCTCGCGCGTCACGAGCTTCGGCGCGACGGCGCCCGGGATCAGGACGGCCCCGATGACGAGGTCGGCGTCCGCGACGCTGTCCGCGACCTGCAGCGACGAGCTCATCAGCAGCGACACCCGGCCCGACAGCACCTCCTCGAGGTGGCGCATGCGGTCGATCGACCGCTCGAGGATCGTGACCTGCGCGCCGAGGCCGAGCGCGATGACGGCCGCGTTGTAGCCGACGACGCCGCCGCCGATAATCACGATCTTTCCCGGCGCGACGCCGGGGACCGCGCCGAGCAGCAGCCCGCGCCCGCCGAGCGGCTTCTCGAGGAAATAGGCGCCCGCCTGCGCCGCCAGGCGACCCGCGACCTCGGACATCGGCGCGAGCAGCGGCAGCGTCCGCCCGACCTCGACCGTCTCGTACGCGACGGCCGTGATGCCGGAGTCGAGCAGCGCACGCGTGAGCGGCTCGTCGGCCGCGATGTGCAGGTACGTGAAGAGGATCAGCCCCTCGCGCAGCCGTCTGTACTCCGGCGCGATCGGCTCCTTCACCTTCAGCACGAGCTCGCTGCGCTCCCACACGTCATCGACGGTCGCGATCGACGCGCCGACGCGCTCGTAGTCGGCGTCGGCGAACGAGCTGCCCTCGCCCGCGCCCGCTTCGACGACGACGTCGTGGCCGGCGTTGACGAGTTCGAGCGCGCCCGCCGGCGTCAACGCCACGCGGTACTCGTCGGGCTTGATCTCCTTCGCGACGCCGATCCGCATGCCGCGCGCAGCCTACAGACGGCGTAGCAGCAGCAGAAGCCCGATCAGCGTCTTCGCATCCTCGACGTCGTCGACGAGCGACGGCACCTCGGCGAGCGGGACACGGACGAGCTCGAGCTCCTCGTCGCCCTGCGGACTCGCCTCCCCGCGCTCGAGCTCCGTGGCGAGGAAGAGGTGCATCTTCTCGTCGACGAAGCCGGGCGTCGTGAAGAACGTGGCGACCTCCGCCCAGTCGCCGCCCGACAGCCCCGTCTCCTCGCGCAGCTCGCGGCGCGCCGTCTCGAGCGGGGTCTCGCCCGCCTCGACGCCGCCCGCCGGCAGCTCGAGGAGCTTGCCGCCGGCGGGAACCCGCTCCTGCCGGACGAGCGTGACGGTGCCCTCGCTGTCCACGGCCACGACGGCCACGGCCGCGCCGTGCAGGACGACGTCCTTGCCGTCCCGCCGTTCGACGTCGAAAAGCGGTCCCTCGTAGAGCTTCATGGCGGGATCTTGGCGCAACACACAGGTACCTGTGTGTATGACCATGAGTACCCATGCGTAGGGGCATTCGTACCTGTGCGTAAGGTCGTCGTGGCCACGCCCGTCGAAGGCGAGCTCGTCGAGCGCATGCGCGGAGTGGACGAGCGCCTCGAGGTCGCGTTCGAGCCGGAGCTGCTCCCCCCGCCCCGGTACCCGTCCGACCACGGCGGCGACCGCTCCTTTCGGCGCACACCCGATCAGGAGCGCCGGTTCGGCGAGCTGGTGGGCGCGGCGGAGGTCCTCTACGGGATCCCGGGAGATACGCCGCAAGGGCTCGCGTGGGCTGTTCGCTCGGCGCCGCGGCTTCGGTTCGTCCAGGCAACGTCCGCCGGCGCGGGCCAGCAGGTTCGAGCGGCCGCACTGACAGCGGAGGAGCTGCGGCGCGTCGCCGTCGCGAGCGCGAGCGGCGTCCACGGCGTTCCTCTCGCCGAGTGGGCGTTCTTCGGCCTGCTCGCGTTTGCGAAGGGACTTCCACGTCTGCTGCGCGACGCACGTTCGCACCGCTGGGGCCACTATCCGCTCGACGAGTTGCGCGGGATGACCCTGCTCGTGGTGGGAGTCGGCGCGATCGGCTCGGAGGTCATCCGGCTCGGCGAGGCGTTCGGGATGCGCGTCGTCGGCGTCGCGCGCAGCGAGCGCGACGGCTTCCACGCTGCCGGCGAGCTGGACGATCTGGTCGCGGACGCCGACGCGGTCGTGGTGACACTGCCGCTGACGGACGAGACGCGCGGGCTCGTCTCGCGCGAGACGATCGCGCGCATGCGCGACGGCGCGATCTTCGTCAACGTCGGACGCGGCGGCGTGGTCGACGAGGAGGCACTGGTCGACGCGCTGCGCAGCGGCAAGCTGCGCGGCGCGGCGCTCGACGTGTTCGCGGAGGAGCCGCTGCCCGATTCGAGTCCGCTGTGGTCGATGGAGAACGTCCTCGTCAGCCCTCACACGGCGGCGCTGTCGGTACGCGAGAACGAGCGGATCGTCGACCTGTTCTGCGACAACCTGCGGCGCTACCTCGACGGCCGGCCGCTGCGGTCGCGTGTGCGCACCGACGTCTTCTACTAGGAGGACGCAACGGCGGCGACGCCGCCGGGCGTCAGTGGTACCGGTGTTCGAGCAAGACGCGATGGCGCGCACACGGCCGCGCTCTCCCATCCCAGAGATCTCGGACTTCACGCCGCTATGCGCTCGACGAGTGCGCGCTGGCCGGCGTCGAACCGCCGTCCTTCGCCGGCGCGCGCGTTCGCCGCCGCGCGCTCCGGCTTCGACGTCGCCGGAATGACGCAGTCGACGCGCTCGTCGGCGAGCGCCCACCGCAGGAGCGCCTCCGCCCACGACTCGACACCCAGGTCCTCGCGCTGCGCATCCGTCAGCTCGACCCGCCGGCGGCGGTCCTCGCCGGAGCCGCCGAGCGGCCGCATCGCGATCACCGCGACGTCGAGATCCGCCGCCAGCGGCAGCAGCTCCCGTTCGCAGTCGCGTTCCCATGGGTTGTACGGCACCTGGAGCACGGAGAACCGCTTCGTACGCAGCGCTTCCGCCAGCTCGGCGAACGCGGAGACCGCGTAGTGCGTCACGCCGATGCGGCCGATCCGACCCGCCTCGCGTTCGGCCTCGAGCCACGGCAGGTGCTCGCGCCAACCGACCAGGTTGTGCACCTGCTCGACGTCGACGCGGCCGCCGTACCACGAGAGCTGGCGCGCGAACTGGCCGGCGCCCTCGTCGACCGAGCGCGTCCAGATCTTGGTCGCGACGGTGACATCGGCGCGGCGGTCGCGCAACGCTGCACCGAGCGACTCCTCCGCTCCCCCGTACATCGGCGAGCTGTCGAACAGCCGCGTCCCGGCGTCCAGCGCAGCGCGCACGACCTCCCGCGCGAGCTCGACGTCGCCGCCGAACGTGCTCCACGTCCCGAGCCCGACAACCGGCCCGAGACGCCGCTCCTCCGTCAGCTCCGCGCCTCCTCGAGGAGCGCGAGCGTCACGTCGACCATCGCCTCGAGGTCGGTGACGGAGATGTGCTCGCCGGGCGTGTGGATCTGCGCCATCCCGTTGGCGAGGTTGACGCACTCGAGGCCGCGCTCGTTGAAGACGTTTGCGTCGGCGGCTCCGCCCGACAGCTCGTACGTCACCTCGTGGCCGCAGCGCGTCAGGGCTGACGCGGCCAGCGCGACGGCACGCGTCGACTTCGTGAATCGGTAGCCGCGGTAGCTCTTCCGCATCGTCGTCTCGACATCGCACTCGGCAACACCGGCTGCAAACGTGATAGCGTCCTGCATCTCCTGCACGAGCTCGGCGAGGCGCCGCTCGTCGTGCGAGCGTGCCTCGGCGAGGAACGTGCACCACTCCGGGACGATGTTCGTCGCGGTCCCGCCGGTGATCGTCCCGACGTTTGCGGTGGACAGCTCGTCGACGCGGCCGAGGCGCATCTCCGCGATCGCGCGTGCGGCGGCGGCGATCGCCGACCGCCCTTCCTCCGGATGCATCCCCGAGTGGGCGGCGCGTCCGTGGAAGGTCACCTCGAGCGACTGCGAGAACGGTGCGCCGAGGACGACCGTTCCGATCGGCGCAGCCTGGTCGTAGACGTAGCCGACACGCGCGCGCAGCCGCGTGTGGTCGAACGCGTACGCGCCGATCAGGCCGACCTCCTCCTTCGGCGTGAACAGCAGCTCGATCCCGGCATGCGGGCGCCGTTCTGCCAGCACCCGTCGCGTCGCCTCGAGCATGACGGCGACCGCCGCCTTGTCGTCCGCTCCGAGGATCGTGGCGGCGGCATTCGCGACGACGCCGTCCTCCACCACCGGCGCGAGCTCCGCCGTGGGCGGAACGGTGTCGAGGTGCGCGCAGAGCAGCAGCGGCTCGCCCGCGGCGGTCGGATCGAGTCGCGCGTACAGGTTCCCGATCGTCGAACCGGTCTCGGGGGCCGTGTCGTCCTCGTCGACGGTCAGGCCGCAGTCGCGCAGGTAGCGCGCGACGACGTCGGCGACCGCTCGCTCCTCGCCCGGCGGGCTCGGAACCGCGGCGAGCTCCGTGAACAGTTCGACGACCTCCGGCGGCACCGGAGGCGCATGCTACGCAGCGGGGAAGCGCACGCGGACGGTCGTGCCGCGGCCGGGCTCGGACTCGACGTCGATCGCAGCGCCGTGGGCGCGGCGATTCCGTCGACGGCCGCGAGGCCGAGCCCGCGTCCGGCGAAGCGCGTCGAGAAGAACGGCTCGAACATCCGCTCGCGCGTGGCGGCATCCATGCCGTCACCGTCGTCCGACACCTCCAGCACCGCCGCGGCGCCATCGGCGTAGGTGGAGATCGTGAGATTGCCCTTCGCCTCGAGTGCGTTCTCGATCAGCGCCAGCGGGATCTGCGCCAGCCGGCGCGCGTCGCCGCGCACCGGAGGAACGGCGTCGCCGAGCTGCCAGCGGACCGTCGCCGCAGCACGCAGCGCCGGCGCGACGCGGCCGTACGCCTCGACCGCCAGAGCCGAGAGGTTGACGTCCTCGAGCTCGAGCCCACGCACGCCGGAGTAGGCGAGCATCTTGTCCGCGAGCGCGGCGGCCGCACCTGCGGCGTCGGCGATCTGCTCCACGCGCCGCCGCGCCGGCGCGTGAGGCGGCAGCTCCGCCAGCGCGAGCGCCGCGTGGCCGAGGACGCCCTGCAACAGGTTGTTGAAATCGTGCGCGACGCCCGCGGCGAGGACGCCGAGCGCCTCGCTGCGGCGCTCGTCCTCGTCACGGCTACGGTCGGTGACGTCCTGCGCGATCGACATCGCGCCGAAGACACGGTCGCCGTCGCGAAGCGGGACGACCTGGAGCCAGATCGTGCGGCCTCCGCGCACCGACCTGTGGTCGACGGAGCAGGGTGTGCCGGCGAGCGCCGCCTCGTAGAGCGCGACGACGTCCTCGCGGCCGGGCATCCACTCCGCCAGCGTGCGGCCGAGCACGTCCTCGCGGTTCCACCCGAAGCTCTCGATCGACCGGCTGACCTGCACGACGCGCAGCTCCCGGTCGACGACGACCACCGCAGCCCTCGGCAGGTGCTCGAGCAGCGTCCGTTGCTGCACCTCCGCCTCGCCGAGCTTCGTGCGCAGCTCCGACGCCTCCTGCGTCGAGACCGCCGCGCCCACGACCCGGCCGTCGACCAGGATCGGCTCGCCCTGGACGAACGAGCGCCGCCCGTTGTAGTCGACCTCGTAGGTGACGCTCTCGCCGGCCAGGACGCGGCGCAGGTGCGGCTCGATCTCCGCGCACACGTCGGGCGGGTAGTTCTCCCAGATCGTGCGTCCCTCGAGATCCGCAGCGACGCGGCCGGTGCGCGCGAGCTCTTGGCCGTCGACGACCACCCAGCGCAGGTCGTGGTCGACGAGGATCACGATGCCGTTCGGGAAGTGCCGGATCAGCGTCCGCTCGAGCGACTCGCCCGGCACGAGCCCTGCGTCGGCGCGCTCCTCGACCGCGGCCATGGCCGTCGTGTCGGCGCCGCGCGACGCTTCGCGATGGGCCGTTCGGCCCATTGACGCGGGCGGCTTTACCCATTGAGAGTTGCAGCAGAAACTGCTTCACTCCGGAGCCCCCGTGACCGTGACCGACCCGCTGATTCAGGTCTCGCTGCTCGGCGAGGCGATCGAGAACGGCCCGCTCGCGGTCTTCGTCGCAGACGAGAACGAGCGCTACATCGCCGCCAGCCGCGCCGCGTGCGAGTTGCTCGGGTACACGCGCGAGGAGCTGCTCGGGCTGAGCGTGACGGACGTCGCCCGCTACGAGGAGGCGGCGGAGGAGTACAGCGAGCTGCTCGCCACCGGGAGCGGCGCGGGGACGACGGTCCTGACCTGCAAGGACGGTTCGACGGTCGAGTTCACCTACTTCGCCGGCGAGACCGAGGTCGCCGGGATGCAGGTCTACATCTCGGTCGGCGCGCCGACGTAGTCGCGCGAGCGGGCGCGGTCGAGCGCCGCGGCGACGAACTCGCGGAAGAGCGGCGCAGGCCGCGTCGGCCGCGACTTGAACTCGGGGTGGAACTGCGACGCCACGAACCACGGGTGGTCCGGGAGCTCCACGATCTCCACGAGCCTCCCCTCCTGGAACGTGCCGCTGACGACGAGGCCGCCGTCGATCAGCTGCTGGCGGAACGCGTTGTTGACCTCGTAGCGGTGGCGGTGGCGCTCCGCGATCACCGGTTCACCGCCGTAGACGTCGCGCGTGCGCGTCCCGTCCACGAGCTCGACCGCCTGCGCGCCGAGGCGCATCGTGCCGCCGAGGTCCTCGACCTCCTTCTGCTCGGGCAGCAGGTCGATCACGGGGAACGGCGTCTCCGGGTCCATCTCCGTGGAGTTCGCGCCGTCGAGTCCGCACACGTGGCGGGCGAACTCCGAGACGGCGACGTGCATGCCGAGGCAGATGCCGAGGTACGGGATCCCGTCCTCGCGCGCGACACGGCAGGCGAGGATCTTCCCCTCCCAGCCGCGCGAGCCGAAGCCGCCGGGGACGAGCACGCCGTCGACGCCGGCGAGCGCCGCGCGCGCCTCGTCGAGCGTCATGTCCTCGGCGTCGACCCATCGCACCTGGACGCGGCAGCCGTCCGCGATTCCGGCGTGCTTGAGCGCCTCGTGCACGGACAGGTAGGCGTCGTGCAGCTTCACGTACTTGCCGACGAGCGCGATCTCGACCGTCTCGCGCCGCTCGGCGATCCGCTCCGTGAGCTCGAGCCACTCGCCCAGCTCGGGTGCACGCGTCTCGAGCCCGAGCTTGCGGCAGACGAGCTCGTCGAGCCCCTGCTCCTGCAGCGCGAGCGGCACGAGGTAGACGTCGGCGACGTCGGGGTTCGTGATCACCGCGTCGACGTCGACGTCCGCGAACAGCGCGATCTTCTCGCGGATGTCCCGCGGCAGCGCCTCGGTCGAACGGCACACGACGACGTCGGGGTGGATACCGATACGGCGCAGCTCGTTGACGGAGTGCTGCGTCGGCTTCGTCTTCAGCTCGCCGGCGGTGTCGATGAAGGGGACGAGCGTGACGTGCAGGTAGATGACGTTCTCCGGGCCGGCCTCGCGCCGGAACTGGCGGATCGCCTCGAGGAACGGCTGCGACTCGATGTCGCCGACGGTGCCGCCGACCTCGGTGATCACGACGTCGGTGTCGGACGCCTCGGCGACCGAACGGATGCGCGCCTTGATCTCGTTCGTGATGTGCGGGATCACCTGGACGGTCGACCCGAGGTACTCGCCCTTGCGTTCCTTGCGCAGCACACGATCCCACACGGCACCCGCCGTGTGGTTCGCGGCGCGCGACAGGTTTTCGTCGACGAAGCGCTCGTAGTGGCCGATGTCGAGGTCCGTCTCGGCGCCGTCCTCCGTCACGAACACCTCGCCGTGCTGGAACGGGCTCATCGTCCCGGGGTCGACGTTCAGGTACGGGTCGAACTTCTGCACCTGAACCTTGAGGCCGCGCGCCTTGAGCAGCCGCCCGAGCGACGCTGCGGTGATGCCTTTGCCGAGGGACGAGACGACACCGCCGGTGACGAAGACGTACTTGGTCACCCGCGGGCCCCCCTTCCCGTGACGAAGCTCACGGGCCTCGATCGTAGCATCGGCGTCGACGGCTTCATCCCGGGCGATGGTCGCAGGCGCCGCGGACGGCGCCGCGCGGCTACGGTCCGGCCGGCGCGTGTACGGTCGCGAGGAACTCGGCGCCACCGAGCATCCGCTCGAGCTCGTCCCGGCGCGCCGCGTCGTCGAGCGCCTCGATGCGCGTGTGCGTCGGGTCGCCTGCCACCTTCTCGACGCGGAAGTGGCGGTCCGCCGCAGTCGCGATCTGCGGCAGGTGCGTGATCGTGACGACCTGCGCTCGCCGTGCGAGCCGCTTCAGCGCGTCGGCGACCGCGTGCGCGGTGGTGCCGCCGATGCCCGCGTCGATCTCGTCGAACACCATCGTCTCGCCGCCGGCGACCGCCGCGATCGCGAGCGCCACGCGCGAGAGCTCGCCGCCGGAGGCCGTGTCGGCGACGGGGCCGAACGGCAGACCCGCGTTCGGTCGGATCAGGAACACGACCTCGTCGGCGCCGCTCGGGCCGGGCTCCTGCTCGCGCAGCTCCACCCGGAACTCGCCGTCGCCGACGCCGAGTGCGCGCAGCTCGCCGGCGACCGCGGCCGCGAACGGCTCGGCGGCCCTGCGCCGCGCAGTGCGCAGCCGGTCGTGGATCCGTTCGACCCCGGCCTCGGCCGCCCGCAACGCCGCCTCCGCCGCGGCGGCCGGATCGTCCCCTGCGTCGAGCGCCTCGAGCTCGGCGCGCGCCTCGGCGCCGCGGGCGAGCAGCTCCTCGTAGGTGTGTGCGCGATAGCGGCGGCGCAGATCCGCGAGCCGGTCGAGCTCGCCCTCGACCTCCTCGAGCCGGCCGGGCTCGGCGTCGAGCGAGGACAGGAACCGCCGCAGCTCGGACGCGGTCTCGCGCAGCTGCAGCTCCGCCTGGCGCAGCGCGTCGCCGGCGGCGGCGAGCTCCGGCGCGAGCCGCTCCAGCGGCGCGACGGTTCGCTCCGCGGCGGCGACGAGGTCGGTCGCGCCGGTCGCGTCCTCCGGGGCGAGCGCCTCCGACGCCGCAACCGCCGCCTCCGCCAGCTCGGTGAGGTGACGGAGGCGCTCCCGTTCGCCGCGGAGCTCGTCTTCACGGCGCGGCTCGAGGCCGGTGGTGTCCGCGGCGAGCGCATGCAGCTCGTCGAGCCGGGCCCGGGCGGCCGCCGCGTCGCGAGCCAGCTCGTCGTAGCGGCGCCGCGCGGCCTGCAAATCCCGCCACGCACGGCGCGCGTCGCGCAGGTCGAGCCCCGCGAACGAGTCGAGAAGGCTGCGCTGGTACGACGGCCGCGCAAGCCTGCGCTGCTCGAACTGGCCGCTCATCGCGATCAGCGACTCGGCGGCGGCGGCGACGTCCTCGCGCGCCGCGCTGCGGCCCCACGCGTACGCGCGCGTACGACCGTCGGCGAAGATGCGGCGGGCGAGCACGACCCCGTCCTCGTCCTCCGGGCGAAGCTCGGCGAGCGGGCCGAGCTGCTCGTCGTCGACGCCGTCGAACTCCGCCTCGACGTACGCCTCGTCGCCGGCGGCGCCGATCAGCGCCGCGTCCCCCCTCGTCCCGAGCAGCAGCCCCACGGCGTTCGTGAGGATGGTCTTGCCGGCGCCCGTCTCCCCGGTGATCGCGTTCATGCCGGCGTCGAGCTCGAGCTCCGCGTGGTGGATGAGGACGAGGTTCGAGATGGCGAGGCGGCGCAGCACGCCGACCCATGGTAGGGCGGGCGCCCGTCGGAATCATCGGCCGGTTCGGCCGCGTCGGCGGCGGGAACAGCGCGGCCGATGCCGGTGACGGGCACCTCGACGGGATCGCTGGCGCTCGGCGTGGCGGGCGCGATGATCGCCGGCGTCGCCGCGTCATCCGGGCGGCAGCGAGTCCGCTGCTTGCGCGCTGGTCGACCCGGAGACGATCATCGGCCTCGCCACGTTCACGCTCGCGCTCGGGCTACGACGTCGACATGCGGGTCGACTTCGGCAGGCGGCATCCGGCGCGCGCGACAAGGCAGAGCACGGACGCGTTGCTGCGCCGGCTCGTCCTTCCGCCGCGCGCCCCTCGCCCACCCTCGGCGCCTGTCAATAGCTGCCGAGTAGGCACGCGGCTAGCCGCTATAGCAGACGTTCCAGGCCTGGGGGTCGCTGCCCTTGTTCTGCACCTCCCAGTAGTAGACGGTGCCCGGTACGCCAACAGAGTCACCGTAGCCGGAGGAAGAGCCGTACACCTGGTTGCTGCCGTCAGTGTGCTTGATGTACCAGATGAACGGCTCGCCCGACGACGAGGCGCTCCAGCTCCAGCTGGTGGCATATTCGTCCGTGGTCGCCGCATAGACGGTCGTGCCGATGTAGCCGCTAGCAGGAACTCTCTGACAGCCATTCGCGTTCGGCTGTGCGGGCGAAGGCACGGAAGCATCCGTCGTCCATACTTGGTCGCCAGCCTGGTACGGGCGGACCGGCGTGACGCTGGCCGACGGGAGGGCGGCCGCGGCCGCGGCGTCGGAAGCCTCGGTCGCGGAAGACGCCGGAGCCGGAAGCTGATCGGTCGTCCACACTTGGTCGCCGCGTTGGTACGGGGCCGGGGCTGCGGGGATGCCCGTCGTATCACCCGCGAGCGCTGCCGCTGCGAAGCCGAACAGAGCCGCCGCGGTCCCGGCTGCGACAAGCTTTGCACCGAGGTTGTGGATCGCCATTCTCGCTCCTTCCGATCGCGCGTTCTCAGCTCCGTATATCGTCGGAAACGGTGTAAAGGTCACGCCATCCGTCGTTTCCCGTGCGCGAGAAGGCTGCCTCAGGCCGTTACTTTCAAAGCCGGTGAGCGATAGAACGAACGTGGCGGACCTGCTCGAGTGGCATTTCGTCGCCACCAGCGTGAGGTGTACCGCTACCTCCGCCGCCGAACGCGAACCGTCGATCGAGCAGAGGAGTTGACCCAGGACGTTTTCCTCGACGCAGCGACGACACTTGCTCATTTTGATCGCGATGCAGAGGAGGTTCTTCCGCTCCTTTATGCCATCGCACGGAGACGGCTCGCTGACGACGCCCGACGGGCCGCGCGTCGGCGCGAGGTGCCGCTCGAGACCCTGTATGACGAGCGATCGGAAGCGTATGAGTACGGGCCGGAGGTTGCCCGCGCGATCGCGCGGGCAACCTCGCGTTTGAGCCCCGCCCAACGCGAGCTGCTTGCGCTCCGGCTCCTCACAGGGGTTCGGTTCGCAGATATCGCCAGGCGTGAGGGCGTCTCGGAAGGAGCCACGAAAATGCGATTCCGCCGCGCGCTGGTTCGGCTGCGCGAAGAGCTTGAAAAGGAGGGTGTGGGACCTTGAAGACGCGCCGCGTCATCAACTCGCTCGATCGTGAGCTGCTGGAAGCGCTCGCCGACGCTCCTGACCTGCTGGCGATCGCGGACGCGTTCGCTGCGACTCAGGCGGAAGCGGCGGTAAGTCGCAGACGACGGCAATGGGTGCACAGGCTCGGAGCGTTGGCAGCAGCGGTGTGCCTCGTCGCGGCACTCATAATGCTCGAACCTGGAAGTGAGCAAGCGGATTCGTTCTTGCAACGTGCGCGGGCTGCAGTTGGAAGTGAGCGCGTGATTCACCTTGTTGCTCGGACGGAAAGTCCGTTCGTGCGGGTCCTCGATCTCCAGACGGGACGCTCGGCGCCACGCTCGGTCGAGCGGGAACTTTGGTTCGATCGACTAACCGGTCGGATTCACGGTGTTACGCGTAGCGCGGGCACCCTCATCCAAGACTTCGTTTCGAACCGGAATTCCGTTGGCTCACGCGCGCCCCGTATCGAGAGCGTTGCCAGTCTCGGTCCTGCCCTAACGGAGTTCGTCGTCGGCTACCGGGAGGCGATTCTCTCGGGCCGCTTCAAGATCGTGGGTCACGGTGTCGTTCCGGGCGTAGACGTCGTCGTCCTCGAGTTTCGTGTACGCGGGACGAATCGCGAAAGAGTCGCTGTCAACCCTGCGACCGGACAACCTACTTCGTTCTGGGACGTCACACCTGATGGCAACCGGGATTCGTCGGTTTGGCGCGTCGTCTCGATCGCCTGGGTCGCCTTCGACTCGCGCAACTTCCACGCAAGACGAAGCCTTCCCGCCACGTCTTCCGGAGAGGTGGTTGGGGTCCGGTTGATCTCTAGAAGAAATGCGCCTCGCGTCCTTCTGCATCCACTTTGGTGCGGACCGAAGGTCCTCGATCTGCGCCTGCGCGGGATCGACTTGGAATCACTCACCGCTCGGGCTCCGAGCGGCGCGAGAACGCACACCCACGGCCTGGCGCTGTTCTACGCGAACTCAGGCAGGCCCGTTCTTCCCCCACTCGCGCGAACGTCCTTGACGGTCCTCGAGGCGAGGTCTCCGCAGCCCGCCTATCGCTTCGGCGCCGGCGGAACTACCTTCGAGGGATACCCGGTGCCACCCGCAGGCTCGGTGGAGGTCGCTCCGCTCGCGCCGCCCGGACCAGGGACGCCGTGGTTGGGTCAGCTCCGCCAAGGGCGGTGGTACGTCACGATCCTGGCTTCAACCCGATCAGCGATCGTGGCGGCAGCTCGAGCGCTCAGGCCCCTACCCCCGGGCGCTGACGCCGAACACCCCGGCCGCTGACTCCTTAGCGGCCGAACGTGGCGGCGTAGCGCGCGAAGAACGTGTTCTCCGGAAGCGTCGCGAGCAGCGCCTGGCGGCGGCCGACGCGGATGCGAACGTCCTCGCCCGAATCGAGCGACCCGACGGCGTGTCCGTCCACGATCACGGTCGTCGGCACGTCGGCGGAGCGGTTGGTGACCGTCACGTCGGGCCCGCGCGGCACGACGAGCGGGCGGATGTGCAGCGAGTGCGGCGCGACGAACGTCAGCACCATCGCGTCCAGCCCCCAGACGAGCACGGGACCGCCGTTCGAGAGGTTGTACGCCGTCGAGCCCTGCGGCGTCGACAGCACGAGGCCGTCGCAGCGCTGCAAGCCGAGGTCTTCGTCGCCGATCGCGTAGCCGAGCTCGATGATGCGGCCGATCGTCCCGCTCGTCACGACGGTGTCATTGACCGCGACGTGCGTCTCGTGGTCGAACTCCACCTCGAGCGTCGGCAGCCGCACGACGCGGTAGTCGCCGGCGAGCACGCGCTCGAGACCGGGCTCGAGCTCCGCCGGCCTGATCGCGGTGAGGAACCCGACGCGGCCGAAGTTGACGCCGACGACCGGGACCTCGTCGTCGAGGTAGCGCTGCAGAGCACGCAGCATCGTTCCGTCGCCGCCGAGGACGACGGCGACGTCGGGGCGTCCCTGGTCGGCGACAACCTCGACTCCGAGCCGAGCGGCGAGCGCCTCCACGCGTGCGACCGCCTGTTGCACGAGCTCGGGGTGGCCGTGCGTGACGACCGCGATCCGCTCAACCGACGGCATCGGCGATCCAGCGGTCGAGCTCGGCCGGGAGCTCCGGGTTGGGCGCGTGGACGACATGGAGGACGAATTCCCGGTTGCCCTGCGGCCCCGGCAGGCCCGAGTCTACGACGCCGCGCGGCTCGCCTCCTGCGCGCGCGAGCGCCTCTGCGACCTCACGCACGACGCGGCGCTGAACCTGCGCGTCGCGCACGACGCCCTTCGGCGCTTCGCCGCGACCCGCCTCGAACTGCGGCTTGACGAGGACCAACGCCTGCCACCCGGCTGCTGCGAGCGCGAGCGCGGGCGGCAGCGCGAGCCTGACGGAGATGAACGAGACGTCGCAGGTCACGAGCTGCGGCGGGAACGGCAGCTCCGTCAGCGCACGCGCGTTGACCCGCTCCATCACGACGACCCGCGGGTCGTCGCGGATCTTGGAGTGGAGTTGTCCGTAGCCGACATCGAGCGCGAGGACCCGCGCCGCGCCGCGCTGCAGCAGGACGTCGGTGAAGCCGCCGGTCGACGCCCCGACGTCGAGGCAGTCGAGGCCTGCCGGCTCGACGCCGAACGCGTCGAGCGCGTTCGCGAGCTTGTGGCCCGCTCGCGAGACGTACGGAGCGGGTGCCTCGACCGCCAGCTCCACGTCCTCGTCGACCTGCTCCCCGGGCTTCGCGTGCCCCGGCACGCGCCCGGCCATCACGAGCGCCTGCGCCTGCGTCCGCGACTCCGCGAGCCCGCGTTCCACCAGCAGGACGTCGAGCCGCTTCTTCCTCACGTCCGCACCGGCTCCGCGCCGACGCTGCCGATCGCCCACACGCTCCGGTTGAGCAGGATGACGAGGCTGCACCCCATCGAGATGCACGCCGCGCCGACGAGCGTCGCGTGGAGGCCCAGCGCCGCCGCGATCGGACCGGCGATCGCCGCGCCGATCGGGATCAGCACGAACGAGCCGAGCGCGTCGTACGAGCTGACACGCGAGCGCGCCGCTTCCGGCACCTGCGACTGGAACACGGTGAACCAGAGCGCCAGGTGCACCGCGAGCGACGCGCCCACGAACGTCGCGAGTGCGACGAGCGCCCACAGCGGCAGCCCGAGCCCCAATCCGAGCATCTGCAGGCCGTACGGAACCGCCGCGATGCACGACGCTGCAAGCGGCCGCGGCACACGCAGCCGCAATGCGGCGACGCCGCCGACGACGGCACCGGCGCCGTCGGCCGCGACGACGAGGCCCCACGCCGTCGCCCCGCCGAGCTCACGCTTGGCGACCAGCGGCCCGAGGACGCCCAGCGACGCTCCAGCGAAGTTGCCGATGCCGAAGAAGACGATCGTCGTCCAGATCCACGTCTGACGGCGAAACTCCTGCCAGCCCTGGCGCAGCTCGTGCAGGAACCGCTCGGGCACGACGGCGTCGTCGCGCGGCGCGACGCGCACGCGGACGAGCATGACCGCGGCGACCGCGAAGGTCGCCGCGTCGACGAGAATCGCGGCGCCGGGGCTGCCGAGGCCGGTCAGGACGCCGCCGATCGCGGGACCGGCGAAGCCGAGGATCGACCGGCTGAGACCCAGCAGCGCGTTCGCCTGCTGCAGCCGGCCGGCGCTGACGACGGCCGGAATCAGCCCCTGGGAGGCCGGGAGGACGAAGCCGTCGGCGAGGCCGTACGCGGCGGCGAGCACCGCGAGCGCCCAGACGGTCGCGTGGTGTGTGACGACCAGCGTGCCGGCAATCGTCTGCGTCACCGTCTGCGCCGCCGCGACGGCGACGAGGACGACGTGCCGCGGCAGGCGGTCCGCGAGCACGCCGGCCGCGAGCGCCACGGCGGCCATCGCGACCTGCCGGCACGCGAGCACGATGCCGACGTCGGTGGCGGAGTTGTGCGAGATCGCGAGGATCGCGAACACGAGCGCGATCGACGCCACCCCGTCGCCGAACGCGGAGACCGTGGTGCTCGTCCAGACGAGCCGGAAGTTGCGCTCGACGAGCGCTCCGAGCCTGCCGCCCCTCATGGGGTCAACCTACTCGCCGGGCCGAACGAGCCCGGCTTCGTACGCCGCGACGACCGCCTGCACGCGGTCGCGCGCGCCGAGCTTCGACAGGATCCGGTTCACGTGCGTCTTCACCGTCGCGCCGCTCAGGAACAGCTCCTGCGCGATCTCGGCGTTCGAGCGTCCGCGCGCGATCAGCGTCAGCACCTCACGCTCGCGCTCCGTCAGCGACGAGAGGCCGTCTTCGTCGGCGCCGCCCGGCGGCGGGCGGCGCACGAAGTCCTCGATCAGCCGGCGCGTGACCTCGGGCGCGAGCAGCGCCTCGCCCTCGACCACGGTGCGCACGGCGTCGACGAGGCGCGCCGGCGGCACCGTCTTGAGCAGGAACCCGCTCGCGCCCGCGCGCATCGCGTCGTAGACGACCCGGTCCTCGTCGAACGTCGTCAGCACGAGCACGCGCCCGGCGAGCGCGTGGTCGACGATCGTCCGCGTGGCGGCGACGCCGTCGAGGACCGGCATGCGCACGTCCATCAGCACGACGTCCGGACGCAGCGCGCGCGCCTGCTCGATCGCGTCGCGGCCGTCGGCGGCTTCTCCGACCACCTCGAGGTCGGGCTGCGCCTCGAGAATGAGCTTGAAGCCGCCGCGGACGAGCGCCTGGTCGTCTGCGAGCAGCACGCTCGTCACGCCGGCGCCTCGACCGGAAGCCTGGCCTGCACCGCGAATCCACCGCTCGCGCGCGGGCCGGCAGCGAACGTTCCGCCGAAGACGCCGACGCGCTCGCGCATGCCGACGAGTCCGTGCCCCGCGTCCGCTTCGCCTCCGACGCCGCCGCGGCCGTCGTCCGCCACCTCGACCTCGAGATCGTCGGTGCCGTAACGCAGCGTGACGACCGCGGAGGCCGCGCCGGCGTGCTTCAACGCGTTCGTCAGCGCCTCCTGGACGACGCGATACGCGGAAAGCTCGACGCCGATCGGGAGCGCGCGCGGCTCGCCTTCGACGCGCAGCTCGACCGCGAGCCCCGCTTCGCGCACCTGGGCAACCAGCCGCTCGACGTCGGCGACGCCCGGCTGCGGCTCGAGACCGAGCTCGTCGTCGTGCTCGCGCAGCATCGCGACGAGCCGCTTCATCTCGACCAGCGCCTGCCGTCCCGTCTCCTGCACGGCCCGCACCGGCTCCGCCGCGCGGCTTGGATCCACCTTCAACATCTCCTCGGCGGCGCCGGCCTGCACCGTCATGACGGCGACCGAATGCGCGATGACGTCGTGGAGCTCGCGCGCGATCCGCGAGCGCTCGGCAGCGACCGCTTCGCGGCGCTCGACCTCGAGCTCTCGCGCCCGCGCCTCCGCCGCGTGGAGCATCCGTGTCCGCGCGCCGAAGACGATGCCGAGGATCCCCGGCGCGGCGAGCAGCCCGGCGATCCACGGGAAGTCCGTCCCCTGGTACTGATCGGTGCCGCGCGCGACGTCGATGCCCATCGCAAGCCAGATCCCGGCGACGAGGAGCGCGAGCCCGAAGATCGCGCGGTCGCGCCGTTCGTAGGCGCCGACCGTCCACGACCCGACGAGCAGCGCGACCACCGGCGACACGGCACTGTGCAGCGTCGTCCCCGACGACGCCTGCACCGTCATCGCCGAGAGGAGCACGACGAGGACCGCGAGCGGCGATCTGCGCCGCCACGCGAGCGAGGCGCCCGCGGCGAGCGACGTCGGGACGACGACCCACGCCGGGTGCAGGTGCTCGGCCCAGACCTCGCCGAGCATCCAGACGGTGAGGACGGCGGCGAGGGCGACGTCGAGCCTCTTCATGCTCCGAACCTAGCGCGGAGGGACGACCGGCGCATCGACCCCGGGTTGGATCCGGTTCAACCCGGGCGCCGACGCCGCGCGGCCGCGCCCGGCCTACCGTCGAACAGTCATCGACAGCGGAGGGTTCGCATGAACATCTGGAAGCTCATGGCCGGCATCGCGCTCCTCGGCGCGATCCTGCTGCTCGTCTCGTGGCCGTTCGCGCACGACGAGCACGGCGTCAAGTGGATCGTCGGCGGCGTCGGCTGGTTCGGGTTCCTGCTCTGCGTGCTCGCGGAGGTCGTGCTCGCGCTGTTCGCAGTGGGCCGCGGCATGCGGCGGCGCGCCCAGCCGACCTCAAGCCTCTAGGCCGTGCGCGAGGCGAGGCCGTCGACGAGGTCGGCCAGCACGCTCGTGTCGGCGTCGATCTCGGCGAGCCTCGCCTGTGCGCGCTCCGCCGCGTCGTCCGCCAGGCGGCGGGCGCCCGCCTCGCCGACGTCGAGGACGTACCCGTCGCCGTCGAGAAGGTCGTCGACGATCTGGAAGAGCAGCCCGAGCTCGCCGGCGAACGCACGCCACGGCGCATGCTCGGGCTGCGGAACCTCGGCCGCCCACAGCCCGCACATGATGGAGGCCGTGAACAGGGCGCCCGTCTTCAGCGAGTGCAGCCGCGCGAGGTCCTCCGTTCCTTCGAGGTCGAGCTGCTGGCCGCCGATCATGGCGAGCGTCGCCTCGACCAGCTCACGCGCGACCGCTGCCGTCCCGTACGACAACGCGAGCCGAAACGCCTCCGCAAGCAGCGCGTCTCCGGCGAGAATCGCCGTCGCCTCACCGAACCGCGCCCACACCGACGGCGCGCCGCGCCGCTCGGTGTCGTTGTCGAGCGCCGGCAGGTCGTCGTGGACGAGCGAGAACGAGTGGACGAGCTCGACGGCGGCGGCTGCGGGAAGCACCCGCTCGACGTTCGCCCCGACGGCGTCCGCCGTCGCGAGGCAGAGCACCGGCCGCACGCGCTTGCCGCCGCCGCCGAGCCCGTGCCTGATCGGCTCGGCGAGCGACCCGAGCTCCGGCGTCAGCGCGAGCTCGTCGAGGTACGCCTCGACGAGGCCGCGCAGCTGCTCAGGTTGCAGTGGCATCCGGATTCGGCGGAGGAGCGGCGGCCTCCGTCTCGGCGGCGCGCTTCGCGCGCTGCAGCTCCGCCTCGACCTCCTTCGCGAGCTCGGCCAGCTCCTGCAGGATCTCGATCGCCTGGTCGGGGTCCTCGGTCGCCTCCAGCCGCGTCCGCGCCGACTCGAGCCGCGCCAGCAGATCCTCGGCACGCGACAACGACTCTTCACTGCTGCTGCTGCTCACGCTGCCTCCTCGCGTTGAATGCGTCCGAGGATGCCGTTCACGAGCCGGCCCGCCTCGTCCGTCGCGTAGCGCTTCGCGAACGCCACCGCCTCATTGATAGCGACTTCCGCGGGGACCGTGCGCGTCTCGAGCTCGTGCACCGCGACGCGCAGGGCGCTCCGCTCGACCGCGCCGAGACGGTCCGCCGTCCATCCCTCGGCGGCGTCCGTGATGCGCGCATCGAGCTCGGGCGCCCGCGCCGCGACCGCCTCGGCGAGGTCGCGTGCCCACGGGTCGACCTCGCCCGCGTACTGCGAGCCGATCGTGCGGCCGGAGAGGTCCCACTGGTAGAGCAGCACGAGCGCCTGGCGCCGTGCCTGCCGCCGCGAGATCGTCATGCCGCCACGGCGCGGAGCTGCTCGAGCGTCGCCGTCGAGTAGTCGCCGCTGCGAAATGCTTCGTCCGCGAGGATTTCGAGCGCGAGGTCGCGCGTCGTCGGCACGCCGACGACCGTCGTCTCGCGCAGAGCGCGCTCCGCGCGCGCGATCGCCGCCGGCCGGTCGGCGTCCCAGACGACGAGCTTCGCGACCATCGAGTCGTAGAACGGCGGAATCGACGCGCCCGACTCGAGGAACGTGTCGACGCGGACGCCGGGCCCCTGCGCCGGCTCGAAGCGCTCGATCCGGCCGGGCGACGGGCGGAAGTCGTGGTCGGGATCCTCGGCGTTCAGCCGGATCTCGATCGAGTGGCCGCGCCGCGGTGCGCGCCCCGTCGCGACGAGCCGCTCGCCCGAGGCGACCCGCAGCTGCTCGCGCACGATGTCGATGCCCGTGCACATCTCCGTCACCGGATGCTCGACCTGCAGCCGCGCGTTCAGCTCGATGAAGTAGAAGCTGCCGTCGGGCCCGAGCAGGAACTCGAACGTGCCCGCGTTCCGGTAGCCGACGGAGCGGCACGCGCGTTCGGCTGCCGCCTCCATCGCCTCGCGGCGCTCGGCGTCGAGCGCCGCCGACGGCGACTCCTCGATCAGCTTCTGGTGGCGGCGCTGGATCGAGCACTCGCGCTCGCCGAGCGTCAGCACGTCGCCGTGCTCGTCGCACAGCACCTGGATCTCGACGTGCCGCGCGGGCGAGAGCGCCTTCTCGACGTAGAGGCGCGGGTCGCCGAACGCCGCCTGCGCCTCGGCGGCGGCGGCGCCGAACGCATCCTCGAGGTCCGGCGCGCTCTGCACCAGCCGCATGCCCTTCCCGCCGCCGCCCGCGCTCGCCTTGAGGAGGATCGGGTACCCCATCTCGTCGGCGGCGCGCCGCGCCGCCTCCACCGACGTCTCGCCCTCCGTCCCCGGCACCGTCGGGACGCCCGCTGCCCGCATCGCCTGCTTCGCCTGGATCTTGTCGCCCATCTGCGCCATCACGGACGCCGGCGGTCCGACGAAGACGAGGTCGTTGGCGACGCACGCCTCCACGAACGCGGGGTTCTCGGCGAGGAACCCGTACCCCGGATGGACGGCCTCGCAGCGCGTCGTCACCGCCGACGCGACGACGTTCGGGATGCGCAGGTAGCTCGCGGCCGCGGCGGGCGGCCCGATGCACACCGCGTGGTCGGCGAGCCGGACGTGCAGCGAGTCGGCGTCGGCGGTCGAGTAGACGGCGACCGCCTCGACTCCGAGCTCGTGCAGCGCACGGATCACGCGCACCGCTATCTCGCCCCGGTTCGCGACGAGCACCCTGCCGAACACCGCGCGCTCCTTCTAGAGCGCCGGCACGGCGATCGGTTCGAGCTCGAAGAGGAGCTGGCCGTACTCGACGGAGTCGCCGTTCTCGACGTGGATGGCGCGGACGACGCCTTCGACCTCTGCCTTCACCTCGTTCATCAGCTTCATCGCCTCGAGGATGCAGAGCGTCTGCCCCGGCGCGACGGGGTCGCCCTCCTCGACGAACGGCGGGGAACCCGGCGCGGGCGCGCGGTAGAACGTGCCGACCATCGGGCTCTCGACGCGGATGAACGACTCGCCGCGCGGCGCGAGGAGCGGCGGCGCGAACTCGGCGTCGGGCTGCGCGGCCGTCACCGGCGCGGACTGCGGCGCGAACGACGGCTCGAGACTGCGGCGCACGCTCACGCGCATGCCGTCCTCCTCGATCGTGATCTCGCCGACGCCGGTCTCCTGCACGATGCGGACGACCTCCTTGATGCGCTGCTGGTACTCCTGGGCGACGCCGCCCGCCGCGAGCGACTCGTCGCCGCCGGCACGCTCGCGCAGCGCGCGCAGCAGCGGCTCGGCATCGTCCCGGAAGAGCGCGAGCAGCAGCAGCTCCTCCTCGCTCGACGCGAGGCCTTGCGCCTCGTCGCGCAGCGCGTCGAGGTCGACAGGCGCCGGCGCGCCGCGGCCGTCGCCGAGCAGCTCCACGGCTCTGCGGAGCGCCGGGTCGACCGGCCCCGGCGTCTGCCCGAAGTCGCCGGTGACCAGGTCCCGCAGCTCGTCGACCATCGTCGAGTAGCGATTCGCGGTCAGCACGTTGAGGAGCGCCTGCGTCGCGACGATGTTCCCGATCGGCGCAGCGAGCGGCGGCGAGCCGACCTCGCCGCGGACGCGCTCCACCTCCTCCAGCACCTCGTCCAGGCGGTCGCCGGCGGCCTGCGCGCGCAGCTGCACGTCGAGCGCCGCGACGACGCCCACCGGAAGCTTGCGCTGCGCCGCGCGTACGGCGATCCGCGGGGCGAGGGGCGGCACCGGGTGGTCGCCGATGTGCTCGTCGACCAGGTCGCTCGCCTCCCACAACCGCGCGAGGTCGACGCCCGTGTCCATCCCGATCCCGGCGAGCGCCTGCGCGAGCGACTCCGACGAGACCCTGTGCATCGTCAGCGCCACCGGGTAGACCGCGGCCGCGATCACGTCGGCGCCCGCGCGCGCTGCCTCGAGCGCGTTCGCGAGCGCGTTGCCGCCGGCGCCCTGCGCGTACAGCCCGACGGGCAGCCCCGACACGTCGCGCAGCTCCGCGACGAGCTCGCTTGCCCGGTGCGGCTGCAGCGTCGCGGCCGGGTCGTTGAGCAGGATGCGCGCCGCTCCGAGCTCGGGCAGGCGCCGCGCCGCGTCGACCAGCGCCACGTGCCGGCCGCTGCCGTAGAGAAGTCCGGCCTCGAAATCCGCCCCCTGCTCGACGATCGCCTCGGCCGCCTCGCGCAGGTTGTCGACGTCGTTCAGCGGGTCGTGCAGCCGGAACACCGAGATGCCGCTCTGCGCGGCGCTCGCCACGAACCGCCGCGCGAGGTCGGCGCCGACGGGCCGCGACCCGACGAGGAAGCGGCCGCGCAGCGCGAGCGCCAGCGGCGTCGACGTGCGCGCCCGCAGAGCGCGGATGCGCTCCCACGGGCTCTCGGTGCCGCGCCGCACCGCGGAGTCGAACACGCCGCCGCCGGACACCTCGAGGTACGCGAAGCCCGCGCGGTCGAGGACCTCGGCGAGGCGCAGGATGTCCGCGGTCGGCATCAGCCCCGCGAGCGGATCCTGGCTGAGGACGCGGATCGTCGTGTCGACGAGGCGCGGCATGACTGGAGACCTTAGCGCCGCGGCGCACGGTCGTTTCGGACCGCCGGGGGCGGCGGCGAACCCGGCCGCCCCCGGCGGGCCGCGCTCACTTCATCTTCCGGAGCTTGCCCTTCACGCAGGTGAAGTGCTGCGCCTTGTACTGCTTCTCGAGCTTGGCCGAGCACTTCTGCCCGACCCGGTAGTGATGGCCTGCCGAGCCCGCCGCAAGCGCGGTCGCGGGCAGCAGCAGCACGAAGGCGGCAAGCGCCGACAACAGCAAGCGAACCATCGGTCCTCCTACAGTCGTAGCCGTCCGCCTGCCCGGCACTACGTCTACCGCGCGCGATTTGAAGGCGCGGCTAACGATCGCTAGCGGAACGTAAAGTCAGGCGCGCTGGATGTAGCGCTTCTCGCGCGGGTCGACCTTGATCCGGTCGCCGACGTTGACGAAGAGCGGCACCTGGACGACGGCGCCCGTCTCCAGCGTCGCCGGCTTGGTCACGTTCGAGACGGTGTCGCCCTTCACACCCGGCTCCGTGTCCGTCACCTCGAGCACGACCGACGCGGGCAGGTCGACGCCGGACGGGCGGCCGTCGACGAACAGCACCTGCACCGTCGACGACGGTTGCATGAACGGCAGCTCGTCCTCCAGGTCGGCGTGCGGGAGCGAGATCTGCTCGTAGCTCTCCTCGTCCATGAAGACGACCTCGTCGCCCGAGTCGTAGAGGTACTGCATGTTCTTCGTCTCGGTCCGGATCCGGTTGAACTTCTCGCCCGCGCGGAAGGTCCGGTCGACGACGGAGCCGCTGCCGAGCGACTTCAGCTTCGTGCGCACGAACGCACCGCCCTTCCCCGGCTTGACGTGCTGGAACTCGACGATCCGCCACGTCTGGCCGTCGAGCTCGATGTGCATGCCGTTCCGGAACTGGTTCGTGGACACGACCTCGGCCATCGGCGCGTGAGGGTAGCGAAACGCGCCCGCGCCTCCCGGCCTCGCGCGGCACGCGCGCGCTACCCGACCTCGATCAGCTCCTTGGGAAAGCTCGTCAGCAGCTCGAGGCCGTCATCGCGGACAACTGCGAGGTCCTCGATGCGCACGCCGCCCTCACCCGCGAGGTAGATGCCCGGCTCGACCGTCACGACGTTCCCGGTCTCGAGCACGTCCTCCGACTCGGCGGACAGCCGCGGCGCCTCGTGCACCGCGAGGCCGACGCCGTGGCCGAGACCGTGGCCGAAGTTCGCGCCGTAGCCCGCCTGCTCGATTTCGTCGCGCGCGAGCGCGTCGGCGGCCACGCCCGACATTCCGGCCGCGACCCCTTCGCATGCGCGGCGCTGCGCCCTCCGGCACACGTCGTAGATCTCGCGCAGCCGGTCGGGCAACGACCCGGTCGAGAGCGTGCGCGTGCAGTCGCTGCAGTATCCGTCGACGCGCGCGCCCCAGTCGACCGTGACGAGCGTGCGCCGCTCGATGATGCGGTCTGTCGGTCGCGCGTGCGGGAGCGCACCGTTCGACCCGGACGCGACGATCGCGTCGAACGCCTGGTCGTCGGCGCCGTGCGCGTGCAGCAGCTCGTGCAGCCGCCATGCGATCTCCTTCTCGGTGCGCCCGACCCACGTCTCCGCCGTCAGCGCCTCGAAGGCGCGGTCGGCCACGCGCGCGGCGCGCCGCAGCCGCGCGATCTCGTCCTCGTCCTTCACCGCGCGGACGGCGGCGACGAGCCCGCGCGTCGGCACGAGCTCGGCCGACCCGGACGACAGCTGCTCCCAGTCGAGATACGGCAGCACGTCCGCCTCGAACTGCACGCGACCCTCGAGACGGCCGGCGAGGTCCGCGACGAGCGAGCGCTTCGTAACGACGAGCTCGACGTCCGGCACGGCGCGCGCCGCCTCCGCGTACCGGAAGTCCGTGTAGAGCGTCGCGCTACCATCCGGCTCGACGAGCAGCGCCGCGTTCGAGCTGTCGAAGCCCGTGAGGTAATACACGTTCACGAGGTTCGTCACGAGCACGGGCAGCTCGAGCGTCCCCGCGAACCGCTCCAGGCGCGTCACGCTGCGGAAGGTACACGCGGGCCGCTGCGGCCCGCGTGTAGCGCCTCCGTCAGGGGACGAGCAGCTTCGCGACGACGAACAGCACGACGAGCGCGACGAGGATGCCGAGCGCGACGCCGAGCGCCGTCCTCAGCACGGAACCTGGTGCGACGTGCTCCATTCCATGTATCCCGCTCCGCCCGCGAACATCCGGACGCACGAGTCGGCGGTGAGGTGCATGCCGACCGGGTCGAACCAGTGGAACCGCCCCTGCGTCTCGACCGCGTACGAGCCGTTCGTCGCCCGGTTCGTGTAGATGATCCCGTCGCTGCCGTCGAAGCCGTACGCGCCGGACACCGACGGCCACGAGTTCACGGACACGTTGTAGACCCAGCCCGACGAGTTCCAGCACCAGGAGACCTGCTCGTTCCAGGCCCAGCTGCCCGACCAGTCGCCGCCGTGGTTGTAGTTGTTCAGCGCCGACGCGCAGCCCGGGCTGTCGCCGCCGCCACACGTCGCGCACGCGACGGGCTGCGGTCCGCCGCCTTTCGCCGAAGCCGACGAGACCCCGGCGACGCCGGTGAGCGCCGCCGCCACAGCAAGTGCCAGGATGATTCGCATCCTGCCTCCTTTGCAGTCGCAGTTTCGACGCCCAACGAGATGATGCCTGCGCCGCGCGCGCCGTCAATCCGCGCTTTGGGCCGTGTCCGTTACGTCGCGCGGCCGGCGAGGAACTCGAGCGCCTCGCGATAGCCCTCCGGACCCTTGCCGAGCACGCGGTGCGCCGTCAGGTCGGCGACGACGCTGTGCCTGCGCCACTCCTCGCGGTTCTCGACGTCCGAGAGGTGCACTTCGACGATCGGCACCCGCAACAGCTCGAGCGCGTCGCGGATCGCGTAGCTGTAGTGGCTCCACGCGCCCGGGTTGACGACGACCGCGTCGGCGTTGTCGTACGCGTCGTGAATCCACCCGATGTACTCGCCTTCGCTGTTCGTCTGGCGGCAGCGTGCGGTCACGTCAAGCGCGTGCGCCCACTCGTAGATCCGGCGTTCGAGCTCGTTCAGGCTGAGGCCGCCGTAGACCGCAGGGTCGCGGCGGCCGAGCTGGTCGAGGTTCGCGCCGTTCAGGACGAGCACCTGCATCAGGCGATCAAGCTATCGAGCGCGCTGCGAACCTCGCCGGCGGGACGCGGCTCGACCGTGGGCCCCTCGTCGCCGAGCAGGACGAGCCGCACCTCTCCGTCGGCGCGCTTCTTGTCGCGGAGGAGCGCCTGCCACGCCCGCTCGCGGTCGACGCGCACCGGCTGCGGGTCGAGCGCGTCGAGCACGGGCTGCGGGTCGCGGCCCGACAGCCGCAGCGCCGCGACGAGCCCGAGCGCGACCGCCTCCCCATGCGGCAGCTCGAAGTCGGCCGCCGCCTCCAGCGCGTGCGCGAACGTGTGGCCGAGGTTGAGCCACTGGCGGATGCCGCGATCGAACGGGTCGCGCAGGCAGATCGCCGCCTTGTACGCGGCCGCCGCACGGACGTCCAGCGCGCGGCCGGCAAGCAGCTCGGTCTTGAGCAGCTCCGCGCGCCCCTGGCGCTGCTCGCGCTCCGGCAGCGTCACGAGCAGCGCCTCGTCGAGCACGACGCGCGCAGGCCAGTGGAACGCCCCGGCGAGGTTCTTGCCCTGCGGGACGTCGATGGCGGTCTTGCCGCCGATCGCGGCGTCGACCTGCCCGACGAGCGTGGTCGGGACGGCGACCCACGCGATCCCGCGGAGGTAGGTCGCGGCCGCGAAGCCCGCCGTGTCGGTGAGCGCGCCGCCGCCGAGCGCCACGACGGTGCCGCCCCGGTCGAGCGTCAGCTCCGACCACAGCCGCTGCACGACGCCGGCCTGCTTCGCCTGCTCGCCGGAGGGGAGCTCGTGCGCGGAGACGAGCCGGTCGCCGAGCGCGGTCTGCGCCGCGGCGCCGTGGATGCCCATCACCGTCGCGTCCGCGACGAGCGCGACCGGGCCGTCGCCGGGCACGAGCTCGCCGAGCCGCTCGAGCGCGCCGAGCTCGTGGTGGACGCCGGCGGCGGCGAGGACGGCGCCGTCGACGTCGTCGCTCGTCACGGTGGCGTTCGCGAGCGCGCGGTAGAGCGGTGCCCGTTCCTCGTACAGGCGCCGGAACTCGTGCTCGTCGCGCGCGAGCGGGCGGCCGCCGCCTCCACACCGGGACCAGGCCGTGGCGACGTCGACGTCGAGGTGGAGCACGAACGTCTCGGCGAGCCGCGGATGGTTCTCGGGAAACGTGGCGACGCCGCCGCCGAGGTCGAGCAGCGCAGGCCGACGGCGCTCGACGGCGGCCGCGAGGGCGTCCGCCTCGCGGCGGCGGAAGCCGTGCTCGCCGTCCTGCTCGAAGATGCGGGGGATCGCGGCGCCGGCTGCGTCTTCGACCTCCTGGTCGAGGTGCACGACCGGCCGGTCGAGCAGCGGCGCGAGGCGCTGCGCGAGCGTCGTCTTGCCCGCGCCCATGAAGCCGACCAGCGCGACGTGCCGCTCGAGCGCGTTCACCGCCATGCGATGCGGTCGAGGTACGCGCCGTGGGCTGCGACGAAGTCGCCGACCGCGTCGCCGCCGAACTTGTCCAGCGCCAGGACGGCGAGCTCCCAGGCGACGGCGGCCTCCGCGACCACCGCCAGCGCCTCGACCGCCGCGACGTCCGAGCGCTCGACGAGCGCCGCCGCCTCCTCGCCGGTCGCGAGGTCGACCGACCGCAGCGGCTTCATCAGCGTCGGCAACGGCTTCATCGCCGCGCGCACGACGATCTCCTCGCCGTTCGACACCCCGGCTTCGACGCCGCCGGCGTGGTTCGTGTCGCGGCGGCGGTCACGCCGGATCTCATCGTGCGCCTCCGAGCCGAGGCGCTGCGCGAGCGCGAACCCGTCGCCGATCTCCACGGCCTTCACCGCCTGGACGCCCATCAGCGCGGACGCGAGGCGTGCGTCGAGCCGATCCTCCTTCGACGCGTACGAGCCGAGACCGGGCGGCACGCCGCTCCCGCGCACCTCGACGACGCCGCCGACGGTGTCGCGCGCCGCCCGCGCCTCGTCGATGCGCGCACGCAGCGCCTCCTCGCCGACGACCGTACCCCGCACCGCGATCCCGACCTCGGCGAGGAGCGCCTTCGCGACCGCACCCGCCGCCACGTGCACGGCCGTGTGCCGCGCCGACGCACGTTCGAGCGCGTCGCGCACGTCGCCGTGGCCGTACTTGAGGACGCCGGCGAGGTCCGCGTGGCCCGGGCGCGGCAGCGTCACCTTCTTCGTCCCCTTCCCCGCCGGCTCGCCCTCGGGCGGCCAGGGGCTCATCCCCCACGCCCAGTTCTCGTGGTCGCGGTTGCGGACGACGAGCGCGAGCGGGGTGCCGAGGGTGCGGCCGTGCCGCAGCCCCGCGAGCACCTCGACGCGATCCTGCTCGATCCGCTGCCGCGGCGACCGGCCGTAGCCCTCCTGGCGCCGGCGCAGGTCGGCGTCGATCGCCGTGCGGTCGAGGCGGAGCCCGGCCGGCAGCCCGGTGAGGATCGCGACGAGCGCCGGGCCGTGCGACTCGCCAGCCGTGGCGATGCGAAGGCTCACGCGGGCAAGCGTAGTTGCCCTTTCAGAGGGCGACGGCGGCGCGCATCACGTCGAGCGGCGCGTCGAGGCCCGTCCACAGGCGGAAGCTCGCCGCGCCCTGCCGCACGAGCGCCTCGCGCCCGTCGACGACCGTGCAGCCGGCCGCGCGCGCGGCCGCGACGAGCGCCGTCTCCCTCTCGCCGTACGCGAGGTCGACGACCGTCTGCCCCGGGTTCGGCTCGACCAGCAGCTCGTCGCGGACCGGGGTCGCGTTGACGACGAGGTCGCACCCGTCGGCGTCCGGAGGCCACGTGCCCGAGCGTGTGAACGTGCGCGTGTCGGCGGGCAGCGCGGGAGCGAGCGCGCGCGCGGCGCCGCCGGCGCCGATCACGCACGCGCGCCGCGCCCGGATGCCCGCCAGGATCTCGCGGTCGGTGTTGAACCCGAGCACGCGGCCGTCGCGGAAGACGAGCGTGTTCACGGCGTCGCCGTCCGCCTCGTCGCAGAGCGCGGCCGCGGCGCGCTTGTGCGGGATCGTGACGTTCGCGCCGGCGAAGCCGAGCGCCCGCAGTGCCCGCACCGCCTCGACCACGTCCTCGACGTCGAACGCGTCGTAGCGCCAGTCGAGCGCGCGGGCGGCGAACGCCGCGTTCTGCATCCGCGGCGACAGCGAGTGCGCGACCGGGTGACCCAGCAATGCGACGTACGTCGGCGTCGTCACCCGCCGCAGCCGTAGCCGTGCGCGCACTCGTACTGTGCGAACGCGGTCGCGCTCGCGGTGAAGAAGTGGTGCACCTTGTCCGGCTTGCGCACGAAGTACAGGTACGGAACGTGCGCGGGATGCGCCGCCGCCTGCATCGAGGCGAGCCCGGGATTCGCGATCGGGGTCGGCGGCAGCCCGGCGAACTTCCGGGTGTTGTACGGGTTGTCGCTCTGCAGCTGCGACTCGAGGATCGACTGCGTCGGCGGGATGTGGAGGCCGTAGCGCAGAGTCGAGTCGATGCCGAGCGGCATGTGGTCGTGCAGGCGGTTGTAGATGACCGCGGCGACGAGCGGACGCTCTTCGGGCGCGAGCGTCTCCTTCTCGACCATCGACGCGATCTTCAGCACGTCGTACGGCGTGAGGTTCTTCGAGCGCGCGTAGGCGAGGTCGATCCGGTTCCAGTTCTGGCAGAACGCCTGCAGCTGCGCGCGCACGAGCTGGCGCGACGTGGTCGTGTTCAGGAAGTCGTACGTCGCCGGGAACAGGAATCCCTCGAGGTTCGTCCACCGCCTCGGCGTGAAGCAGGGGACCGCCGCGGCCCGCGAGGCCGCGAGATACTGCCGCTCGTCGAGCGCGACCGGCTTGTGCCGCTCGCGCACCGCGATCCGCGCCACGTCCCGCACGCGCACCGCCATCTCCGCGCGCGTGAGCCCTTCCGGGAACACGATCCGGAACGGCTTCGGCGGCGGCGGGGCGGGCGGCGGCTGGGCATGCCTGTGCTCCACGCGGGGGAGCGCGAACGCGATCGCCGTGACGGCCGCGGCGACCGCGAGGGCGATCGCCACGAGCGCGGCGGCGCGGCGGCGGCGGATCTGCTCCGGCGACGGTCCGCGCCGCCGGGGCATCGGCGTCAGGGGCGGCCGTTCCGCCACTCGAGGTAGCCGGAGAGGAGGTGGGCCGCGGCGCGCGCGTCGTCGCCGCCCGCAAGCACGGAGGTGAACCGCTCGTCGTACGTCTCGACGGGCGCGGCCGCCGCAGAGCGCAACCGCTCGACGAACGCTGCCGTCTCGCGCGCCTGCTCGCCGTGCTCGCCGCGCAGCGTCAGCGGCATCCCGACGACGACGAGCTCGGGCTGCTGGTCGCCGATCACGTCCAGCAGCTTCGCAAAACCGTCGTCCGTCGACACGCGCTCGATCGTCATCAGCGGCCGCGCCAGTGTGCCGGTGGGGTCCGACACCGCCACGCCGGTTCGCGCGGCGCCGAAGTCGAGCGCGAGGACCTTCAACCGATCGCGGCGGCGAGGCGGTCGCGTCCGGCCGCGAGCGCGTCGCGCAGCGCTGCGACGTTCTTCCCTCCCGCCTCGGCCAGGTTCGGCCTGCCGCCTCCGCCGCCGCCGATCATCGGACCGAGCTCGCGCACGATCTGCACGGCGTCGACGCCGGCCGCCTCCCGCGCCACGTTGACGACCAGCGCGACCTTGCCGTCGTCCGCCGAGCCGACGACGACCGCGGTTGCTTCCTCGCGCCGGCGCAGCTGGTCGGAGAGGTCGCGCAGCTCGCCGCCGCGCGCGCCCTTGACCTCGGCGACGAGCACCGGTCCCTGCCTGTCCTGCCAGACGATCTCCGGACCGGCGGCCGCAGCCTTCGGCGCCTTCGCCTCGCGCCGCGCCCGCTCGAGCTCCGCCCGCAGCGCCTCGAGCTCCTTCGACCGCCCCTCGAGCACCGTCCACGCCTCGCCGGCCGTCACGGCCTCGATGCGGCGCGCGCCGGAGCCGACCGCCTGCTCGCGCAGGATCACGAACGGCCCGATCTCCGCGGTCGACCGGACGTGCGTCCCCCCGCACAGCTCGCGCGAGAAGCCGTCGATCTCGACGACCCGGACCTCGTCCCCGTACTTCTCCCCGAACAGCATCGTCGCGCCGAGCCTGCGCGCCTCGTCGATCGGCGTCACGAACGTGCGCACGGGGATCGCCTCGAACACCTTCTCGTTGACGAGCCGTTCGACGCGGTCGAGCTCCTCGGGCGTCAGCTTCGCGGTGTGCGTGAAGTCGAAGCGGAGCTTGTCCGGGCGGACCGCCGAACCCGCCTGCTTCACGTGCTCACCGAGGACGGTGCGCAGGGCGGCGTGCAGGAGATGCGTTGCGGTGTGGTTCGCCATCGTCGGGAAGCGCGCCGACCACGGGACGACGGCGCGCACCCGGTCGCCGGCCAAGAAGCCGTCGCCCTCGAACACGAGCACCTGGTCGTCGCCGAACCGGTACGCGGCGAGCAGCGTCGCTTGGGCGCCAGTCTCCTCGTGCACGAGCTCGCCTTCGTCCGTCACCTGTCCGCCGCTCTCGGCGTAGAACGGCGACTCGCGCAGCTTCGCGAGGAACGTCCGCTCGCCGAGCGGCTCGAGCGCGCCGATCTGCGTCAGGACGTCGGTCTTGGTGTAGCCGACGAACTCGCTCTCGAAGCCGGCGCCTGCGGCGAAGTCGGCGGCGCGCTGCAGGTCGCTGCGGTCGCCGCCGGCGCGCGAGATCTCCCGGTGCTCCTCCATCAGCGTGCGGAACCGGTCGACGTCGACGGCCTGGCCGCGCTCCTCGGCGAGTTCCTGCGTCAGCTCGACCGGGAAGCCGTACGTCGTCGCCAGCCGGAACGCGTCGTCGCCGCTGATCGCATCCGCACTCGCGAGCTCGTCGAACTCCTTGAGGCCGCGCGCGAGCGTCTCGCGGAACCGCTCCTCCTCGTCGTGCACCACGCGCTCGATCTCGGGGGCGTGCTCACGCAGCATCGGGTACGCGTCGCCCATCTGCTCGATCACGACCGCGGGCAGACGGTGAACCCCGTCGAGGCCGATGCGGTTCGCCTGCTGGATCGCACGCCGCAGCAGGCGGCGGCAGATGTAGCCGCGCCCCTCGTTCGACGGCGCCACGCCCTCGGCGACCAGGAACGTCACGGCGCGGGCGTGGTCTGCGATCACGCGGTGCGCACGCATCGCCACGTCGCCGTCGTGGTAGCCGACGCCGGACTGCTCCTCGACCCAGTCCATGATCACGCGGAATCCGTCCGTGTCGAAGTTCGAGTCGACGCCCTGGAGGATGCAGCTCGTGCGCTCGAGCCCCATCCCCGTGTCCACGTTCGCGTTCGGCAGCCGCACGAGCACGTTGCCCGGCTGCAGGTCGTACTCCATGAAGACGAGGTTGTAGAACTCGAAGTAGCGGTCGCAGTGGCCTGGGCCGCAGTTCGGGTCGCCGCACGCGTGCGCCTCGCCGCGGTCGTAGAAGATCTCGGAGCACTGCCCGCACGGGCCGGTGTCGGCGGCCTGCCAGAAATTGTCCTTGCCGAGGCGCACGATGCGCTCCTCGGGGATGCCGACGCGCTTCCACGCCTCGATCGCGACGGCGTCCTCGTCGAGGCCGAGCGCCGGGTCGCCCTCGTGCACGGTCGCCCACAGCCGTTCCGGCTCGAGCCCGAGCACGTCGGTGACGAACTCCCACGCGAAGTCGACCGCCTCGTCCTTGAAGTAGTCGCCGAACGAGAAGTTGCCCATCATCTCGAAGAACGAGTTGTGGCGGTCGGTGCGCCCGACGTCCTCGAGGTCGGTGTCCTTGCCGCCGGCGCGCAGGCACGGCTGGACGCTGACGACGCGGTCGCGCGGCGGCTCCTTCGTGCGCAGAAAGTACGGCTTGAACTGCTGCATCCCGGCGACGATGAAGAGCGTCGACGGGTCGTCGGCAGGCGGGATCAGCGAGTGCCCCGGCACGCGCAGGTGGCCCTTCTCCTCGAAGAAGGCGAGGAACGCGGACCGCAGCTCGTTGGTCGACATCGCCATCGGCGCCGACAGTGTACGGGCGCCCTCGCGCCGGCTCAGGCCGCGGAATCGGCCTCGAGCTCGTCCGCGGCGATCTCGTCGCGGATCTTCTCGAGCGCGCGCCGGATCAGGCGCGAGACGTGCATCTGCGAGATGCCCACCTGCTGTGCGATCTGCGACTGCGTCAGGCCCTCGAAGAAGCGAAGGTGCAGGATCGTGCGCTCGCGGTCGTCGAGCACCTTGAACCCGGGGGCGAGCACGGCACGGTCCTCCGACACCTCGTACTGGTGCTCGAGCTCGCCGAGCGACTCGAGCGGGTCGAGCTCTTCGCCATCTTCGGTGCCCCCGCCGCTCGACAGCGACAGCGACGAGTACGCGCGACCGGACTCGAGCGCCTCGAGCACCTGCTCCTCCTCGACGCCGGCCGCCTTCGCGAGCTCCGCGACGGTCGGCGAACGACCGAGCTGCACCGTCAGCTGCTCGATCAGCTTGGAGAGCTGCACGTTGAGCTCCTGCAGGCCGCGCGGCACGCGCACCGCCCAGCCGCGGTCGCGGAAGTGCCGCTTGATCTCGCCGATGATGTTCGGCGTCGCGTACGTCGTCAGCTCGACGCCGCGGCTCAGGTCGAAGCGGTCGATCGCCTTGATCAAACCGATCGACCCGATCTGCACGAGGTCGTCCAGTCCTTCGCCGCGATAGCTGTAGCGCCGCGCGAGCGACCGCACGAGCGACATGTACTGCTCGATCAGCTGCTCGCGCGCCTGCAGGTCGCCCTGCTCGTGGTAGCGGCGGAGGAGGACCTTGTCGCTCTCAGCCACGCGCCACCTGCTTGGTCAGGAGGACGTGGTCGCCGTCGACCTCCACGGCGTCCACCGTCGAGTCGAGCACGCGGCGCAGCGACAGTCCGTCTCCGCCGCCGTCGACCTCCTCGAGCACCCGCTGCGAGAGCGGCCCGACCACGGTCACGAGCGAGCCGCCACGCGGCCGCATCCGCACCGTCACGTCCTGCTCGAAGCCGGGGTCGGTAGCGTCGAGGAGCGAGTCGAGCGCGAGCTGCAGGTCCTCGAGGTGCTCGATCGTCAGGTCGAGCCGAACAGCGAGCCCGCCGAGCACGAGATGCGCGACGCGGTGGAAGTCGGGCTCGCGCGGGATCGTGAGCGAGATCTCGTCAGCCACGGCGCACCGTTCTCGCCCGCGAATCGAGATCGCGGCCGCGCGCGGCCGCTGCCGCCGCTGCAAGCCTGTCCAGCTGCGCGTTCACCCGACGCACCGACCCTCCCACTCGTCGCAGATCGGCAGAACCCTCGCGTTCCGCCCGTCCGGTGAACGAAGACGGACGGTCGCAGGTTACGCAGACCGCACCGGACCGCGCGCGCGGTGAGTGCGCCGGAGGACGATGCGACACGGCGCTAGCCTAGTCCGCGGCCGAGGTGACGACACCGGAGCCGACGACGACGTCGTCGTCGTACAGGACCGCGGCCTGGCCGCGCGCGACCCCGTACGCGGGCTCGGCGAGTCGAAGCTCGAAACCGCCGGCGCAGCGTGTCACGGTCGCGCTCACCGACGGCGAGCGGTAGCGCAGCTTCGCCTGCGCGACGTCGACGTCCGCGAGGAGGCGGCCGCGCGCGCGCACGCGTGTGCGCGCGAGCGCCGCGCGCGGACCCACGACGACGGTGTTCGTCCGCGGACGCGTGGCGACCGCGTATAGCGGCTCGGGGCCGGCGACACCGAGCCCTCGCCGCTGGCCGGCCGTGAAGCGCCAGTAGCCGCCGTGCGTCCCGACGCGCCGGCCGGCGACGTCGACGATCGCGCCCGGCGAGGCCTCGAGTCCGTGACGCTCGAGGAACGCGCGGTAGTCGTCGCCGGCGAGGAAGCATGCCTCTTGGCTCTCGCGCCGTTCGGCGACGGCGAGCCCCGCCGCCGCGGCCTCGGCGCGCGTCTCCTCCTTGCGCTGCTCGCCGAGCGGAAACCAGACATGCGCGAGCAGGCGCGGGTCGAGAGCGGCGAGCATGTAGCTCTGATCCTTCGCGGCGTCGACGGCGCGCGCGAGCAGCAGTCGTCCGTCGCGCTCGACGATCCGCGCGTAGTGCCCCGTCGCGAGCCGCGCGGCGCCGACGCGGCGCGCGAACGCGAGCAGCTCGGCGAACCGGAAGCGGCCGTTGCAGCGCACGCACGGGTTCGGCGTCTCACCGCGCGCGTAGGCGCCGACGAACGGCGCGACGATCGCGCGCCGGAATTCCTCGCGCACGTCGAGCGTGACGTGAGGCACGCCGATGCCGTGGCAGAGCTCGCGCGCGGCGACGACGGCGGCGGGCGAGCAGCAGGCGCGCTCGGCGTCCGGCCCGTTCGGGTCGAGCCACAGGCGAAGCGTGACGCCGACCGCCTTCGGCCCGGCGCGCAGAAGCGCGACGGCGCTGTCGACGCCGCCGCTCATCGCGACGGCGACGCGCTCCGCGTCGGGCGCAGCGGCGACGGCGGGCGCGAGCGCGTTCGCGAGCGCGTCGACGACCAGCGCCTCGCCGCCGACCGCCGCCGCCTCGAGAGGTGTCAGGCCGCGCAGGTCGGCGTCGAGCCCGGGCGCGTCCGCGTCGACGATGCGGCCGCCGTCGACGCGCAGCCGCACCGACGCCCAGTCGCCGTCGCGCGACGCATCGCCGAAGAGCTCCACGCGGCCAGGGTACTGGGCCCGGATATGCGCGAGGGGAGCCGAAGCTCCCCCCGCGAAAGCCCTGACGCCGCCGACTGTGCCGCGTCCGTGTGAACCTGGACAAGCCAGGTGGGTGCCGTGCGGGACGTCGGCGCGAGTTCGGCCTATTCCCGACGCAGGCTCCCTTTCACATGGTGTTGGTTCTACATGGATACGCGGCGCGCGAACGGCGTCGAGCGCCTTCGCACTGTAGCCGCTCGCGTGCGCTGCGGACTACCCGCTGCGGGCGAACGCCCAGTGCACCTGCCGCACGCCCTGCAGGCCGAGCATCCGCGCGAGCGCGTCGGTCAAGTCCATCTGACGGCCGGGCACGTACGGACCGCGGTCGATCACCTGCGCGAGCACGGTCGTGCCACGGTACGTGACGAAGATGCGAGCGCCGCACGGAAGCGTCGGATGGGCGACGCCGATCGTGTTCGGCCCGATCACCCCGCCGCACGCGGTGCGCCGCCCGAACGCTGCCGGGCCGCTCGAGCCCGCGAGCGCGACGAAGGATCCGACGGGCTGCGGACCCGGCGCCGGCTTCGCGCGCGTTTGCGCGGCGACGGCCAGCGCGGCGACGGCGCCGAGGACGGCGACGGCCGCGAGCACGATCTCGCGCTGTGCGAGCTGCGGCCTCACGCGCGCGCCTCGACCAGGTCGCCGAACGACTCGCGGACGAGTCCGTCGAAGTCGGCGGGCAGCGCGCCGTCGGGCCCGGCGAAGTCGCGCAGGTAGAGCAGCAGGAACTCCTGCTCCTCGTCGCCGCCGCCCGCGTCGCGCAGCCGGCGTTCGAGCTCCCAGACGTTCCACGTACGCGCCGCGGCGACGGCCGGCTCGGGCGTCGGCGCCGGTTCGGGGACGGGGAGCGGCTCCGGCGGCGGCGCGGGTTCCGGTTCCGGCTCCGGCTCGGGCACCGGCTCGGGTTCGGGTTCGTGCGCGGCCTCCGGCTCCGGCGCGGGTTCGGGTTTCGCCTCGGGTCCGGGCGCGCGTGCCTCGTCGGCCTCCGGCGCGCGTTCCGGTTCGGGTTCCGGTTCCCGAACGTCGGCCGCCTGAGCCTCCGGGTTCGTCGCGGGCGCGGGCGCCGTCTCGCGCTGGGCCTCCTCGTCCGGATCCGGTTCGAGGGCGACCGCAACCGGCATCCGACCCGGCTCCTGCTCCGGCTCCGGCGGGGAGGCGCCGTCGTGGGCGGATGCGGTCGGGCCGAGCGGTTCCGGGTCGGGGCGGCGCTCGATCGGCCGCAGCTCGGCCGGCTCGTGTTCGCCGGCAGGTGATCGCCGCCGCGGATGGGAGACGGCGTACTCGGCGACGGTGACCGCAAGCCAGACCGCCGCGACGGTGGCGATGATGACGGTCTTGTCGCCGGGGGCGAGCCAGCCAGCGAGCGCGGCCGCGACCGCGATCGCCACGAGCTCCGCGAGCAGGCGCGGCCCGGTGCGCCGGACGAGGGTCACGCGCTAATCCTGCCGCGCGGCGCGGCGGGGCAGCGCGCGCGGGCCCGTCGGCCGCGCCGGCACCTCGACCGCCGGTACCTCGTCGCCGCGCCTGCGACCGAAGCGGCGCTTCGGCGGCGGCTCCGCCAGCGGGTCGAGGCTGTGGCGCGAGACGGCAGGCGCCGCCGGCGCGGCGAGCGGTTCCGGCTCGGGCTCGGGAGCGGCGGCCTCGACCGGCGCCGCCTGGTCGACCGCTGCGTCCGGGGGCCCGGTCGACGCGAACTCCGGCGCAGGCACGAGCTCCGGCTCGGCCGGTCGGGCGACGACCGGGTCGATCTCGGGCTCCGGCTCGGCCACCGGCACGGGCGGTAGCGGCACGACGCCGGCGTCCGTCTCGTCGGCCTCGGCGGCTGCTGGCGCCGGCCAGGGCGCGACCGGCTCCCCCTCGGGCGCCGCCGCGTGCGGCCACTCGCCGAGCATCTCGGCCCGCAGTGCGGGCGGCGCGATCCACGTCGGCGCCTCCTCGCGCTGCTCCGGGTAGTCGCTCTGCGCAACCTGCTCGAGCGGCTGCGGCGGCGGCAGCGAGGTGCGCGGCACGAAGTACCGCGGCGGCAGCCCGCTGCCGTAGTGGGCCTCGCCGCGCCAGGACGCCCACTCCAGCGCAGCCATAATCAGCCAGCCGAGCGCCATCGCGCCGACGATCTCGAGCGGCGTGAGGTGGGCGAGCGTCACGCCCGCGGCGAGCGCCGCCAGGAAGAGGACCTCGAGGACGAACCGCGAGCCGCGCCGCTCGATCATGCGGGCCTAGCCGCCGTCGGCGCCGTCCCCTGCGGGCGGGCCCGGCTGCTCCGGCGACGAGACCGGCGGCGGCGCGACCGGCGGCGGCACGATCTCGGGCTCCTCGGCGGCCGGCGGAATCGGCTCGGGCTCCGGCTCCGTGGCCGGCTCCGGCTCGGGCTCTGGCTCGGGCGGCGGCACGGGCGCGATCGGCGCGGCGGTCGGCGGTGCGGGAGCGCTCGGCGCCGAGCCGCGCGGACGCGCGGCCTCCGTCGATGCCTTCGCGGCCGCGACGATCGCCTCGGACACCTCCGCGATCGCGTCGGGGCCGAGGCCCGCCGCGGTCAACAGCTGCTCCGCGCCCTGCTGTGCGCGCGCGAGGATCGCGGCCGCCTGGGCGCGCGCCCACTCGAGCGTCTGCTCGACCTCGGCACGCGCCGAATTCGTGAGCTCCGTCGCCTGGTGCCGCGCCTGCTCGAGCAGCCGCGCGCCCTTCGCCTCCGCCTCGCGCAGCTCGGTGGTCGCGTCGCGGTTCGCCGTGGCGAGCAACTCGCGCGCCTCGGCCTTCGCCGCGTTCAGGATCTCGTTGCGCTGCCGCTCGCTCTCCTCACGGAAGCGCTCAACGCTGCGCTCGCGCTCCTGCAGCTCACGCTGACGGCGCGTCACCTCGGCCTCGGTGCGCTGCAGCTGCGCCGCGGACGCGTTCTGCGCGTCGCGTTCGAGCGCGTCGGCGAACTCGGCGGCCGCGCGGATCAGGTGCAGGGCGTCCATCCGGACGGCGTGACCGGTCGGATCGACGCTCGCGGAACGGCCGGCTGCCTGCAGCACCCGCAGCTGCGCCTGCAGCTGCAGCGCGTGCCGGCGGAAGCTGTCGAAGGCCTCGCGGACCGCGTCGGGCTCGTACGAGCCGTCGGGCGTCCGCGGAAGGTCCTCGAGACGCGGGAGCGCGGTGAGCGGTGACGGGTGCGGCTGCGGTTGCGTCATGGCAGGAGCGAGCGGCGGCTTCGCGCCGACGGCAAGGAGTATGCCTTCTCTATCGGCCGGAGTTCGCGCGCGGCTTGAGCGAATCCTGCGGCAGTGCCTGGATGCCGAGCTCGCGCAGCACCGTCTCCGGGATCGGCGTCGGCGCGCCCGTGAGCGGGTCGGAGCCGCTCGACACCTTCGGGAACGCGACGATCTGCCGGATGTCCGGCTCGTCGGCGAGCAGCGCGACGAACCGCTCGATGCCCATCGCGAACCCGCCGTGCGGCGGCGCACCCGTCGCGAGCGCGTCGAGCAGGTACCCGAACTTCGCCCTCGCTTCCTCGTCCGTCATCCCGATCGTCCGGAAGACGCGCTCCTGCACCGCGACGTCGTGGATCCGGATCGAGCCGGAGCCGAGCTCCCAGCCGTTCCAGACGAGGTCGTAGTGCTGGCCGCGCACGCCGCCCGGCTCGTGCTCGTCCCAGCTCTCGCTCCCGGGCGCCGGTGCGGTGAACGGGTGGTGCATGAACGTCCAGGCGCCGGTCTCCTCGTCGCGCTTGAACAGCGGGAACTCGACGATCCAGTGGAAGAGGTCGCCGCCGCCGCCGAGCTCGAGCTCGCGCGCGAGGTGCAGCCGGAGCAGGCCGAGCACGTGCGCCACCGTCTCCGCGTCGCCAGCCCCGAAGAGCACGGTCGTGCCCGGCTCCGCGCGGAACGCGTCGAGCTCGCGCTCCGACAGGAACTTCGCGATCGGCGAGCGTACGTCGCCGCTCTCGTCGAAGACGAGGTACGCGAGCCCCTTCGCCCCCCACTCCTTCGCGAGCTCCTCGAGCCGCGCGAGCTCCCCACGTGAGAACGCCTTCGGCGCGACGAGGTAGCGAACGACCTCCGCGTTCGCGAACACGCCGAACTCTGAGCCGCGCGTGACGTCGGTCGCCTCCTCGATCCCGAGGCCGAACCGAAGGTCCGGCTTGTCCGACCCGTACTTCGCCATCGCCTCGTCGTACGACAGGTGCGGGAACGGGCGCGGCGGCGACTCGACCCCGGCCGCCTCGAATGCGCCGACGACCGCGGCCTCCATCACGTCGAGCACGTCCTGCATCTCGACGAACGCCATCTCGAAGTCGAGCTGGCGGAACTCGAACTGGCGGTCCGCGCGCAGGTCCTCGTCGCGCCAGCACGTCGCGATCTGGTAGTAGCGGTCGATCCCGCCGACCATGCAGAGCTGCTTGAAGAGCTGCGGCGACTGCGCGAGCGCGAAGAACCTGCCGGGCTGCAGCCGCACCGGCACGAGGAAGTCGCGTGCGCCCTCGGGCGTCCCGCGCGTCATGCTCGGCGTCCAGACGTCGACGAACCCGAGCCCGTCCATCGTGCGCCGGATGCCGGCGATCGCCGTGTGCGCGAGGCGCAGGTTGCGCTGCATCCGGTCGCGGCGCATGTCGAGCCAGCGGTAGCGCAGCCGCAGCGTCTCCTCGACGTTCTCCTCGTCGAGCTGGAACGGCAGCGGCGTCGAGCGCGACAGGATTCGCAGCTCGTCGACCTGCACCTCGACCTCGCCCGTCGGCAGGTTCGGGTTCACCGCCTCGGGCGCGCGCGCAACGACCTCGCCCACCGCCTGCAGGACGAACTCGTTGCGGACCTCCTTCGCCGTCTCGGCCGCAGCGGCAGCACGCTCCGGGTTGACGACGAGCTGCACCTTGCCGGTGTGGTCGCGCAGGTCGACGAAGACGAGGCCGCCGTGGTCGCGGCGCGTGTCGGCCCAGCCGGCGACCGTGACGCGCCGCCCCACGTCGGCGCCGCGCAGCTCGCCGCACATAAGGTCGCGCCAGCTCATAGGCCGCGGAGGGTACTGGCGAGCTCGTCGAGCGCGACCGTCTGCGCCTCGCCGCCTGAGACGCGGACGGTCGCCGTCTCGGCGCCGTCGACGATCACCACCGCGCGCGCACGCACGCGCCCGGCCTGCGTCATCTGGCCCTTGAACGAACGGCCGGCGTAGTCGACGTCGGCCGAGATGCCGGCGCGGCGAAGCTCGGCCAGCGCCGCGAGCGCGCGGTCGCGGTCGCCGCCGTCGCCGATCACGAAGAACGCGTCGAGCCGCGGCTGCTCGGCCGTCAGGCCCTCGTTCTCGAGCGCGAGGATCAGCCGCTCGAGGCCGGCGCCGAAGCCGATCCCGGGCGTCGGGGGGCCGCCGATCGCCTCCACGAGCCCGTCGTAGCGGCCGCCGCCGCAGATCGTCGAGTTCGCGTTCTCGTCCGGACCGACGAACTCGAAGGTCGTGCGCGTGTAGTAGTCGAGGCCGCGCACCAGCGTCGGGTCGAGCACGTACGGAACGCCGTACAGGTCGAGGTGGCGCTGGACGGCGTCGAAGTTCGCGCGGCAGGCGTCGCAGAGCGACTCGCCGATCTTCGGCGCGTCCTCCAGCGCGGCGCGCACGCTCGGGGTCTTGACGTCGAAGACCTGCAGCGGGCTCGTCGCGCGCTTGTGCCGCGCGTCCTCGTCGAGCACGTCGGAGTGGGCGTCGAGCCACTCGTTCAGGCGCTCGACGTACCGCGGGCGGCAGTTCGCGTCGCCGATCGAGTTCAGCCGTAGCTCCCAGCGCGTCACCCCGAGCCGGCGCAGCAGCTCGTGGTAGAGCTGGATCAGCTCAGCGTCGAGCGCGGGGTCCGCGGAGCCGATCGCCTCGCACGACAGCTGCCAGTGCTCGCGGTAGCGGCCGCGGCCCGGCGCGCCGTACCTGTACATCGGCGCGATCGTGTACGCCTTCACCGGCTGCGGCTCGCGGTGCAGCCCGTGCTCGACGTACGCGCGGCAGATCGGCGCCGTCCCCTCCGGCCGCAGCGTCAGCGACCGGTCGCTCCGGTCGGTGAACGTGTACATCTCCTTGTTCACGACGTCCGACGCGGCGCCGGAGGTGCGCGCGAACAGGTTCGTGTCCTCGAACCCCGGCGTCTGGATGCGGCGCCACCCGTACAGCGCCGTCACGTCCTCGATCGTGCGGACGAGGCTCCACCACGTCGCCTCCGACGGCAGCACGTCGTGCGTGCCGCGCGGAGCCTGGAACCTCCGCGCGCCGTCGCCGGGCGAACCGGCGGCTGCGCTGCTCGGCGACTCGGCCAAGCCTACGCAGCGGGGTTGTCGAAGTTCGAACGCTCGGCGCGCAGCTCGCGCAGGAACGGGTTCGACTCGAGCTCACGGCCGAGCGTGGTCGCGGGTCCGTGGCCCGGGTAGACGATCGTCTCCGGCGGCAGCCGCTCGGCGAGCATGCGCACCGACGCCAGGAAGGTGTCCCAGTCGCCGCCCGGCAGGTCGACGCGGCCCACCGAGCCCGCGAACAGCAGGTCGCCCGCGAACAGCCGGCCGTCGTGCAGGAACGCGACGTGGCCGGCGGAGTGGCCCGGCACGTCCAGCACCTCGAACGCGATTCCGCCGACGAGGATCTCGTCGCCGCCCTCGACGGTGTGCGCAGGATCGTGCGGCGCGACGCGCATCCCGCTGCGCGTCTCGCCGTTCCGCAGGGCGTCGGCTTCGCGCGCCGGCGCCCAGACCTCCGCGCCAGTGCCGTCGGCGAGCGCCGCGACCCCGCCGATGTGGTCGACGTCGGTGTGCGTGACGAGGATGCCGGCGGTGCGCGCGCCGATCCGCGCGAGCTCGAGGCGGAGTGACGTCGGGTCGTCTCCGGGGTCGACGACGACTGCTTCCGTCGCGCCGCGCTCGCTGCGCACGACGTAGCAGTTCGACTGGTACGGCCCCATCACGAAGGTGTCGACGACGAGCGGCATCGGGCGTTTGAGTGTATCCGCGTCTGGAAACGCCTCCCGTCGGTGCAGCACTGGGACCTCCTCGCGCTCGAGGCGCCGGAAGGTGCGCGCGACCCGATCGTGCTCCACTCGGACGACGGCGCCCGAGCGGTGCTGATCGTGCTGCAGCCGGGCCAGGAGCTCGGCGACCACCAGGTGAAGGAGAACGCGTGGCTGACGGTGCTCGACGGGGGGGTCGAGCTCACGGCGGCGGACGGGTCGACGACGCAGGGCGGCGTCGGGACGATGGCGCGCTTCGACCCGAACGAGCGTCACGCGGTGCGGACCGAATCAGGCGCGCGCCTGCTGCTCCTGCTCGCGCCGTGGCCGGGCGACGGCCACTACCGCGGAGGCGACCGCTGAGGTCGGCCGGCGCGCGCCGGCGCCGGGTCAGGACTTCTTCGCGGCGGCGCGCTCGAGCCGGCGCTGGTACGCGCGGTACGCCGCGCGGTCGATCCAGTACGTCAACGGTACGAAGAGGACGGCGTAGACCGCTCCCTCCGCGACCCGCGCGCCGAGCGACTGCTGCTTCAGCACGAAGACGATCAGGACGAACATGAGGAGCGCCATCCCGCCGCCGCGCTTCAGCGCACGTCGCCACGACGGCGGTTGCACCTCGCGCAGCGGCCGGCTCGCCTTCGCCGTCGCGGCCGCCTTCTTGGGACGTGTGGCGGCGCGCTCCTGCTCCCGAGCCTCGCGCTGCTTGCGTGCCTCGTCCGGGTCGACGGCGACCTCGTTTCCGTCGGCGTCGACGAGGACGTAGTCGTACTCGTGCCGGAACGACTTCTCCCGCCGCCGCCGCTGCTTCTTCGTCGGCATCCCGAGACGGAGGTTACCGCCGGAAGGCGAGGCGGCCGCCGCGGATCACGGCGCGCACCACGTCGCCTGCGAGGTGGTAGGCGAGGTACCGCCAGTCGGGTGCGTCGAGCAGGACGACGTCCGCCCGCAGGCCCGGCGCGAGGCGGCCGACGTCATCGCGGCCGAGCACCCGCGCGGCGTGGACCGTGGCGCCGCACAGCGCCTCCTCGACCGACAGGTGCATCCGGGTGCAGGCGAGCGAGCAGACGAGCGGCAGGCTCGTCGTGAACGAGCTGCCGGGGTTGAAGTCGGTGGCGAGCGCGACCTCGGCGCCGGCGTCGAGCAGCGCGCGCCCCGGCGGCATCGGCCGGTCGAGGAAGAGCGCGCTCGCCGGCAGGAGGACGCCGACGACGCCGCTCGCGGCGAGTGCGCGGATGCCGTCGTCGCCCGTTGCCTCGAGGTGGTCGACCGACCGCGCGCCGAGCTCGACCGCGAGCGGGATCGCGCCGCTCTCCGTGAACTGGTCGCCGTGCAGGCGCAGCGCGAGGCCTGCGGCGCCGCAGGCGCTCAGGTAGCGCCGCGCCTGATCGGCGTCGAAGGCGCCGCGCTCGAGGAACACGTCGGCGGCGTCGGCGGCGCGCGCGGCCTCCGGCAGCACCTCCCGCAGCGCGAAATCGAGGTACGCGTCGGCGTCTGCGAACTCGGGCGGCACAGCGTGCGCGCCGAGCCAGGTCGGCGAGCCGCCGGCGGCGCGCACGGCTCGCAGCGACGCGAGCTCGGTGTCGCGGTCGAGGCCGTAGCCCGACTTTCCCTCCCACGTCGTCGTGCCGTGCGCGAGCATCCACTCGGCGTGGCGTTCGACTCGTTCGCGCAGGTCGGCTTCGGCCAGCGCGCGCGTCGCGCGCACCGTCGAGAGGATGCCGCCGCCGGCCGCGTGCAGCTCCTCGTAGCTCGCGCCGCGCGCGCGCAGCGCGAACTCCTCCACGCGGTCGCCTCCCCACGCGGGGTGCGTGTGGCAGTCGACGAGGCCGGGGAGCGCGCACAGCCCGCGGCCGTCGACCTCCTCGACCTCGCCGTCGAGCGGCCGCAGGTCGCGCATGCGGCCCACTGCCTCGACGTCCCCGTCGCGGCAGAGGACGAACGCGCGCTCGTGCAGATCGACCGTGGTGCGTCTCGCGTGCTCCCGCGGCGTCGCGACCTGCTCGAGGTCGCGGACGAGCAGGCGCGTCACGCGCCGCGCTGCATCGGCGTCTGCAGACCGTGCTCGCGCGCGGCCGCCGCCGCCGCCTCGTAGCCCGCGTCGAGGTGCCGTACGACACCGGTTCCTGGATCGGTCGTCAGCACCCGCTCGAGCCGCTCGGCGGCGTCGTCGGTGCCGTCGGCGACGACGACCATGCCGGCGTGGATCGAGTTGCCGATCCCGACGCCGCCGCCGTGATGGACGCTGACCCAGGTCGCGCCCGCCGCCACGTTGACGAGAGCGTTCAGGATCGGCCAGTCGGCGACCGCGTCGGAGCCGTCGCGCATCGACTCGGTCTCCCGGTACGGAGACGCGACGGAGCCCGCGTCGAGGTGGTCGCGCCCGATCACGACCGGCGCCTGCACCCGGCCGGATCGCACCAGCTCGTTGATCGCGAGTCCCGCCCGCGCCCGGTCGCCGAGGCCGAGCCAGCAGATGCGCGCCGGCAGCCCCTGGAAGGCGACGCGCGCCGGCGCCAGCTCGAGCCATCGCTGCAGGAGCGCATCGTGGGGAAACAGCGCACGCAGCGTCTCGTCGATAGCGGCGATGTCGGCCGGGTCCCCGGACAGCGCGGCCCAGCGAAACGGCCCGATACCGCGGCAGAAGAGCGGTCGGATATAGGCCGGGACGAAGCCCGGGTATGTGAAAGCGTCCGTTACGCCTGCCTCAGCGGCCTCACCTCGCAGGTTGTTTCCGTAGTCGAAAACATAGCTGCCGCGTCGGACGTACTCGAGCAGCCCCTCGACGTGCTGCGCGATCGAGGCCCGCGCGCGACGCAGGTACTCGTCCGGATCGGATGCGCGCAGCGCCGCCGCGTCGTCCACCGAGAACCCCTGCGGTACGTATCCGGTGAGCGGATCGTGCGCCGCCGTCTGGTCGGTGACGAGGTCGAAGTGCTCGCCGCGCCGCGCGAGCTCGGGCACGACGTCCGCCGCGTTGCCGAGCAGGCCGACGGAGAGGGCGCGGCCCTCGTTCGCGGCCGCGCGCACGCGCGCGAGCGCGTCGTCGAGCGACTCCGTCGCCTCGTCGAGGTAACGCGTCTCGAGCCGCCGGCCGATCCGGGCTGCGTCGACCTCGACGCAGAGGACGGCGGCGCCGGCCATCGTCCCGGCGAGCGGCTGCGCCCCGCCCATCCCGCCGAGGCCGGCCGTCAGGATGGTGCGGCCGGCGAGCGACGGCGACCCGAAGTGGCGCTCCGCCGCCGCGGCGAACGTCTGGTAGGTGCCCTGCAGGATCCCTTGCGTGCCGATGTAGATCCACGAGCCGGCGGTCATCTGGCCGAACATCGTCAGGCCCTCCGCCTCGAGGCGGCGGAACTCGTCCCAGCTCGCCCACTTCGGCACGAGCAGCGCGTTTGCGATCAGGACGCGCGGGGCGCCCGGCGTCGTGCGGAAGACCGCGACGGGCTTGCCGGACTGCACGAGCATCGTCTCGTCGTCTGCGAGCCCGAGCAGCGTGCGGACGAGCGCCTTCAGCGCCTCGTGCGAGCGCGCGGCGCGGCCCGAGCCGCCGTAGACGACGAGGTCCTCCGGCCGCTCCGCGACCTCGGCGTCGAGGTTGTTGAGCAGCATGCGGAGCGGCGCCTCCGTCGACCACGACCGCGCGTTCAGCTGTGTCCCGCGCGGCGCGCGGATCGTGCGCAGGTCGCCGCAGAGAGCTTCGACGGCGGCGTCGAGCGAGGTGGCGACCGTCACAGCCCGTCCTCCGCGTCGTTCCGCGCCGCGTGCAGCCGCGTGCGCCAGCGCACGACGTTGTAGAGAAACGCCGCCACGAAGAAGACGCCGGCGACGATCGCGGCGCGGCCGACGTCGCCGCCGGTCGCCCAGCCCACGAGCACGATCAGCGCGGCCAGCGCCGCGAACACGATCAGCGAGTCACGGTACGGGTGCGCCGGCGGCGGCGCCTGCGGCAGCCCCCAGCGCAGGAGCCGCCGGCTCACTCGAGCTCCCCCACCGCCGCCTCGACCGCCGCGACCAGGGAGCCGTCGCGGACCGCGGACGCGACCGCCTCGATGTCGGGGCCGAGCGGGCGGTCGTCGCGCAGTCGCCGCGACAGCGTGCGCACGAAGTCGTGCGCGGCACGTCCGCCGGCCCCCGGCTCGAGCGGCGCCAGGAACTCGACGGCCTGCGCCGCCGCGAGCAGCTCGATCGCGAGCGCGCGCTCGGAGTTCGCTACCACCTGCCACGCCTTGAGGCCGGAGGCGTTTCCCATCGACACGTGATCCTCCTGCCCCGCGCTCGTCGGGATCGAGTCGACCGAGGCCGGGTGGCAGAGCGACTTGTTCTCGGAGACGAGCGAGGCCGCCACGTACTGCGGGATCATGAACCCGGAGTTGAGCCCTCCGTCCGTGGTGAGGAAGGCCGGCAGCCCGTCGCTCAGGTTCGGGTTGACGAGGCGCTCGACGCGGCGCTCCGAGATGTTCGCCAGCTCGGAGACGGCCATCGCGAGCGCGTCGAGCGCGAACGCGAGCGGCTGACCGTGGAAGTTCCCGGCCGAGACGAGCAGGTCGTCGTCGGCGAGCACGAGCGGGTTGTCGGTCGCCGCGTTCAGCTCGGTCGTGACGGTGTACTCGACGTAGTCGAGCAGGTCGCGCGACGCGCCGTGCACCTGCGGCGCGCAGCGCAGCGAGTACGCGTCCTGCACCTTGTCGCACCAGCGGTGCGACTCGATGATCGCGGAGCCGTCGAGCAGCCGCATCACGTTGCGCGCCGAGGCGGCCTGCCCGCGCAGCGGCCGCAGCGCGTGCACCTGCGGCAGGAACGAGTTGCGCGACCCCTGCAGCGCCTCGAGCGAGAGCGCGCACGCGACGTCGGCAGCAAGCGCGAGACGCCGCGCGCGGACGAGGCCGAGCGCGCCTTGCGCTGCCATGAACTGCGTGCCGTTGATCAGCGACAGCCCTTCCTTCGCCAGCAGCCGGACCGGCTCGAGCCCGACACGCGCGAGCGCGGCGGCACCGTCCAGCAGCTCGCCGTCGACGCGAGCGCGGCCCTCGCCGACGAGCGGCAGCGCGAGGTGCGCGAGCGGGGCGAGATCGCCCGATGCGCCGACCGAGCCGCGCGACGGGACGACCGGCAGCACGCCGCGGTTCAGGCACTCGAGCAGCAGCTCGACCGTCTCGACGCGGGCGCCGCTGTTTCCTTTTGCGAGCGCGTTCGCTCGCAGAAGCATCGCCGCGCGCACGATCTCGTCCGGGTACGGGTCGCCGACGCCGCACGCGTGCGAGCGCAGCAACCTGAGCTGCAGCTCCTCCGTCAGCTCCTCCGGGATCTGCCGCGAGACGAATCGCCCGAAGCCGGTGTTGACGCCGTAGGTGTGCTCGCGCGCGCCGTGCGCCGCCTGCTCGACGACCGCGCGCGCCGCGTTCATGCGTTCGCGCGCCCGCGGCGAGAGCGGAGCCGCGTCCGCTCCCTCGACGGCGACGGCCCAGACGTCGCGAAGCGTCAGGTCGTCGCCCGTGAGCGCGCGCGTCGCGGTCACCGAGGCGAGTGTAGTCGCGGCGTCGGGATACTCCGCCCCCGTGTCCGACCCGGTCCTCGACACGCCCCGCGAGCTGGAGCACGTCGAGGCGCGGCCGGGCGAACGCGCGCTCGCGCTCCTGCGCAGGCGCGACTTCCGGCAGCTCTACCTGGCCGTCGCAGCGAGCGAGCTCGGCGACTCGCTGCACTACATCGCGCTGATGTGGTTCGTGCTCGACGCCGGCGGCCCGCTCGGCGTCGTCGCCGTGCGGCTCGCGGACAGCGTGCCGGCGCTCGTCTTCGGGTTGCACGGCGGCCTCGCCGCCGATCGCTGGAGCCGCAAGCGCCTGATGGTGGGAGCCGACGTCGTTCGCGCCGCCGTCCTGGTTCCGGTCGCGATCGCCGGGCTCGCCGGGTCGCTGCCGCTGTGGGCGCTGGTCGCCGCGTCGTTCGTGCTCGAGGCGGCGACGAGCTACTTCGCACCCGCCTACGGCGCCGCCATCCCGGCGCTCGTCGACAGGGAGAACGTCCAGCAGGCGAACGCGCTCGTCGCGGCGACGACGCAGGCGCTGTCGATCGGCGGCTGGGCGCTCGCCGCGGGGCTGCTGACGTTCATGCCGGTCAGCGTCTTCTTCGCGGTCAACGCGGCGTCGTTCGTCGCGTCGGCGCTCCTGATCGGACGGATCCGGCACGCGCGGGCGCGCGCCGCGCACCGAGCGCCGCCGCGCCTGCACGAGGGTCTCGTCGCGCTGCGGCCGCGTCCGCTGCTCGCGGCCGCCGTCGCCGCGCTCGGCGTCGCCGTCACCATCACGGCCGGATCGTGGATCGGCGGCGTGCCGACGCTCGTCCGCGACACGCTGCACCACGGTGCGGGCGGGTTCTCGATCGTGATGGTCGGCTACGCCGCCGGCTCCGTCGTCTCGGGCGTGCTGCTCGCACGGCTGCCGATCAGGCGCAAGGCGCGCGCGAGCCTGCTCGCCTGGTCGATGTACCTGCCGGGCTACGGCCTGATCGCGCTGGCCCACTCGCTGTGGCTCGCGGTGGCGGGCGCGTTCTTCGCCGCCACCGGCCAGAGCTCGGCGGTGGTGCTGCTGAACGCCGCCGCGCAGGAAGAGGTGCCCGAGGGAATCCTCGGCCGCGTCGTCGGCGTGGTCTCGCTCACGCACCGCGGCGCGCACGCGACCGGACTCCTGCTCGTCTCGCCGCTGTTCGCGTTCGTCGCCGCGCGCTGGGTCTTCGGCGCGTCGGCCGTCGCGGTTCCCCTCGTCGGCCTCGCCGCGCTCGCGGGCGCGCTCGCCCTCACGCGTCGTCGAGCAGCCTGAGCTCGAGCACGCGCGACGCGTCGAAGCCGTCGATGCGCAGCGCGGCGCCCGCCGCCGCGGCGGCCGCGCCCGCCGGCATCAGCCCGACGAGCTCCGAGCCGACCACCTCCGCGCCGCGCGACTCCGCTTCGGCGGCGATGCGCGCGACGATCTCGTGCAGCGCAGCCGCCTCCCAGTCCTCGACGTTCATCGACACTTGCACCAGCCCGGCGCGCGGCAGGTCGAGCCCGAGCGCGCGCACGCCGGGATAGCCGCCGCCGCGCTCGCGAACGACGCCCGCGATCTCGCGCGCGACGCGCACGTCGCCGCGGAGGTTGACGTTGAAGGCGACGAGCGGACGCCGCGCGCCCACGATCACGCCGCCCGCAGTCGGGTGGAGTCGCCGCGGCCCGTAGTCGGGCTCGAGCTCGCCGCTCTCGATCCGCGCCTGCAGCGTCTCCGGGCCGCCGCGCCGGTAGAAGGCGGGTCCGCGTTCCGGCGGCGCGTAGACGAACACCGGCAGCGCGAGCTCGCGGGCGATCCGCTCGCCGATCGCCGCGGCCGCCGCGCGTGCCCGCTCGAGCTGGTCGGGCCGCAGCGGCACGATCGGCACGACGTCCGCCGCGCCGATGCGCGGGTGCGCGCCGTCGTGGCGTCTGAGGTCGATTCGCTCGACGGCGACCGCGACCGCGGCGACGAGCCCGTCGGCCAGCTCGTCCTCCGAGCCGATCGCGGTGAAGACGGACCGGTTGTGGTCCTCGTCCGCGTGTACGTCCAGCAGCCGCGCGTGCGCCGAGAGGGCGGCGCCGATCGCGGCGATCGTGTCCGTCCGGCGGCCTTCGCTGAAGTTCGGCACGGTCTCCAGCGGCAGCACGGCCGTACTCTACGAAGCATGGAGGAGTACTACGACGCGCGCGCGCCGGAGTACGACGACTGGTACCTCGGGCGCGGGCTGTTCGCGGGCCGGGACCGGCCGGGATGGAAGCGCGAGCTGGCCCGGCTCGTCGAGGTGATCGCGTCGCTGCCGCCGACGCGAACGCTCGACGTCGCGTGCGGCACCGGCTTCCTGACGCGCCATCTGCGCGGCGCCGTGGTCGGCCTCGATCAGAGCGCGCGGATGCTCGCTCAGGCGCGACGGCAGGCGCCGCACGCGACGTTCGTGCTGGGAGACGCGCTCGCGCTGCCGTTTCCGAACGACAGCTTCGGCCGCGTGTTCTCGGGCCACTTCTGCGGACACCTAAACCAGCCCGAGCGGGAGCGGTTCCTCGTCGAGGCGCGGAGCGTCGCCGCGGAGCTCGTCGTCGTGGACGCGTCGCGCGCACACGTCGATGTCGACGAGGAGATGTCGCAACGGACGCTCAACGACGGGTCCCGCTGGGAGGTCTACAAGCGGTACTTAACGGGCGCTGGTCTGGCGGAGGAGCTCGGCGGCGGCCGAGTGCTGCACGAGGGCCGCTGGTTCGTGGTCGTCGGCTCGCCCGCGTGACGCGGCGCAGGTCGACGTACCGCTCGCTCGACTCGCTGCGGCGTGACCAGCGCGTCTGCCGGGCGTGCGTCGACGCGGGCTATCCGCTCGAGTCGCTGCCGGTCGTCGCTCCGGGCGGGACGCAGCGTGCGTACATGTTCGGTCAGGCGCCGGGGATCGTCGAGGGCCGGGAGCGGCGGCCGTGGCGCGGCCGCGCGGGCGCGACGCTGCGGCGGTGGCTCGAGCTCGACGAGGAGCGGTTCTACGAGACGTTCTACTGCGCATCCGTGACGCGCTGCTATCCCGGCCGCGCGGCATCGGGTCGCGGCGACCGCACGCCGTCGCCGGAGGAGCAGCGCCTGTGCGAGTTCTGGCGCGACCACGAGCTGCGGCTGCTGCGCCCGCAGCTGATCGTGACGGTCGGCGGCCTCGCCGCGCGCAGGCTGCTCGGCGTCAGGAGCGTCACGGAGTGCGTGGGCGTCCGCTACGAGCTCGACGGTGCCGTCGCGATCCCGCTGCCGCACCCGTCGGGGGCGAGCGGCTGGCTGAACCTGCCGGCCAACCGCTCGCGGGTCGCCGAAGCTGCGGCGTCGATCCGCGCCGAGCTCGCGCGCCTAGACGTCCTGCCGACGGACAGCTAGCGGCCGCGGCGCCTGACGCGGGCAGCGGCGCGGGTACGCTCGAAGCGATGGACGCGGCCACGCCGAGGTACCGCACGACGTTCTTGCGGCTGCTGCGCTTCCTCGCGCCGTACAGGCGCTCGCTGCTCGTCTCGACCGTGCTCGCAGTCGGCTACCAGGCGGCGGCGCTCGTCGCGATCCTGCTCACCAGGAGCGTGGTCACCGTGATCCGCCGGCACGAGCTGCACCGGCTGTGGTGGTACGTGGCAGCGGTCGTCGCGCTCGGCGCCGCGCGGGCGCTGATGATGGCCGGTCGCCGTCTCATCTCCGGCCGCCAGGCGCTCGACGTCGAGCTCGACATGCGCACGACCCTGTACGCGAAGCTCGTACGGCTGTCGTTCGGCTTCTACGACCGCCACCAGACGGGGCAGCTGATGAGCCGTGCGACGGTCGACCTGCAGGGCGTCCGCTTCTTCCTCGGCTACGGCCTCATCTTCTTCTTCCAGAACGTGTTCACGATCGCCGGCGTCGCGATCGTCGTCTTCGTCATCTCCTGGAAGCTCGCGCTGATCTCGCTGGCGATCGCGCCCGTGCTCGTGGTCGTCGCGTACCGCTACAGCCACGTCTCGCACCCGCTGCTGCGCGACGTCCAGCAGAAGATGGCGGACGTCGCCACCGTGGCCGAGGAGAACATCGTCGGCGTCCACGTCGTGAAGTCGTTCGCGCAGGAGCCGGCGGAGCAGGCGAAGTTCGAGCGGCGGTCGGAGGCCGTGTTCGACCAGAGCGTCAAGGCCAACCGGCAGCGCGCGTTCTACATCCCGGCGCTCGGCTTCGTGCCGCTCCTCGGCCAGGCTGCGATCCTGCTCGTCGGCGGCCGGATGGTCGCCCGCGGCTCGCTCTCGCTGGGCGACTTCGTCGCGTTCAACCTGTACCTCGCGATGCTCGTCACGCCGCTCCGCTCGCTCGGGATGTGGATCGGCCAGGCGCAGCGTGCGACGGCGTCCGGCGAGCGCATCTTCCAGGTGATCGACGAGCCGGAGGAGGTGACCGACGCTCCGGGCGCACGGGAGCTGCCGCCCGGCCCCGGCCGCGTCACGTTCGAGCGCGTGTCCTTCGGCTACGACCCGGCGCGGCCGGTGCTGCACGACATCGACCTCGAGCTGGCGCCGGGCCGCGTCGTCGCGCTGATCGGCCACACCGGCGCCGGCAAGACGACGCTGGCGTCGCTCGTCCCGCGCTTCTACGACGTGCAGGGCGGGCGCGTGCTCGTCGACGGCCACGACGTGCGCGAGGTGACGCTCGGCTCGCTGCGGCGCGAGATCGGGGTGATCGCGCAGGATCCGTTCCTCTTCTCCGCCACCGTCCGCGAGAACATCGCGTTCGGTCGGCCCGACGCGACGGACGAGCAGGTCGAGCGCGCCGCCCGTATCGCGCAGGCGCACGAGTTCGTGGAAGCGCTGCCCGAGGCCTACGACACCGTGATCGGCGAGCGCGGCATCACGCTGTCGGGCGGCCAGCGGCAGCGGATCGCGATCGCGCGCGCACTCGTCGTCGACCCGCGGATCCTCGTGCTCGACGACGCGACCGCGTCCGTGGACGCGAGCACGGAGGCACGCATCCGCGCCGGCCTGCAGGAGGCGATGCGCGGACGGACGACGATCATCATCGCGCACCGCCTCTCGACGATCGCGCTCGCCGACGAGGTGGTCGTGCTGGACGCCGGCCGCGTGATCGCACGCGGAACGCAGGCCGACGTCGCGTCGAACGACGTCTACCGCGAGATCAGCGAGCACGGGATGCTGGAGCGCGTCTTCACCGAAGAGGTCGCGTGAGCCGATGAGGGTCCACCAGCCGGGGAGCCACCTCATGAGCGGCGGCCGCGCCCAGGTCGACGACTGGTCGTGGCAGCGGACGAAGCGCCGCCTGCGCACGCTCTACCGGCTCGCGCGCCCGTACCGCCGTCGCACGCTGCTCGTGATCCTGTCGCTCGTCGCGGCGACGGCGGTCGCGCTGGCGCCGCCGTACCTCGTCGGGCGCGCCGTCGACGAGGTGCGCGGCGGCCACACGCGGCTGCTCGCGTGGTACGTCGTCGCGTTCGTCGGAGCCGCCGCGCTCGGCGTCGCGTTCACGTACGTGCAGACGTACTACACGGGCTGGACGGGCGAGCGGATGCTCGCCGACCTGCGCAACCAGCTCTTTCGCCACCTGCAGCGGCTCTCGCTCGGCTTCTACGAGCGCAACCGCGCCGGGGTCATCATCAGCCGCCTGACGAACGACGTCGAGGCGCTCGACCAGCTCGTGACGGACGGCGTCACCTCGCTCGTGCAGAACACGCTCACGCTCGCGGGCTCCGCCGTCGTGCTGTTCTTCCTCGACTGGCGGCTCGCTCTCGCCACCTTGACCGTCATGCCGGCGATGACGCTCGCAACGGCCTGGTTCCGCAAGCGCTCGAGCCGCGCGTACCGCGAGGTGCGCGAAACGCTCGGCGCAGTGACGGCGACGCTCGCCGAGGACATCGCCGGGATGCGCGTGCTGCAGTCGTTCACGCGCGAGCGCGCGGCGCAGGCGAACTTCCGGCGCGTCAGCGACAGGTACCGCGCTTCGAACATGCAGACGGTCGTGCTGAACGGGCTGTACTTCCCGTTCGTCGACTTCCTCTCGACGGCTGCGACTGCAGTCGTGCTGGGCTACGGCGGCTGGCTCGCCTACCACGGCAGCGTCACGATCGGGACGCTCGTCGCCTTCCTCGGCTACCTGACGAACTTCTTCGATCCGGTCCAGCAGCTTTCGCAGCTCTACAACACCTTCCTGTCCGCCGTGGCCGCGCTCGACAAGATCACCGACCTGCTCGACGAGGAGCCGCAGGTTCGCGACGCGGCGGGCGCGCGGCCGCTCGGGCGTATCGAGGGGCACGTGCGGTTCGAGCACGTGCGCTTCTCGTACGGCCGCGGGCCGGAGGTGCTGCACGGCGTCGACCTCGACGTGCCGCCCGGGACGACGGTCGCGCTCGTCGGCCACACCGGCGCCGGCAAGTCGACGATCGCAAAGCTGCTTGCGCGCTTCTACGACCCGACGGAGGGCGCGATCACGATCGACGGCGTCGACCTCCGCGACGTGACGCAGGAGTCGCTGCGGCGCCAGCTCGGGATCGTCCCACAGGAGGGGTTCCTGTTCGCCGGAACGGTCGCGGAGAACATCGCGTTCGGCCGGCCCGACGCCGGACGCGACGAGCTCCTCGCCGCCGCACGCGCCGTCGGGGCGGACGAGTTCGTCGCCGGCCTCGAGGCCGGCTACGAGACGCAGCTCGGCGAGCGCGGCTCGCGGCTTTCGCTCGGCCAGCGCCAGCTCGTCGCTTTCGCGCGGGCGCTCCTCGCCGACCCGCGTATCCTGATCCTCGACGAGGCGACGAGCTCCGTCGACATCGGTACGGAGCGCAGGATCGAGCAAGCGCTGCGACGGCTCCTGCACGGCCGGACGGCGTTCATCATCGCGCACCGCCTGTCGACGATCCGCGACGCCGACCTGATCGTCGTGCTCGAGCACGGCGCCGTCGTCGAGCAGGGAACACACGACGAGCTGATCGCCCGCGGAGGGCTCTACACGTCGCTCTACGGCGACTGGGTCGAGTCGGCGGCGTGAGGTAGTACAGTCGGCGCGTGCAGATCGGCGACCCGATCGGCGAAGGTTTCGCGATCTACAAGCGCTTTTGGCGGCACCTGCTGCCGATCGCGCTCGTCACGTATCTTGTCGTCTCGCTGATCGCGCTGCTGCTCGCGGCGGCCGGCGGCGCGCTCGGCGCGCTCGGAAGCATCGTCGTCTCCGTCGCGGGCGTGTTCCTCCTGCAGGCCGCGCTCGTCGAGGCGGTCGCCGACGTCCGCGACGGCCGCGCCGACCTTTCGCTCGGCGAGACGCTCGGCCGCGTCTGGCCGCGGCTAGGGACCGTCGTCGCGGCGGGCCTGCTGGCGGGCATCGCGATCACCATCGGGCTGATCCTGCTGCTCGTCCCCGGCCTCTACCTGCTGACGATCTGGAGCGTCGTGGTGCCGGTGATCGTGCTCGAGAACGTGGGCGTGTTCGACTCGTTCGGGCGCAGCCGCGAGCTCGTCAGGGGCTACGGCTGGACGGTATTCGGGGTGATCGTCGTGACGATCGTCATCGACATCGTCGCGGCACTCGTCCTCAGCCTCGCATTCGCGGGGCTCTCGGGAAGCCTCGCGCGGTATGTCAGCAACGTGATCGCCAACACGATCATCACGCCCTTCGTCGCGGCGACGTGGACGTCGATGTACTTCAGGCTTCGCGAGCTGCACCAGCCGGCGGCGTTTCCGGCAGGCGCCGCATACCGCGAGCCGTGAGCATCGACCGCGAGACCGAGAAGCGGATCGAGCAGCCGGTCTCCGCCGAGGCGGAGCGCGAGACCCGGCTGTCGCCTGCGGAGGCGGTCGCGCAGATGCGGATCCGCGTCCCGGTGCGGGCGAACCGCACGCTGCGGACGGTCGTCGACCGCGTCAACCGCGACGACCAGCTCAAGGGCTGGTGGCACGTCGCGAACGTCAACGCGGTCGCGCGGATGGAGATCAACGACCACTCGTGGGTGCACATCCAGATCGTCACGAACATCGCGCTCAAGCTCCTGCGCCAGCTGACGAAGCACGGCGTCGAGCCGGCGATGGTGACCGACTACGGTCTGACGCGCGACGACGCGGAGGTCGTCGTCGCGCTCACCGCGCTCACGCACTGCGTGGGGATGGCGGTGCACCGGAAGGGCCACGAGGACTTCAGCCTCTTCCTCGCCGAGCCGAAGCTGCGCGAGCTGCTCGACGGGCTCTACGGCGAGCCCGACCTGACCGTCGTCGTCTCGGAGGTGCTGCAGGGGATCATCAGCCACCGCGCCGACGGCGAGCCGCTGACGCTCGAGGCCGGCATCCTCCGCGTCGCCGACGCGCTCGACATGGAGCAAGGCCGCTCGCGCATCGCCTTCGAGCGTGGCCGCGTCGGCATCCACTCGCTGTCGGCGGCTGCGATCGAGGAGGTCGAGATCTCCGACGGCGAGTCGAAGCCGATCCGCATCTCGATCCGGATGAACAACTCATCGGGCATCTACCAGGTGGACGGGCTGCTGAAGGCGAAGCTGCGCGGCTCTGGGCTCGAGCCGTACGTCGAGGTGATCGCGCACATCGACACGGAAGCCGAGAAGCGCCTCGTCCCGCTCTACGAGCTCGACCTGTAGAAATCGCCGCCCGCGGCTACAATGCCGCCGCTCTGCGGGATCGTCTAATGGTAGGACGCCTGACTCTGGATCAGGTAGTCTAGGTTCGAATCCTAGTCCCGCAGCTCGAGGATTCGAGCCGACTTCGGGGCGCCGCGCGCGGCCATTTCCTTTGCGTCGTAGAGCCGGTAAGAGCGGTGCGAGTCGCCGAACTGCCAGCCGTAGAGACGGCGGGTCAGACCAGCCCCGGTTTGTGCTTCCCGGCGAGCGACAATCTCGACTGCCGTTCCGCCATCGTGGATTGAGGCCTCACGAATGGGCGGCGTAGTATCGGATGATGAAGTTCGTGTATCACGGCGTGCCGCGCGACATGGTCGGCGACGTGATTTACCCGCTGAGCCAGCTTGCCCAGGTTGATGGGCGGCTGTACGAGTTTCAGGTCTCGAAGTATTCGGGACGCGAGGCGGCCATGGACTTCGCAGTACCGGGGCTCGGCGTCAAGTTCAACGACACCGTCCACTGCGCGTGCCTTCACCCGTATTACCTGTTCGCTGCGCGGCAGAAGCTGGGGCTCAACCCCGTGCCGCGGCCGGAGCCGCCCTCCTGGGCGACAGGTCTTGCCTTCGAGATCCCGCTCGAACGGATCCTCCACCATCAGGTGGTCTGGTACTCATGCCGCACACTCTGGATCAACGGCGCGCCGAACGAAGACGTGCCGCTCGTTCCGCCCAGCGAGGAGTTCGAGCCGTTTGACCCTGATCGGTACGAGGCTCGGCACGCGCCGACGGAAGCGCACCTCGCTTACCTCACCCGTATGCGGGACCGTGGGGAGCGCGGACTGATGTTCGTGCACATCCCGCACGTGCTCGTGGCTGGTCCTGTGGACGTAAGCGGCCTCAAGACCGTCGGCTGGGACGAGCCGCCGGCCACGGCTTAGTGCATTCAGCCGTACCCGCCTACATTCGACCGATGAAGGTGGGCATAAAGCCGCCGAGAGGGGCCGCTCACCTCGATTCGCGTTCCGCTCGCGCGTGCTCGCCGCGTCCCCGATAGGGAACCGCCTATCCGATGATCTCGGATGCGTGTGCCGCAAACAACGCCGGTATGTCCGCGTCCGGAGTGTGGATCGCGTCGATAAGCGAGGCGATCCTCGGCGGCATTATCAGAAGGTACTGAGCGTCCTCGGACCCCGCATTGCGATAGGTGTGCGGCGTACCCCGGCGTGCCAGCACCGCTGATCCTGGGCCAGCCTCCAACTGTTCGTCGCCGAGGACGAACCCAAGCGTCCCGCGCAGGACATACCACGCTTCGTCATCCTCATGGTGAACGTGCAGCGGTGCGATCCAATGCCGGCCGACCTCAGCCGTCCACTGCACCACGACGAAATTGTCGCCAAGACCACCGAGTCGATTCCCCGCCAACGGATCGACCAGCACCCCATGACCCTAACCTCGCCTTGTGCTTCGCGTGGTCATGGCGGACACTCTGGAGACGCCGTCCGATGGAGTACGAGATCATTTGGGGTGGGGATCCCGAAGACGTCCGCGTTGTGACGTCCGGCGACGCATCTGTGGACGATCTCGATCAGATGACGCGCGAGGGCATGGCCGACCCACGCTTTCGGGAGGGCATGAAGATCCTCCTCGATCACTCCAACGCACGATGGTGGACTCTCTCGAATCAGGAGATCAGACGACGGGCGGATCTTTTGATCGCCAACAGCGCGCGAATGGGACGACAGCAGATCGCGTTCGTTGTTGGAAGCCCGGTCGACTTTGGGATCGGCAGGATGCTTGTTTCGCTCGTCGACGGAACGCCGCTCGAAGCTGATGTGTTCGACTCCGTCGGTGACGCGCGTGAGTGGCTACGCAGCCGGTAGCCGCCGCTCGCGGTTCCGCACTACCGGACGATCGCCGCCTTCGGCACTTCGTGGCGGCTACGCGGTCGTCGCTCGTGAGCGGCGGCGCAGCAGCCAGACGACGCCGGTCGCCGCGGCGACGGCGAGCACCGCGACGAAGATGATCAGGCGGTCGTGCGAGGTGCTCGAGGTGGGCGTCGACCCGCCAAGCGGCGGCAGCGGGATCACGATCCCCGCATGCGCGGCGAGCGAGACGACTGCCCGCGACGCGCCGGCAGCCATCCTCGGGCCGCTTGCGCCCGGCCGCGGGAGCCGGTCGAGGATCGCCTGCTCGGCCGGAACCGCGTTGCCGTTCCGCGCGATCCCGTAGCCGTTCGACATCACGGTCAGGATGCGGCCGCGGTAGGCGAACAGGACCTCCTTCGACAGGAACGGCGCGTACTGCTTCGGGCGGTGGAAGACGATCGGGATCGCGCCGAGGTCGTAGCGCGAGGCGATGACCGCGACGCGCACCTCGAAGCCGCGCGCCTTCGCATCGGCGAGCACGGCGCCGAGCTGGTTCGAGTAGGCGGGCGGGACGCCCGCGTCCGGCGGGATGAACGCCTGCTTCGTGATCAGCCAGTCGCTCGCGGGGTCGCCGTCGGCGCGCGCGGCGCCGGCGCATAGAAGCCCGGCGAAGCACGCGAGCAGCAGGCAGCGTCTCATCCGCCGAGCACCGTCACGAGCAGCCGGATCGCGACGACCGCCGCCACCGCGCCGCAAGCGAGTGCCGCGAAGGACGCGAGCAGGACGACCTGCCAGGGCGCGTTCCTCATCCGCCCGTCCGGTCGACGACGACGGCGGTGAAGGGCTGCGCGCCCGGCGGCGCGACGTCGAACGTCAGACCCCAGTGGCCGACCATCACGAGCGCCGGCGCCCGCCGCGTGTAGACGCCTGGTGCCGTCTCCTTCAACCCGTACTCCTGGTTCGGCATCTGCATGTCGAGCATCGCAAACTGCAGCGTGACCGCCGCGTTGCGCACAGGCCGCCCGTTGCGCGTGAGCTGGAGCGCGAAGTCGTTCGGCGCCGCTGCCTGGTTCGGGTCGACCAGCACGCGCAGCGTGTACCCGTTCTGCTTCACCGTCGCCGCGACCTTCCCCGGTCCGACGCGTGCGAGCGCGGCTCCTTCCTTCGCGAACGACGGCGGCGGCGGCGCGAGGCTCGACAGCACGGAGGCCGCGAGGATCGCCCCCGCGACGAGCACCGCCTCCACCCCGACGAGCTGCCGCAGCAGGCGCGCCGCGCGCACGCTCACTTCCGGCCCGCCGCCGAGACCCGGTTTCGTGCGCAGCAGGTTCCCCGCGGCGACGAGCATCGCGGCGAGCAGGATCCCGGCCTTGACGAGGATCACCTGGCCGTAGGACGTCTGCCAGAGCGCCTGCACGATCGGCAGGTGCAGGACCGCCTCGCCGACGCCGGTGCCGAGCAGCAGCAGCACCGACACGAACGCGACGTTCGAGAAGCGCGGCACCGAGACGACCAGGCCCGCCACGCGCCGCGCGACGGGGAGGCTCCGCCAGAGCACGAGCAGCCCGACGAGCCCGCCGACCCAGATCGACCCGGTGACGAGGTGCAGCCAGTCGAGGAACACCGTCAGCCCGCGCGGCGGCGTCTGCGCTGCGTGCCCGACCGCCGCCGGCACCGCGAGCGTCGCCGCCCCGGCGACCAGGGCGCCCGTCAGCGAGACGATCGCCGCGACCGAGCGCTGCACGCGCTCGGGCCGGTCGGCGAAGAGCGCGATCCACGCGGCGGCGCAGAAGAGCGCGAAGCAGAGCCAGAAGTCGACGTAGCCGCGCCCGAACGCGGTCACGCGCCACAGTGGCACGAGGCCGCCGAAGTCGAGGAACGAATGCAGCGAGTCGATCGCGGTCGACTCCTCGAGGTACGCCGGGAGCGCGAGCAGTCCGAGCACTGCTGAGACGGAGAACGCGCTCGAGACCCAGCGCAGGCTCGTCCCCTCCACGCGACGCACGACGGGGTGTGCGATCGCGATGCGCAGCGCGAACAGCCCGATCGCCGTCATCACGGACAGGAACGCGAGCCACTTGAGCACGACGAGCTGCGGCGACGTCGCGGTGCCGGCGACGTGCGGGATCACGAACTGCGGCGCCGGCCCGGCGTTCGGTCCGACTGCGAACGTGAACGCGCCCTGCACCGGATGGCCGTCGACGGAGATCGCGCGCCAGTAGACGAGGTACCAGCCCTCGGCGAGGTGCTTGAGCGGGACGACGAGCGTGTCGGGGTTCGACGGCGCCCGCTGCACCGGCCCGTCCGTCTCGGGATGTGCCTGGACGTCGGTGACGGAGACGATCGCGAAGCGCGGCTCGACGGCCTCGTCGAAGGTGAGCTGCACGCTCGGCGGGGGCGCGTTCAGGATCACGCTGGCGGCCGGCACCGTTCTCGTCAGGTACGCGTGCGCTGACGCGGCCGCCGGCAGCGCAAGCGCCGCGGCGGCGGCCGCGGCCGCAGAGGCGATCCGCAGACGCGGCGTCACGCGAGCGCGCGGCCCCCGCGCGAGAGCAGCGCCACGGCGCCCACGACGAGCCCGAGCGCACCGAGCACGAGCGCGACGACTGTCAACGTCGACGTCCCGCCGCCGCCGAGCGAGGAGGCGACGCGGATCGTCGGCGCAGGGTCGGCTGCCGACTCGGAGCCGTTCCAGTCGACGATCGAGCCGTCGGAGTACGTCTGCTGCACGCGGAACGCGTACGTGCCGCTCCGCGACGGCTGCGCGAGGAACTCGAAGAGCGCGTCCTCCTGCGTCGGCACGTGACCGCCCGTCCACGTCACCTGCTGCACGACCGCGGCGTCGCCGGAGCCGGTCTGCTTCAGCGTCCGCACCCAGCCCGGCGACGGCGCGAACGAGTCGATGGAGAAGCCCGCCGGCACCGTCAAGACGACCTTCGTCGTGAAAGCGTTCGCCTTCTCAGTCGGAACCGCGAGGCTGTAGAGCTGCAGCTCGTTCGCGAGCGAGACGGGCGGGCTGACGCGCGCGTGCGCGCTCGCCGCACCCGGCGCGGCGAGCGCGGCGACGACGGCGACGAGGAGTGTCTTCTTCACGGCGTCTCCTTTCACGTGACGTGGAGGGTGAACGGCGCCGTGAGCACGTGGCCGTCCGGCTCGAACTGCAGGAAGAGCCGCCACGTGCCGGGCGCGGGGACGAGGACGCCGATCGTCAGGTGGCCGGGCCGCGTCGAGCTGCCCGTCACCTTCGTGCCTGCGAGGACGCTCGTGCAGCCGACCGCGCCCGGGGCGCAGATGTGCGTGTGGAAGTAGTCGAGCGAGCCGGCGCGGAAGAAGATCGCGTGCGCGAGCGCGCCGTACCACGGCGTGAAGGTCGCCGCCTTGCCGTTCGGCCCGGTGACCGTCGCGTCGATCGCGTCCGCCTCGATCGCGTGCAGCTTCGGCGACCCGTGCAGCGTCACGGTGTAGCCGTCGACGGTGACGGAGCGGGTGAATGCCGGCAGCGGCTTCGGGTGGTACGGGCCCGCGACCCGAAGCGACCCGAACAGCTGGAAGTTCGGCTGGCCGGCGGGGTACGCGTCGACGACGACGCGGTAGGGGCCGGGGTCGGTCAACGTGACGCGCTGCGCGAAGCGCCCGCCGGCGCCCTCGGGCGGGTGGCGGTGCACGATCGTCGCGAGGTCGCGCCGCACGATTATCAGGTGGACGCCCGTGTGCGGGCCCGCGCCGTGCTTGAACTGCGTGAGCGGCTTGCCGTTCGGCTGCTGGATCACGAACGACACCGTCGCCGGCTTGCCGGCCGGGACCGGCCGCGCGGGCGTGAACGCAACCAGCTTGTACGTGCGCGCGACGGCGATCGTCGGAGCGGTCGGGGACGACGACGAGCCGCCGCAGCCGGCGGCCAGGACGGCGGACGCCCCGATGAGCGCGAGTCGACGGACCATCATTCTCCTCTCGGGAACAGGTAGAAGGGATGCGGCGCGACGTAGCCGCGGATCTCGACGACGATCTCGTCGTGGCGGCGCAGCACGATCCGCCGTGGGTCGGCGCGGCGCTCGCGGCCGTCGACGAACACGCGCACGCGCCCACGGAACGAGAGCAGCGCGCGTGGCGAAAGTTGTCTCCCCCACACCGCGAACAGGTCGCCGAGCGTGTGCCGCCCGCGGCGGGCGACGCGCACGACGCCGGTCGGGTCGGATGTCGTCAACGGGTACCGGCACCCGTCGTGGGCGACGCCGATCCCCGCAGGGACGATCACCACGCGGCGGTTCGCGAACAGCTCGAGGTGCACGGCGAACGTCGTCCCCGACCGCCCGCAGCGCAGCCGCCCGACGGGGCGACCGGCGCGCACGCGCGCGGGCGGCTGGTAGCGCGGCCCGACGCCGATCGGCCACGGATGCACGTACGGCGGCGCGGCGATCATCGCTCCTCCACGAACAGACCGGTGGCGAGCGCGCCGACCCCCGCGGCGAACGCGGCGGCGACGAGCGTCCGGCTCACGGCCGCCGAGACGAGCGAGATCACCGCGCCGTGCCGGAACACGCCGAACGAGCCGAGGCTGACGGCCGCCGCCGCGGCGCCGAGCACCGCCGCGAAGTGCGCACGCCGCGCGCCGCCGAGCCGTGCGAGCACCCCGAGCGCGACCGCGGCGAGGAACGCGGCGAGCCCGAGCTGCACCCATTGCACGCGGCCGTTCGGGGCGTCGGCGGCGCCGAAGACGACGAGCATCGCAAGCGCGGCGAGCGCCGCGACGACGCCGAGCAGCGTCGCCTCGCCGCGCCGCAGCCGCGGTCGCAGCCAGGCGGCGGCGAACGCGGCGGCGACGACCGCTCCCGCGGCGGCGAGCCACGGCAGGATCGAAGGCCGGCGCACGCGGACGAACGTTCCGGCGATCGCGAAGCGGCGTCCGCCAAGGACGACGGGAATGCGGAACCGCGCGACGGGACCGAGCCGCGCCGCGTCGTACGGAGGCGGGGTCAGCCGGTGCTCGTGCCAGGCGAAGGAGGAGCCGGAGGCGACGCGCGACCAGCCGCGACCGGCGGTGGTCAGCCGCGCCGCCTGCGCGGTGACCGAGGCGCGGTCGACCCAGACGCCGCCCGGCCCGATGCGCAGCATCGGCTCGCCGAGGTCGCCGAGGACGACGAGCGCCGTTCGGCGCGAGGTGACGCGCAGGTCGCGGTCGCCGTCGAGGATCGAGACGGACACGCCGAGCGCGGGCGGCGCCGCCGCGAGCACGAGGCGGTAGTCGAGCGCGACCGTGGGCGACCTCGCGTGCGCCGACGCGCCGGCGGGAGCCCCCAGCGAGACGAGCGCCACCAGGGGCAGGACGAACTGCGTTCTCACCACACCTCCTTTCGCACGGGCGCAGGCGGCGGGTTCGCCGCCGGGGCGCGTGCGCGTCGCCTACGCGGGACGGCGGAGCGGCGGAGGCGCGCGACCGGCGGCCGCGCCCGCGAGCGGCGCCACGCGCACAAGCGCGGGCGCGCGCGGAACGAGCGGCGCCGGCGAACGCGGGAGGACGCGCCGCTGCGCCCCCGCGGCGAGCCGGAGCAGCGTCCGTCCGACGCGGAGCAGCGAGACCACCAGCACGGCGATCGCGGCCGCGGCGGGCACCGCCCACCAGCCGCCGTGGCCGACGACGCCGGCGACGCCGGCGGGATGCCCCGTCGCGAACATCCCCTCGAGCGTCTCCTGCAGCGAGTACAGCGCGAGCAGCCCCGCGGTCGTGATCAGCCAGAGGACGCGCGCGCTCAGCCGCGACAGCCGGCCCGCGTCGCCCGTCGCGCGTGCGTGCGCGGCGCGGCGAACGAACGCCGACAGCCCGGCCCCGAGCGCGAGCACCGTCCACGGCACGGCGAGTGCAGGTACGAGTGGCCCTGCGCCGTGAGCTGCGCGTCCGCGGCGGCGCCGTAGGCGAGCGTGTAGCGCAGCTGGTGGACGAGCAGCGCCGCCGCGGGCACGAGCAGGAGCGCGGCACCGCCGGGGATCCTGCCGCGCGTCACGGGTGCGGCCACCGGCGAAGCGTAACCCTCAGCCGGGATTGTCAGGCGGGATTGCGCAGCGGGACGAAATACGTGGTCGCGATCCGCGCGCGCGTCTGCGGCGCCTCCCTGACGGCGGCCGCCGTGCGCGAGATCGAGCGCGCGAACGCGGCGCACTCGCGGCATCCGGCGAGGTGCGCGGCGAGGCGCGCAGCATCCAGCTCCGGCAGCTCGCCGTCGAGCGCAAGCGAGCTCAGCCGGCGTGCGGCGGCGCAGGGATCGGCGGCGGCGTCCATCGAACCTGAAGACGCGTATCGGCGCGGATAGTTAGCTTCATTAACGTTGTGCGGCGACGGGCGAGGAGCGCCCGAGCTCGCGGCCCGACGCGTCGAGCGCGCGCACGACGACCGTCTTCCCGCCCACCCTCGCCGGGATGGCCGTCTCGAGGCCGTTCCACGGACGGCTTGCGACCTTCATGCCGTCGGCGTCCACCTCCCAGGTCGCGACGGAGGTCGAGCCGTTCCAGCTCGCGTAGACGACGTCGCGGCCGACGGCAGCGAGCGGTCGCGTGCGCGGACGGCCGGTGAAGGGCAGCCGGTACGCACGGTAGGTGTCGCCGAACGGCAGGCGCACCTCGAAGCGCACGCGGCCGTCGCGCGCGAACTCCGTCACCCGCCGCACCCCGCCCCAGCCGACGAGCGCGCCCCCGTCCGGAAGCAGCTGGAGGTTCCCCTCGTACGGCGACGGGATCCCGCGGGGGGTGTGCGCGAAGACCCTGACGACGCGCGCGGTGCGGCGCGCGAGGTCGAGCTGCAGCTCGAGCGGGCGCGAGTACGGCTCGAGCCGCGGGATGCCGCCGTTGTCGAACAGCGTCAGCACGTTGCCGGAGTGCAGCCGCGCGTCGTGCTGGAAGTAGAACGTCACCGCGCGCTTCGGCGCGAAGTCACCGTGCTTGCCGCCGAGCTGCCAGACCACGTGACCGTCGCGGGCGAGCAGGTAGATCGCGCAGACGTTCCGGCCGGAAACCAGCACCGTTCCGTCGGGCCCGTCCGCGACGGAGTTGACGTGGAAGTAGTCGAGCGGCCGCCGTCGCGACGCGTTCCGCGCCGGCTCGTGGTTCGCCTCGAGCGAGTCGGCGAACGGCACGTGCCCGACGCTGTGCCACTCCCACACGACGCGGCCGCTGGCGACGTCGATCTCCTGCACCACGCTGTCGAGCGCCCAGCCGCGTCTCGGACCGCCTGCGCGCGAGAGGTCCGCGGGCACGGCCCGGTAGGCGGTGACGAAGGCCGTCCCGCGCGGCGTGAGCTGGAACTCGTGCAGGTCCGCCCTGAGGCCGTGCCCCGCGCGCAGGGTGGCGATGCGGCGGTACGAGGTGTCGTAGATCTCGTCGACGCCCTTGCCGACGCCCGCCTTCGAGATCGTGCCCTGCCACCACGTGAGCACCGGCCGGCCGCGGTAGGTCTGCACGCGGAAGTCGGTCGCCTCGAGCGGGTGCGGGAGCTGCAGGTACCAGCGGATGCGGCCGCGGTCGTCGGCGACCACGGGGCCGCCGGACGGCGACCGTCCTCCTTTCGGCGCGACGAACAGCCAGCCGCGCGCCGTGCCGCGCGCCGGATGCGTGACGGTGAGGTGCGGCGGGTCGAGCGCCGGCAGCGTGTGCAGCGCCGGTGCGCGCCCCGCGTGCTCGCCGCCGTCGCAACCGACCGCGCACCAAGCGACGGCGAGGGCGAACCCCCCGAGGATGCCTGCCCGCACGGGCAGCCAGCGTACTCGCTAGAGGTTCGACGTGGAATTGGGTGCCACCGGCCGCGGGGGCACGGCATTTCACCTCAAGCGTCTAAACGGCGAGCGCTGCCGGAACGGGGTCGAGCGCGGCCCGCAGCGCGCGCTCGAGCGCGTAGAGCGGAAACGGCTTGACGAGGTACGCAGCGGGCTCGAGCGCGAGCACCTCGGGCTCGGCGGGGTAGATGCTGGTGAAGAGGAGCGGCACATCGCGCTCGCGCAGCTCGCGGGCGACGGACAGGCCCTCCTCGGTGCCGGGCTCGATCACGGCCGCGTCGACGTCGTCGCCGCAGTCGCGGTCGGTCACCGGCTCGTGGCCGAGGCGTCGCACGACGAGCTCGAGCAGTGCGCTGATGTCGTCGTGCGGCTCGCAGATCAGGATCCTCGCCACGGGCGCAGGATCGCTTGCCGGCGCAGGGATTGCGACACGGGGATGGTATGAAGGCCGTATGAACGCCCGGCTGCGCGTTCTCGTCGTCGACGACGACGACGACATCCGGCAACTGCTGCGCGAGCTGTTGCAGCGCGCCGGCTACGACGTCGACGAGGCATCCGACGGCCGCACGGCGCTGCGCCGGCTGTTCGAGTCGCCGCCGGCGCTCGTCATCCTGGACGTCTCGATGCCGGAGATGGACGGCTACCAGACGCTCGAGCGGATCCGCGACCTCTCGGACGTGCCGGTAATCATGCTGACGGCGCGCACGCAGGAGCTCGAGAAGGTGCGCGGGCTCTCCTCCGGCGCCGACGACTACGTCGCGAAGCCGTTCGGCCGCCAGGAGCTGCTCGCGCGCGTGCAGGCGCTGCTGCGCCGAAGCGGCGGCAAGGCGGAGGTGCACGAGACGTACGCCGACGACTTCGCGCAGATCGACTACGCGCAGCGGCGGGTGACGGTCGGGGGCCGCGAGGTGCAGCTGACGCCGCTCGAGTTCAAGCTGCTGTCGGCGTTCGTCCAGAACCCGAATCAGGTGCTGTCGCGCGACCAGCTGCTCGAGCTCGTCTGGGGCGACCCGTACGGCGTGTCGGGCGACCAGGTCAAGCTGTACGTCGGTTACCTGCGGAAGAAGCTCGTCCCGGATGCGCCCGACGCGGCGCCGATCGAGACCGTGCGCGGGTTTGGCTACCGCTACCGCAGGTAGCGGCGCTCAAGGGCCGGCCGGCAGCTCGACGACGAACGTCGTCCCGCGGCCTTCCTCCGACTCGACCGCGATGCGGCCGCCGTGGGCTTCGACGATCGCCTTGCAGATGTACAGGCCGAGCCCGGTGCCCTGGATCTGGCGCTCGAGCGCCGTCTGCGAACGGAGAACCGCTCGAACAGGTGCTCGCGCTCGGCGGCCGGGATCCCCACACCCGTGTCCGACACGGCCAGACGGACGGCGGCGGCCGCCGACCGTACGGAGACCGCGACGCGGCCGCCGTCCGGCGTGAACTTGATCCCGTTCGAGATGAGGTTGTCGACCAGCTGCGCGAGCCGGACCGCCTCGCCCCGCACGGGCGCCACGTCCTCGACCTCGGCGCAGAGCTCGACGCCCGCCGCAGCGGCGCGCGGGCGCGCCGATTCGAGCGCGTCGAGCGCGACGGCGCGCAGGTCGACCGGTTCGCGCACGAGCTCGAGGCGGCCGCTCTGCAGGCGCGCGCTGAACAGCAGATCGGAGACGAGACCGAGCAGCCGCGCGGCGTTGCGCTGGACGGCGGCGAGGTGGGAGCGCCTCGTCTCGTCGAGCTCGTCCTCGAGCAGCAGCTCGACGTAGCCGGTGATCGACGTCAGCGGCGTCCGCAGCTCGTGCGAAACGCTCGAGACGAACCGCTGCGCGTGCTCCGCCTCGCGACGCGCCGCGCGCTCGTCGCGGCGCGCGCGCTCGACCGATCGCACGAGCCCGGCGAGCCGCAGCAGCACGAGCCCGGAGAGGATGGCTCCGGCGCCGGCGATCACGAAGGCGTGCATGCGGTGGTGGGCGATGCGCTCGACCAGCAGCGTCGCCGGCGCCGCGAGCAGCGCGGCGGCGAGGAGCGCGAGCCTCGTCGTCGTCAGCCGCGGCAGCCGCCGCCGGTCGCGCACGGCGAGCCGCGCCGCCGACGGGTCGAGCGCGGCTGCGCCCCACGTGACGTAGGAGCCCAGCCGGAGCGCGTCGATCCAGCCGCCGCCCAAGTACATCTCGTAGGTCAGGCTGAAGATCTCGTCCGCGACGACCCAGAGCGCGATGCTGAGGATGAGCAGGCGGTACGCCGTCGACCGGCCACCGGGACCGACGAGCAGCTGCGCGACGCAGACGAGCAGCAGCACGTCCATCGCCGGGTACGCCATCGCGACGACGCGTCCGAGCTCCGTCCCGAACGCGCGGTAGTTGTAGGGGTCGATGAAGAAGACCCACTGGACGAGCGCGATTCCGCTGAAGACGATCACCGTGTCGAGCACCGCCGCGCGGCTCACGCGTCCACCGAGGCGCCGGAGCGCCGCGAACACGCCGGCGACGAGGAGCGGGTAGCCGCCGAGGTAGAACGCGTCGGCGACCGACGGCGTCGGCGGCTCGCGGCCGAGCTGCACCTCGTAGACGGCGAAGATCGCGTCGCCGGCGCCCTGGCCCAGGAGGCCGAGCGCGAACAGGTACCAGGCGAAGCGGTCACGGCCGTACAGGTTGCGGCGCGCGCCGACGTAGATGGCGGCGACGGACGCGAACCCGATCACGACGTAGAAGACCGACTGGGCCCTGCTCGGCAGCACGAAGTAGACGGCGATCGCCGCTGCACCCGCGGCGAGGAACGCCCAGGCGGCGGGCGCCGCCCGGAAGCGCGGCAGGGCGAGCAGCGTGGCGTCGGCCATCCATGTCGTCATCGGCACGCGCCCGCTTCGAGGTGAGAGCGGCGCCGCGTCTTGCCTGCCGGCGGGGCTTCTCTCTATGCTCTTGCGGCATTCCCCTGACCCCCCAGACAGGAGGACGAGTGACAAAGCGCATCTACGCAGGCGCTGGCGTATCCGTTGTGATCGCGATCGTCGCGCTGGCGGCGACGGTGACGGGCGCGTTCGGCCGGAGCAGCGCGACCCCGCTGCCGGCGTCGTCGTGCTCGGCGATCCAGAACGGAGGCGGCCAGGTCCTGGTTGCGTCCGACCTGCCGCTGCAGGGCTCAGGCCGGACCCAGACCATCCAGATGACGCACGCGATCAAGTTCATCTTCACGCAGCACCACTGGAAGGCCGGCAAGTACTCGGTCGCCTACCAGAGCTGCGATGACTCGACCGCGCAGGCGGGCAAGTGGGATTCGGGCAAGTGCTCGGCGAACGCGAACGCGTACGCACAGGACTCGAGCGTCGGCGCCGTGATCGGCACCTTCAACTCGGGTTGCGCCGAGATCGAGATCCCGATCCTGAACCGCGCACCGAACGGCCCGATCATGATGATCAGCCCGGCGAACACGTACGTCGGCCTGACGCACAGCGGCCCGGGCACGGTCGCCGGCGAGCCCGGCAAGTACTACCCGACCGGCAAGCGCAACTACGCGCGTGTCGTGGCGGCTGACGACTACCAGGGCGCGGCCGACGCGCTCCTGGCGAAGAGCCTCGGCGTGAAGAAGGTCTTCATCCTGAACGACAAGGAGGCGTACGGCCTCGGCGTCGCGACCAACTTCAGGAACGCCGCGACGCGGCTCGGGATCAAGGTCGTCGGCTTCACCGCGTGGGACGGCAAGGCGTCCTCCTACGAGGCGCTCGCGGTGAAGATCCACGCCTCCGGCGCGCAGGGCGTCTTCGCCGGCGGCCTCATCTGCGAGAACGGCGGCAAGCTGATCAAGGACATCCGGGCGGGCAATCCGACGATCAAGATCATGCTGCCGGACGGCTTCACGCCGGTCTCGGCGACGGTGCAGCAGGCGGGCGCCGCGGCGAACGGCGCGACCGTCTCGGTCGCCGGTCTCCCGAACAGCCAGCTGAAGGGCACGGGTAAGAAGTTCGTCGCGCAGTTCGGCAAGTCCGAGCACTCGACGGTCGACCCGTACTCGGTCTACGCCGGCCAGGCCGCGCTGGTCGTCCTGCAGGCGATCGCGCAGTCGAACGGCACGCGGGCGTCGATCGCGCAGCAGCTGTTCAAGGTGCACCTCAAGAACAGCATCCTGGGCACCGTCTCGTTCAACGCGAACGGCGACGTGACGTCGAACCCGGTGACGGTCTACCGGGTCGTAAAGGGCCAGTCGACGACCTTCAAGGTCATCGTCCCGCCTGCGTCGCTCGTGAAGCACGCCTGAGCCGGGGCCCCACCACGTTCGACCCGAAGGGGAGGGCGCAAGCCCTCCCCTTCGTCTTTCGCGCGGCCGGCCGTATGCTCCGGCCCGTGGCGGGCGCCTCCCCCACCGACGCGCAGCTCGTCGCGCGCTGCCGCCGCGGCGACGAGGCGGCGTGGCACGAGCTGGTCGCCCGCTTCTCGCGCTACGTCTACGCGATCTGCACGCGCGGCTTCCGGCTTACGGACCACGACGCGGAGGACGTCTTCCAGGACGTGTTCGCGCGCGTCTACGCGCAGCTCGACCGCCTGCGCGACGACGACGCGTTCCGCCCGTGGCTCGCGCAGCTCACGCGCCGGCTGTGCATCGACCGGCTCCGCCTGGCAGCGCGCGAGGCGCCGGCGGAGGAGCTCGAGCCGCGGGACGTCGACGAGACGCTCGAAACGATCGACCAGGCGCTGGCGGTGCACGAGGCGATGGCGCTGCTCGCGGAGAACTGCCGCGAGATCCTCGACCGCTTCTTCGCGCGCGACGAGAGCTACCGCATGATCGGCGACGCGCTCGGGCTGCCCGCCGGCACGATCGCGAGCCGGATCTCACGCTGCCTCGACCGCCTGCGCGCGCTCCTGGAAGAAAGCGACGCCCCACTCCGTCCTGAGGTTCGGTGACTCGATGAACGCATACGACCACGACGCCCTCGCCCGGTTGATCGCAGCCCTCCCCGCTCCCCCCGAGAGCTGGGTCAGGGCTGCGCAGGAGCTGCCAGCGGCCAGGAGGGGAGTCGACGACATCGTCGCTCGGGCCGAGGCGGACGCGGCCTACCGGGCACGCGTGGTCGCAGACCTCGAGTCGGCGTTGGCGGACGTGGGGGTTCGCCCGACGCAGCCCCTCCTCGACGAGCTCGACGAGCGGCTCCGCTCGAAGTAGCCGCCGCGACCGCTCTCGCGGGCCCCGGACGATGTGGGACGATCCGGGGCCCGTGGAGGTCTTGCGGATCGACTCGCTGCTCGACGCGGTCGCGGCTCCGGAGCCCGCGCCCGGCGCCGGCTCGAGCGCGGCGCTCGTCGGCGCTCTGGGGGCGGCGCTGTGCGCGAAGGCGGCGCGGCTCTCCGGCGATCCCGGCGCCGCGGCGCAGGCCGACGCCCTCCGGCGCCGGCTGCAGACGCTCGCCGAGGAGGACTCCGCCGCGTTCCTCGAGGCGCTGCACGAGCTGCGCGCGCGGCGCGGCGACGTGCCGCTCGGGCGGGCACTGGCCCGCGCCGCCGAGTGCCCGCTGCGGATCGGCGAGGCGTGCGCGGACGTCGCCGTCCTCGCCGCCGGGCTCGCCGGGCGCTGCAAGCCGGAGGTGCAGCCGGACGCGCGCGGCGCTGCGGCGCTCGCCGCGGGTGCGGCGCGGGCGGCGGCCCTGCTCGTGGAGGCGAACCTCGGAGCGGGGCCGGGCGACGAGCGGGTCGTGCGCGCCTCGCGGGTCGCGGACGAGGCGGCGGCGGTGGCGCGGTGAGCCGCCCGCTCGCAGCGGTGCCGGACCTCGAGCACGAGCTCGACGAGCTCTACGGCGTGCCGCTCGAGCGGTTCACGGGCGCACGCAACGATCTCGCCCGCCGCTTGAAGCATGCGCACCAGGAGGAGGCCGCGGCGGCCGTCAAGGCGCTGCGCAAGCCCAGCGTCGTGGCGTGGACCGCGAATCAGCTCGCGCGAGGAGAGCCGGAGCTGGTCGAAGCGCTGCTGGACGCCGGCGAGCGGCTGCGGGACGTCCAGCAGCGCGCGCTCGCCGGCTCGGCGTCGGCCGACGAGGTGAACGACGCCGCAGCGGCGGAGCGCGACGCGGTGCGCACGCTGCTGACGGCCGCGCGCAGCGTCCTCGCCGAGCGGGCGACAGCTGCGCTGCTCGACCGGCTGGCGCGGACGCTCCGGGCCGCGGCCGTCGAGCCCGAGGCACGAGTCTTGCTCGAGCGCGGCCGCCTCACCGACGAGCTCGAGGCGGTCGGCTTCGGGCCGCTCGAGGCGGTGAAGCCGCGGCCGCGCCGCGCGCGCGACGAGCTCGCGGCGGCGGCGCGTGAGCGGGTGAAGGAGCTGCGCGCGGAGGCGCGGCGGCTCGCGCGGGAAGCGGGCGAGGCGGAGCGCGCCGCGCAGGAGGCGTCGCGCGCAGCCGACGACCTCGCGGCGGAAGCGCGCGACAAGCGGGGGGAAGCCGAGCGCGCGGCGACCGAGCTCGCCGAGGCGGAGCAGGAGCTGCGGCACAGGAAGTGATGCCCGCCACAGCCAAGAGCGCGCGGAGGCGCCGGCGCGAATCCCGCTCGCCGAGCGGGGGTGTTGCAAGAGGCCCATACGGGATTCGAACCCGTGCCGCCGCCGTGAGAGGGCGGTGTCCTAGGCCACTAGACGAATGGGCCCCGAAGCGGGCGCAAGTGTAGCCGATGGTTCGAAGCCGGTTGGCGGGGTATCCCCGGCTCGTGTTCGGACGGTGGAGGCGCAAGGAACGGCAGCGCGCGAACAAGCAGCAGGGCGACCCGGACGCGCTCGCGCGCGCGGGCGACCCGCGCGGCGGCCTCCAGGACGAGCGCTACCGGTCGGCCGAGCCCACGGACGTGGTCGAGGCCGACGGCGTGGCAATGAGCGGCCCGGCAGGCGCGCCCCAGGAAGGCCGCTCGGCCGACGAACGGCACGAACAGAACCGCTGAGTTTGAGCCTCGCCGCCGCGAGGCAGAGATTCAATCGGATCACGATGTAGCGACGGAGGCGCGCCTTATGAGTCAGACGACTGCTGAGTTCCTGCTCGAACGGCTGCACGAGAACGGCGTGCGGCGCATCTACGGCTATCCCGGAGACGGCATCAACGCCATCATCGGGGCGCTCGAGAAGTTCAAGGACAAGCTCGAGTTCGTGCAGGTGCGCCACGAGGAGCAGGCGGCGTTCATGGCGTGCGCGCACGCGAAGTGGACCGGCGAGGTCGGCGTCTGCCTCGCGACCTCCGGTCCGGGCGCGATCCACCTCCTGAACGGCCTCTACGACGCGAAGCTCGACCACAAGCCGGTGCTCGCGATCGTCGGCCAGCAGTCGCGCATGGCGCTCGGCGGGCACTACCAGCAGGAGGTCGACCTGCAGGTCCTGTTCAAGGACGTCGCGCACGAGTACTGCCAGATGGCGACCGACCCGGCGCAGATCCGCCACCTCGTCGACCGCGGCCACCGGATCGCGCTCGACCAGAGGAGCGTCACGTGCCTGATCATCCCGAACGACCTCGCGGAGGAGCCGGCGGTCACCGACCCGCCGCACAAGCATGGCACGATCCATTCGTCGCCCGGCTGGTCGCGCCCGCGCGTGGTGCCGCAGGAGCCGGATCTGCAGCGCGCGGCCGAGATCCTGAACGAGGGGAAGAAGGTCGCGATCCTGATCGGGCAGGGCGCGCTCGGCGCGCACGAGCAGGTCGAGCAGATCGCGGACAAGCTCGGCGCTGGGGTCGCGAAGGCGCTGCTGGGCAAGGCGGCGCTCGACGACTCGCTTCCCTACTGCACCGGCGGCATCGGCCTGCTCGGCACACGGCCGAGCTGGACGCTGATGGACGAGTGCGACACGCTGCTCATGATCGGCTCCTCCTTCCCCTACTCCGAGTTCCTGCCGGAGCCGGGAAGCGCGCGCGGCGTCCAGATCGACCTCGACGGGCGCATGCTCAACATCCGCTACCCGATGGAGCTCGGCCTGGTCGGCGACGCGAAGGCGACGCTCGAGGAGCTGATCCCGCTCGTGGAGCACAAGACCGACCGCGGCTGGCGGCAGCAGATCGAGGGCGAGGTGTCCGACTGGTGGCGGCTGATGGAAGAGCGAGCGATGCAGGACGCCGACCCGATCAACCCGCAGCGGCTCTTCTGGGAGCTGAACAAGCACCTGCCGGAGGACGCGATCGTCAGCTCGGACTCCGGTTCGTCCGCGAACTGGTACGCGCGCGACGTCAAGCTCAAGCCGACGCACCTCGCGTCGCTCTCCGGGACGCTCGCGACGATGGGGCCGGGCGTGCCCTACGCGATCGCCGCGAAGTTCGCGCACCCGAACCGCCCCGCCGTCGCGCTCGTCGGCGACGGCGCGATGCAGATGAACGGGATGGCCGAGCTCATCACCGCCGCGAAGTACTACGACCGCTGGGCCGACCCGCGCCTCGTCGTGCTCGTGCTCAACAACCATGACCTGAACCACGTGACGTGGGAGCAGCGGGCGATGGAGGGCGACCCGAAGAACCCGATGACGCAGCAGATCCCGGACGTCCGGTACGCCGACTTCGCGCGGCTGGTCGGGCTCGAGGGGATCCGGCTCGAGTCGCCGGAGGACATCGACGCCGCGTGGGAAGAGGCGTTCTCGGCCGACCGGCCGTTCGTGATCGACGCGCGCGCGGATCCCGAGGTGCCGCCCCTGCCGCCGCACATCACGCTCGAGCAGGCGAAGATGCTGACGTCGGCGCTAAAGGGCGGCGACCCGAACGCCCGCGCGATCATCCGCGAGTCGTTCAAGCAGAAGATCGTCGAGTTCCTGCCGGGCCGCTGATGCGCGTCGACGGCGTCGACGTTTCGTGCTTCACGATTCCGACCGACCAGCCGGAGTCGGACGGCACGCTCGAGTGGAGCTCGACGACGATCGTCGTCGTCGAGGCGCGCAGCGGCGCCGTGCGCGGCCTCGGCTACACCTACGCACCGGAGGCGGCGGGCAAGGTCGTCGAGGGTCAGTTGAGGGACGTCGTCGTCGGGCGGACGCTCGACGAGCACGCCGCGGTGTGGCTCGAATGCGGTGCGCAGCTGCGCAATGCCGGCCGCCCCGGGATCGCGTTCTGCGCGCTGTCCGCGCTCGACGTGGCGCTCTGGGACCTGCGCGCGCGGCTGCTCGACGTTCCGCTCGTCTCGCTGCTGCCGGCCGCGCACGACCGCGTGCCGATCTACGGCAGCGGCGGCTTCTGCTCGTACACGCTCGAGCGGCTGCAGGAGCAGCTCGGGAGCTGGGCCGACGAGGGGATCCCGCGCGTGAAGATGAAGCTCGGGCGGGAGCCCGACTTCGACCCGCAGCGCATCGACGCGGCGCGCGAGGCGATCGGCGACGGTACCGAGCTCTACGTCGACGCAAACGGAGCGTTCTCGGCGAAGGAGGCGGTTCGCTGGGCGCGCCGGTACGTCGAGGAGTGGGACGTGCGCTGGTTCGAGGAGCCGGTGTCGTCTGCCGACTTCGAGGGGCTCCGCCTCGTCCGCGGGCTGTCGACGCTCGACGTCGCCGCCGGCGAATACGCGTACGTGCTCGCGGACTTCCGCAACCTCGTCGGCTGCGTCGACTGCCTGCAGGCGGACGTCACCCGCTGCGGCGGGATCACGGGCCTGCTGCGCGTGAACGGGCTCGCGGCCGCTCACGGGCTCGACGTCTCGGGCCACTGCGCGCCTCAACTCGCTGCGCACGCGCTCTGCGGCGTCGACCGGCTGCGGCACCTCGAGTACTTCCACGACCACGTGCGGATCGAGCACATGCTCTTCGACGGCGTGCTCGCACCCGACGGCGGAGCGCTCGTCCCCGACCGCTCGCGGCCGGGCCTCGGGCTCGAGCTGAAGCGCGCCGACGCGCAGAGGTACGCGGCATGATCGGGCGCAGGAGCACGGGCATGGTCGCGAGGCTCATCCGCAACATCGCCGAGGGGCGCGTGCAGAAGTTGCTGTCCGCGACGACGGCGCTGTCGGCGCCCGCGCTCGGCGCCGAGATCTACTTCGAGCACTACAAGGGCTCGTTCGGCGACAAGTGGATGTGGACGCCGCTGCTGCTCACCCCGCCGCTGACCGCCGCGGGCATCGCCGGGTATGCGAGCGAGAAGGCGGCGCGGACGGCCCTGCCGGCGGTCTCCGCCCTCTACTTCCTTGACGGCTTGATCGGCGTGGTCACGCACTTCCAGGGCGTCCGGAAGCGGCCGGGCGGGTTCAAGGAGGCGCACTACAACCTCGTCATGGGACCGCCTCTGCTCGCGCCGGGCTCGCTCTGCCTCGTCGGCGCGCTCGGCCTCGCCTGCGCCGTCGTCAAGCGCGAGCGCCGATGAGCCTGGTCGACGAGGCGCATCCGAACCCGCACGGCCTGCGGCAGGAGAAGGGCACGACGCCGCAGATGGTCGGGCGCTATCCGCACTACGACGTCCTCGAGCAGGCCGACCACTGGGACGAGGAGACGCGGCGCGTCGTCTTCGACCGTTTGCACAACGTGCCGCCCTTCCGCTTCTTCACGCCGGCCGAGGTCGACACGCTGAAGGCGTTCTGCGACGTCGCGGCCGCACAGGACGCCGAGCCGCGCATTCCGGTCCTCTCCTACGTCGACGAGAAGCTGCATTCCGGCGTCGGCGACGGCTACCAGTACTACGACATGCCCGCCGACGGCGAGGTGTGGCGCCTGCTCGCGCGCGGCCTCGACGAGGAGGCGCGCAAGCTGACATTCGACTCGTTCGCAGCGGCGCCGCTCGAGGCGCAGGTGGGCGTGGTGCACCGGCTCGCGCAGGCGCAGCTCCACGGCGGCGTCTGGGACACCGTCAACGTCGGGCGGATCTGGAAGGTCGTCATGCGCTACGTCGTGCAGGCGTTCTACTCGCATCCGTGGGCGTGGACCGAGATCGGCTTCGGCGGCCCGGCCTACCCGCGCGGCTACGCCGCCTTCGGTTCGCCGCACCTCGGGGAGGCGGAGTCGTGGGAAGCGGAGGAGTCCGTCCACTACGACCCGGTGCGCGACGTCCGGAAGCGGGGGCTCGATTGACGACGATCACGACGCCGATCAAGTCGCTCTTCAAGGGCTCGATCGCGATGCCGGAGGACAACGACTCGCCGTTTCTCCTGGACAAGCACAAGCGGGGCCTGCAGAACCTCGACCGGATGGCTCGCTTCCGCGACGACGACGTGGTCGACCTCGTCGTGATCGGCGCCGGCGCCGGCGGCGGCGTGCTGGCGCAACGACTCGCGCGCCGCGGCTGGCGCGTCGTCGTGCTCGAGAAGGGGCCGTTGTGGGATCCCGACCGCGACTGGGTGAGCGACGAGAAGGGCGCCGGCCAGGCGGGCCTCTACTGGACGGACAACCGGATCATCTCCGGGAACGACCCGATCGAGATGGGCAAGAACAACTCGGGCCAGGGCGTCGGCGGCTCGATGACGCATTTCGCCGGCTACGTGCCGCGCCTGCACCCGTCGGACTTCGAGATCCGCACGCGAGACGGCGTCGGGGTCGACTGGCCGATCTCCTACTGGGACCTGAAGGAGTCGTTCGAGCGGGTCGAGCGCGAGCTGCCGGTCGCCGGCGAGTGGTGGCCGTGGGGCGACCCGCACGGCTACACGCACAGCCCCCATCCGGTCGCAGGCGCGGCCACGGTCGCATGGGAAGGCGCGCGGAACTGCGGGATCGAGATGCGGGTCGGGCCCGTCGCGATCACGAACGGCGTCTTCGGCAACCGCCCTCACTGCATCTACCGCGGGTTCTGCCTGGAGGGGTGCAAGGTGAACGCGAAGGCGTCGCCGCTGATCACGCACTTCCCGGACGCGATCGAGCGCGGCTGCGAGGTGCGCGCGGACTCGATGGTGACGCGGATCGAGCTCGACGACGCGTCGGGTCGCGTCTCGGGCGTCGTCTACGTCAATGACGGCCGCGAGCGCTTCCAGCGCGCCGACGCCGTCGCCGTCTGCGGCTACGCGATCGAGACGCCTCGCCTGCTCCTCAACTCGACCAGCCGCCGCCACCCCAACGGCCTCGGCAACAACAACGACCTCGTCGGCCGCTACGTGATGGTGCAGGGCGCGACGCAGACCGCGGCACGGTTCCCGGAGTTGCTGCGCATGTACAAGGCACCGCCGCCCGAGATCACCTCGGAGCAGTTCTACGAGACGGACGAGCGGCGCGGCTTCGCGCGCGGCTTCGCGATCCAGACGATCTCGCCGCTCCCCATCGGGTGGGCCGAGCACGTGCTCGCCGAAGGGCACTGGGGACAGGCGCTGCGCGAGTACATGCGCGACTACAACCACTGGACGGTGCTCGGCATCCTCGCCGAGTTCCTGCCGCTGCCCGAGAATCGCGTCACGCTCGCGGAGGAGAAGGACCAGTACGGGCTTCCGATCGCTCATTTCAACTACAGCCAGTGCGAGAACGACAAGGCGATCGTCGAGTTCGCGAAGAAGACGCTCTCCGACATCTGGGACGGGTCGGAGGCGCAGGACACGCTGACGATCGACCGCTACGCGCACCTCGTCGGCGGCGCGCGCATGGGCTTCTCGCCCGACGACTCCGTCTGTGACCGCAACCACCGCGTGTGGGAGGTCGACAACCTGTTCGTCGTCGACGGCTCGGTGATGCCGACGCAGGGCTCGGCGAATCCGGCGCTCGTCATCATGGCGCTCGCCGACCGCTGCGCGGCCCTCCTCGACGCGAAGGCGGAAGCGTAGTGCCGGCGACCAAGATCTCGAACCCGCGCGATCTGCTCGTCCTGCTGCTCGGCGAGCTGCTGTTCGTGGAGCGGCGGCTCGCCGACGCCGTCATCGACGAGCTCGCGTCGCAGGTCCGCGACGAGGAGCTGCGCGGTGCGCTGCGGGAGCATCGCGAGGAGACGAAGCGCCACGTCGAGCGCGTCGAGACCGCGTTTCGGCTGATCGCGGTCGCGCCGACCTCGAACCTCACGCGTCCGTTCGAGAGCGCCGTCTCGCAGCACGACGAGCTGCAGACGTCGATCACGGAGGCCGGCCTCGGCGACGTGTTCCACGCACAGTCGGCGCTGCACACGGAGCACTGGGAGATCGCGGCGTACACGGCGGTCATCGCGGTCGCCGAGGCGATGGGCCACGACGACGCCGCCAGGACGCTGCGCGACTCGCTCGAGGACGAGGAGCGCGCCCGTAACCGCCTGACCAAGGCGGTGTCGCGGCTCGCGCAGGGGGCATGTGCGCGCTGAGGTCGCGGCGCTCGAGCTGCGACGTCTCTCGTGGCGACGGGCCCGCCGCGGCGCCGCCTCCGTCTGGGGCGAGTTCGCGAAGTACGACCTGCTGACGTACTCGAGCGCGATCGCGTTCCAGGGCCTCTACGTCGTCGTCCCCATTGTGCTGCTCGGGCTGGCGGCGCTCGGGCTCGTCGGCGAGACCTCGCTCTACACGCATCACGTGGCGCCGACGCTCCGCCGCGACCTGTCGCACGACGCCTATGCCGTCGTGAACCGCACGGCGCTGCGCGTCATGCGCCGGGAGCGCGGGTTCTGGCTCACGTTCGGGCTCGTCGTGACGCTGTGGGGCGTCGGGGCGGCGCTGCGGTCGATGATGACGCCGCTGAACGGGATCTACGGCGCGAAGGAGGACCGCTCCTGGCTCGGCCGGATCGCCATCTCGATCGGCGGCGGCGCGCTCGTCCTGCTGTGCGTGTACGCGACGATCGTCGTGGTGCTCGTCGGGCGCCTGATCAACGCGACGGGAGTGCTCGACGTCGCGATCGGGGTCGGAAGGTGGCTCGTGGCGCTTGCGCTGCTCCTGCTCGCGAACGCGCTGCTGATCCGGTTCGTGCCCGCGAAGCGGCGGCCGCTGCAGTGGGTGAGCATCGGCTCGATCCTCGTCGCGATCTGCTGGGTCGTCGCGACGATCGGCTTCGGCGCGTACATCAGCGCCGTCTCGTACTCGTCGTTCTACGGCGCGCTCGCGGGGGTCGTGCTGCTCCTCATCTACCTGCACGTGTCCGCGATCGCGTTCCTGCTCGGCGTGGTGGTCGACGCGCTGCTGCGCGAAGAGATCAGGAGGCGGGAACGGCGGCGCTGAGCTCCGCGTCCTGCGGCGCGCCGCGCCGGAACCCGCGCGAGACCTTGCGCGCGTAGAGGCGTTCGTCGGCGGCGCGGTAGAGCGCGAGCGCGTTGTCGCCCTCGCGCGGGTACGACGCCCAGCCGAACGTGACGCTCGTGTCGCCGAACGAGAGCCGCTGCTCGAGCGCGACGGCGAGCGTGCGCGGCGTCTCGTCGCGGAGCTGCGCGAGCACCGCAAACTCGTCGGCGCCGATCCGCGCGACGTCGTCTCCACCCCGCTTCCACGCGGCGAGCAGCTCCCCGAGGCGTCTCAGAGCGTCGTCGCCGTTCTCGCGGCCGCCGTCGTTCGCACGCCGCAGCTCGTCGACGTCGCCGACCAGCAGCACGAAGGGCTCGGTCGCATTCAGCCGTCGCTGGATCGCCGCCTCGAACGACCGCGTGTTCGGAAGCCCCGTCAGCGAGTCCCGGCTGGCGAGCTTCGACAGCTCGTCGAGCAGCGTCCGGTTCCACTTCGCGAACGCGCCGATCAGCGTCCCGACCGAGCAGTACGTCGTCAGCCGGATCAGCGTGGCGAATGCGGGCAGCTGCGACGGGATGTGCGGGTTCCAGTAGATGCCGACGGCGTAGAGGACCGTCGCGAGGAAGCCCGCGCCGAAGCCGACGAACGGCCCCGTGGCGAGCGCGGCCAGCGCGATCGCGACGTAGTAGAAGTGGCCGATGCCGAGCCCGGGCCGCTCCAGCAGGCGGAACGCGGCGGTGATGCCGACGAAGAGTGCGAAGCTGAGCGCGAGCAGCAGGGGACGACGTGGGGCCGCAGTCACCTTCCTACCATCGCGCGCGGAGCCGGCCCCCGACTCCCTCACGCGAGTGATCTCGCGCCGCCGCGCCTCTAGGAGGTCGAAGCGCCGAGCTCGTGCAGCAGCGGCGCCGTGTCCAGCGGGTCGAAGCCGAGCCGAGCCGCGATCTCCTCGCTCGTCGGCTTGGTGCCCTCGCGGAACAGGTCGCGCAGCAGCTCGCCTGTGCGCGGGTCGCGCCACCAGCCTTCGCCGACCTCGGCCACGAGGTGCCGGCGCAGCTGCGCCGAGCGGATCCAGGCGCGCAGGTAGTCGGCCGAGTAGAAGCCGGCGTCCATGTCGGACAGATACGCCTCGCGCCGGTACGCGATCCCCGTCGACTCCGTCAACAGCCGCTCGTACACCTCGGGGTCGCCGCCGTCGCTCGTGAAGCGGCCCCAGAAGTCGAGCTCGAAGCGCAGCTTCGCCTCGTAGCGGCGGTAGAGCAGCGCCTCGAGGAACGTCGTGGCCTCCGCGTTCTCCTGCGCCTCGGCGTCGGAGAGCCCGAAGCTGCGCGCGTGCCACTCGGGCTCGCGCGTGATCGCCTCGACGATGTACGAGTAGATCTCCGTCAGCGCGTGGTCGCGCGCGATGCGGCGGAAGACGTACGGCAGCGACGGGTCGCAGCCGGCGTAGTGGAGCGCGTGCCCGGCCTCGTGCAGGAACGCCTGGTAGTCGTGCAGCCCGCCCTGCGCACGCGTGATCAGGTGGACGACGCGCGGCGGGTCGCTTGCGATCACGCACGCACGCGGCGACTTCTGCGGGCGGTCGTCAAGGTCGAGCCGTATGTTCGGCTGCGCCGGCAGGTCGAACCCGAGCGCGCGCAGCGTCTCGAGACAGATCTCCGTCGCGCGCTCCTTCGGGTACGTTGCCTCGAGCGGCGACAGGCGCCGCATCCACGCGGTGTGGTAGCTCGACGGCAGCGGCTCTCGCTCGTCGCCGAGCAGCCGCGCGAACCACTTCTCGCGCAGGCGCTCGTAGGCGGCGGACGACGAGTCGGCGGCGTCGCGCAGGGCGCGCGACAGCTCCCGGAGCGAGATCCCCTTCTCCTCCTCGTTGCGCTCGATCGCCTCGGGGATGCCGGAAAGGTCGGCCGCGAGCTCCTCCGTCGCGGCTAGGAGCTCATGCCGCTCCGGATTGAAGCGCGCGCTCGCCTCCGCCTGGATCGCCCCGAGCCGGTCGCGGTCCGCGTAGGACGGCAGCACCGCCAGCCGGGCCTGCGCCGTGCGCAGCGGCATCTCCTCGCCGTCGAAGGTCACCCGCTCCGCGAGCAGCTTGTTCTCGAGCTCGTCCTCGCGCTCGGCGAGCTGCGCGGCGACGAGGCCGGACTCGCAGGTCTTGCGCAGCCGGTACAGCCGCTCGCGCTCGTCGCCCGCCGCGGCGTCCTCGGCGTCGCGCAGCGCGTCGAGCTGCTCGCGGCTGAAGAGGTCGGCGTAGCGGCGGACGATCTCCGCCTGCTCCGACACCTCCTTCTCCCCCACGCGCACGGCGCGCCACTCCTCCGAGCGCTCGTACAGGTAGCGCTCGAGGCGCGACTCGAACTGCGTCGGGTCGAGGACGGCGGTGGTGCTCACGGGCCGTGCACCCTAGCGAGCCGCCGGGCGACGTCGACGAGGTGCGCCGGCTGGAACGGCTTCGTGAGCACCGCGTCCGCACGTCCGCGCAGGTCGTCGACCTCGGACGAGCCGGTGACGAGCGCGACGGGGATGCCGCTGCCACGCAGCCGCTCGAGCAGCCCTTCGCTGCTCACGCCGCCGAGATGCACGTCGAGCAGCACGACGTCGGGGCGCGCGTTCCGGACGGCCGTCTCGGCCTCGTCGGCGCTCGCGGCCTCGTCGACGAGGAAGCCCTCCAGCTCGAGGTTGACGCGCGCGAGCAGTCGCAGCGCCGCGTCGTCGTCGACGACGAGCGCCCTGCCGCCTGGGCGACTCATCGGACGCGATCGTAACGATACGATCGGCGCGTGGCGTCCACCACCGGCACGGCCGAGCGCTACTCGTCCGAGATGGGTGCGCTGTGGTCGGGTCTGGCGCGCACGCTCGGCCGCCTGGAAGGGGTCGCGGCCGAGCCGGAGCGGCTGGAGGACGACGGCGTCCAGCACGCGCTGCGCCGCCTGCAGTACGGCCTCCACCTGGCGGCCGAGCACGCCGTCGGCGTCGACCCGCCGCCCGGCGCGCGCGCCGCGCACGAGGAGCTCGTCGACGCGATCGTCGGCGCGCGCGACGCCACGGCCGAGGTCGCCGAGGCGGTCGCGGTGTGGGGAGCCGCCGGGGTCGAGGCGCTGCTGCACGAGTGGCGGGGAGCGCTCTTCCGGGTGCGGCTGGCGCGGCTGCGGCTCACCGGCGCCTCCGCGCGCCCCGCCGCGGCGCCGCCCGAGGAGCGGGGCCGGGTGCTCGAGCCGCTCGCGTCGTTCCTGCTGGCGCTGATCGGCGCCGTCACCTTCGTCGCCGGCGCGACGCTCGGGCTGTGGCCGCTCTGGGTCGCCGGGCTGCTCGCCGTCTGCGGCTCGGTCGTCGTCTACCGCCCGTAACCCGCCCGCCCCGCCTGCCGTTTAGTCATTGCAATGCTGAAGCGCGCCGCCTTCCCCCGGGGCGGGCGTGGCGAGCACGAGGGCACCGGAGCACCCGCGCTACCCCGTCCGACTCTGCGGTTCCGCCTGCGAGCCTGGCGCGAGTTCCAGCGCGCGCTCGACCCGCTGGCCCCGCCGAAGCCGCTTAGGCGCTCGCAGCTGCGGACCTGAGGCGCGCGAGCGACGCGTCGCGGCCGAGCAGCTCGAGGCTCTCGAACAGCCCCGGCGACACCTTCGAGCCGGTGACGGCGATGCGGATCGGCTGGAACGCCTGCCGCGGCTTCTGCCCCAGCTCGTCGGCGAGAGCCCGTAGCGCCTCCTCGAGCCGGGATGCCTCCCAGGGCTGCACCGCCGCGAGGAGGTCGGCGGCGGCGCGGCACGTCTCGGGATCGGCCCCGTCCGGCGAGACGTCCTCGAACAGGAAGCGCACGAAGTCCGGGTACTGCGAGAACTTCTCGATCTTCTCCTGCACCAGCGGCACGGTCGCGTTGACGCGGTCGTCCGGCCAGTCGACGCCGCGGTCGCGGAGCCACTCGCGCAGGAAGTGCCCGTACTCCTCCGGCTGCAGCGCGCGCAGATAGACGCCGTTCATCCAGTCGAGCTTCTTGTAGTCGAGTGTCGCCGGGCTCGGCACCACACGCTCGAGCGAGAAGCGCTCGACCAGCTCGTGCCGCGACATGATCGTGGTCTTGTCGTCGTAGCTCCAGCCGAGCAGCGCGAGGAAGTTCATCAACGCCGGTGCGACGTAACCCTCGGCCCTGAAGTCGTCGATCGACGTGGCGCCGTGCCGCTTCGAGAGCTTGCGGCCGTCGTCTCCCAGGATGTTCGGAACGTGCGCGTACACCGGCAGGTCCGCCCCGAGCGCGCGCAGGATGTTGATCTGAGTCGGCGTGTTCGACACGTGGTCCTCGCCGCGGATGACGTGGGTGATCCCGTCCTCCATGTCGTCGACGGGCGAGACGAAGTTGTACGTCGGCCGGCCGTCGGAGCGGACGATGACGAGGTCGGGCAGCAGCTCGTTGCGGAACTCGATCCGCCCCCGCACCGCGTCCTCCCACGCGACGGTGCCTTCCTTCGGCTGCGCGAACCGGATCGCGCCCTCGTCCTCGTAGGCATGCCCCGCGCGCAGCAGCTCCTCGGCGAGCTCGCGCGCGCGCCCGGCCGTCTCGAGCTGGAACCGCACCGGCCCGTCCCAGTCGATGCCGAGCCAGCGCAGCGAGCGCTGGATCTGCTCCGTCGCCTCCGCGACCTCCCGGCTCGTGTCCGTGTTCTCGATGCGCAGCAGGATCTCGCCGCCGTGCCGGCGGGCGAACAGCCAGTTGAACAGGAACGTCCGCACGCCGCCGATGTGCAGAAAACCCGTCGGGCTCGGCGCCATGCGCACGCGAACGCTGTCCATCGCCGTATCGTAGGGACGCTGTGGAATTCGGCGCGCACGTCTCCTCGAGCGGCGGAATCGACAGCGCGATCGACCGCATCGAGGCGATGGGCGGCGACTGCGTGCAGGTGTTCACGCAGTCGCCGCGCATGTGGCGCCCGACCAACCACAAGCCCGAGGCAGTCGAACGGTTCCGGACACGGCGGCGCGAGGCGGCCATCGGGGGCGTCGTCTGCCACGCGCTCTACCTCGTCAACCTGGCAGCCCCCGACGACGGGATCTACGAGAAGTCCGTGGCGACGATGCGCGCCACCGTCGACGTCGCGTGCGCGATCGAGGCGGACGCCGTCGTCTTCCACGTCGGCTCGCACCTCGGCGCCGGCATCGACGCGGGGCTCGAGCGCGTCGCCGACGGGCTCACGCAGATCCTCGAGCGCTGCCAGGGCGACACGTGGCTCTGCATGGAGAACTCGGCCGGCGCCGGCGGGACGATCGGGCGCTCGCTCGAGGAGCTCGAGCTGCTCCTCGACCGGCTCGGCCGGCACCCGCGCCTCGGCGTCTGCCTCGACTCGTGCCACCTCTACGTCTCCGGCTACGACGTCACCGATCCGGGCGCGGTCGACGCCCTGGTCGCGGAGCTCGACGAGCGCATCGGCCTCGAGCGGCTGCGTGCGCTCCACGTCAACGACAGCGCCGCCCCGCTCGGCTCGAATCGCGACCGGCACGCGAACATCGGCGAGGGCGTGATGGGCGACGACCTCGGCGTCTTCCTCGCGCACCCGGCGTTCCAGCACCTCGGCGTCTACCTCGAGGTGCCGGGCGTCGACAAGCGGGGCCCGAACGCGGACGAGATCCGCAAGCTGCGCGAGCTGCACGCGCGGGCCCTCGCCGGCCGCGCCTGAGCCGTTCTCTTTGCGAGCGGGTCCGTGACAGCCCGCCGCGCGGCGGCGTACAACGTGCAGGATGACGTTCGCAGAAGCCGCCGAGGCGCACCTCGACGACGTGTTCGGCTATCTCGCGTGGTTCACGTCCGACCGCTTCGCGGCCGAGGACCTGACGGCCGAGACGTTCGAGCGTGCGCTGCGGCTCTGGCACCGGTTCGACCCGGCTCGCGGCTCGGCACGCACCTGGCTCTGCCAGGTCGCACGGACCGTCGCGCTCGACCACCTGCGCTCCGAGCGCCGGCGCGCTCGGCGGGAGCAGCTCGCCGCGCCTCGCGATCTCGTCGAGGAGCGGTTCGTCGAGGGCCTTTCGCCCGACCTGGAGCGCGCGCTGGCCCGCCTGACGGCCGGCGAGCGCGAGGTGATCGCGCTCCGGGTCGTCCTGGACCTCGACGCCGGCACCGCCTCGCGCGTGCTCGGGATCTCGACCACCAACTGCACCACGCGGCTGAACCGCGCGTTGCGCAAGCTCGAGGAGGCTCTCAATGTCGCAGCGTGATCTCGTCGCCGAGCTGCGCGCCGCGCGCCCGGTCGCTCCGGCAGCGGTTCGCGAGCGCGTGCGGCTCGTCGCCGCCTCCGCGCCTCCCGCCTCGCCGCGCCGGCTCACGTGGCGCCGCGCCGCGCTCGTCGCCCTGCCCGTCGCGGCCGGGCTCGCGGCGGCCGCCGTGCTGACACGCCCCGGCCACCACCCCGCCGTACGCAGCGCCGGCCCGGCGCCGACGCTCGGCAGGCGGGCCGCGAGCCCGCCGCTCGCGGCCGGCAGGGCGCCCTCTCTGCGCCCGTACGGCAAGGCGTGGGCGAACGCGGGCGCCGGCAGCGCGCGCGCCGTGATCACCGTCCCGATCCCGCAGGGACGCGCGACGCGCGTGGGCGCGTACCTCGCGCTGCGCGTGGCGAGCGCGGCCGCGGTGTCTGACGACGTCAAGCGCGCGGTGCGCGTGGCGACCTCGCTCGGCGGCTACGCGTCGTCGGTGCATGCGTCGACGGCCGTCCGGACCGGGGTGGCCGACCTGACGCTGAAGGTTCCGCGCGGCAGCGTCGCCGAGGCGACGACGAGGCTCGCCGCGCTCGGGACGATCACCGCCGAGAACGTCGACGTGCAGGACGTGCAGGCGGGCATCAACGAGACGGACGCGCGGATCGCGAAGCTGCAGGCCCAGCTCCACGAGCTGCGCGCACAGCAGCAGACGCCGACGGTGCAGCAGAAGATCACGGCGCTGACGGCGCAGGTGCAGCGACTGCAGCGAAGCGAGCACCAGACGCTGCAGAGCGTCGCGCTGGCGACGATCGCGGTGCACCTCCAGACGAAGAACGCAGCCGTCGCCGTGCACCGTCACCACGGGCACGGCCCGCTGCACGGGCTCGGCGTCGCCTTCCGCTGGATCGGGATCGGCGCGATCTACGCCCTCGCGCTCGGCACGCCGCTCGCGGCCGTGATCGCGCTGCTCTGGCTCGGCGCGCGTGCGGTCCGGCGCCGCCGCGAAGAGGCGCTGCTGTCTACGCCTTGATCTGCGCGAAGACGCGGAACGTCGGCTCGCCGACGGGCAGCTCGGAGAATTCCGGGTTGACGCAGCCGAGCTCCGCGTCGGCGCGGTTCTCGTACGTGCGCTCGACCTCCGCGTGACACATCGGCAGCGGCCGCCTGACCGCGCGGATCGCGCCGAACCCCGGCTTGCGCGCCTCGGCCGCGCGGAGCATGCCGAGGTCGATCTCCACCGCGTACACCTTCTGCATGCAGCCGACGTACGTGTGTCCCCACGCCTCGTACGAGTAGACGAACGGACACGCCCGCGACAGGCACGCGCCGGGGTACACGACCTTGTCGCAGTGGACGCCGCAACGACGGCATTCCATCTCGTCCTGCGGACGAAGCGGCAGCGCCGGCGCGCTCTGCTCGGGTGTCATTGGATCATTGTCGGGACGGCTCGATCCGCCCGCAAGACTTGACTTTTCCCTGCTAACGAGCTAGTCGGCGCACCACGTTCAGGACGTCCATCGGCGTGAACGCCATGAAGTCCGGCTCGATCGCCAAGGGGTTGTCGTCTGCGCGGAACCACAGGGCCTGAACCGTCGTCATGCCCACCGCGGCCGCTCCTTGCACATCCTTCGTGAGGTCGTCGCCGACGTACAGCACGTCGACGGGATCGACGTGCAGCTCCTCGCACGCGCGCAGGAAGATCTCGGGCGCCGGCTTGCGTGCGCCGACCTCGTCGGAGTACACGAGCACGTCGAGCCGCTCGGCCAGCCCGAACGTCTGTGCGTCACGCCGCAGCACCCGCGCCGGGTCGGGCCACGCGTTCGCGACGACGCCTGTCGCGAGCCCGCGCGCACGCAGGGACTCGAGCAGCGCCTGCGCCGACGCGAGCACCTCGTGCTGGGCGACCCACACCTCGTGCTCGGCGTCGATGAATGCGTCCGCGTCCGCGACGCCGAGCTCGCGCAGCAGGTCCGCGTAGGGGCGGTGATAGGGCGGCCGGTCCGCGAGCAGCACCTCGCGCCAGCGCGCCGTGAACTCGGGATCGTCGCGGCCGAGCGCGATGCGGTGAGCCTCCGCCACCTTCGCGTCGTCCCACTCGAAGCGGACGAGCGTGTCGACCCAGTCGAAGAGGACCGCCCGCAACACCCGTAAGGTAACCGGCGTGGCGCGACGCGTCCTGTGGGGATCACTCGTGCTCGCGCCCGCCGCGCTCGTCGCGCGCTACGTCTTCCACCTCGACCCGACCGTTCTCTTCGTGTTGTCGGCGCTCGCCCTCGTCCCGCTCGCGTGGCTGATCGGCGAGGCGACGGATCATGTCTCCGAGCACACGGGGCCGGGGATCGGCGGTTTCCTGAATGCGAGCTTCGGCAACGCGCCGGAGCTGATCATCGCGCTCCTCGCCGTCGCGGACGGCCTTCCAGGCGTGGTGCGCGGGTCGCTCACGGGCTCGGTGGTCTCGAACATCCTGCTCGTGCTCGGCTTCGCGATGATCATCGGCGGCGACGGAGACGTGGACACTCGCTCGCTCCGGTTGCAGCTCGCATGCGTCGTGGGCGCGGTCGTGCTGCTGCTGATCCCCTCTGTGCCCGCGTGGCACGGGTCGCACGAGACGCACGGCCTGTATCTCCTGTCGCTCCCGATCGCGATCGTGCTGCTCGGCGGGTACGTCGCGATCACGGTGAACAACCTGCGCATCCACGCCGGCGCCGAGCGCGGCGAGGCGCGCGGCGACGCATGGTCGCTGCCGCGGGCGCTCGGCTGGCTGTCGGCGGCGACGCTCGCCACGGCGTTCGTGTCGGAGGTCCTCGTCCACTCGCTGCACACGTTCGCGCGCGCCGTCGGCTGGGGCGAGTTCTTCATCGCCGTCGTCATCGTCGCGATCGTCGGCAACGCGGCCGAGCACGGCGGCGCGATCCTGATTGCCCGGCGGGGCAACATGAAGCTCGCAACCGAGATCGCGATCTCCTCGTCGATGCAGGTGGCGGTCTTCGTGATGCCCGCGGTCGCGCTTCTGTCGTGGATCGTCGGCCGCGGGCTGCCGCTCTCGTTCAGGGTGGTGGAGGTCGTCACGATGGCGGTCGCGGCGCTCGTCGCCGGCGCGTTCGTCTGGGACGGCCGCTCGCGCCGCTGGGAAGGGATCGCGCTCGTCGCCGTCTACGCTCTCTGCGTCGTTTGGTACGCGCTCGCCTGATCGTCCGCAGCACGTGCCGCGCCGAGATGCCGCGCTCAAGCGCGCGCTCCCCCCGTGGCTGCGCTGACGTTTCCGGCGCGCGCCAACGCGTGATGACGTCCTGAGACCCCCTCCGCCTACTGCCCCATCTTTCACCCAGCCCGCGACGACGTGTACCAGCCGTGCGAGCCGAAGATCGGCGCGCCGGCGACTGTTGAACGGGCTGGGTTACGCGCTGAAGGGCTGCTGCGTCCGCGTGAAGGCATAGCCGGCCCAGATCAGGCGGTCACCGTCGACGCGCAGGCGCTCGCCCCGCTCGCGCCCCGCGACCGCCCGCCAGCCGTCGCCGTCGCGCGCGAACGTCGTCTCGCCGCGCCCGGGGGGCGCGGCCGTCAACCTCGCGTGCAGCTTGGCGTCCTCCCACCAGAAGACGAATTCGCTGCCCTCGGACCACCACCGTCCGAGCAGCGCCCGCACGTCGGCGGGCGGCTCCTGCTCGGGCCGCCAGACGGCGACCGGCTCCGGCCACAGCTCCTTTGCCTTCTGGATCAGCGCGATGCAGAACAGGTCGAGCTCCCCGCGAGTGCCGGAGTTCGTGAGCGCAGCCGCACCGATCTGCGTCTTCCGGTCGACGTAGACGGCGGCGAGGTGTCCGGCCATCGCGCCTCCGTGCCCCGCGAAGATCGTGTCGTCCTGGTTGTAGAGCATGAGGCCGAGACCCCAGCCGAGGATCCAGCGGTCGGGCAGGAACATCCCGTGCGGGTTCCACATCTCCTCCACCGTCTCCGCGTCGAGCACCCCGTCGGCACCACGCGCCAGGAACCCCGACCAGCGTGCGAGGTCCTCCACGGTCGACCAGAGCTGTCCGGCGGGCGCGGCTCCACCGAGGTCCGTCTCGGGCTCGCGGACCGCGACGCGCGCGTACTCCTCGACGAGGTAACCCTGCGCCTTCGGCGCCTGCGGCGACCACGTGGTGCGGCGCAGGCCGAGCGGCGCGACGATGCGCTCGTCGACGTACCGGGCGTACGGGATGCCGCTCCGCCGGGCGACGACCTGGCCGAGCAGAGCGAACGCGAGGTTCGAGTAGTGGTGCGCCTGGTGCGGCTTCAGGACGAGCTCGGCCTCGCTCATCGACGCGAGCAGCTCCTCCTCGCTCGGCGACTCGCCGCTGACGAACATCTCCCCCGCCTCGCGCTGCAGCCCCGACAGGTGGCTCAGCATCCGCCGCAGCGTCGGCGTGCCGTTCGCGACGCCGTCCAGATGCTGTTCGAGCCGGTCGTCGAGGTCGAGCGCACCATGGTCGCGCAGCTGCATGATCGCCGTCGCGGTGAACGTCTTCGTGATCGAGCCGATGCGGTACTGCGTGTCGGGCGTCGCGTCGCGCCCGTCCTCGTAGTCGGCGGCGCCGACCGCGCCTGCCCACAGGGTCTCGCCGGCGCGCGCGACCGCGGCTGCGACCGACGGCAGCCGGTCCGCCTGCTTTTCCTGCAGCAGCCGCAGGAGCGGCGTCGTGTCCACCTCAGGCCGCGACATGCGCTCCGAGGGCGTGCGGCACGAGCTCGAGCGCGCGCTCGACGTCGTCGTCGCCCACGTCGAGGTGCGTCACGGCCCGCAGCACGCCCGGCTTCATCGTGCGGGACAGCGCGACGCCTGCGATCCGCAGACGGTCGAGCGCCTCGTGCTCGCCGAGGCCGAGGGCGCCGACGTCGAGCTGCACGAAGTTCGTCTGCACGAGCTCGAGGTCGACCGGCAGCCCGTCGCCGGCCCAGCCCTCGGCGAGCCGCCGCGCCCGCGCGTGGTCGTCCGCGAGCCGCTCGACGTGGTGGTCGAGCGCGTAGAGGCCGGCGGCCGCGACGATCCCGGCCTGCCGCATCGCGCCGCCGAAGCGGTGCTTCCACATGCGCGCCTCGTGCATCAGCTCGTGCGAGCCGGCGACGAGCGCGCCCAGCGGGCAGCCGAGCCCCTTCGACAGGCAGAGGGTGACGGTGTCGAACAGCGAGCCGTAGGCGGACGCGGGTACGCCCGCCGCGACGGCCGCGTTCATCAGCCGCGCGCCGTCGAGGTGCGTGCTGATGCCGAGCCCGCGCGCCACGCCGACGACTTCGCGCAGGTCGTCGAGCGGCCAGACCGTTCCGCCCGCCGTGTTGTGCGGGATCTCGAGCGCGAGGACCGAGGTGCGCGGCGTCCAGAACGGGCCGTCCTCGATCGTCGTCGCACGCAGCTGGTCGCCGCTCAGGCGGCCGCGGTCGCCGGCGAGCCCCCGCGTCTGGAGCCCGGAGTGCAGCGCGGCGCCGCCGAGCTCGGCGACCATGATGTGGGCGGTGGCCTCGACGACGAGCTCGGTGCCGCGCTCGCCGAGCACCGCGAGCGCGATCTGGTTGCCCATCGTCGCGGTCGGCAGGTAGACGGCCTCCTCGTGGCCGAGCAGCTCGGCGCCGCGCCGCTCGAGCTCGAGCACCGTCGGGTCCTCCCGCTCCTGCTCGTCGCCCACCGCGGCCCGCGCCATCGCGTCGCGCATCGCCGGCGTCGGCTTCGTCTGCGTATCCGAGCGGAGGTCGATCACCGCGGCGCAGGTTAACGACGGCCGCCTGCGGCACGATGATGCGTCGGTGCGCACCGCGACCGGCGTCACCGTGCTGATCGTGCTGGCCATCGTCTTCGGGACGATCTACGCCGTCGCGCAGCACGTCCTGCGCAGCGACGCGAACGACCCGCAGATCGAGCTCGCCGAGCAGGACGCCGCCGCAGGGGTCGGCGCGGCGGCCTCGCGCGTCGGCGGCGCACGGGTCGACCTGCGCACGAGCCTCGCGCCGTTCGAGCTCGTCTTCTCGCCGTCGCGGCGGCTGCTCGCGTCGAGCGGCCGGCTCGACGGGCGGCCGCCGCGGCTGCCCGGCGGCGTGCTGGCCGGCTCGCGCGAGCGCCGTTTCACGTGGCAGCCGGCGGCGGGCGTCCGCCTGGCGGCGGTCGTCGCCCCGGCGCGCGGCGGCGGGTGGGTGCTCGTCGCGCGCAGCCTGCGCGAGGTGGAGAAGCGCGAGCACGACGTGCTCGTCGTCGCCGTCGCCGGGTTCGTCGCGAGCCTCGTCGTCGCGGCGGCCGGGGCACTCGCGTCCGCGAGGCTGCGAAGATCGGGCCCGTGACCGACCCGTACACGCTGCCCGCGAACCTTCCCGTGCCGGAGGACGACGGCGCCGCCGACCACCTGGCGGGGCGCGAGCTGCCGTCGGTCGTGCTCGACTCGTCGCGGGGGCCCGTCGACGTGGCCGAGCTGGGGGCGGACCTCGGCGTGCTCTACGTGTATCCGCGCACGGGCGTCCCGGGCCGGCCGCTGCCGCCCGGCTGGGACCGGATCCCCGGCGCGCGCGGCTGCACGCCGCAGTCGTGCGGCTTCCGCGACCGCGCCGCCGAGCTGGCCGCGTTCGACGCGCGCGTCGCCGGCGTCTCCTCGCAGACGCTCGCGGAGCAGGTGGAGTTCGCCGAGCGAAACCGCATGCCGTTTCCCGTGCTCGCCGACCCGCAGCTGCTGCTCCGAGACGCGCTCGGCCTGCCGACCTTCGAGACGTCGGGGATGACGCTCTACCGGCGGCTCGCCCTCGTCGTCCGCGCCGGTCGGATCGAGAAGGTCTTCTACCCGGTGTTCCCGCCCGACCGGAACGCCGCGGACGTGGTGGCCTACCTGCGAAGCCGCGGCTGACTCTCTGGCACCGTGTCGGCGTGGATGTCGACCGCTTGCAGGAGGTGCTGGCGGGGGAGCCCTCGTACCGCGTCCGCCAGGTGTGGGAATGGACGGCGCGCGGCGCGCGCTCGTACGACGAGATGACGAACGTGCCTGCGCGCACGCGGGCGCTGCTGGCCGAGCAGGTGCCGTTCTCGACCTTGAAGCTCGTGCGCGAGGCGCGCTCCGCCGACGGCACCGTGAAGGCGCTCTTCCGGACGCACGAGGGCCATCCGGTCGAGGCCGTTCTGATGCGCTTCCGCGACGGCCGCCGTTCGGTGTGCGTCTCGTCGCAGTCCGGCTGCCCGCTCGACTGCACGTTCTGCGCGACGGGGCAGATGCGCTTCCGCCGCAACCTGACGCGCTGGGAGATCCTCGACCAGGCGCTCCACTTCCGGCGCGCCGAGCCCGTCGACCACGTTGTCTTCATGGGCATGGGCGAGCCGATGCTCAACGTCGACCACGCCGTCGCGGCGGCGCGGCGCCTGCCGGACCTCGGCGTCACGCACCGGCGCACCACGATCTCGACCGTGGGGTGGCTGCCGGGGCTGCGGCGGTTCGTCGACGAGGTCGCGGAGCCGATCCGCCTCGCGCTCTCGCTGCACGCGCCGGCGGACGCGCTACGCAGCGCGATCATGCCCGTCAACGACCGCTACCCGCTCGACGACGTGCTCGCCGAGTGCCGCCGCTACTTCGAGCTGCGCCGTCGCCGCGTCTTCGTGGAGTACGTGATGCTCGCCGGCGTCAACGACGCGCCGGAGCACGCACGCGCGCTCGCCGACGTGCTCGACGCGAAGGTCTTCAAGGTCAACCTCATCCCGTACAACCCGACCGGCATGTACGAGGGTTCCTCGCGCGAGACGATCGCCTCGTTCAAGGCGGTGCTCGACGCGGCGCGCCTGCCGTCGACGGTGCGGCTGACGCGCGGCCGCGACATCGCCGCCGCCTGCGGCCAGCTCGCCGCCGCGGCGTGACGCGCGCGCTGCGCGCGGCGGCGCCCGCGGTCGCGCTCCCGGCGCTGGTCGGCATCTCGACGCTGCTGCACTGGCTCGAGGCGCGGCGCGTGCACGGGCTGTGGATCGTCCCCGACGAGGCGATCTACGGGCTGCGCGCCGTCGCCGTCTGGCGCCACGGGCCGCTGGCGCTGCTGCACGGCGCCGGCGCCGGCTACGGAGTCCTCTATCCGGTCGTCGCGGGCGTGCCGCTCGCGGTCGGCTCGACGGTGCAGGGGTACGCGTCGCTGAAGCTGCTGCAGGCGCTCGTCGTCTCGCTCGCCGCCGTCCCGGTGTACGCGTACGGGCGCCGGGTCGTGCCCCGGCCCTATGCGCTCGCCGCCGCAGCGCTGACGCTCGCCTCGCCGCTCCTCCTGTATTCCGGGCTCGTGATGACGGAGGTGCTGTTCTACCCGCTCGCGGCGCTGACGCTGACGGCGGTGGCGCGGGCCGTCGCGACCGGGTCGGCGCGCGACCAGGCGCTGGCGCTCGCGCTCGTCGCGGCGTCGATCCTGACGCGGGCGCAGGCGGTCGCCTTCCTGCCCGTTTTCGCGCTGGCAGCGGCGCTCGACGCCCTCCTCGCGCGCGAGGCCGCCCGCCTGCTGCGCTTCCGCCTCGTGCTCACGCTGCTCGCGGCCGCGCTCGCCGTCGTCGTCGCGCTGCCGCGGCTCGTCGGCGGCTATGCAGTCACGCTGCGCGGCTCGTACCCCCTCGTCGCCGGACTGCGGCTGACGTACGACCACCTCGCGCTCGTCGCGCTCGCGACGGGCGCGGCTCCCCTGGCCGCGCTCGTGTCGCTGACGGTGGACGCCGCGCGCGGCCACGAGCGCGACCCGCTCGTCCGCTCGCTGCTCTCCGTGACGATCGCGGCGCTCACCGTGCTCGTGACGCAGGTCGGGTTCTTCGCGGCGCGCTACTCACCGCACCTGCTCGGCCGCGACCTGAGCCCGCTGCCGCCGCTTCTCTTCCTGACCGCGGCGTGCTGGGCGGCGCGCGGCACGAAGCGGCTGACGCAGACCACGCTCGCGGCGTTCGCGGTCCTCGCGGTGATACTCGCCGCCCCGTGGGACCGGCTCGTCGCCCCCGAGGCGTTCGCCGACACGCTCGACCTGGTCGTGTTCGCGCATCTGCACACGTCGCCGGTCACGATCGCGATGTCGTTCGCGCTCGCCGTGCTCACCGCCTTCGTCGCCGCGGCGAGACGGTCGCCGCTCGCCCCGTTCGCGCTCGTGTTCGCAGCGCTCGTCGCGAGCACGGCGGTCGCAGCCGGCGACGTCGCCGGAGCCGCGGCCGCGGCGACGAGCGCACAGGTCGGTCCGCAGCCGAACTGGATCGACCGGGCGGCGCGCGGCGGCGTGGCCTACGTCTACGGCGGCGAGCAGCTCTGGAGCGAGCCGTGGCTGGAGCGGTTCTGGAACCGGAAGGTAACGAGCGTCGTGGCGCTCGAACCGTCGTCGGTGCCCGGCCCGCTGGCGCAGACCCACGTCGTCGTCGGCCCGCGCGGGCTGCTCCCGATCCGCCAGCCGTACGCCGTGGCGCCCGACCGGATGACGCTCGTCGGCGAACGGGTCGCGCACCTCCCGCTGACGAACACCGACGTCACCGGGCTGACGCTCTGGCGCCTCGCGCCACCCGCGCGCCTCGCGGCGATCACGGCTGGCGTCCAGCCGAACGGCGACATGCACGGGACGGCGACCATCTCCGTCTACGGCTGCCGGCGCGGCGAGCTGCAGCTGACGGTTCTGCCGAAGGAGACGAGGACGCTCGTCGTGGAGCTCGACGGCCGCGTCGTCCTGCGCCGCTCGATCGCAGGGCTTCCGTCGTGGACGGGAGGCGTGGCGGTGCCGCCGTCACGCCGCCCGCGCATCTGCACGTTCGGCATCGTCCCGCACGGGCTGCTCGGGTCGACGCGGATCGCGTTCGTGCCAGACTCATGAGGATGGCGCCCCACCGCCACGGCGTCCACGACTCGAGCGACCCGCGCCGCCTTGCGACGGCGCTCGCCCTGATCGTCGCGCTGATGGCGGCCGAGGTGGTCGTCGGGCTCCTCGCGCACTCGCTCGCGCTCCTGTCCGACGCGGGGCACATGGTCGCCGACGCGGGCGCGCTCGGCCTCTCCATGCTGGCGCTGCGCCTCGCGCGCCGCCCGGCCGGCGGACAGCTCACCTTCGGGCTGCGCCGGACGGAGACGCTCTCGGCGCAGGCGAACGGCGGGACGCTGCTCGTGCTCGCGTGCCTCGTCGTCTACGAGGCGGTCCGCAGGCTCGTCCACCCGCCGCACGTCACCGGCTGGGCGGTGCTCGTCACCGCGCTCGCCGGAGCGGCGGTGAACGCCGCCGCGACGTGGCAGGTCGCGCGGGCCGGTCGCGAGAGCATGGCCGTCGAGGGTTCGTACCAGCACCTGCTCACCGACCTGTACGCGTTCGCGGCAACCGCGGCAGCCGGCGCGGTCGTCGTCGCGACGGGCTTCGCGCGCGCGGATTCGATCGCGTCGCTGCTCGTGGCGGCGCTCATGCTGCGCGCCGCGTACACCCTGCTCAAGCAGTCGGGGCGCGTGCTGCTCGAGGCGGCGCCCGAGGGGCTCGACGTCGACGAGATCGCTGCCACGCTCGCGCAGCACGCGGAGGTGGCGAGCCTGCACGACCTGCACGTGTGGGAGGTCGGAACAGGGTTCCCGGCGCTGTCCGCGCACGTGCTGGTCGCACAGGGCGCCGACTGCCACCGGATCCGCCGTGAGCTCGAGGCGGTGCTCCACGACCGCTTCGCCATCGACCACACGACGCTGCAGGTCGAGCACGCGCAGCCGGACCTGCTGCGTATCCGGACGAGTTCGTAGGTCACGACTGCGCGGCCGCCGTGACGCGCGACACCGAGCGGCCGCGCGCGACGAGGACGCTGCCGACCGCGGCGACGACGACGCCGGCTGCGATCGGCGCGCCGTCGGCGGACGCCGACGACCAGCGCTCGCGCAGGAACAGCGGCTCGAGCACGATCGGCAGGTACGTCTGGATCGCCGTCGTCACCGGCACGACGACGGTCGCCCGTGCGCGCTGGAACGCGGTCATGCCCGTGATCGTGGCGGCGACCCCGCTGCCGAGCGCGACGGCACCCCAGGCGAGGCCGTGCAGATAGCTCCCCGCGCCGACGTCGTCGCCGAACAGCTTCGTCGCGATGTTCGCCGCCGCGAAGCCGACGCCGGACGCGGCGACGACGATCGCCGCCCCGTCGAACCGGGTGCCGCGCAGCGCGAAGGGAACGAGCGCGAGCAGCGTCGGGACGGCGGCGACCGCCACGACGACCCACCCTCGGCGGTGCACCTCGGCGTGTGCGGGCGCGCCGACGGCGACCAGCGCGATCCCGCCGATGATCGCGACCGCGCCCAGCCACTCCGGCGCGTGGACGGGCTCCGACAGCGTGCGCGACCCGAGCGCGAGCAGGAGCAGCAGGCCGACGCTCAGCGTCGGCTGCACGACGACGAACGGCGCGAGCTCGAGCGACGCGACCTGCGGGCCGACGCCGGCGAGGCCGAGCACCGTCCCGAGCACCCACAGCGGCCGCCGCAGCAGCGAGGCGACCAGCGACAGCCTCAGGCTGCGCTCCCGCGGCTGCTTCCGTGCCTCGACCGCCTGCAGCAGGAGCCCGACGTTGAAGAGCGCGGAAGCAGCGAGCGCAGCGACGATTCCGAGCGCGACGTTCACGGGTCTGCGATTACCGCACAGCCCGGGACGTCAACCGCAACGGTGAACCACCGTTGGGGCGATTGGTCAAGCGGCGCCGATCGACCACAGTGCGCCACGGAGGCCGGATGCGGCACGGCCTCCGCCCTTCACCCCAACCAGCGGCAACCGAAGGAGCGGCATGAGCGAAGCAGAGCTGCGGCGCAAGTTGCGGGCGTTTCCGGTCGGCGGTCTGTTCTTCCGCCTGCTGACGACGTTCTAGCCCCCGGCGCGGCACGAGGGCAGCGAGAGCCAGGCCCCGTTGGGCGGAACGGGGCCGGGCATGTTCTCGCGCTCAGATCTGCGGCGGGTCGGGATCCGGCGGCAGCGGCGTCGGATCCGGCGACGGCGACGGCGGTTGCGGCGTGCTCATGACTCCGCCCTGCCCCTGCGGCGCGCTTCCCACACGGGTTTAGACGGCCGCGAGCCGCGCGGTGCAGCTGGCGAGGCCCCGCTTTTCCAGGTAGCGCTGGTGGTAGTCCTCCGCCTCCCAGAACGGGGGCGCGTCCTCGATCGTCGTGGCGACCGGTCGCGACAGCCGCTGCTGGACGCGCGCCCGCGACGCCTCCGCGGCGGCGCGCTGCTCCGCGTCGTGGACGAAGATCACGCTGCGGTACTGCGAGCCGACGTCCGGGCCCTGCCGGTTCACCTGCGTGGGGTCGTGCTCGGACCAGAAGACGGCGAGGAGCTGCTCGTAGGCGACCTGCTCGTCGTCGTAGGTCACCTCGACGACCTCGGCGTGGCCCGTCGCGTCGCTGCAGACGTCCTCGTAGGTCGGCCGCTCGACATGGCCGCCGGCGTAGCCGACGCGCGTTCCCGTCACGCCGTCGACGCGGCGGAACGCCGCCTCGACGCCCCAGAAGCAGCCCGCACCGAACGTCGCCTTCCTCTCCATCGTCAGTCCTCCTCCAGCTTGAGCGCCGCGGAGTTGATGCAGTAGCGCAGACCGGTCGGCCGCGGCCCGTCCGGGAACACGTGGCCGAGGTGACCTCCGCACGCTGCGCACAAGACCTCCGTGCGGACCATCCCGTGGCTCGTGTCGACCTCCTCGTCGAGCGCGTCGGACGACGCCGGCGCGTAGAACGCCGGCCAGCCGCACCCCGAGTCGTATTTCGCCTCGGAGGTGAAGAGCGGCGCGCCGCAGCCCGCGCAGTGGTACGTCCCGTCGTCGAAGCTGTGGTCGTACTCGCCGCTGAAGGGCGGCTCCGTCCCCTTCGCGCGCAGAACGCGGTACTGCTCCGGCGTAAGCTGCGCGCGCCACTCGGCGTCCGTCTTCTCGACCCTGTTCGCCACGTCCGCTACGGTGCCACATCGAGGAGGCTCGCGGTGGGCGATTACACGCAGCTCAACCTGAGGGGCGACGTCGAGAACATGGCGGAGCGCTTCGGGCTCGCGCCGGACGTCGAGGCGCGCTTCGCGCGCGGCCCGCTCGGTCTCGCGGGCGGCGGCCTCAGCTACCAGCGGTACGCGCCGAACGTCCGCGCGCCGACCGCCCACCGCCACCGCGCGCAGGAGGAGGTGTACGTCGTCGTCGGCGGCGGCGGGCGCGTCAAGCTCGAGGACGAGGTGCGCGAGCTGCGGCAGTGGGACGCGCTTCGCGTCGCGGCGGGAACGGCGCGTGCGTTCGAGGCCGGTCCGGAGGGGCTCGAGCTGGTGGCGATCGGGTTCGGCGAGGGCGGCGACGCCGAGATGCTCGACGACTTCTGGACCGAGTGATCAGCGGCCGCGTGATCACTGCCTGCGGGCGATCGCGCGCGCGAGCTCGTCCTTCGACATCGTCGAGCGCCCGCCGATCCCGAGCGCACGCGCGCGCTCGTAGAGCTCGGCCTTCGTGTGCCCGATGGCGTCGACGCCGCCGTAGGTCTCGCCCACGCCGCGCCGCTTCTGCGCCGTCGTCTTCGTCGAGCGCGGGTCGCTCGGTCCCGGCTCGTCCTTCGGCTCCCAGTGGTCGCCGACCTTCTCGAAGTTGTGCTTCAGCGAGGCATAAGCGGTGCGGTACGCGCGCTCGCCCTCGCCGTACTCCTCGGCCGCCGCGTCGTGCGTCTTCGCGAACTGCCGCTGCGCCTTCGCAGGCGAGCGCTTCAGCGTGTCCGGCAGCTCGGACTTCCGCACGTCGCCGCCCTTCGTCATCTTCGGCATCGCTACGCCCCCTTCTGCGTCTCGAGCTGGCGGTCCCCCCGTCCCTGCTCGGTCGGGTGCTCGTCGAAACGAAAACGCAGCACCGGCTGCTTCGCCGCCCGCACCTCGTCGAGGCGGCGCACCGGCCGCCCGTGCGGAGCGTCGTGGAGCGTCTCCGGCTCGGAGGCTGCCTCGCGTGCGATCGCGAGCATCGCGTCGCAGAACGCGTCGAGCGTCTCCTTCGCCTCGGTCTCCGTCGGCTCGATCATCAGCGCTTCGGGCACGACGAGCGGGAAGTAGATCGTCGGCGGATGGAATCCGTAGTCCATCAACCGCTTCGCGACGTCGAGCGCGGACACGCCGTGCTCGCGCTTCAGGTTGCGCGCGCTGAGCACGAACTCGTGCATGCACAGCCGGTCGTACGGCAGCTCGTAGGCGCCCTTCAGGCGCGCGAGGAGATAGTTCGCGTTCAGCACGGCCACCTCGCTCATCTCCCGCAGCGCCGGGCCGTACGAGCGGATGAACGCGTACGAGCGCACGAAGACGCCGAACGGGCCCGTGAACGCGCGCACCTTCCCGATCGACTTCGGACGGTCGTAGTCGAGCCGGTACGTGTCGCCTTCACGCACAACCGCCGGCACGGGCAGGTACGGCGCCAGGCTCCCGCGGACCGCGATCGGCCCGCCGCCCGGCCCGCCGCCGCCGTGCGGCTGCGAGAACGTCTTGTGCAGGTTGATGTGCACGACGTCGAACCCCATGTCGCCGGGGCGCGAGATGCCGCAGACCGCGTTGAGGTTCGCCCCGTCGTAGTACATCAGCGCGCCGGCGCCGTGGAAGATGTCGCGGATCTCCTCGATGTTCTCGTCGAACAGACCGAGCGTCGACGGGTTCGTCAGCATGAGGCCGGCCGTCCGCTCGTCGACCTTCGCGCGCAGGTCCTCGACGTCGACGTTGCCCCGGGGGTCGGTCCGAACCGGCGTGAGCTCGTATCCCGCCATCGTCACGCTCGCCGGGTTCGTCCCGTGCGCCGTGTCCGGGATCACGACCCGCCGCCGCTGCGCGTCCTCGCCCCGCTCCGCGAAGTAGGCGCGGAAGAGCAGGAGGCCGGTCAGCTCGCCCTGGCTGCCCGCGGCCGGCTGGAGCGAGACCGCGTCGAGCCCCGTCACCTCGCGCAGGATCTCCTGCAGCCGCCACTCGAGCTCGAGGGCGCCCTGCGCCGCGTCGTCCTCGACCAGCGGGTGCAAGTCCGCGAACCCGCGCAGGCGCACGACGCGCTCGTTGACGCGCGGGTTGTACTTCATCGTGCAGCTGCCGAGCGGGTAGAAGCCGGTGTCGATGCCGAAGTTGCGCGTCGAGAGCTCGGTGAAGTGGCGCAGCACCTCCGGCTCGGCGAGCTCCGGCAGCCTCGGCGGCCGCGTCCGCGCGAGCTCGGGCGGCACCTCGGGTACCGGGAGGTCCGGCCGCGGCATCGCGATCCCGCGGCGGCCCGGCTGCGACTTCTCGTAGATCAGCTTCATCGTCCGTCTCACCTCGGCGCGAGCGCGTCGGCGAGGCGGTCGATCTCCTCGACAGTCCGCTTCTCCGTGACCGCGACCAGCAGGCTGTCGTCGAGACCGGGATAGTCGCGGCCGAGCGGGTACCCGGCGTAGACGCCGTGCGCGCGCGCGCGTCGGAGCGCCTCGCGCGCGTTCCGTCCGGTGCGGACGGCAAACTCCTTGAAAGTTGCCTGTCCTGGAAACGTCAGTTCGAGCCCTGTCCCCGCCAGCCGGTCCTGCGCATACGCGGCGAGCGCCATGCAGGTCTCCCCCGCCTCACGCAGGCCCTGCGGTCCCAGCAGGCTCAGGTGCACCAGCCCGCCGAGCGCCAGGAGCGTCTGGTTCGTGGTGATGTTCGACGTGGCCTTCTCGCGCCTGATGTGCTGCTCGCGCGTCTGCAGGGTGAGCACGTAGCCGCGGCCTCCCGCGGCGTCCACCGTCTCCCCGACGATCCGCCCGGGCAGCCGGCGCACGTACTGCTCGCGCGCGGCCAGGAACCCGTAGTGCGGCCCGCCGTAGCTCATCGGGTTGCCAGCCGGCTGGCCCTCGCCGATCGCGAGCGCGCAGCCGTAGGCACCGGGCGCCTCGAGCACGCCCAGCGACATCAGATCGACGTGCGCGACCGGCAGCGCGCCTGTGTCGTTCGCGGCCTGCGCGAGGTCCGGCGCCGGCTCGAGGCAGCCGAAGAAGTTCGGCGTCTGGAAGAGGACGGCGGCCGCGTCCCCCGCGACGGCGGCAACACGGGCGGGGTCGGTGACGCCGCCCTCGTGGGGCACCTCCACGATCTCGAGTCCGAACCCGGGCGCGTACGTCTTCACGACCTGCCGCACCTGCGGGTTGGTCGCCTCGGTGACGACGATCTTCGTGCGGCCCGTCGCATGCTGCGCGACGTAGCAGGCGTCCGCGGCGACGGTCGAGCCGTCGTAGCCGGATGCGTTCGAGACATCCATGCCGGTCAGCTCGCAGATCGCCGTCTGGTACTCGAAGATCGCCTGCAGCACGCCCTGGCTCATCTCCGGCTGGTACGGCGTGTACGCCGTGAGCAGCTCGCCGCGCTGCAGGACGGCGTCGACGACCGCGGGGACGTGGTGGTCGTAGACGCCCGCGCCGAGGAAGCAGACCTCGTCGACGGCGTTGCGCGCCGCGAGCTCCTCCAGGTGCCGCTCCAGCTCGAGCTCCGTCAGCAGCGGCTCGAGGTCGAGCTCGCGTCCGAGCCTCACGCCGCGCGGGACGTCGCGGAAGAGATCGTCGACGGAGGCGGCGCCGATCGCCGCGAGCATCGCGTCGCGGTCGGCGTCCGTGAGCGACAGGTAGCTCACGCCTCGGCGACGACCTTCCGGTACTCCTCGGCCGCGAGCAGCTGGTCGCGCTCGCCTGCGTCCGCGACACGGATCCGGACGAGCCAGCCCTCGCCGTAGGGGTCGTCGTTGACGGTCTCGGGCGCCTCGACCACCTTCTCGTTGACGGCGACGATCTCGCCGGACAGCGGCGCGATCACGTCGGAGACGGCCTTCACCGACTCGACCTCGGCGTACGGCTGGTCCTTGGTCACGGTCGCACCGACCTCGGGCGCCTCGAAGTGCACGAGCTCGCCGAGCGAATCCTGGGCGAACCACGTCACGCCGAGCACCGCCTCGTCGCCCTCGACGCGCGCCCAGTCGTGCTCGGGGTGGTAGAGCAGGTCGTCCGGATACGACTCGCTTGCGGCCAACGTCAGCGCTCCTTCTGGTAGATGGGCTTCTTGACGACCTCGGCCGTGCGCGGACGCCCGCGCACGTCGACCACGAGCCGCGTCCCCCGCTTCGCACGCTCGGCGGGGACGTAGCCCATGCCGATCCCGACGTCGAGCATCGGCGAGAGCGTCCCGGACGTCACGATTCCGCCGCCCTCGATCGGCATCCCGGGCCGCGGGATCGCTCGCTCGGTCATGACGAACGGCACCAGCTTCTCCACGGGCCCTCGCTCCCTGAGCTCGCGCAGCCGTTCGACGCCCGTGAAGTCCGTGTCGAGCGCGCACGCCCACCCGAGGCCCGACGCGATCGCGTCGCGGTCGGGGCCGATGTCGTTGCCGTGCAGCGGGTAGCAGACCTCGAGCCGGAGCGTGTCGCGCGCGCCGACCCCGCACGGCCGAACGCCGCGCGCGAGGATGGCGTCGAACAGCGTCGAGGCGTCGTCCGCGCTGCACATCAGCTCGACGCCCTCCTCGCCGGTGTAGCCGGTGCGGTTGACCATCACCTCGACGCCGTCGAGCTCGCCCATCGCCCACGTGAACGCGCGGGCCGGTTCGAGGCCGAGGCGTTCGAGCGAGCGCGGGCCCTGCACGGCGAGGAGCGCATAGTCGTCGGAGAGGTCGCGGACGTCGGAGCCGCGCAGCTCGCGCTCCTTCAGCCACCGGTACACCGCGTCGCGGTTCGCGGCGTTGACGACGAGCAGGTACCGGAACTCGTCGAGCCGGTAGAGGATCAGGTCGTCGACGATGCCCCCGCTGTCCGTCGTCACGAGCGTGTACTGCGCGTCGCCCGGCTGCAGCTTGTCGACGTCGTTGGACAGGGTCGACTGCAGCAGGTTGCGCGCCGTCGGCCCCTCGACCTCGAGCTCGCCCATATGCGAGACGTCGAAGACGCCGGCATCGGTGCGCACCGCCCTGTGCTCCGCGATGACGCCCTCGTACTGGACCGGCATCTCCCACCCCGCGAACGGAACCATCTTCGCCCCGAGCTCCAGGTGCCGGTCGTGCAAGGGTGTCCGCCGCAAGGTCTGCATCGCCGGAGGCGATGCTAACGTCGCCAACTCGGCCGACCCCGCCATAGGCGACGTGCCACGGGAGGGACGGGCCACGGGCAGGGAACCGTCGGTTCTCCCCAGAGAAGTCGAAGCCCCGCCGGAGACGGCAGGGCTTCGGACCGGGTCGTGTGGGACTGAGCTCCAGTCCCGAGAGGGCACGCTCCTTATCGCCGGGCCGGGGCGGCGCTAAACACCGTCCGGTGCGACGCTACTGGTCGCGCAGGAAGCTCGGGACCTCGAGGCTGTCGCCGAGGTCGAAGTCCGTGCTGCGCGCACCGGCGAAGGGCGAGGACGACTCCGCCGCCTGGCGCGCACGGCGCCTGCGCTGGGTCCCGAAGCCGGTGGCGATCACCGTGACGCGCACCTCGTCGCGCAGCTGGTCGTCGATGACGGCGCCGAAGATGACGTTCGCGTTCTGGTCGGCGGCGCCGGTGACGACCTCGGCGGCCTCGTTCACCTCGAACAGACCGAGGTCCGGCGGGCCGCTGATGTTGAGCAGGATGCCGGTCGCACCCTCGATCGACGACTCGAGCAGCGGCGACGAGACGGCGTTGCGCGCCGCCTCGGCGGCCCGGTTCTCGCCCTGCCCGGTGCCGATCCCCATCAGCGCCGAGCCTGCGTCGCGCATGATCGTGCGCACGTCGGCGAAGTCGAGGTTGACGATGCCGGGGACGGTGATGAGGTCGGTGATTCCCTGCACGCCCTGCCGCAGGATGTCGTCGGCCATCTTGAACGCGTCGGAGAGCGGGGTCTTCTTCTCGACGACCTGCAGCAGCCGGTCGTTCTCGATCACGATCAGCGTGTCGACCTTCTCCGCGAGCTCGTTGATGCCCTGCTCGGCCTGCTGCTGGCGGCGCCGTCCCTCGAACGAGAACGGTCGCGTGACGACGCCGACCGTGAGCGCCTCGAGCTCGCGCGCGAGCTCGGCGAGGATCGGCGCGCCGCCGGTGCCGGTGCCGCCGCCTTCGCCGGCGGTGACGAAGATCATGTCCGCGCCCTTGAGCGCCTCCTTCAGCTCGTCGCGCGACTCCAGCGCCGCCTCGCGGCCGACGTTCGGGTCGGCGCCGGCGCCGAGACCGCGCGTCGCCTTCGCCCCGATGTGGATCTTCACGTCGGCGTCGCACATCAGGAGCGCCTGCGCGTCCGTGTTCACCGCGACGAACTCGACGCCGGTGAGGCCCGCGTCGACCATCCGGTTGACGGCGTTCGTCCCACCGCCGCCGACGCCGACGACCTTGATCACCGCGAGGTAGTTGCCGGAGCGATCTCTCATCTCGATGAGGCTAGACCTCAAGCTCGACTGCACGTTGGGGCGGTCATGCTCGCCCTTCCGTCGGGAGCGTACGTCCGGTTTCCTGTGTTGTCAACGTCGATGCCCGATTCTCAGGCGCCCTAAGCCTCAACCTCAACCTCCGACTCGAGAGTTCGAGAGCAGGACGGGCCGCTCCGGAACGCTCACGTCGACGTAGCCGGTGGAGCGCGCGGCGCCGGTCTGCGCGAGGATGCGCTGGGCGATCGCGAGCTTCAGCCGTACGTCGCCGCGGTCGCCCAGGCGGACCTCGAAGCCGTCGCGAAGCCGGAACGTGAGCACGTCCGGCCCCGACAGCACCGTCTCGACGCGACCCGGGAGCAGCCCCGGCCTGAGGGGCCCGAGCGCTGCGGCGGCGACGCGCACGGCCAGCGGCGCCGGCTCGCCGACGCGGAGGGCGGCCGTCGCGGGCAGCCAGAGGCGGGGCAGCGACGAGCGGCGCGGGTGTGCGAGGGTGGCGAGCGTCCGGCCGGTGGAGGCGACGAGGAACGCCTCCCTCCCGCTCCGGACGACCAGCACCGGCCGCTCCGCGCGCACCACGACGCGCAGCGTGTTCGGGAAGGCGCGGTCGTAGCGAAACGAGGCGACCGCCGGGATCGCCGCGAGCCGCGCGCCGATCACGCCGCCGTCGACCTTCAGCAGGCTCCTGCCGTCGAGTCCGGCAAGCGCCCGCGCCACCTGGGCGCGCACGGCAGGAGTACCGCCGCGGACCACCACCGTCCGCACGGCGAACAGCGACGTGTCGAGTGCGGCGAGGTAGGCGAGCAGGGCAAGCACCAGGAGCGCGACGCCGAGCGCGATCGACTTCGGGGACGGCGCGAGCCGCGCGACGTCGAGCGTCGGCCGCCGCGCCGCGAGCGCGGCGGCGCGCGTCGTCGGCCTGCGCGTTGCCACGCCGGAAGCTTCGCCGCCGCCGCCACTTCCCCTACAGGGACGGCAAGGCGATCGGCCCGAGGAACCGCACCTCGTGCTCGAGCTCGACGCGGAACGCCTCGTGCACGCGCCGCCGGGCTTCCGACATGAGGGCGACGCAGTCGGCAGACGTCGCGCCGCCCGCGTTCTCGATGAAGTTCGCGTGGCGCGGAGAGATCAACGCGCCGCCGGCGCGGTGCCCCTTGAGGCCGCACTGCTCGATCAGGCGGCCCGCGCCGGCCGGCGCGGCCGGGTTCTTGAAGACGCTCCCGAAGGTGCGCTTGTTCGTCGGCTGGGTCGCCTTTCGCTGGGCGAGCAGCTCCGCCGCGCGCGCCTTGACGGCCGCGGGCGAGGATGGCTCGAGCCGGAAGCGCACCTGCGCGACGACGGCGCCGGGCGGCAGCTCCGAATGGCGGTACGACAGGTCGAGCTCCGCCGGCGTCAGGGTGCGCGCACCGTGCGCGTCGACCACGACGGCGTCGAGGACGACGTCGCGCCACTCGCGTCCGTATGCGCCGGCGTTCATGCGCACGCCGCCGCCCGCGGTTCCCGGAATCGCGGAGGCGAACTCGAACCCGCCGAGGCCCGCGGCACGCGCGCGATGCAGGCAGACGGCGTTCGGCGCGCCGCCGCCGGCGACGAGCATGTCGCCCTCCACACGCGCGGCGGCCAGCTCGCCCCCGAGCTTCAGCACCAGCGCGTCGACGCCCTCGTCGTGCACGAGCAGGTTCGAGCCCAGCCCGATCGGCTCGACGGGGACCTCGCGCTCCGCCGCCCACGCAAGCACCTCGCGCAGCTCGGCGACGGTGGTCGGGCGCGCGAACCATCGCGCGGGACCGCCCGTCCCGATCGTCGTGAACCGCGCGAGCGGGACGTTGTCCTCCAGCTCGATCATGCGGTGCGAAGCATTGCGACCGCGCGGTCGACGTCACCGGCGCCGAGCACGAGCAGCACGTCACCCGCGCGCGCCCGCCGCCGCAGCCGCTCGACACCCGCGTCCAGGGACGGCGTCCACGCCGCGAGCACGCCCAGGTCGGAGAGCGCGTCGACGACCAGCTTGCCCGTGACACCGGGAAGCGGTCGCTCGCGCGCGCCGTAGACGTCGGTGACGGTGACGTCGTCTGCGCCGGCGAGCGCCGCCGCGAGCTCGGCCGCGAGATGCCGCGTGCGCGAGTAGAGGTGCGGCTGGAAGAGCGCGCGCAGACGCGCGCCGGGGAATCGCTCGCGCGCGGCGGCGATCGTCGCGGCGATCTCGCGCGGATGGTGCGCGTAGTCGTCGACGACGGTGACGCCGCCAACCTCGTGCACCTCGAAACGCCGGCCCGTGCCTGCGAAGCGAGCGAGCGCCGGCGCGGCCTCGTCGCGGGTCACGCCGACGAGCTCGAGCGCCGCCAGCGCCGCACCGGCGTTCGTGCGGTTGTGGCGGCCGGGCAGCGTCAGCTCACCGTCGTAGGGCGTCGCGGCGCGAACGGCGTGCGCCGCGGACGACGCCCACGCGTCGAACGCGGCCTCGAGCTCGGCGAGTGACGCGAACTCGGTGTGGTGGTCGAGGTCGACGTTCGTGACGACGGCGACCGACGCGGGCAGCGAGAATACGGTGCGGTCGGACTCGTCGCCCTCGACGATGAGGTGGCCGGCTCCGAAGCCTGCGTTCGATCCGAGCTGCGGCACCGGAGCGCCGATCAGCCAGGCAGGGTCGCGGCCCGTCTCACGCAGCACGAACGCGATCATCGCGGCGGTCGTTCCCTTGCCGTGGCTGCCGGCGACGACGATCGACGGTCGAGCCGCGACCAGCTGGCGGAGGAACTCGGCGCGGCGCGTCCCCGGGACGTCCGGGTACGCCGAGGAGACGACCACCTCCCAACCGGCGGGGACGACGGGCTCCGGCGCGATCTCGACGCGGACGTCGGCGAGCGGTTCGAGATACGGCGTGCGGACGCGGTCCCAGCCACCGACCTCGGCGCCCCACGCGCGCGCGAGCTGGGCGTACGCGCTGAGGCCGGCGCCGCCGATCCCGACGAACCAGAGCCGACGGCCCTTCATGTGCGCGCGAGCGCGAGCAGCTCGTCCGCGATGCGGTCGGCCGCGTCCGGGCGCGCCACGCGCAGCATCGCCTCGCTCATGCGTCGCAGCCGTTGGGGGTCGTCGAGGAGCGAGCGCACGAGCTCCGGGACGTCGTCGAGGTCGAGCTCGCGCACCATGATCGCCCCGCCCGCCGCGACGAAGTGCCGCGCGTTCGCTGCCTGGTGGTCGGCCGTGGCGAACGGATACGGGACGAGCACTGCGGGCTTCCCCGCCGCCGCGAACTCCCACACCGTCGAGCCCGAGCGGCCGAGCGCGAGGTCGACCGCCGACAGCGCCGCGCCGAATCGCTCCGTCTCCGCGACCACGCGGTAGTCGCGGCGGCGCGCGCGCTTGCGCACGAACTCGTAGTCGCGCGCGCCGGTGATGTGCAGGATCGGCGGCCCGCTCGCGCCCCAGGTCTCCACCACGAACTCGTTCAACGCCTTCGCGCCCGCGAGCGCGCCGAAGACGCCGAGGATGCGCGGCTCCGCGGGAAGCTCGAAGATCTCGCGCGCCTCGTCCTGCGGGATCGGGCGCGAGCCGCGCGGGATCGCGCGTCCGACGACGAGCGTCTTGCGCTCGAAGCGCGTGCGGATCGGATACGCCAGGAGCAGCCGGCGTGCGAACGGCGCCGCGAGGCGGTTGGCGAGCCCGAGGTGGGCGTCGGCCTCCGTCAGCGCGGACGGGATCCCGAGCGTCGCCGCCGCGAAGACCATCGGGCCGGCAACGAACCCGCCGGCGCCGAGCACGACGTCCGGCCGGCGCCGGCGCAGGATGCGCCGGCACGCACGCGGCGCGGCGCCCGCGAGGATGAGCCCGCGGGCGAGGGCGACCGACGGCCGCCGCGGCAGGCCGGTGATCCGGAACGTGTCGAGCTCGTAGCCGGCCTCAGGAACCAGCCGCGCTTCGACGCGGTCGGGCGACCCGGCGAACGTCACGTGGACGCCGCGTTCCGTCAGCGCGTCCGCGACCGCGATCGCGGGCAGCACGTGCCCGGCCGTCCCCCCGGCTGCGATCAGGCACCGCAGTTGCCGCTCGACCGCCACGATGCGCGATGTTAAGGAGGATCCCGACGCCGGCGAGCAGCACCACGAGGCTCGACCCGCCGTACGAGATGAAGGGCAGCGGCACGCCCGTCAGCGGGGCGACGGCCATGACGGCGGCGATGTTGATCGCGGCCTGGCCGCAGACGAGGATGGTGAGGCCCGCCGCGAGCCGCTTGCCGAACGGGTCCTTGCAGCGCACGGCGACGTCGAAGCCCGCATAGGCGAAGAGCAGGTACGCACCGACGACGGCGGCCACGCCGACGAGGCCCAGCTCCTCGCCGATGTTGGCGAGGATCATGTCCGTGTGCGCCTCCGGAAGGTAGAAGTCCTTCCCGACGCCGTTTCCGATCCCGACGCCGAAGATGCCGCCGGAGCCCATGCTGATCATCGCCTGGGCGATCTGGTAGCCGGTGCCCTGTGCGTCGTGCCACGGGTGCAGGAAGGCGAAGAAGCGCGCGCGACGGTAGGGCTCGAACCAGATCGCGAGCATCCCGAGAGCGCCTGCGATCGCAGCGGCGGCGCCGAGCGTCCGACCGTCGGTGCCCGCGACGGCGAGCATCCCCATCAGCATCACCATCAGCGCGATCGCCGTGCCCATGTCCGGCTCGAGGATCAGGAGCACGCAGAAGACGGACGCGAGCGCGCCGACCGGCCGCCACAGCTCGCGCAGGGTGCGCGGCGGCGGCCGTCGCGCGAGGTACGCCGCGGCCCACACGGCGAGGGCGAGCTTCGCCAGCTCCGACGGCTGGAAGACGAGGGGGCCGAACCCGATCCAGCGTCGCGCGCCGTTGACGGCCGGCCCGACGACGAGCACGGCCGCGAGCAGGACGAGCGACGTCACGATCAGCGTCGGCGCGAGCGCGCGCAGCCGCCGGTAGTCCCCCCGCTGAGCGAGCGTCATCAGGACGATCCCGAACGCCGCGTACATCGCTTGCCGCTCGAGGTAGTACATCGGGTTCTTCCCGCCGAGCGCGGCGGCTGCGGACGTGGCGCTGTAGACCATCACGAGCCCGAACGCGACCAGCGCAAGCGTGACCAGGATCAGCAGCCTGGAGTCGAGCTCTCCCCTCCTCATCCCGGGGAGAGTTCGCCGCGGGGCTGCCGGAGTCCTAGTGCGGGCGTGTGCCGGACGGTCCGCGCCCCACCCACCCGGGGGGACCACCCGCGAGCCCCGCAAACCCCTACTCCGAACGCCGTGACGCGCCGGGAACGTAACTGTGCCGATTCTGCGCCAATTGCTCCACCGCGCGCGGGTGGCGTCACGGCCGACGCCACGGGCCCCACGCCCACGCCGACCCGGGCCCCCGCACCGCCGCGCAGCGCGCCGCGGCCACTCAGCCCGCGAGAGCCGCCACCAGCTCGCGAAACCGATCGCCGCGCTCCTCGAAGTTCGAGAACTGGTCGTAGCTCGCGCAGGCGGGGCTGAGCAGCACGACGTCGCCCGGCTCCGCGAGCGCGGCCGCATGGCCGACGGCACGCTCGAGCGTCTCGTCGCGGTATGCACCCGGCAGCAGCTCGGCAAGCCGCTCCGCCTCGGCGCCGATCAGGTGCACCGACCGCACGTTCGCGCCGAGCGCCGCCGCGAGCGGACGGAAGTCTTCGTTCTTCGGCGAGCCGCCGAGGATGACGCGCAGCGGCTGCGCCGCATACGTCTCGAGCGCCCGCAGCGCGGCCGCGACGTTCGTCGCCTTGGAGTCGTTCACGTAGCGGACGCCCTCGCGCTCGCGGACCAGCTCCAGCCGGTGCGGCACTCCGGGAAAGGTTCGCAGGCCGGTCGCGATCGCCTCCTCGCCGACGCCGGCCGCGCGCGCCGCGGCAACCGCCGCCGCTGCGTTCTCGCGGTTGTGCCGGCCGGGGATGAGCGGCTCCGCCGGGAGCTCGTCGTCCGCGGAGAACTCGATCCCGTCGACTCCGAGGTCGAGGCCACGCGGAACGACGCGCACCCGCGCGCGCTCGAAGATACGCAGCTTCGCCGCCCGGTACGCCGCGAAGGTCCCGTGGCGGTCGAGGTGGTCGGACTCGAGGTTGAGCAGGACCGCCACGTCGGGCGCGAACGCGTCCACGTCCTCGAGCTGGAACGACGATGCTTCCACGACGACCCAGTCGGCCTCGCGCACGGCGGACAACGGTCGGCCGATGTTGCCGGCAACGACAACAGGACGTCTTTCGGCACGAATAATCGCGCCGAGAAGCTCGACCGTCGTCGACTTCCCGTTCGTCCCCGTCACCGCCACGAAGTGCGCAGCCGGCAGCAGCCGGTAGCCGAGCTCGAGCTCCGACCACACCGGGATCTCGCGTCGCCGCGCCTCGGCCACCAGCGGTCGCTCGCCCGGCACGCCCGGGCTCTTGACGACGAGCTCGACGCCGTCGAGCAGCGAGAGCTGATCCTCGTTGCCGAGCGACGCGTCGGCGACGACGACCTCGTCGCCACGTTCGCGCAGCCGCTCCGCGGCCGCGGTGCCGGAGCGCGCGAGCCCGTACACGAGCGTCTTCACGCGTAGTGGCGGAAGCCGATGAAGTACTTGTAGAAGAGGGCGAAGCCGGCGGCGCAGAAGATCGCGGTCACGATCCAGAAGCGCACCATGATCTTCGTCTCGGACCACGCCTTCATCTCGAAGTGATGGTGCAGCGGCGCCATCAGGAAGATCCGCCTGCCCCACCACTTGAACGTCAGCACCTGCAGCATGACCGAGATCGCCTCGATCGCGAAGATCGCGCCGACGAACAGCAGCAGCAGCTCGACCTTCATCATGATCGCCATCGCGGCGATCGCGCCGCCGATCGCCATCGCGCCGGTGTCGCCCATGAAGACTTCCGCGGGAAAGGCGTTGAACCAGAGGAAGCCGACGCCGGCGCCGATCAGCGCCGCGCCGATGAACGCGATGTCGAGTCGGTTCTCGATCCGCGGGTGGCCGTGACCACCGGAGCGTATGTAGATCGTCACCGCCATCGCGGTGAACGTCGCGAGCGCGATGATTCCCGTCCCCGCCGCCAGCCCGTCCAGCCCGTCCGTCAGGTTCACGCCGTTGACGGCGCCCGCGATGATCAGGAACAGCAGCACGTACCACACCGGTCCGAGCGGGATTGCGACCTTCGCGACCGGCACGTACACCTCGTGGCTCAGTCCCTGGTGGCGCGCGGCGACGGACACCGCGACGGTGACGAGGAGGAGCAGCAGCATCTTCCAGCGCCCGCTCAGCCCGAGCGAACGCCGGTGGCGCAGCTTGATGTAGTCGTCGAGAAAGCCGATCGCGCCGCACGCGAGCGCCGTGCCGAAGATCGTCAGCGCCGGCACCGTGTAGTCGGACAGCGGCAGGAACGCGATCGCGGCCGCCAGCACGATCAGCAGCCCGCCCATCGTCGGCGTCCCCTGCTTGGTCGCATGGTGCTCCGGGCCCTCCTCGCGGATGAACTGACCGAACTCGTTCCGCCGCAGGAACGCGATGAACGTCGGCCCGCTCAGGATCGCGATGATCATCGCGACGAGCGCAGCCACGAGCACCCTCGCCATCAGGCCGTCAAGTTCTCCGCCACGGCCGAGAGTCCCACCGCCAGCGAGCCCTTGACGAGCACGACGTCGCCGGGCCGCAGAACCTCGCGCAACCGCCGCGCCGCGTCGTCTGCAGACGCGACCCACTCACCGCCGTACGCTTGCGCGAGCTCGCCGACGGCGATCACGTGCTCGATGCCGAGATCGCGCACCAGCGCGCCGATCTCCGCGTGGTACGCCGGCCCCTGCGGTCCGAGCTCGCGCATGTCGCCGAGCACCGCGATCCGCCTCCGGCCCTGTGCGCGGGCTGCGAGGTGCTCGAGCGCCGCGCGCATCGACACCGGGTTCGCGTTGTAGCTGTCGTTCAGCAGCAAGCCGCCGCCGGGAAGCGGCCGTTCCTCCTCGCGGTGCTTCGAGAACTCGACACGCAGCTCCCCGTCGGGCAGCGGAACCTCGAGGCAGTCGGCCACCGCCGCCGCCAAGCGCGTGTTCGCAAGCTGGTGGCGCGCCGTGTACGCCGTCGCGAACGGCAGCGGCGCGTCGAGGTCGACCCGGCGGACGAAGATGTCGGTCCGTCGCAGGTGCGGTTCGAGCAGCGGCTCGGGCGGCACGACCGCAATGCCGCCGGTCGGCAGCGCCTCGATCAGCTCCGCCTTCGCCTTCGCGATGTTCTCGAGCGAGCCGAGGAACTCGAGGTGCGCCGGGCCGATGTTCGTGATCACGCCGATGTCCGGACGGACGAACGATGCGAGCCACGCGATCTGCCCGGCCCCGCGCATCGCCATCTCGGTGATGCACAGCTGCGTGTCCGGCTCGACGCGACAGACCGTGAGCGGGACGCCGACCTCGGTGTTGTAGTTCCCCTCGTTTGCGACCGTGCGCCGATGGGGCGCGCAGAGCGCGAACAGGATGTCCTTCGTCGACGTCTTGCCGGTCGAACCCGTGACGCCGACGAATCGCCCCTTCGAACGCGCCCGCACCTCGCCCGCGATCGTTGCGAGCGCCGCGAACGGCTCGCGCGGAACGAGCGCGGCGGCCGCGCCTCGCGCGAGCGCGTGCTCGACGAAGTCGACACCGCCGCCGACCGCCACGAACAGGTCGCCCTCCGCGATCCGCCGCGAGTCGACCTGCATCCCCGTCACGACGTCCGCCCACGGCCGCGCCACGAGCCGGCCGAGCGGCTCCACCACGTCGAGCTCGAGCGGGATCACGCGCGACCGCCGTGCGCGGCGGCAGCCGAGCCCGCGGGCGCCGCGCCGAGAATCTCCCGTGCGACGGCGCGATCGTCGAACGGGACGAAGCGCCCGTCGATCTCCATCTCGGTGTCGGCGCCCTTCCCGGCGATCACGACGACGTCGCCCGCGCGCGCCGACGCGAGCGCCCTCCCGATCGCGTCGCGCCGGTCGAGGACGATCTCGAGCGCGCCGTCGGCAACCTCGGCCGCGATCCGGGCGGGGTCCTCCGAGCGCGGGTTGTCGGTCGTCACGATCGCATGGTCGGCGAGCTCGGCTGCGACGCGACCCATCAGCGGCCGCTTGTCTCGATCGCGGTCGCCACCCGCACCGAACACGACGAAGAGCCGGTCACCGAGCGTTCGGGCGGCGCGCAGCACGTTCGCGAGCGAATCGGGCGTGTGTGCGTAGTCGACGAGCACGGTGAACGGCTGGCCCGCGTCGACCTCCTCGAACCGCCCCGGCACGCCGTCGACGGCCGCGATACCCCGCGCGATGGCTTCCTCGTCGACGCCGAGCTCGCGCGCCGCGCCGATCGCGGCGAGGGCGTTGGCGCGGTTGAACGCGCCGCGCAGCTTCAGCTCGAATCCGTCGAGCTCGTCGTCGGGCGTGAACGTCCGCGCGTGCGGCAGCTCCGCCGCCAGCCGCCGCCCCCACTCGTCGCCGACGTTGACGACCGCGCGTTCGGCCTGTTCGAAGAGCGCGCGCTTCGCCGCGTAGTAGTCCTCCATCGTCCCGTGGAAATCGAGGTGGTCCTGCGTCAGGTTCGTGAACACCAGCACCGCGAAGCGCGTCCCGTCGAGGCGGCCCTTCGCCGATGCGATCGAGGTCGCCTCCATCGCGCACGAGCGGTCGCCGGCGTCGAGCATCTCGCGGAACAGCCGCTGCAGGTCGATCGCCTCCGGCGTGTTCAAGCCCGTCGGACGCGACTCTCCGCCGATGCGCCGCTCGATGTTCGTCAGGAGCCCCGGCCGGCGGCCGGCGGCGTCGAGGATCGACGCGAGCAGGAACGCGGTCGTCGTCTTCCCGTTCGTGCCGGTAACCGCCGCGACGTCGAGCTCGTGCGAGGGCGCGCCGAAGAACACGCTGGCGGCGGCCGGCATCGCGCGGCGGACGCTGTCGACGACGATCTGCGGCACGGGCGCCGGGAGCGGGCGCTCGACCACCAGTGCGACTGCACCTGCTGCGATCGCCTCGCCTGCGAGGTCGTGGCCGTCGCGCGTGGCGCCCGGAACGCAGAAGAACAGCGAGCCTGGACCGACGGCGCGGGTGTCGTACGCGAGGTCGCGGATCTCGACGCGCGCTGCGCCGACGACCTCGCGGGCGGCCAGCGCCGCTGTCAGCCGGTCGAGCTCCATCGCGTCAAAACGTAGCGCCGCCGCCCGCGGCCGCTGCGCGCGCATGTCCTTCGCGGCCCCGTCCTGGCTCTGAGCCAGGACGGGTCTCCCCGAGGCAATGGCCGTTCCGGCAGAAACGGCGCACCGAAGCCCGAACGCGGGTCGTTTCGCGCCCCGCTGGGTGGCGGTTCAGGACGCGTCCTGGCTCTGAGCCAGGACGTGGCTAGCCGTGCGCCGGCTGATCCGGCGGGACGGCGAGGTACTGGAGGTCGTACTTCGCGATCTGGGCGAACGCGGGCGCCGCGACCACGCCCCCGAAGATCTCGCTCTTCGGCTGGTCGACGGTGACCGCGACGAGCAGGCGCGGGTGCGCCACCGGAACCATGCCGATGAACGACGCCTCGTACTTGCCGGTCGTGTAGCCGTGCGGACCGGGGATCTGCGCGGTGCCCGTCTTCCCGGCCACGCTGTAGCCGGGAATCTGCGCCTCGTTGCCCGTCGCGCCGTGCTCGTCGACGACGCCGGTGAGCATCTGCTTGAGCTGCGCGTCGACCCGCAGCGAAAGGATGCGCCTGCGCTTGAACCCGCGCAGGACCCGTCCGCCGACGCGCGAGACGAGATGCGGCTGCACCCAGACGCCCCCGTTCGCGATCGCGGCGTACGCGGCCGCGATCTGGATCGACGTGACGGCGACGCCCTGCCCGATCGGGAGGTTGCCGATCGTGGTCCCGGACCACTGGTCGGGATACGACGGGACGCTGCCGGCGATCTCGCCGGGGAAGTCGATGCCGGTGGGCCGACCGAACCCGAAGCGCGCGATCCACTTCATCAGCTCCGTCGGGCCGAGCTTGCGCGCGATCGTGTCGGCGCCGACGTTCGAGGACCGCGCGAGGATCTGCGCGACGCTCATCGTCTCCGTGCCGCGCGGCTCCGCGTCGTGGATGCACGCGTCGGCCACCTGGATGCACGGCGGCAGGACGAACTTCGTCTGCGGGGTGACGAGGTGCTCGGACAGGGCGCCGGAGACCGTCACGACCTTGAACACCGATCCCGGCTCGAACTCGTCCGAGACCGCGTGGTTCGTCATCAGCCCCGGGTCGCGCAGCGTCGAGGTCGCGTTCGCGTCGTACCCCGGCGCCTGCGCCATCGCGAGGATCGCGCCGGTCTCCGGGTCCATCACGATCGCGTTTGCGCTTCGCGCGTGCCACTGCGCGATCGTCTGCCGCAGCACCTGCTCCGCCTGTGCCTGGATCACGTGGTCGATCGTCGTCGTGATGCTGACGCCCTGGCGCTCCGGCGTGGCGGCGAGCGTGTCGATCACCCGCCCGAAGGGATCGCGCACGATCGTCTCACGGCCGGGACGGCCCGAGAGCTGCTTGTCGTACTGGAGCTCGAGCCCGGTCAGTCCCTTCTCGTCGACCCCCGCGTAGCCGATCACCTGCGCCGCCACGCTTCCCTGCGGATACGTGCGCTTCTCCTCGGGATACGCGTTGGCGCCGGCGAAGCCGCGCCTCAGGAACGCAGCGGCCGCCTTCGGGTCGGCGAAGCGCCGGATGTAGACGAAGCTGGACTTCCGCTTCAGCAACGAGACGTAGAGGGCGTTCGCGTCGACGCCGAACGCCTTCGCCGCCGCCTCGGCGACCGCACGCGGCTCCGTCACCTCGCGCGGGTCCGCGTACACGGTGCTGGTCTGCTCCCCGAGCGCGAGCTGGACGCCGTCGGCGTCGTAGATCGCGCCGCGTCCGGCCGGCAGGACGATCGTCTCGCGGTGCTGGCGCTGCGCCATCGCCGCAAGGCTCGACGCGTGGACGACCTGCAGCCACCCGGCGCGGGCGAGCGTCGCGCCGAAGACCAGGACGAAAATCCCCAGGAGCAGGCGGATCCGGCGATTGGCCCGCTTCTCGCGCACTAACGGGCGAGGTTCACGAACCCGGTCGCGGTCCCGTCGGCGGGACGCAGCCCGAGCCGCTGCGCCGCCTGCGCCTGGATGCGCGGCGACGCGAGCTCGCTCGACAGCTGCGACTGCAGCGCCGCGTCCTCGGCGCGGAGCTTCGCGCGCTGCGCGTTCGCGTCGTCGAGCGCAAGGTTGAGCCGCAGCACCGCCACGTTCACGAATACGACGCCCGCGAGCAGAATCCCGCTCACGACGATCCAGAGGATCCCGGCCCGCGCGCGCTTCTGCGTGCGGCGCCTCGAACGCGCCGTCGAACGCGGACGCGCAACCGGCTCGGCGACGGCCGCGTGCGCCGGCGCCCAGCTCGCCATCAGCCGCCCACCTTCGTGGCGACGCGGAGCCGTGCCGATTGCGACCGCGGGTTGCGCGCGATCTCGGCCGCCGTCGGCCGGATCGCACGGCGCGGCGTCGCGCGCAGCGTCGGCTCGGAGCCGCAGACGCAGACGGGAAAGTCGGCCGGGCACGTGCAGCCGTGCTCCTGCGCGCGGAGGAAGCGCTTGACGGCCCGGTCCTCGAGCGAATGGAACGAGATCACCGCGAGCCGGCCGCCGGGGCGCAGCATCTCGAGCGCGGCGGGCAGCGCGCGTTCGAGTGACCCGAGCTCGTCGTTCACCTCGATCCGGATCGCCTGGAAGACACGCTTGGCGGGGTGGCCGTCGCCGAACCGCGCCGGCGCCGGAATCGCTCCCTTGATCGCCTCGACGAGCTCCGCCGTGCGCTCGAACGGCTGCCGCTGCCGCCGCCTGACGATCGCGCGCGCGACCTGGCGCGCGTAGCGCTCCTCGCCGTAGCGCTTGAAGATGTCCGCGAGCTCCTGCTCCGGCGCCTCGTTGACGAGCTCGCGCGCCGAGTAGCCGGCGCTCGGGTCCATCCGCATGTCGAGCGGCGCGTCGACGGCGTACGAGAACCCGCGCTCGGGACGGTCGAGCTGCATCGACGACACTCCGAGGTCGAGCAGGATCGCGTCGGCGCGGACGCCGTTTGCGCCCAGCCGCTCGAGCACTGCCGAGAACTCGCCGTGCAGCAGCCGCGTCTTCGCGTTCGTGCGACGCCGGAACCGCTCGAAGTACTGCGCGACCTCCGGATCGCGGTCGATCGCGATCAGCTTTCCCTCCCCTTCGAGCCGCGCCGCGAGCAGCGACGCATGACCTCCCGCGCCGAACGTCGCGTCGACGACGGTCTCGCCGGGGCGGACGGACAGGGCGGCGACGACCTCGTCGGCGAGGACGGGGACGTGGTCGGTCTCAGTTGGCAAGACGCTCGGCAACATCTTCCGCGCTCCCTTCGGCCTCGTGCAGCTGTTGGCGCCACCTGCTGCGATCCCAGATCTCGAGGTGGTCGTTCATACCGGCGACGGTCACCTCGCGCCCGAGCCCCGCGTGCTCGATCAGCGGCTGCGGCAGCACCAGACGGCCCTGCCGGTCGAGCTCCCCGTGCGCGGCCCCGGCGAAGAAGAGGCGGTGCAGGCGCCGCGTGCCGCGCGCGAGCGGGTCGAGCGACGTCAGGCGCTCCACCAGCTTCTCCCACTCGGCGCGGGGATAGGCGAACAGGCATCCGTCGAGCCCCTTCGTCACGACGACGCCGTCCTCGAAGGCCGCCCGCAGCTTCGCGGGGAGCGTGAGGCGGTTCTTGTCGTCGATCGCGTGCTCATGTTCCCCCAGCAGCATGGTCCACTGTCGGCCACTCTATCCCACTTTCCCCCACCTGTAAACCCCTGCCACCCACCACCGGAAAGGGTGATTCGACGGGGGACGATCGGCGGCCTGCAGTCGAACCACACGCCGCCAGGCGTCGGCGCCCGCCTCGGCGGCCGGGGCGCCGAACGCGTACGCGGTCGGGTTCTAGAGAAGCTCGACGGGATCGCCGACCCGGACGCGCCCGGGCTCCGCGACGGCGGCGTGCACGCCGAACGGCAACGGCTCCGTCGCCGCCATGTCGCCGCGGTAGGCGGCGAGGGCCTTCAGCGTGTCGAGGTCCGCGCGGCCCGTGTCAGGGTTCTGCGTCGTGATGGCGCAGCGTCCGACGTTGCCCCGCGGGACGACGACCGCTTCGCCGACGCGGACGCGACGGCCGATCCAGCGATCCTCCTCGTGGGCGCCGGGCCCGTCGATCCCGAAGCTCATCCGGAAGCGGCGGGCGTCGACCGCGTCCACGTCGAGGCGGCCCGCGAGTTCGCGCAGCGAGCCCGTCGACAGGAGCGTCGTCGCGCCCTCGCGGCCGCGGTCGGGCGCGGCGGCCTCGGGTGCGACGAGCTGCACGCGCTCCGCGATCACGTCCGAGATGGCGTCGTCCCACGGCCCCGGCGTCCTCCGCGCGCGGAACGGACGCCGGTGGAAGCTCGTCGTCAGCTCCTCCGCGGCTTCCGGGTGGCCGCTCACGACGGCGCCGTCGGCAAATCGGATCGTCAGCAGGTTGTCCGGCTCGTCGTACGTCGCGTGGACGAGCTGGAGCGCGCTGCGCCTGCCCTTGTTGTTGACGAGGCGCCCGTTCTCGTCGACGAGGAAGAAGCGCCGGTCGCCGCGCAGCCCGTGCTCGAGCACCTCGACCTCGTCGACGGTCTCGATCGCGAGCGCCTTCACCGGCGTCAGCGAGATCCACGCCACGCGGCCCGTCACGGCGGGAACCGTAGCTGCGTCGTGTACGGACCGCGGCCGGCGAGCACGGCCGCGCCGGCACGCGCGGCCAGCGCCGCCGCGGCTGCAGGGTCGTCGCCGCGCGCGAGCGCGAAGGCGAGCGCCGCGGCGAACGAGTCGCCCGCACCGTAGGTGTCGGCGATCGCGGCCGGCGCCGCGGCGGCCTCCCACCTCGCACCGTCGAGCCTTCCGCCCCGCGCGCCCTCCGTCAGCGCGACGTGATCCGCCGAAAGGTCGCCCTCGTACCGCTCGCCGGGATCGTGCGCGCTCCCGACGAGCAGGTTGAGCCGCACGCCGCCGCGGCGCAGGGTCGCGGACTCGCGCGCGGTCGCGGCGAGGAAGCGCGCTCTCCGGCTCGCGCTCAGCGCCGCGGCGTCGCCGGAGACGAAGAAAACGAGGTCGTATCCCTCGAGCGGAAGCGGGCCGCGCGGCAGGAGCTTCTCGCCGAGCACGGTGATCGTCCGCTCGCCGTCGGCGTCCACGTGCGTGAACGCGCGCCGCGTCGTCTCGCGCCACTGCACGTGCACGTCCACCCCAAGCTCCGCGAGCCGCAGCTCGGCAGCGCGCCCGCGCTCGTCGGCGCCGACCGCGGTGAAGAGCTCGCAGCGGCCGGCGAGCAGCGCCAGCTGCCGCGCGACGACGGCGCCGCCGCCCGCCGGCTCCTCCCACGTCTCCGTCGCGTGCACGATCTCGCCGGGCGCAGGCATGCGCGGGACCCGCGCGAACTCGACCCACTCCACGTGCCCGACGACCGCGCATCTCACGGATCGCCACCCTGCCACGTTTGAGTGGATGATGGGAGTCGTGGCCGAGGCGGTGCCGCCGTTCGAGCGCTTCTACGTCGCGCATCGCGACGACGTGCTCTCGTACCTGCGGCGCCTGCTCGGCGAGCGCGCGGAGGACGCGTGGCAGGAGACGTTCCTGCGCGCGCTGCGCGCGTACCCGCGGCTCGGCCACGGCCGGCACCTCCGCGCCTGGGTGTTCACCATCGCGACCAACGTCGCGCTCGACGAGCTGCGGCGCCACCGGCGATTCGCAGTGGGCGAATCGGCGGACGCCGAGGCGGACATGGAGCGCGACGGCGCGCCCGCGCTCGAGCTGCGCCGCGACGCGTTCCGGCAGCTCGAGCACCTGACGGACGCGCTGCCGCCGACCGAACGCGCGGCCGTCGTCCTGCGCTACGGCTACGACCTTCCATACGCCCAGATCGCCGATGCGCTCGGCTCGTCCGAGGAGGCGGCGCGCGCCGCGGCGTCCTCGGGCGTGCGGCGCCTGAGGAGGACACATGACCGTCACGCCTGAGCTCGACTCGACGTTTCGCGCAGCAGCCGTCCGCGAGGGCCTCGTCGACGTCCGTTACGACGTCCTCGACTCGCCGGTGGGCGAGCTCCTCGTCGCCGCGACCGACCGCGGGCTCGCACGCATCTCGTACTTCGGCGTCGACGAGGACGCGCTGGCGCAGACGTTCGGCGCACGCGTGCTGCGCATGCCGCTCGACGACGTGCGCCGCGAGCTCGACGAGTACTTCGAAGGGCGCCGGCGGAACTTCGAGCTGCCGCTCGACCTTCGCGTCGCGCCGTTTCACGCAGACGTGCTGCGCGAGCTCGCCCGCGTCCCCTACGGCCAGACCACGACGTACGGCACCCTGGCGGCGAAGGTCGGGCGGCCGGCCGCCGCGCGCGCGGTCGGGACGGTGATGAATCGCAACCCGCTTCCGATCGTGCTGCCGTGCCACCGCGTCGTCGGCGCGAGCGGGTCGCTCGTCGGGTACGCCGGCGGGCTCGAGGTAAAGCGGCGGCTGCTGCAGCTCGAGGGCGCGCTGCTCGTGTAGAACGGCTCGGATGCCGCGCGTCGTCGTCGTGGGTGGCGGGTTCGGCGGGCTGCTCGCCACGCGCGGATTGAACCGCTCCGACCTGCAGGTCACGCTCGTCGACCGCCAGAACTACTTCCTGTTCCAGCCGCTCGCCTACCAGGTGGCGACCGGCTCGCTCGCCTCAGTCGAGATCGCGCTCCCGCTCAGACAGGCGCTCCGACGGCGGTCGAACGTGCACGTCGTGCTCGGCGAGGCGGCGGCGTTCGACCTCGACGCGCGGACTGTCACGGTCCGCGACCTCGCGAACGGCGGCGACGAGACGCTGACGTACGACGTGCTCGCGGTCGCAGCCGGCGCACAGTACTCCTACTTCGGCCACGAGGAATGGGCGGAGCACGCGCACGAACTGAAGACGCTCGAGGGCGCGCTCGACTTGCGCGACGAGATCCTCCTCGCCTTCGAGGCCGCCGACGTCGAACCGGACGAGGCGCGCCGCGCTGCCTGGCTGACGTTCGTCGTCGTCGGCGCGGGGCCTACCGGAGTGGAGATGGCGGGGCAGATCGCCGAGCTCGCGCGCGACGCGCTGCCGCAGGAGTTCCGGGTCATCGACACCCGCCGGGCGCGCGTCCTGCTCGTCGAGGCGGGGCCGCGCGTGCTCGCGTCGTACTCCAAGCGCCTGTCGGCGAGCGCCGCGCGCCAGCTGCGGTCGCTCGGCGTCGAGCCGCTCCTCGGCACGAGCGTCGTCGGCGTCGACGCCGACGGGGTCGAGGTCGAGAGCGGCGGCGAGCGCAGGCGCATCGAGGCGCGCACGAAGATCTGGGCGGCCGGTGTCGCCGCCTCGCCGCTCGCCGGACTGCTCGCATCCGCCGCCGGAGCGGAGACAGATCGCGCCGGACGGGTCGTGGTCTCGCGCGAGCTGACGCTGCCCGGCCACCCCGACGTGTTCGCTTTCGGCGACATGGCGGCCGTCGAAGGCATGCCACTGCCCGGGATCGCGCCGGTCGCGATGCAGCAGGGCCGCCACGTCGCGCGCTCGATTCGCGACGGGTCGCGGACGCCGTTCGTCTACCGCGACAAGGGTGAGCTGGCGACGATCGGGCAGTCGCTGGCGGTCGGCGTCGTCAAGCGCGTGCCCGTGACGGGCTTCGTCGCCTGGGCGCTCTGGCTCGGCGTGCACATCTTCTACCTCGTCGGCTTCGAGAACCGGGTGCTCGTGCTGACGCGCTGGGCGTTCGCCTACGTGACGCGCGGCCGCAACGCGCGCGTCATCCACCGTCGCTGACGCGCAGCGCAGCGCCGGCGACGCGCGCCGCCTCGGCGTACGCGGCCGCCGCGAGACCGCTGCCCCACGTCATGCGCGCGACGCCAAGGGCCTGCAGCTCCCCCGGCGGCGGCGTTCCCGGCTGGGCGATCACGTTGACCGGCCCCTGCACGCGGCGGGCGAGCTCGGCGATCGCGTCGACCGGAGCGAGGATCGGGTAGACGCAGTCTGCGCCTGCGGCGAGGTAGGCGTTGCCGCGCTCGACCGCGTCGTCGACGTCGCCGGACCCGCTGACGAACACGTCGACGCGCGCGTTCAGGACGAGCTCCGGCACGGCGTCCTTGACCGCCCGGATCCGCGCCGCCTGCTCCTCACGTTCGAGCAGCACACCGCCGGTCGAGTCCTCGAAGTTCATCCCGACGACGCCCGCGTCCCAGGCGGCGCGCGCCGTCCCGACGGAATCGCCGTAGCCAGCCTCCAGGTCCGCGGTCACCGGCAGGTCGACGGCCGCCGCGATCCGGGCCGCGACGCCGACCATCTCATCGGCGGGCGCCTGCTCGCCGTCCTCCCACCCGAGCGACCGCGCGACCGCCGCACTCGACGTCGCGATCGCGCGACAGCCTTCGAGTGCCGCGAAGCGCCGCGCGCCCTCGACGTCCCAGGCATTCGGCAGCACGAGGATCGGCGGCTCGTAGTGGTAACGCCGCAGCAGCCGCGCCCGCTCGTGCCGGTCCACGACCCGAACGTTAGAAGGTCGCCGCGAGACGCGCGCGCCCGGCCGCCGGCGGCTCCGGGCCGGGAAACGGAAACTGCACGCCGGCCGCTATTCCGGCGGGTCGGCGCCGCGGCGGACCCACTCGGCGAACAGCGGGTCGACGATCTCGTAACGCGTCCCGACGCGCTCGATCAGCGCCGACGCCGCAAGACGCGGGAGCGCCTTCCGCACCATGTCCTTCGTGAGCGCGAGCCGCGCGAGCACGTCGCGGCGGTACGGCTGCCCGCCGCCCTCGAGCACCGACCGCAGCGTCTTCTGCTCGGACGTGTCGAGGTGGCGCCACTCCGCGTCGAACTCTGCGTCGAGCTCCGCGAGCGCGGCGGCGTGCGCGGCGCGCCAGTCGTCGAGCGTCGCGGCCGAACCGACGTCGACCTCCGCCCATAGGCGGTGCGCCAGCAGCATCGCGCGTTGCGGGTGGCCCGCAGCCGCCCGCAACAGGGGTCCGAGCGCCTCCCCCACGTCCCGCCCCGTCTCCTCGAAGCGGGCGGCGACGTAGGCGCCGACGTCCTCCGATCGCAGGCGGCCGAGACGCATCGGCACCGCCGACCCGTAGAGCGGCCGGTCGCGGTCCTCGAACAGCTGCTCCATCAGCCCCGGCTCCGAGCCTGCGAAGACGTACGAGGCGACGTCTGCGTGGAACTGGATGTGACTGCGGATGATGCCGTCGAGGTCGGGCACCTTCTGGACGTCCTGGAACTCGTCGAACGCGATCAGCGCGCGGTACCCGCCGCTCTGCTCGAGCCGGAGCGGCAGGTCGAGCAGCGCGTGCAGCGCCGGCAGCGGATCGACCTTCGGATCGAGCTGGATCTGTGCGCTGATCCCGTGCACGCCGAGCGAGAGGCCGATGCCGGTGCTCTGCAGGAACCGGTCGATGCGCGCGCGGACCGCGCCCTTCAGATGGCGGGCGTACGCCCGCTCGATGCGAACCGTGACGTCGGCGAGCGACACCACGCGATAGAGGTCGACGAGCACGGGGATCAGCCCCTCCTTCCGCTCGCCGTCGGCCAGAGCCCGCCGCAGCAGGCTCGTCTTGCCGTACTTCCGCGGCGCGTACAGGCGGACGAAGTGACCGCCGACGGCGTTCCGGAGCAGCTCCCGCGTCTCGTCCTCCGCGGTCGATGATCTCCTCCGGCGCGAGCGGGTGCGAGTAGACGAACGGGTTGAAGTCGGCGAGCATCAGGTGTCCGCAAGACTACTATGTAGGCGTCCGCCGGACTACTGATGCGGCGCCTCCGCGGCCACCCGCCCGACTGCGGCCTCCGCCCCGGACACCGGGCCGACGGACGCCGGCAGCAGCCGGTAGCCCACCCCCCACACGTTCTCGACGAGGCCGTCCGCCCCCGCCTCGCGCAGCTTGCGGCGCAGCCGCGAGGCGTGCGAGTCGAGCGTGCGCGTGCGGCCCGGCATCTGGTAGCCCCAGACGTCGCGCAGCAGGTCCGCTTTCGGGAAGACGCGGTCCGGCTCGCGCGCCAGCCGGAGCAGGAGCTCGAACTCCTTCGCGGGCAGCTCGAGCCGCGACGCGCCGACCCGCACCTCGCGCGTGCGCAGGTCGATCCGCACGGGGTCGGCCTCGACGACCTCGCGCTGCGGCCGCGCGCGCCGCAGCACGGCCCGGATGCGCTCGACGAGCTCCTGGTAGTCGAACGGGGGCGCGACGTAGTCGTCGCAGCCGCGGCGGAAGGCGTGGACGCGGTCGACGGCGTCCGACTGCGCGCGGCCGAGGACGATCACCGGCGCCCGCTCGACCAGCGCTCGACCGCCTCGATGTCGCCGGCGAGGACGAGGTCGACGGCCGCGTTCGCACCGACGACGCGGAAGCCGTCGCGCGGGAGGTGGCGCTCGAGAAAGCCGCGCGTCTCGGGCTCCGCGTGCGCGAGGAGGACCGTCGTTGCCATGCAGCGACCGTAGCCGCGGCGTCGACCGCGCAACAGTCGTCCATTGGCACGAATGTGTGCCGAAGCGTTCAGGCGGCGAAACCGGCCACGGCGTAGGCCGACATCGAGTCGAGGGCGAGCGCCGTCAGAGGCGGCCGGAGCGCACCACCGACCAGAGGAGCCAGGCTCCGAGCACGGCGGAGAGCACGAACCCGAGCACCGAGAGCACGTGCAGGCCGAGGATGTGCGGGCCGCTCTTGGCGAAGATCCCGATCAGGCTCGACCCGATCAGCCCGCCGGTCACCACGAGCGCGATCACGAGTCTGTTGAAGAGCGTGTCGAGCTTCGCCAGCAGGTCGTCGAGGCCCTTGTGCACGAAGCCGACCTCGATCTGCCCGTCGCGCACCTGCTCGAGCGTGTCGTGGATCTGGTGCGGAAGGTCGGCCGTCATGTGCGCGAGCGTGATCGCCTCGCGGCGGGCCCGCCGCGCGACGCGCTGCGGCGTGAACCGCGAGATCATCAGGTCGCGTGCATACGGCTTCGCGACCTCGAACACGTTGAAGTCCGGATAGAGCTCGACTCCGACGGAGCCGAGCGTCGCGATCGCCTTGTCCAGCATCACGAACCGCGTGGGCAGGCGCAGGTTCATCGAGTAGATCAGCGCGAAGGCCTCGCGGATCACCTGGATCGGGTCGATCTCCTGCAGGCTCGCGCCGTAGTAGCGGTGGTACAGCTCGCGCAGCTCGGCGACGAACTCCTCCTCGCGTTCCTTCGGATACTTGACGCCGAGGTCGCCGAGCCGCCGCGGCAGCACCTCGATCTGCTCCGACGCCGCCGCGATGAAGAGGCGCGTCAGCTTCGACATGTCGTCGTCGCTCAGCTTCCCCGTCAGCCCGAAGTCGACGAGCCCGATCCGGTCGGGGGACAGGACGAGGATGTTCGCCGGGTGCGGGTCGCCATGGAAGAACCCGTGCCGGAAGATCATCGTCATCCATGCCTCCGTGATGAGGTACGCGAGCCGCCGGCGCTGGTCGAGCGTCCAGTGCTCGACGTCGATGTCCGCGAGCTGCACGCCTTCGAGGTACTCGAGCGTGAGCACGCGCGCGCGTGTGTACGACCAGTACGGTCGCGGCACCGCGACGTGCGGATGTCCGGCGAAGTTGCGGTGGAACCCGTCGGCGTTGCGCCCCTCGAGCCGGTAGTCGAGCTCCTGCCGGATCGAGCGCGCGAACTCGTCGACGATCTCGTTGGAGTCGATGAAGTCGAGCGCACGGATGCGTTCCTTCGCCAGCCGCGCCGCCTGGTAGAGCAGCGCCAGGTCGGCCTCGATCTGGCGCGGCGCGTCCGGCCGCTGCACCTTCACGACGACACGGCGGCCGTTCGGCAGCGTCGCGCGATGCACCTGTCCGATCGACGCGGCCGCGAGCGCCCGCTCGTCGAACTCGAGGAAAAGCCGCTCGATCGGCTGGCCGAGCTCCTCGCGGATCGTGCGCTCGACGTCCGCGAACGGAAACGGGCGCACGTCGTCCTGTAGGCTGCGTAGCTCCGAGACGATGTCCGGCGGCACGATGTCGGGCCGCGTCGAGAGCAGCTGCCCGAACTTGACGAAGGTCGGACCGAGCTCCTCCAGCATCTCGCGCAGGTGGCGGCCGCGCGCCGTGCTGCCGACGAGCGCCGCGTCGCCCCTGCGGCCCTCGAGCGCGTAGCCGAAGCCGTGGCGAACGGCGACCTGCGCGATCTCGCTCAGCCGGCCGAGGTTCCGCTGCTTCGGACGCGTGGCCACGCGTCAAGTGTTGCACGCCGATGCACGGGTTCTCGCCCGTCTACGCGACCGCGTACAGCGGGCGGCGGCCGATGCCCTTCAGCTCGAACTCACCCCGAGGGACGAACTCGATGCCGGCACCGGCGACGAGATCGCATGTCGTCGCGCTGACGAGCACCTCGCCCGGCGCCGCCGCAGCTGCGACTCGCGCGCCGGTGTGAACGCTGATCCCGCGGACCGAGCCGTCGCGCGGGCGCTCGACCTCCCCGGTGTGCACGCCGGCACGCACGTCGACACCGAGACGCGCAGCCGCATCGCGGACGGCGGTCGCACACCGAATGGCGCGCGCCGGTCCGTCGAAGAGCGCGAAGAACCCGTCGCCTGCATGGTCGATCTCCTCGCCGCCGAACCGTTGCAGCTCGGCACGGACGGCCGCGTCGTGGCGGGCGAGCAGCTCCGTCCACGCGCGGTCGCCGACCGCGCGGACGCGTTCGGTCGAGGCGACGACGTCGGTGAAGAGCGTGGTTGCGAGGACACGCTCCTCGAGACGCGTGGGTCGCACGCCGGTGAGGAATTCTTCCACCTCGTCCACGAGCTCGTCGGGATCCCACCACGGGATGTGCACGTCGCCCGGCAGCTCGACGAACACCGCGCCGGGGATGCGCTCGGCGATGTAACGCCCCTCGGCAACCTTCACGTCGAGGTCGCCCGTGCGGTGCAGCACGAGCGTCGGCACCCGGACGACGGGCAGGACCGCACGCACGTCGATCTGCGAGTTCATGAGGATGAGGTCGCGTGCGGCGGCGGGGCTCGCCGACGCCCGTGCGCGTGCGGCCCACCACCGCGCGACCGATTCGTCGACGCCCGGCGCCATCCGGCCCAGATCCGCCTCGACGCCCCACTCGTGTTCCGTCGCCGCCGCGTACTGGCGACGCTCTTCCCACGTCGCCGCCCACGGATAGTCCTCGTCGGGGTCGGCGCGCTTCGCGTAGCTCCCGTAGAGCACAAGCGCGTCCACGCGCTCGGGATAGGTCGCCGCGAACAGAACCGACATCGGTCCGCCCTCGGAGAACCCGAACAGCGCCGCCGACCGGCTGCCGGCTGCATCCATCACTGCACGAACGTCGTCCATCCGCGTCTCGAGGTCGGGCAACCCGACGTTGCGGTCGGAGAGACCGGTGCCGCGCTTGTCGAAGCGGATCAGCCGCGCGAACGACGCAAGCCGCTCGAGGAAGTACGCGGACGACGGATGCGCCCAGTCGTTGTCGAGGTGCGAGACGAACCCCGAGACGAGGACGAGATCGATCCCGCCGTCGCCGACGACTTGGTAGGCGATGTTGACGTCACCGCTGCGCGCGTACTCGATCGGCGCTTCCACGCCGCGCATTGTGTCGCGGTTCGTCTAGGAAATCGACTTGATCGTCGCCGTCCAGGCGCCGCGTGGGGCCTGCACCTCGACCTCGTCGCCGACGCGCCGGCCGATGAGGGCGGCGCCGAGCGGCGACGTCGGCGAAACGGTTCCAGCCCCACCGACCGCGCTCACCTCGACGGTCATCCTCTGGCCGCCGCCTTCGACCACCACGACCGAGCCGATGCCGACCTGCTCGGTGCCCGCGTCGGCAACGATCTCCGCGTGGTCGAGCCGCGCGCGCAGCGTGCGGATGCGCGCCTCGAGCAGCCCCTGTTCGTTCTTCGCCGCGTGGTACTCGAAGTTCTCGGAGAGGTCGCCGAACTCGCGCGCTGTCTTGATCGCCTTCACGACCTCGTCGCGCCGCGGTCCCTCGAGCTCGTCGAGCTCCGCGCGCAGCGCGTCGGCCTGCCTCTGCGTCAGTTTCTCGGACGAGTCGGCGGTCACGCGCGGCCACCTACCACTTCGACCTCCCGCCGCGACGCCGCGAGGTGTAGACGATCTTCGGGCGCGCCGCCGTCATGCCGGCGGCCTCGTACTGCTCGACGTGGCCCTGCAGGCGCACGACGCGCGAGAACTCCGCCTGCTGCTCGGGGAGCACCAGCGTGATGCCGACGCCGGCGCGTCCCGCACGCCCGGTGCGGCCGACACGATGCGTGTAGACGGCCGGCTCCTCCGGCGGGTCGAAGTTGATGACGTGCGTGATGTCGTCGACGTCGAGGCCGCGCGCGGCGACGTCGGTGGCGACCAGCGTGCGCACCTTCCCGGCGTCGAACCGCGCGAGCGCGCGCTCGCGCTGCGCCTGGCCCTTGTCGCCGTGGATCGCGACGGCCTCCACGTCGTGGCGGCGCAGCTTGTCGACGAGGCGGTCGGCGCCGGCCTTCGTGCGCACGAAGACGAGCGCGAGGCCGCGGTCCTCGTCCTTCAGCAGGTCGACGAGCGTCGCCACCTTCGTGTCGGCGGTCACGGGGACGAAGCGGTGGTCGACGTCGCCGCTGCGCCGCTCGGCCGGCAGCTCTCCCTCGAACCGCGCCGGGAAGTGCGTGTAGCGGCGCGCGAGCTCCCCGACCTCGCCGTCGAGCGTCGCGGAGAAGAACATCGTCTGGCGGTTGTCGTTCAGGCGCCGCACGATGCGGTCGACCTGCGGCTTGAAGCCCATGTCGAGCATGCGGTCGGCTTCGTCGAGTACGAGCATCGTCACGCGCTCGAGCGACACGAGCCCGCGGTCGACGAGATCCTGCAGGCGACCCGGGGTCGCGACGATCACGTGCGCGTCCTTGGCGAGCCGCGCCTGCGCCTTCAACGGCACACCGCCGTAGACCGCCGCGACGCGCAGCCCTTCCGGCGCGACAAGCGCGAGCTCCTCGGTCACCTGCAGCGCGAGCTCGCGCGTCGGCACGAGCACAAGCGCGAACGGCGTCGAGTCGGAACGGTTCTCGACGATCGGGATCGCGAACGCGAGCGTCTTGCCGGAGCCCGTCGGGCTCTTGGCGAGCACGTCGCCTCCGCGCAGCGCCTCCGGGATGACGAGCGCCTGGATCTGGAACGGCGTGTCGATGCCGCGCGCGGCGAGTGCGTCGCACACAGCCTCGGACGCGCCGAGTGAACGGAAATCGGTCAAGGTCTCAACTCCTTCGGATAGTCAGATCGCGAATCCGAACGAGGAAACCCGATCCACTGGAACGCGCCGATCCGCGCTCCGTGCGGCTCAAGGTAGCAGTCAGACCGGCCGGTCGGCGTCCTCGAGCAGCCGCAGCCGGTGCTCCAGCTGCGCGACGCGGAGCTCGAGCTCGTCCCACTCGTCGCGCGTGACGAGCCCCAGCTCGCGCGCGACCTCCTGCACGCGGCGCCTCGAGCCCTCGCCGATGCGCAGCGCGTCCCCGCGCCAGCGCGACGTGAGGTCCTGCGCGACGCCGCGCGCCTCGTCGAGGCGGACGCCGAGGAGCGCGAGCATCCGCTCGAGCTCCGACCCGTTACCGCGCGCGGCCATGGGGACGCGACCTGCGCCGCTGCCGCCGGCGCTCGCGCTTCGCCGCCGCCGATTCGCCGTCGCCGTCGCCGAACGCCTGCAGCGCCGTCTCCTGGACGAGGTCGACCGGCGTCTCGGGCGCGGGCTCCTCCGCAGCGGCGTGCTCGGCCTCCTCGAGGATGCGCTGCGCGCGGGGCCCCTCGGCGAGCTCCTGGCTCCTGCGGCGCGCGTAGTCCGGCTCGCGCTCCTTCCAGATCGTGAGCAGCGGCGCGGCGATGAAGATCGACGAGTAGGCGCCGGACGTCACGCCGACGAGCAGCGCGAAGGCGAAGTCCTTCAGCGTCGCACCGCCGAAGAAGAAGAGCGCCGCGATCGGTAGCAGCGTGATCGACGTCGTCGCGATCGAGCGGCGGATCGTCTCCCACAGCGAGACGTTCGCGATGTTGGCGAACGACGCGCGCCGCATGATCGGCACGTTCTCGCGGATCCGGTCGAAGATGATGATCGTGTCGTAGATCGAGTACCCGAGCACGGTCAGGACCGCGGCGACCGTCGCCTCCGTCACCTCGCGACCCGTCAGCGAGTAGACGCCGACGGTGATCAGCACGTCGTGCAGCATCGCCGCGATCACCGGCACCGCGAACGCGAGCCCGTGGAACCGGATCGCGATGTAGAGCGTGATCACGAGCAGCGAGAAGATGATCGCGATCACGGCCGAGCGCGCGATCTGCCGGCCGAAGCTCGACGATACGTTCTTCGTCTGGCTCGCGTACGCGCCCACCTTCGTCTGCAGCGACTGCGTCATGGCGCTCTGCTGCTGCGAGTCGAGCCTCTTCAGCCGGATCTGGAAGCTCTTGTAGTCGCCGCCGCGCGACGTCCCTACGCCCTGCACGACCGCGTCCTTCGCGTGCCCTATCACCCCCGGGCCGTCGGCGCGCACGGTGTCGGTCGACATCCACCCGTGCGTCTTGAACGTCACCTGCACGCCGCCCTTGAAGTCGATGCCGAGGTTGAGGCCGCGCGTCGCCAGCGAGGCGGCGCTCACGACCAGGATCACGCCGGAGACTGCGAACCAGAGCAGCCGCCTGCGCATGAAGTCGATCTGCAGGAAGCGGCCGCGCTGCGAGTGGTGCGCGCCCATGAAGCGCGGGTTGCTGAACCAGCGGAACCCGGCGAGCAGCCCGAGCATGGCGCGCGTCGCCGCGACCGCCGTGATCAGCGAGACCACGGTGCCGATCAGCAGCATGAGCGCGAAGCCCTTGACGCCCGCCGAGGCGACGGCGAACAGGATCAGCGCCGTGATCGCGGTGACCACGTTCGCGTCGACGATCGTGTGGAACCCCTTCGCGTAGCCGGCTGCGACGGCGGCGCGCACGGACCTCCCCGACCGCACCTCTTCCTTGATGCGCTCGAAGACGACGACGTTCGCGTCGGCCGCGACGCCGATCGTCAGGATCAGGCCGGCGAAGCCGGGCAGCGTGAGCGTGACGTTGAAGAGCAGGATCGCCGCGTACATGAACGCGGCGTAGATGGCGAGGCCGATCACCGCCACGAAGCCGAGGAAGCGGTAGAGCAGGAGCAGGAACACGGCCACCGCGACGAGACCGCCGATCGCGGCGAGCCACGCCTGGTGCAGCGAGTCCTTGCCGAGCGTCGCCGACACGTCCGTCCGCTCGAGCGTCCGGTACGAGACCGGCAGCGCGCCCGTCTGCAGCACGACGGCGAGGTCCTTCGCCTCGCTCAGCGACCCGATGTGGTTGATCTCCGCCCCCGTGCCGACCGGGTTGATCCCGTTCGGGTTCTGCGTCGGGTCGATCGCCGGCCACGACCTGATCTGGTTGTCGAGCACGACCGCGAACGCGCACTGCCAGCCGCAGTTCGCGCCGCTGCCGTTGATCTGTCCGCGCGACGCCTCGTTCTTCGTAACCGCCGCGAACGCCTGGTCGCCGTGGTGCGTGAACGAGAGCAGCACGATCGGCTCGTTGGTCGTCGGGTCGAAGTCCTGGCGGACGCCGCTCAGGTTGAGCTCGGTGCCCGTCATGTTCGGGTACTTGCCGTCGGGCACGGCGTAGCGGTCGTTCGGGTACGCGCCGTGCTTGAACAGGTAGTAGAACGTCCCGCCGTTCGGCGGCAGCTCGCCCGGCGGGCACGACGTCGTCGTCTGTGCCGAGCAGGTGACGACGATCGTCTTCGCCGGCACCTTCAGCACCTTGTCGCCCTTCGGCACCTTGCCCCCGTACGAGTCGAGCAGCCCGGGCACGCCGTTCGGCTGCAGGTGCAGCGTGGGCGTCGGCCCTGCCTTCTTCACCCAGACCGTGATGTGCCTCGTGACGGTGTGGCGCTTCTTGCCCTTGCCGACCGCCACCTGCTTCGCGACCTTGACCGTCTTGAAGAGGACGTAGCCGGTCGGGCTCTTGCCCGCGCGCGACTGGACGCCCGCGAGCAGCGCGTAGAGGTTCGTGAACGGCTGCAGCTGCCCGCTCGCCGTCACCGACGGCGGCACCAGCGCCGGCTGCAGGTCGTAGAGGCCGAGCTGCGCGGTCGAGCCGATGATCGCCGCCGCCTTGTTCACGTCGTGGATGCCCGCCAGCTCGATGACGATCTCGTCGCTGCCCTGCTTGGTGACGATCGGCTCCGACACGCCGAGCAGGTCGATCCGGTTCCTGATGATCGAGACCGACCGGTCGAGATCCGACGGCTGCAGCTTGTAGCCCTTCGGGGGCTCGGCGCGCAGCACGATCTCGACGCCGCCCTGCAGGTCGAGGCCCTTCCGCAGGCTGCGGTGGATCGGCGAGCCCGGCCACGCGAGCAGCGCCACCCCGACGAGCGCGAGCAGGATCAGGAAGACGAGGACGAGGTTCGAGCGCCGCGAGGACAAGGCGCCGGGTAGGTTAGCCCGATTCGCCGGTCGTTCCGGGCTCCGCGTCCTCCTCCGCGTCCGCAGGCTCCGGTTCGGGCTCGACCTCGACCTCGACCTCGCGCGCGACCGCGGCGACCGCGCGCCGGTCGAGCGTGACGACGACGGCGGGCGCGATCTCGACGCGCAGCTGCGAGTCCCCGAGCTCGCGGATCACGCCGTGCAGCCCGCCCGCCGTGATCACCTCGTCGCCGAGCTCGAGCGAATCCTGCATCGCCGCGTGCTGGGTGCGCCGGCGCCGCGCCGGCATCAGGAACAGGAGCCAGAAGATCGCGACGAGGATGACGATGATGATCAGTCCGCCCATGCCAGCCTTTCCAGTGCGTCGCGCTTGTAGCCAGCGAACGTGCCGCCGCGAATCGCGTCGCGCGCGCCGGCCGTCAGCTCGAGGACGAAGCGTAGATTGTGGAGCGAGAGCAGCCGCAGCCCGAGCAGCTCGTTCTGGTTGACGAGGTGGCGCAGGTAGGCGCGGCTGAACCGGGCGCAGGCGGGGCACGAGCAGCCGTCGTCGAGCGGCGCGGCGTCGCGCGCGAAGCGCGCGTTCCGCAGGTTCAGCCGCCCCCGCCAGGTGAGCGCGCTCCCTGTCCGCGCCGTCCGCGTCGGCAGCACGCAGTCGAACATGTCGACCCCCGCCTCGACCACCTCGAGGATCCCCTCGGGGTCGCCGATGCCCATGAAGTAGCGCGGCTTGTCCGCCGGCATCAGCGCCGCGGCGGCGTCGGTGGCGTCGAACATCGCCTCGCGGTCCTCGCCGATCGCGAGCCCGCCGATCGCATTGCCGTCGAAGTCGAGCGCGGCGATCTCCTCGGTGGAACGCCGGCGCAGCTCCGGGTCGACGCCGCCCTGCGTGATCCCGAAGCGGAGCTGGCCGTCCGCGCGCGGCGCGTGCCGCTGCCGCGCCGCCCAGTGCGTCGTGCGGCCTACGGCGGCCTCGAGCTCGCGCCTCGACACGCCCGCCGGCGGCACCTGGTCGAGGCACATCGCGAGGTCGCTGCCGAGGTTGGCCTGGATGCGCGCGGACAGCTCTGGCGTGAACCGCGTCTCGGCGCCGTCGTAGACGTTGCGGAAGGTGACGCCGTCGTCGTCCACGCGCGCGATCGTGTCGCGCAGCGAGAAGACCTGGAAGCCGCCGGAGTCGGTCAGGATCGGGCGGTCCCAGCCCATGAAGCGGTGCAGCCCGCCGAGCCCGGCGACCAGCTCGTCGCCCGGCCGGAAGTGGAGGTGGTACGCGTTTCCGAGGACGATCTGGGCGCCGAGCGCGGACACCTCGTCCGGCGCCAGCGACTTCACCGTCGCCTTCGTGCCGACAGGCATGAAGACCGGCGTGCGCACGTCGCCGTGCGCGGTCCGCAGCGTCCCGGCGCGTGCCGCGCCGTCGGTCGACTCGACCGTGAAGACGGTCACAGGATCAGCATCGCGTCGCCGAACGAGTAGAAGCGGTAGCGCTCCGCGATCGCGAGCGCGTACAGGTGCCGCACCTGCTCGACCCCGGCAAACGCCATCACGAGCGCGAGCAGGGTCGAGCGCGGCAGGTGGAAGTTCGTCAGCAGGCGGTCGACGCGGCGGAACTCGAACCCGGGCGTGACGAACAACTCCGTCCGCCCGCTCGTCGCCGCGCCGCGCGCGAGCGTCTCGAGCACGCGCACGGTCGTCGTCCCGACGGCGAGCACGTCGCGGGCGCACCGGATGCGCTTCCACTCGGCGGCGTCGACGCTGTAGCGCTCGCCGTGGATCGCGTGCTCCTCCACCACGTCCGCCAGCAGCGGCCGGAAGGTGTCCAGGCCGACGTGGAGCGTGACGCGCGCCACGTCGAGCCGCGCCAGCACCTCCGGCGTGAAGTGGAGCCCGGCCGTCGGCGCGGCCGCCGACCCCGCCTCGCGCGCGTACACCGTCTGGTAGCGCGACTCGTCCGCGAGCGGCTCCGTGATGTAGTGCGGCAGCGGCACGCGGCCGCTCGCCTCGCCCGCGAGACGCACGCGCCAGCGCCCCGCGCCGAGGTGCTCGAGCAGCTCGACCCCGCCGTAGATCCGTCCGGCGCGCAGCCGGCGCGTCGGTCGCGCGAGCGCCTCCCATTCGCCGTCCTCGCCGACGCGCTCGAGGAGCAGCACCTCGCCCCGCGGGCGCTCGATCGGAATCCGCGCCGGGACGACGCGCGTGTCGTTGACGACCGCGAGCACGCCGGACGGCAGCACGTCGGGCAGCTCCCGGAACACGTGGTGCGAGACGTCGCCCGACGTGCGGTCGAAGACGAGCAGGCGCGAGGCGTCGCGCCGCTCCGCCGGATGCTGCGCGATCAGCTCCGGCGGCAGGTCGTAGTCGAGCTCCGCGGCGTCCATCCGACGCGGACGGTACCGTCGTCTCCGTGGTCGTCCTGGCAGCCGTCGAGGCGCGCACCGTCCGCGAAGCGATCAAGGAGGGGCTCCGCGAGGAGGCGACGCCGATCGGCCGCCGGCTCGCCGAGGTCAAGGGGCTGCAGAACAACGCCGTCCGCCGGCTCGAGGCGCTCGAGGCTGCGGTCGCCGGCGAGCGCGACGCGCGGATCGACGACCTCGCGCTGCTGGTCGAGCTGCTCACGGAGGGTTGGCGGTCGCTGAACGTGCGCCTCGAGCGGATCGAGGCCGCGCTCGCAGGCGCGCCGTCGAACGTCGTCCCGCTCCGCGACAGCGCGTAGGACCCCCGGCCCGGGCCGCGTCCGCACGCCGAGGGCCGGAACCGACCGGTCGTCTTCGGAGGGGGCTCAGCGGGGGAGAACCGAAGGTGCTCCCCCGCTAGGCAGCAGCAGCTCGAAGCGCGAGCCTTTGCCGAGCTCCGACACGAGCTCGATGCGGCCGCCGAGCGCCGTCGAGAGCTCCTTCGCGATCGCGAGCCCCAGGCCGGTGCCGCCGCCCGACTCGGAGACGAAGGGGCGGAACAGGCGCTCGCGCTGGCTCGCCGGGATGCCCGGGCCCGAGTCCTCGACCGCGACGTGCACGGTCCCGTTTCGCTGGGCGAGCTCGAGCACGATCCGGCCGCCGTCGGGGGTTGCGTGGAAGGCGTTCGACATGAGGTTGCCGACGATCTGCAGGACGCGGTCGCCGTCCGACGTGATCACCGGGTTGTCCCGCACCTCGCGGCGCAGGTCGATCGAGCGGCGCCGTGCCTCGTCGCGGTAGGTCTCGTATGCACGGTCGACGAGCGCGCCCATGTCGACCTCCTCGTTCGTGACCGTGAACCGGTGCGCGTCGAGCTTCGCCAGGTCGAGGATGTCGCCGACCAGGCGCTCGAGCCGCGTCGCCTCCGCCTCGACGGTCTCGAGCGAAACTCGCTCGAGGTCCGGGTCGTCGACGACGCCCTCGAGCAGCGCCGACACGTGGCCGCGGATCGCCGTCAGCGGCGTGCGCAGCTCGTGCGACACCGACATGAGGAAGTTGCGCTCCATCTCCTCCGCCTCGGCGAGCCGCCCCGCCATCTCGCCGAACCGCTCGCTGAGGTGGCCGAGCTCGCCGGGCGCGCGCACCGGCACGTCGACCGCGTAGCTCCCGCCGGCGACGGCGTCCGCCGCGTCCGAGAGCTGCAGGATCGGACGCACGATGCGCCGCGACAGATACCACGCCAGCCCGCCGGCGACGACGAGCCCCAGCGCAAGGGCGATCGCGAGCCGCTTGAGCAGCTCCGCGACGCCGCTCGAGATGTCGGCCTGCGGGCGCGCCACGACGATCGCGGCGATCGGCTGCTGGTTCCAGAAGATCGGGTTTGCAGCCGCGAGGTACGTCCGCTTCGCGCCCGGCGGCCTGAACTCGAACGTCAGCGACCGGCCCGAGATCCACGGGATCGAGTCGAGCGGCAGCCGCTTGAGCCCGACGATCGGCTCGTTGCTCTTCTGCTGGCCGGGATAGAGCAGACGCGGGCCCACGTAGTAGATGCGGTCGCCGGTCGCCTTCGCGAGGCTCTCCGCCGCCACCTGCGGCGGCTTCCGGTCGTTCGAGGTGCCGGGTTTCGAGCCCTTGTTGCCGTAGCTCGCCGCGATGCCGCGCGACTCGAGGTACGCGATCCCGTTCGCCTCGCGGCTGAGGCTCCGGAACGTCTGGTTGCGCGCCAGGTTCTGGAACAGCCGCACCGCGATCAGCGTCGTGACCACCCCCGCGATCAGGATCCCGCCGAGGAAGACGAGCGGCAGCCGAACGCGCAGCGAGCCGAACGCGGTCATGCCTACGTCTTCGTCGTCTCTTTGCGCGCGTCCTTCGCGGGCGAGACCTTGTACCCGACGCCCCACACGGTGACGATCGGCGACGCGTCGCCGAGCTTGCGCCGCAGCTGCCGCACGTGCACGTCGACCGTGCGCGTGTCGCCGGCGAAGGTGTAGCCCCAGACGCGCTCGAGCAGCTGGTCGCGGGTGAGCACGAGCCCGCGGTGGTCGAGCAGCTCCCAGAGCAGGTCGAACTCCTTCGGCGCGAGCTGCACCTCCTCGCCCGCGACCGTCACCTCGCGGCGGCCGGCGTCGACGCGGAGGTCGCCGTGCGTGATCACCTCCGTCTCGCGCTCGCGCCGCTCCGGCGTCGCACGCCGCAGGATCGACTTGACGCGCGCGACGAGCTCGCGCGGGTTGAACGGCTTCGTCAGGTAGTCGTCGGCGCCGACCTCGAGCCCGATGATCTTGTCGACGTCCTCGTCGCGCGCGGTCAGCATCAGGATCGGCACGTCGCTCGTCTGGCGGATGCGCTTGCAGACCTCGATCCCGTCGATGTCCGGGAGCATCAGGTCGAGCACGATCAGCCCCGGCATCTGGATGTCGGCCTGCGCGAGCGCGTCGGCGCCCGTCGCGGCCGTCCGCACCGTGTAGCCGGCGTTCTTGAGGTACAGGGACACGAACGAGGCGATCGAGCTCTCGTCCTCGACCACCAGGATGTCCGGCGCCTGGGCGCTCACCGCTACGGGCTCGGCTCGGGGAACGCGACCGTCTTCGGCGTGCTCGTCGGCACCGGGATCCACTTGCCGCCGTCGAGCGCGTAGGAGCCGGCGTCGGTCGAGAAGACGTCGCCGGCGATCTTCATCGTCCCCACCCCGACCGCCGTCAGGTCGATGCCCTGCGCGGCCGGGTCGACCGCGACGTCGCCGGCGAGCGCCTTGAACTTCAGCTGGTAGGTGCCGCCGGTGATGCGGAAGTGGATGTTCTTGCCCCAGTACGAGGTCGTGATGCCGTCGTCCCAGACGTGCGAGTGCTCCGCGCCGCTGACGAACACCTGCCCGTCGCCGGGCTGCGGGTCGGTGACGACGAGGCGGCCTGTGTCGACCTGGCCCCAGATCGCGCCCTTGCCGCTGATCGTCGCGTACGCGTCGACGTTCCGCAGCTCGAGGATGCCGTCTCCGGTGGCCGTCGACGCCGCAAGCGCAGCCGGCGATCCGATCAGGCCGCAGACGAGCAGGGTGAGAGAGAGCCGGCGCATCGGCACGAACAGTCTTCCCGCGCGAATTATGCCCCCAATCAGCGATTCGTAAGGAGTTTTTTCGCGAATCGTGGGCCGTATCGTTCGGCGGCGTGCACGACGTGACGAGCTTCGGGCTGGCGGTGCTCCTCGTCGCGGCGGCGCTGTCGGCTGCGCTGCTCATGTCGAAGCTGAGCGCCCGCATCTCGATTCCCTCGGCGGCGTTCTTCCTGCTCGCCGCCGCGATCGCGTCTGACCGCTTCCCCGCGCTGGCCGTCTCCACGCCGACGGTGGAGCGGATCGCGACCGTCGCGCTGATCGTGATCCTGTTCGACGGCGGCGCGTCGATCGGGCGGCGGCGGCTGCGCGAGTCGCTCGCGCCGATCGCGTCGCTCGGCGTGCTCGGAACGTTCGCGACCGCCGGGCTCGCAGCCGTCTTCGCCCACTGGGCGCTCGGCCTGACATGGATCACGGCAGGCCTCCTCGGCGCCGCCGTCTCGCCGACCGACCCCGCGGTGATGTTCTCGGTGCTCGGCGACCGCGAGATCGACGGCCGCACGGGAACGATCCTCGAGGGCGAGTCTGGCGCCAACGACCCCGTCGGCATCGCCTTGATGCTCGGGATGATCGAGCTGGCGACGCACGCCCACGGCTCGTTCTGGATCGTCGTGCGCGTGTTCGGCGAGCAGATGGCGATCGGACTCGCGCTGGGAGTCGCCGGGGGCGCCGTCGAGGCGCAGCTCCTCCGCCGCGTCGCGCTGCCGTCGCCCGGGCTGTACACGGTGCGGACGCTCGCGCTCGCCGGGATCGTCTACGGCGTCGCCACCGTCGCCCACGGTTCCGGCTTCCTCGCCGTCTTCGTCGCCGGCATCGTCGTCGGCGACGTCGAGGCGCCGTTCCGCGACGAGATCGACGTCTTCCAGGAGGGACTGGCCGCGCTCGCCGAGGTCGTCGTGTTCGTCGCGCTCGGCCTGACGATCGACCTGGGCGGCCTCTCGCTCGCGCGGTGGGGCGAGGGGCTCGCGCTGGCGGCGTTCGTGGCGCTCGTCGCGCGGCCAGCCGCGACCGCGGCGCTGCTGGCGCCGACGCGGCTGCGGGCCGGCGAGCGCCTGTTCGTCATGTGGGGCGGCCTCAAGGGGGCGGTGCCGATCCTGCTCGCAGCATTCGCGCTCGGCCGCCACGTGCACGACGCGACGCGCATCTACCAGACCGTGTTCGTCGTCGTGCTCGCGTCGGTCGTCGTCCAGGGCGGGACGATCGCCGTCGCGGCGCGGCGGCTCGGCGTCGAGATGCGCCGCGTCCCGCCGACGCCGCGCGGCCAGCGGCAGTCGTAGTCCGTTGCCCGAGCGGTCCGCCGCTACGAGTAGCGGTAGAAGCCCTCGCCCGACTTCCGGCCGAGCTTGCCCGCCCGCAGCATGCGGACGAGGCGCGGCGGCGGCGCCATGCGCGGGTCGCGCAGCTTCTCGTAGAGCGCCTCGCTCGCGTGCACGTGCACGTCGGCGCCGACGAGGTCGAGCAGCGCGAACGGCCCCATCGGCCACCCGGCGCCGAGCTTCATCCCCGCGTCCAGGTCCTCCGGCGTCACGCCCGCCTCGTCGAGCACGCGCACGCAGTCGTTCAGCAGCGGGATCAGGATGCGGTTGACGACGAAGCCGGGCGTGTCGAAGCAGCGGATGGGCGTCTTGCCGAGGCGGCCTGCGAGCTCGAACGCGGCCTCGTACGGCGCGTCGCCGGTTCGCTCGGCGCGGACGACCTCGACGAGGGGCATCAGCGGCGCGGGATTGAAGAAGTGCATGCCGAGCGCCCGCTCGGGCCGCGCGAGGACGGACGCGATCTCCGTCACCGACAGCGCCGACGTGTTCGTCGCGAGCAGGACGTCGTCGCCGACGACGGCTTCGAGCGAGCGGAAGAGCTCCTGCTTCACCGCGAGGTCCTCGAACGCCGCCTCGATCACGACGTCGCAGTCGGCGAGGTCGCCGAGATTCGTCGTCGTGTGCAGCCGCCCGAGCGCGTCGTCGCGCGCGTGCTGTTCCAGCCGGCCCTTCTCGACCTTTCGCGTCAGGAAGTGCGCGACCCGGTCGCGCGCGGCGTCGGCGCGCGCCGCGTCGACCTCGTGTCCGACCGCGGCGAAACCGGCCTCGACCGCGACCTGCGCGATCCCCGCGCCCATCGCCCCCAGGCCGACGACGCCGATCGTCGCGATCTCGCGCGTCACGGCGCGCGATGTTAGACGCTCAGATGCGCACGATCAGGCAGCGGGCCCGCTCGAACTGCTCCGGCGACAACCGGATGTGCGAGTGGCGCCACAGCGAGCTCGGGAAGACGCCCGCCTCCTCGACGGCCGGCGCGCGCTCGAGGTCCGCGATCAGCGCGAGCGGGCGCAGCGGGAAGCTCCACGACCAGCGCCGCAGCGCGGCGTCGTGCTCCGGGGGCCCGGCGACCTCGGCGACGCCGTAGACCGCCTGCCACACCGCCGCGTACAGAACCGCAGGATCGCCGGGCTCGACGCTCGGCCGCTTCGACGACGAGTGGGCGCGCACGACGTCGCCGTGCAGACGCTCGAGCGGCCGGGCGCCGCGGCCCCGTACGAGCAACCAGTGCTGCACCTACAGCAGCTCGACGACGCCGGCGATCGCCATCCCGAACCCGACGCACATCGACGCGACGCCGTAGCGCGCGCGGCGCCGGTCGAGCTCGTCGAGCAGCGACGCCGTCAGGCGGGCGCCGGTCGCGCCGAGCGGATGGCCGAGCGAGATGCCGCCGCCGTTCGGGTTGACGTCCTCCATGCGCTCGCGGAGCTCGAGGTCGGCGACGGTCTGAAGGACAACCGACGCGAACGCCTCGTTGATCTCGAACACCGTAACGTCGTCGAGGGCGAGACCCGCACGGTCGAGCGCGTTGCCGATCGCCCGCGGGTTGCCGTGCAGCATCCGCGTCGGGTCGACACCGGCGAGGCCGAAGGAGACGAAGCGGGCGCGCGGCTCGAGGTCGTGCCGCCGCAGCGCGCGCTCCGAGGCGACGAGCACCGCCGCTGCGCCGTCCACGATCTGCGATGAGTTGCCTGCGGTGACGACGCCGGCAGGGTCGAACGCGGGCGGGAGCGCGGCGAGCGCCTCGAGCGACGTGTCCCGGCGCACCGCCTCGTCGACGGCGACCACGACGGGCGCCGCCACCCGCGCGGCGCCGCGCCCCGGTTCGCCGGTTCGCGGCGGGTCGGGCAGCTCGATCGGGACGATCTCGCGCTCGAACCGGCCCGCGTCGATCGCCGCCGCCGCGCGGCGGTGCGACTCGAACGCGTACGCGTCGAGCGCTTCGCGGGTCAGATTCCACTCGCGTGCGAGGAGCTCCGCCGACGTCCCCTGCATGACGATCTCGTGGCGCTCGGCGACGCGCGGAGAGATCGAGCCGCCGTTCGAGCCCATCGGGACGCGCGACATGCTCTCGACGCCCGCCGCGACGACGAGGTCGAGCTGCCCCGACGCAACGGCTGCCGCCGCGTTGAAGCACGCCTGCATCGACGAGCCGCACTGGCGGTCGACGGTCGTCGCGGACACCTCGACCGGCCATCCGGCGGCGAGCACCGCCATCCGCCCCACGTTCCAGCCCTGCTCGCCGACCTGCGTCACGCAGCCCATCTGGACGTCCTCGACCGCCGCCGGATCGAGGTCGAGCGGCGCGACGAGTCCGTTCAGCACCTGCGCCGCGAGCTCGTCCGCGCGGATGCCCGAGAGCGTCCCGTTCCTGCGGCCGATCGGCGAGCGGCGCGCGTCGACGAGGTACGCGTCCATCACGACGAATCGTAGTCCGGCACCCACGGCACGGCGTGGTGCGCGAGGTATACGCGCTGCGGGCGCAGCTCGTGGATGCGGCGGATCGACGGCGTGCCGCCGGAGACCAGCTCGCGCATCGAGTACGTCACGTCGCCGCCGAGGACGACGCGTCCCTCCTCCGTCTCGACGACGACCGCTTGGTGTCCCGGCGAGTGGCCCGGCGTGAACAGGACCGAGACGCCGTCGAAGAGCTGCGCGTCGCCCTCGACCTCGACGTACGACGCACCGGGAAAGCGCACCCACTCCTCCAGGTAGTCGGGCGCGCGCGCCGCCGCGAGCTCCGCCCGCTGCACGTAGGTGGGCGTCCCGGCGAAGCGGCGGTTGCCGCCGCAGTGGTCGAAGTGCAGGTGCGTGTTGACGACCGCCCGCACGTCGCCCAGCTCGGGCCACGGCCGCAGCACCGGCCGCCACTCGGCGTCGAGTTCCGGCGTCGAGTCGACCATCCCCGTGTCGACGAGGATCGTGCCGCCGCGCGTCTCGATCGCCCATCCGAAGACCGGCCAGAGCTCGCCGGCCACCGTGACGTCGCAGAAATGGAGCGGGCGGACTCGCGGCGCGCTCAATCGGCGAACGCCGGCTCGAGCGCAGGCGCGCGAGCCTCGCGCCACTCCCAGACCTTGTTCACGGCGACGAACGTCGCGCCTGCATACGCGAATCCGGCGACGCAGTCGACGACGTAGTGCTCGCCCGCGTAGACGAGCGCCACGGACATCGCGAGCGGGTAGACGAGGAGCAGCGGTCGCACGAGGCGCGGGACGAAGCGCCAGACGTAGAGGACGAGCAGCAGCGCGAACGCCGCGTGGAGCGACGGCATCGCAGCGACGTTGTTCGCGTAGCTCTTGCCGTGCTCGAAGACCGCCCCGGCGCTCGAGACCGGCAGCTGGTGCCACACGGACGCGATGATGCGGTTCGACTCGCCGACGTTGCCGTGCTGCGCGGCCATCCACGGCGGCACGGCCGGGTAGAGCACGTACGTCAGGTAGCCCGCGATCGAGAGCGTGCAGATCATCGCAGCGAAGCGCGCGAAGTGCTCGCGCTTGAACACCCAGAACGCCGCCAGCACCACGAACGACGCGACGAAGTGCGTCAGGTGCAGGAACCAGGTCGCGTAGTCGTACCACCGCAGGTCGTGCCGGCCGTGCCAGAGATGCTGCTGGAGCCAGACCGTCGGGATCGGTCGCCCGAATAGCGCCGCCTCGAGGCGGATCTGCGGCGACTCGCGCGGCGGCATGAGCAGCCCGTCCGCGGCGCCGCGGAGCAGGTCGTAGACGAAGAGGATCGCCACGACGGGCAGCCAGTCGCGGACGACGCGCGTCGGCTCGAACGAGAACGCGGCCATTCCCGCGAACAGCCAGAGGAAGACGAGGTCGTGGTGTACGGGGACGCCCCACAGGACGACCAGCACGATCGTCGCGACGCCCCACGCTACGGGCGCGCCGATCCGCAGGGTGCGGTGCGAAGGCACGCGTGAACATTAGAGTTGTTCGCGCATGGCGACGACCGCGACCGACCGGCCGCTGCTGATCGACGGCGAGCGCGTCGAGACCGGCGAGTGGATCGAGGTCCGCTCGCCCTATTCGGGCGACGTCGTCGGGCGCGTCCCGAGCGGGGGCGCCGCCGAGACGAAGCGCGCGCTCGACGCGGCCGAACGCGCGATGGGGACGCCGCTGCCGGCGCACGAGCGCGCCCGCATCCTCGACGAGGTCGCTCGCCTGCTCGCGGAACGGCAGGACGAGGCGGCGCGGCTCATCTCGGAGGAGGCCGGGAAGCCGCTCAAGGCCGCACGCGTCGAGGCGCAGCGGGCGGTCTCGACGTTCACCTTCGCGGCGGTCGAGGCTCGCAAGCTCGCGGGCGAGGTCGTGCCGATGGACGCCGCGGCGGCCGGAGAAGGCAAGCTCGCGTTCACGCTGCGCGTACCGATCGGCGTCGTCGCGGCGATCCCGCCCTTCAACTTCCCGCTCAACCTCGTCGCGCACAAGGTTGCGCCGGCGCTCGCGGCGGGTTGCGCGGTCGTCCTGAAGCCGGCGTCGACGACGCCGCTCTCGGCGCTCTTCCTCGCCGAGCTGGAGCACGAGGCGGGGCTGCCACCCGGCTGGTTGAACGTGGTCGCGGGGCCGGCGTCGGAGATCGGCGACGTCCTCGTCGGCGACGACCGCGTCAAGCTGATCACGTTCACGGGCTCGGGCGACGTCGGCTGGGGGCTCGCCGAGCGCGCGCACCGCAAGCGCGTGAAGCTCGAGCTCGGCAACGCCACGCCCGCGATCGTGATGCCGGACGCCCCGGCCGACGCGGCCGCCAAGCTGGCCGCGAACGCCTTCTCGTTCGCCGGGCAGAGCTGCATCTCGGTGCAGCGGATCTACGTCGTCGGCGACGGATACGACCGCTTCGTCTCCGAGCTCGTGGCGAAGGTGGAGGCGCTCAAGGTCGGCGACCCCGCCGACGAGCAGACGGACGTCGGCCCGCTGATCAGCGGCGACGACCGCGAGCGCGTGCTCGACTGGATCCGGCAGGCGAACGGCGAGGTGCTGACGGGCGGCGAGACCACGAGCGACGGTCTCGTCAAGCCGACCGTGATCGCGAACCCGTCGCCGCGCGACAAGGTCCAGTGCGAGGAGGTGTTCGGGCCGGTCGTCACCGTCACGCGCGTCTCCGACCTCGACGAGGCGATCGAGCAGGCGAACGCGACGCGCTACGGCCTGCAGGCGGCGATCTTCTCCACCGACGTCCGCACGTGCCTCGACGCCGCGCGCCGCCTCGAGTTCGGCGGCGTGACGGTCAACGAGGCGCCGACGTTCCGCACCGACCAGATGCCCTACGGCGGCGTGAAGGCGTCCGGCAACACGAAGGAGGGCCCCGCCTGGGCGGTGCAGGAGATGACCGAGGCGCGGCTCGTGGTTTTGCAGACCTGACGATCGGTCAGAGACGCTTTCGATGGGTGTCGCAACGTCGCTGCTGTTCGCGCTGCTCCTGCTCGTGCTCGGCGTCGTCGCGGCGGTCTTCCTGCCCGGCGCCGGGTTCGTGATCCTCGTCGTGTTCGTCGTGCTCGCGATCGGGATCGTCGCGCGCGCCGTTTCGGCTGGCCGGCGGGCTGCTGCGCCGCCGCCCTCCTGACCGCCCAGTACCCTTCAGCCCATGCCGTTCCATCGCCGCCGGGCGCCGGTTGCCGACGGCATCGCGCCGCGCCGCCCGCACGCGGGGCTGCTGCGGCGCGAGCGGCGCGCGCTGACGCGGGCGCGCGAGGAGGCGCTCCGCGACCTCGGCGGACTGCTCGTCGAGATGTACCGCCGCGGCGGCTTCCGCGAGGACCTGCTGGCCGAGCGCGCGGCGGTCGTGATCGGGATCGACGCCCGCCTAGCCGAGATCGACGAGCTGCTGACGGCGCGCGGGCGGACGGTGCCCCGCTGCGAGTGCGGCGCGCCGGTCCTGCGCGGCTCGCGCTTCTGCCCGAACTGCGGCCGTCCGCTGCAGCCCGCGGCCTCGAACGGGGCGTCGGAGGAGACGGTCATCGAGCCGGCGCCGGAGGCGTAGGTGAGCACGCGCGCCGACGAGCGCGAGACCGCGATCGCGGCGGCCGACACGACTTGCCCGCGCTGCGGCGCGCCCCGGGAGCCCGACCAGCGGTACTGCCTGGAGTGCGGTCTGCCGCTCCCCGCCACGAACGGCGCCGTCCCGGCGCTGCGCCGGCGCTGGATCCGGCGGCTCGGCTGGTACCCGGGCGACTGGGTGTGGCTCTCCCTGCTGACGCTGCTCGTGGCCGTCGCCGGCGCCGCCGTCGCGATCGTCGTCACCCGCCACCGCCACGAGGCCGTTGGCCGGACGTTCTTCCTGACGCAGACGCAGCAGGTGAAGCAGCCGACGGCGGTCCCGACCGCGGCTCCCACCGTCGACACGGCCACGCTGCCCTCGCCCCCCGAGCCGACGACGACGAGCGCGAAGCTGCACGCGCGGAAGACACACCGCCGCAGCGGGCCGATCGCCTGGCCAGCGGGCAGGAGCGGCTGGACGATCGTGCTCGTCTCGTATCCGAAGACGAACGGGATCGCCGCCGCCGACGCCACGGCGGCGCGTGCCTCGAGCGCCGGCCTGTCCCAGGTCGGCGTCCTCGACTCGAGCCAGTTCGCGAGTCTCGTCCCCGGCTACTACGTGGTCTTCACCGGCGTCTACGGCTCGAAGTCGGACGCCGACGCCGCGGTCTCGACGGCGCGCCAGGCCGGTTTCGCGGGCGCGTACTCGCGGCAGATTGCCCGCTGAGAGCGCGAATGTGTACCGCCCGCGCGGGCGGGTAAGCGAGCCCCGAGAGCGGCCCGTTGTTTTCTACGGAGAGAACATTTGTAACAGCCAAGCCGAGACGATAGAGTCCTCACGCGGCGCAGGACGAGCAGCCAGATTTACGGCTTCTTAAAGGGCTTCCGGCTACAGTCGAAGGAGATTTCCAGCCACTGATGGACGAGCGGATCCTCCAAATCCAGCACTGCATGTATCAATACTCTCGAGCGATTTACCGCTCGATCAAGGATCTGATCGACCCGTACGTCGATTGGGGCACGCACATGGAGTACCGCCGCGAGGTGCTCGCCGCCTGCGAGGCGACGATGGAGCGGCTGGCGGCCGACCCGCACTACTTCGCCAAGCCCGACCGGGCCCTCTTCCAGGACATCCGGCGCTACTTCCCGATCACGGTCCAGGCACAGGTGGCGTGGGCGGTCACGCAGGGCGTCGACGCTGCGGTCGGCTTCGTCGAGAAGCAGATCGAGGCCGGCGCCTTCGACGGCGGCGTCGCCCGCTGCCGCGCGACGACGCGCAAGGGCAAAGCGTGCCAGCGCACGCCGCTCCCGGACCGCGAGTACTGCCCGTCGCACCAGCACCTCGAGCGCTCGAAGGCCGCCGCGTAGAAACGCGGCCGGCGGCGGCCGTTCGGCCGCCTCGGAGCGGCGCGGGGTCGCGACTCGATCTCGGATAGGCTCGCCTGCCGGAAGCGGATGAGCCACGACACCGACAAGCTAATCAGGCAGCTCTCGCTGGTCGCGTTCCTGATGGCCGAGCGCCGTCCGCTGACCGCGAGGGACATCAAGTCGAACGTCGAGGGCTACCAGGAGATGAGCGACGAGGCGTTCGCCCGTCGCTTCTACTCCGACCGTGCCGAGCTCGTCGCGCTCGGCGTCCCGCTCGACTCCAACCGCGACGAGTTCACGGGCGAGGAGCTCTACACGCTGCGCTCGGAGCGGTACTTCCTGCCGGAGCTCGAGCTCGACGACGAGGAGCTCGCGGCGCTGCAGACGTGCTTCTACCTGCTCGAGGGTCGGTTCGCCTACGCCGAGCCGCTGCGCCTCGCCCTGCAGAACCTCGCGCTCGGCCGCTCCGCCGGCGCGCTCGCAGCGGCGCCCACCGGCACCGCGGTCCGCGTCGAGGTGCGCGACCCTGACTACTCGCCCGAGTTGCAGGGCCGCCTCGGCAAGCTCGAGGGCGCGATCTCGAAGCAGCGCACGGTCAAGTTCCGCTACTGGTCGATCTACCGCGACGAGGAGGAGGAGCGCACGCTCAACCCTTATGCGTTGCTGCCCGAGAACGGCTCGTGGTACGTGATCGGTCACGACGTCGACCGCGACGACATCCGCACGTTTCGCGTCTCGCGCATCCGCTCCGACATCCGCTTCGCGACGCGGCGCGAGCGCGACTTTCGACTGCCGCCCGAGTTCGACGTGGAGGACTACCGCGGCCGCGCCGACTGGCAGTTCGGCGACGTCGTCGGCGAGGCGCGGATCGAGGTCGCGCCGGACACGGCCTGGTGGGTCGAGCGTGCGTACGGGGGCGAACGCAACCGCGTCGAGGGCGACGTCTTCGTCACGCAGTACGCGTCGGCGCCGCTGCTCGCGCGCTGGATCCTGCGCCAAGACGGGCGCGCGATCCCGCTCGAGCCGTCCGAGCTGCGCCGCCTCGTCGTCGAGGGCGCGCGCGCCGCACGCGCCGCGCACGAGGGCGCGCCGCCGGCGCCGGCGGCGTTCGCCGAGCCGGGCGCCGACGCCGCCGCCGGGGAGCGGCTCGCCGGCCCCGTCGCGCCGGAGCGGTTCGGCGTCCTGCAGTCGCTGCTCGCGTACCTCCTGGCCGCCTGCGGCGACGAGCGCGAGGGAGTTATCCCCGTCGACGACCTCGTCGAGCGGTTCTCGATCCCGCGCGACCAGGTCGAGGAGCACCTGTCGCTGCTCAACCTCGTCAACTTCGGCGGCGGCTGCTACGCGGTCTACGCGGAGTTGCACGGCGACGAGGTGCACGTCGACAAGGAGCTCTTCGGCGACACGTTTCGCCGGCCGCCGCGGCTGACGCCGCTCGAGGCGCGTGCGATCCGCCTCGCGCTCGAGTTCGTCGGCCCGATGGTCGCCGCCGGCGCGCACGACACGCTCGCGAACGTGCGGCGCAAGCTCGAGGAGACGTTCGGCCAGTTCGAGCTGTCGCAGACGCCCGAGCCGCACGTCGGCGAGGAGGAAGGGCTCGTCGAGAAGCTGAGCCGCGCCATCGACGAGCATCGGGTCGTCGAGATCGAGTACCTGAAGCCGGACTCGCAGGAGGTGGCGACGCGGACGGTCGAGCCGTACTCCATCGAGCGGCGCCTCCCGCACTGGTACGTCCACACGTGGGACCTCGACCGCGACGAGCCGCGCTCGTACCGCCTCGACCGGATGCGCAAGGCCACCGTGTCCCGCAAGGCCTTCACGCCCCGCGTCGGCTTCGACCCGTCCGAGCTGCGCGGCGCGACCACGGCGCGCATCTGGTACTCGCCTGTCGTCGCGCGCTGGGAGGTGGAGAAGGGCGCCCGCCCGCTCGTCGACGGCGCGGCGCTGGCCGAGAAGGCCGTCGGCAGCGCCGATTGGCTCGTCGGCGAGGTCGTCTCGTACCGAGGCGAGGCGGTCGTGCTCGAGCCGCCCGAGCTGCGGGCGCGCGTCGCGCAGCGTGCGCGCGAGCTGGCGCAGGAGCTGCGCCCGGCCCGCGCGAAGGCCTAACGCGCGTCGACCTCGACGGGCAGGCGCAGCGTGAACGTCGACCCGCGCCCGGGCGCCGACGCCACGTCGAGCGAACCGCCGTGCGCTTCCGCGATCGAGCGGGCGATGTAGAGCCCGAGCCCCGTGCCCGGCTTCGAGGCGCCGCCGGCCACGCGCCCGAACTTCTCGAAGATCAGCCGCTGGTCCTCGGCGGCGATGCCGGGGCCGCGATCCGCGACCGCGATGTCGACGACGCCGTCGTGCGGCGTCACGCGCACCTCCACGGGCGCGCCGGCGGGGGAGTACTTCACCGCGTTGTCGATCAGGTTCGACACGACCTGGCGGATCCGGTCGGAGTCGCCGCGCACGCCCGGCACCGCGGCGGCGACCTCCGCGCGCACCGGCACCTCGTCCTGCCCGACCGCGGCCGCGGCCACCGCGTCCCGCACCAGCGCGGCCACGTCGACGTCGCCGAAGCGGTAGGTGAAGGTTCCCGCGTCGATGCGCGACGTGTCGAGAACGTCGCCGATCAGCGAGGCGAGCCGCGACGTCTCGTCGCCGATCAGCGCGAGGAACGCCTCACGCTGGTCCGGCTGCAGCTCGCGCCAGCGCAGCTGGAGCGTGCGCGCGGCTCCGATCACGGCCGCCATCGGGCTGCGCATCTCGTGCGAGACCAGCGAGACGAAGTCAGCGCGCAGCGACGAGAGGCGACGCAGCTCCTCGACGGTGCGCCGCTCGCTCTCGTAGGCGCGGATGTTCTGCACGGCCGAGCCGGCGAGCCTGCCGAGCAGGCTGACGAGCTCGACCTCGCTCTCCTCGAAGCCGTCCGCCGCCGCGCGCCCGACCGAGATGACGCCGATCGGGCGCGCGCCCGACAGCAGCGGCGCGACGACGCGCGAGCGCAGGCCCAGCTCGACGAGGCGCCGCTCCTCGGCGTAACGCGGCTCGCTCGCCATGTCGGCGCGCACGACCGTCTGCGCGCGCCGCACGACCTCGTCCGCCAGGTTGTCCTCGAGCGGCAGCACCGTCCCGGGCGGCATGACGTCGTCCGCCTCCTCCCCCGCCGTCGCGATCACGCGCGCCGCGCCCTCGTCCGTCAGCACGATCGCCATCCGGTGGAACGGGACGAGGCCGCGCACCTCGCGGATGAACGCGGTCACCGCCTCGTCCAGGTCGAGCGACGAGTTGAGCGCGCGGGCACACCGGTTCGCCGCGTCGAGGAGGTCGGCGCGGCGGCCGAGCTCGTCGCGCAGCGCCTCGGCCTCCGCCGCGCGGCGCAGGGCTGTCTCGCGCTCCGCGCCGATACGGCTGACGAGCCAGCCGACGAGGGCGGCCAGGATGAGGCCGGACCCCGCCTGGAAGGTGACGAAGTCGAGGCGGAAGCCGGTGTGGAAGATCGCCGACCGCCGCGTCTCGAACCAGTACGCGACCGGGATCGACGCGAGCGCGACCGCGACGCCGCCGAGCATCCCGAACTTGACCGCGCCCTCGACGATCGCGAGCAGCAGCAGCTGGCGGGTCGGGGTCCCCTGTTCGAACGCGAACAGGACCACGTACGCGGACACGACGGCGAAGTCGAACGCGAGCGCGAGGTGCGGCAGCCACCGCTTCCGCTCGTCACCGCCGGCGGCGAAGAAGGCGAACGCACCCACGCCGAAGGCGGCCGTGATCGCCCAGCCGAGCGAATCGTCGTGCGGCGAGATGCGCGTCGTGAGCGCGAGCTGGAGAACGGCGAACGGCACCGCGAGCAGGCGGACGACCGCGATCCACCAGCCGAGCGGCTGACCGCGCCGGATCACCGTGAGCGCACCTGCTCGAGTGCCCAGGCTGCGTGCTCGCGCAGGATCTCGTCGTCGCCGGACGCGAGACGCTCGAGGAGCGGCTCGTGCTCGCGCCCGCCCACGTTGCCGAGTGCGACGACCGCGTTGCGGCGCAGCCAGCGTGCGTCGTTGCGCGGTATGTAGAGCCGGTCGTAGTCGGCGACCAGCGCGCGTCCGTCCGCCTCGAGCCACTCGACCAAGTCGACGTGGCCGTCGGCCGTCGGTTCGCCGGCGCCGCGGCGCCTGGCGACGCCGCGGTTCCACGGGCAGACGTCCTGGCAGATGTCGCAGCCGTAGACCTGCGCGGCGAGCGGCGCCCGGTACGGCTCGGGGATCGGCGCCGGCGCCTGCGTCCAGTAGGACAGGCACTTCGTGGCGTCGAGCGTGCCAGGCTCGTCGAGCGCTCCCGTGGGGCAGGCGTCGACGCAGAGCGTGCACTCGCCGCACCCCGCGGAAACAGGCTGCGTCGGCTCGAGCTCGACCTCGGTGACGAGCGTGCCGAGCACGACCCACGAACCGTGCCGGCGCGTGATCAGCATCGTGTTCTTGCCGTAGAAGCCGACCCCGCTGCGCGCCGCGGCCTCGCGGTCGACGTGCTGGTTGGCGTCCACGAGCACGCGGTACTCGCCGCCGAGCGCACGCCCGATCGCGTCGAGCGACTCGCGCAGGCGCGCGTATGCGTCGGCCCACGTGTAGCGCGCAAGCCGGCCGTGCCCCGCGGCGAGATCCGCCTCCGGCCGCCAGTAGCAGAGGGCCGCCGAGACGACGCTGCGCGCGCCGGGCAACAGCGTCTCAGGGTGGCACGACCGCTCCGGCTGCGCCATCGTGAACTTCATGCCGCCGAACAGGCCGCGGGCGCGCCGCTCGCGGATGTGGCGCTCGGTCTCGTCGTACGCCTCGGCGCGCGCGACGCCGACCGCGTCGAGGCCGAGACGCGCGCCGAGGTGGCGTACGTCCTCGGGACTCATGCGAGGATTGTGCCCCCATGAAGGCGATCCGGATCCACGAGGACGGCGGTCCCGACGTCCTTCGCTACGAGGACGCGCCGGACCCGGTCGCAGGAGACGGCGAGGTGCTGGTCGAGCTGCGTGCGGCCTCGCTCAACCACCTCGACGTCTGGATCCGGAAGGGCCTGCCGACGGTGCCTAAGCCGCGCATCCTCGGCGCCGACGGCGCCGGCGTCGTCGCGGGCACGGACGAGCGTGTCGTCATCAACCCGGGGATCCTCGAGAACGGCCGCATGCACATCGTCGGCGAGACGCGCGACGGCACGCACGCGGAGCTGATCGCGATCCCGCGTGAGTACGTGCATCCGATCCCCGACGGCCTGTCGTTCGAGGAGGCGGCGGCGTTTCCGCTCGTCTACGAGACGGCGTACCGCATGCTCGTCACGCGTGCGCAGCTGCAGCCGGACGAGTGGGTGCTCGTGTGGGGCATCGGGGGCGGCGTCGCGACGGCGGCGCTGTCGATCGCGAAGGCACTGGGCGCCCGGGTGGTCGCGACGTCGTCGAGCGACGCGAAGCTCGAGCGCGCGCAGGCGCTCGGCGCTGACTCGACGGTCAACCACGCGACCGGCGACGTCGTGGCGCACGTGAAGGAGGTCACCGGGGGCGGGGCGCACGTCGTCGTCGACGACGTGGGCGAGGCGACGTGGAAGCGCACGCTCGACGCGGCGCGCCCGGAGGCGCGCGTCGTCGTCTGCGGCGCCACCACCGGGCCCAATCCGCCCGCGGCGCTGCACCGCGTCTGGTGGAAGCAGCTCTCGATCCTCGGGTCGACGATGGGGACGCCCGACGACTTCCGGGGCGCCTACGAGCTGGTCGCCGCCGGGAAGGCACGGCCGGTCGTCGACAGCGTCTTCCCGCTCGCGGACGCGCGCGCCGCGCACGAGCGGCTGGAAGCGGGCGAGCAGCTCGGCAAGATCGTGCTGCGGATCCCCGAGTAGCGGCGACCGCGCACGCGCGGCGACCAGGGCCGTAACCGCACGCGGCGGCGGGCCGTTCGCCTCCTAGAACCGCGACCGCGAAGGAGGCCCGATCGCATGTTCGGAACTGCGACCGCACGGCGGAGCTACGGCGTCAGCTGGCTCGGCGTGATCTACCTCGTTGCCGGCGGGATCGTCGCCGCGACGCACCACTACTGGCAACACCTGCACACGTTCAAGACGATCGTGTCGGCAGTGCTCGCGACGATCCTCTGGCCGCTCATCCTGCTCGGCGTCAACCTGCACGTCCACTGACACCGCCGCCGCGGCGCGCGAAACGCCGCGCACGTTCCTCGACCATTGGCCAGAGGATCGAAGCCGGTCTTTACGTCGGTGCCGCGCGCGCGTTAGGGTCGCTCGCTCGTCGCATGCTCACGTTTGCGTGCGCGACGCCTGGGCGGCGTCCGCGCGGAGCCGCCCGTGCGGCGCCGCCCGCCTCGATCGTCGCGCGGATGAGACGCCCGCGGCAGCCTGCAGAGCCGCCGCTGCCCGCTGCCGCGGGTCGTCCGCCCGGCTCCGACGCCGACGCCGGCGTCGCCGCGGCGGGGCCGTCCTCGACGTGCCCCTCATCCAGTCGCAGCAAGGCGCGTGTGCGCGCGCACGGCTATTCCTCGAACGAGGGACGGCGCCCAAGACTGGACGAACGTCGAGGCACGTGGCGGCGCGCCGCGTAGGTTTGAAACGCGGCGAAACGGCGACTTCCGAGAAGCTTCCGGCGATTCCCCCGGTGGTGCAGGAGCCGCGCGAGCTGCGGCTTCTGCTTCTAACCGACCGGCGCATAATCGGTCGATGGGGTGTCGCGTGATCGCGTTCTACCTGCCGCAGTTCCACCCGATCCCGGAGAACGACGAGTGGTGGGGGCCCGGCTTCACCGAGTGGACGAATGTGGCGCGGGCGCGGCCGCTCTTCCGCGGACACCATCAGCCGAACCTCCCGGGCGAGCTCGGGTTCTACGACCTGCGGCTGGCGGAGACGCGCGCCGCGCAGGCGGAGCTCGCGCGCGCCTACGGCGTCGAGGCGTTCTGCTACTGGCACTACTGGTTCGCGGGCGAGCGCCTGCTGGAGCGGCCGTTCGCGGAGGTGCTCGAGTCGGGGGAACCCGACTTCCCGTTCTGCCTCGCCTGGGCGAACCAGAGCTGGATGGGGATCTGGCACGGCGCGCCGGGACGCCTCCTCAAGGAGCAGCGCTACCCGGGACTCGAGGACGTCGACGCGCACTTCGACGCGCTCCTCCCCGCGTTCCGCGACGCCCGCTACGTCCGCGTCGACGGCCTTCCGCTCTTCGTCGTGTTTCGGCCCACCGAGCTGCCCGACGCACCGGCGTTCACCGGCCGCTGGAGAGAGCTCGCCGCCGCGGCGGGGGTGGGCGGCGTGCACTTCGTCGCGTTCGTGGACGACCCGACGTGGCGTCCTGCCGACCACGGCTTCGACGCGGCCGTCATCCCGGTGTTCGAAGGCAGCGCGCGCGCCGTGCGTCGCACGCCGACGCGGAAGGTGACCGCGCGGCTGCAACTCGTGTCCCGCGACGTCGTCGCGTCCGCGCGGACGATCGCTGGCCGGCCCGCCGTCTACGACTACGACGAGGTCAAGGTGGAAAACGTCTTCGGCGGCGCGCTTCGGCCGGACCAGTACCCGTGCGTCCTGCCGAACTGGGACAACACGCCGCGTTCGGGCCGCGGCGGCCGCGTGCTGCAGGGCGCAACCCCGGCCGCTTTCGAGCGCCAGGCGCGCGCCGCCGTCCGATTGCTCGGCGACCGTCCGGCGGAGCGGCGGCTGCTCTTCGTGAAGTCGTGGAACGAATGGGCGGAAGGCAACTACCTCGAACCGGACCAGCGCTTCGGCCGTGGCTGGCTCCAGGCGTTGCGCAGCGCGACCGCCGAACCGGCTCGCGCGGACGGCGGCGATGGGTGAGCGCGCCGCCGCCGCCGCGCTTCGCTTCGCGGCGCGCGTCGCCCGGCGAGCGCAGGTGGAGCTCGCAACCGAAGGCGCGCGGCACGAGCTCGCGCGCGCAGTCGCGCCGGTGAGCGACCACGGCGCGCTGTTCGACGCCGTGTCGGCGTTCGAGTTCGTCGGCGTTCGCGTCGCACCGCTCCAGCGACGCAGCGAGTTCGTGGCGTTTCTCGACCTCGTGGCGGAAGCAGCGCCGCGTACGGTGCTCGAGATCGGGACCGCGGCAGGCGGCACGCTGCTGATGTTCGCCAGGGTCGCGCAACCGGACGCGGTCGTCGTCGGCGTGGACTGGGCGACCGCGGCGACCGGCTTCGGCGGGGACGCCGCGAACGCGCGGCGCAGACGGCTCTACGAGTCGTTCGGCCGCGACCGCCAGCGCGTGCACTACCTGTTCGCCGACTCCCACGCGCCGGAGACGCTCGACCGCGTCCGGACGCTGCTGCACGGCCGCGCCGTCGACCTTCTGTTCGTCGACGGCGACCATCGGTACGAGGGCGTCGAGCGCGACTTCGCGATGTACGCGCCGCTCGTCGGCGACGGCGGAATCGTCGCCTTCCACGACATCGTCCCAGGCCCCCCGGAAGCGGTCGGCGGCGTGCCCGAGTTCTGGCAGCGCGTGAAAACCGCGGATGCCGTCGAGCTCGTCGAGGACTGGTCGCAGGGCGGCTACGGGATCGGCGTCATCCGACGCTGAGTCGTCCCAGGCCGGCGTTCGTGATCAGCGGTGTCGCCCGACTACACCCTTACCGGCGGCACCAGATGGCTTGCCGTGCCCGGCGGCCCCGAGCGCAGCATCGGGACCCGGCGCATTCGCCTGCGATGCGCCCACGTTGCACGACGTCCGCTTCGTCTCGACCAGCTGCGTTCCGTGGATGTCCAGGCTCGGCGCCTGGACCGGGCAGTGCGCCAGCGCGCCGAGCCCTGCGGAGCCGCTCGCGAGGTCGAGGTCGTAGTCCGGCGGGCCGGGTGACACATAGCGAATCCGGGCGCGAACGTCGCCCGGGCAGGTCGCCGCGCCGCGCGTGAAGTTTCGGACGTGGACGAAATGCTGCTGTGCTCCGCACTGCGTGGCGTCGAGGGCCATGCTCGGGTTGATGTTGTACGCGTACACGTTTCCGTCCATCGCCGCTGCCGTGTTGACGCCGAACTGCACGTAGTCGTGGGGTGGAAACGAGTTGAACTCGACGACGATCCTCGAGTACGTCGACGCGCCCTGCGTGGGGCCGATGGCGAGGTTCGCCAGCGCCTTGCACGGCGTGTTCAGCTGATCAGAGCATGGGTCGTCGAACCAGTTGTCGACGATTCGGAAGTCGTGCAGCGCCGAGCCGCCGATGAAGACGTCGTACTGCCCGCAGTTTTGGAAGCGGTTGCTCGTGATCGTGACGAAGCTCTGTGACGTACCCGATGCGCCGTCGTTGAGCTGCAGACACTCCATGTGCGCGGCTGCGCCGGTCGGGTTCAGGAAGTTGGCGAAGAGGTTTCCGGTCAACGTGACGTGGTTGTTCGTCGTCGGACAAGCCCCACCGTTCTGGATCTCGGTCTCCCCGGTCGTGACATCCTCGAAAGTCGTGTTCGAGATCGTCGCGTAGGCGACGTTCTCCATCGACATCGGGTTAACGGACGCGTACTGCTCGTCGAACACCGCTCCATCCACGGCGACGTTCGTCACAGGCGTGGCGTAGCAACCCGTCGTCGACGAGTCCCACCCGCGGAAGTCCACGACGCTCTGGCTGGTGAAGTTCGAGACGGTGACCCACGGCTCGCCGATCTCCAGAGGCGCCGTCAGCACGACGCCGGCGCGTGACTGTCCTCTGAACGTGATGGGCTGTCCAACCGCCCCGCAGTTCTTGGCGTCCGTGTTCTGCACTCCCTGGTTGACGTGCCCGAGGTCGAGAGCGCTCGCGTCCGTGTACGTTCCGTTTTCGATCACGACGGTGTCGCCGCAGCGCGCGACCTGGTACGCACGCAGCAGGGACGCACACGGCCGCGCCGCTGCGCCGCGTGAGCATGCGCCGTCGTCCCCGCTTGCCGAGACCGAGACGAGCGGTTGACCCGGCAGCGCGGGCGGCGCGACGGCCCGCGGCGCGCTCGAGCTGCTGTTGTGGCAGTAGTACCCACCGACCGCGGCGAGCCCGACGAGCAGAAGCGCGATGCGCCCGCGCAACCTCGCGACGAACGCGCGTCCGCGGCCGGACCGGACCTCCCGCCCCCTGCCTTGCTGCGGTTGCGACACGCCGGGCGATCGTCCCACCGCCCCTCGAGCACGTCTACTCCCTGATCGAGTAGGGCGACTTCATGCCCGCCTCGCGGGTGCTCAGCGCGCCGCCGCCGGCGCGACGGGGGTACGCAGGCGGCGACGCGCACCGACGTAGCCGACGAGCTGCGCGATGCCCGCGAAGTACGGGAGGACGACGTAGAACAGCGCCGCCGCCGCCAGACGCTCGCGCAGCGACGGGCTCACGCCGTTCGCCGCCAGCCACGGCTCGTCGAATACGAGCGACCTCCGGTCGCCTCGCTGCCGCCAGCGCGCGCGCAGGTCGGCGACGACGGGCAGCCAGTACGTCGCCTTGAGCGCGTTCGGCCGCGCGCCGCGCTCCGCCTCGCGCTGCGCATAGGACCGGTGCGCGCGCCAGATGAACCGCAGCTCCGCCCGGGCCGAGTTCCGCGTCGGGTGGTACACGAGCGCCTCCTCGCAGAACACGAGCGACGCGCCGGACGCGACGCACCGCGCGACGAAGTCGAAGTCGCTGTGCATCGTCGTCGACGTCGCGAACCCGCCGACGCGTTCGAACAGATCGCGCCGGAGGAACAGGTTCGCGGTCTCGGCGACGCCGTTCTCGACGTGCCGCCGCTGGTTCTTCGTCGTCTCGATGTCGACCAGCGTCCAGATCGTCCGCCGGCGTGGGAGCTCGAAGCGCACGGCGCCCGCGACGACATCAGCGTCCTCGAGCGCCCCGAGGCCGGCTTCGAGCCACGTCGGCACGGGAACGCAGTCTGCGTCGACGAACGCGAGCACGTCGCCGCGCGCGAGATGCGCGCCCCGGTTGCGCGCCACCCAGTCGCTCTCCGGCGGCGCGGCCGAGACGCGAAGCCAGTCGCCGTCGTCGTACCCGTCGGCGCCGCCGTCCGAGGACCCGTCGTCCGCGACGACGACCTCGAATCGGTCGCGGCCGAGCGTCTGGGCTTCGAGCGCCGGCACGAGCCGCGCGAGGAACGGGCGGCCGTTCCGGATCGGGACGACGACGCTGACGAGGACGTCCGGCCTGCCGCTCGACTCGGACTCCGACACTCGATTCTCCGTTCGCTCGACTGTGGTCATGACAATGGTGTCACACGTGCTCCGGTCAGCCGTACCGGGCGAGCTCGCGGTTCGCCCCGCGACCCGGCGGCGGCCCGACGTCTCGTGCGCCGAGCTCGACCCACGCGTGCGCGTCCTTGGTGCGTGCCCCCTCCGGGAGGCCGATGACCAGCTCGGCGGGGTCGCCCTGCTCGCGCAGCAGCCGGAAGAGCACCAGCGCGCTGACGAGGCACCGCGGCTGGCGCCGGCCGAGCCGCAGGCTGCGGTCGACTGCACGCGCGAGGCGGTCGGGCGGTTGCGCCGGCGCTCGTCGGGGTGGTCGCCCGAGGCGCGCGACGAGCGCCGGCAGCGGCTCGTGCGCGAGTGCCAGCCGCACACGTGCGTAGACCGACCACACGCGGCACGCGAGCCGGACCTTCTCGATCGGCCGCAGCGACTCAGACACGACCGGCGAGCCAGCCGACGAGCTCATCGAGCCCGTCCAGCGTCGGCTCGTACGCCAGGTTCCACGCCGCGACGGTAGCGCCGAGAGCGGCGGCGTCGTCGAACGAGCGCCGCAGGTCGTCCGGTGCCTGCAGGTGGAAGCTGAGCGCGTGCAGGTCGCGAATCGTCTCCGCGGGCTCCGCCCGCTCGAGGGCGCGCGGCCCGTCGCCCGGCCGGAGGAAGACGACTGCGCGCAGCGGCACGGGCTCGCAGTCGCCGCGGGCGTCGTCTCCGAGGGCGATCCGCACGCGCGCGTCGTCGGCCACGACCCGCCGCCCGTCCGGAAGCTCCAGGCGCTCGGCGACGTCCGGCCGCAGCCGCAGCACGGCCGGGCCGGGCACGACGGCCGCAGGAGGCCCGAGCCGCACGCAGGTCAGGTCCTCGCTGAGCAGGCGGTAGCCGCGACGGACGAAGCCGGCCGCGAGCGTCGTCTTGCCGAACGTGCGGGGAGCGGCGAGCACGACGGCGCCGCCCTCGACCTCGAGGGCCGCAGCGTGCAGGGGGACGTCGCCGCGGGCGCGGAAGCAGAGCAGCGTGGGAACGCCGAACAGGCGCTCCTCGCGCCGCACCGGATGCTCGGCCGCCGGGACCGCGACGCTCGGCGCAGTTGGATCGATCTCGTACCAGCCGGCGACGTCGACCCAGAGGCGGAAGCGCTCGCCGTCCGCGAAGAGGCGGGCGTGCGACGGCCGGTCGCCGGGGATGCGCCATTCGCCGACGAGGCGGCCCTCGCGCTCGGCGAGGTCGGGCGGCGCGATCGACACGGCGAGCCGGTCTCCCGACCCGGCCCGCAGGTACGCGAACGGAAACGGCGCCTCGACCGCGTAGCCGAAGCAGGTGCCGCGGAGCGCCGATGCCGTCATTCGAACGTCGACAGGAACGCGTGGACGCGCGCAACGTCCTGCGCCCAGCTCAGCTCGTCCACCTGAAGCTCGCGGCGCTCGAGCCGCTGCGCGAGCAGGCCGTAGTCGATGCCGTCGAGCCGGTACGGCGAGTCGACGATCAGGCGCTGGAGGAGCGGGTAGTCCGCGGTGTCCACCATGTGGGCGTCGAACGTCGTCTTGTCGCGCCGCCACACCACCTCGTGCGGCACGCGACCGTCGAGGACGCGCCGCTGGAGCGTCTTGATCGCGCGGTCGGGGAACTTCACCTGCGCGGGCAGGCTGAGCGCGAACTCCCACAGGTCGATGTCGACGAACGGGCGGCGCGGGCGGACGCCGTGGTAGGCGGCCGCGATCTCGTCGGCTTCGATCGTCGGCGACGGCGCGCCGACCCCGGCTCCCGTCGGCGCGACCTGCGCCTCGAGCCACCGCCGCCGCGCCGGCTCGGTGAGGTCGGGGCGGCCCGTCTGGACGCCGAGCCTGCTCGCGTCGACCCACGGGGGCGCGAGCACCGTCCTGCGGTTCCGCAGCCGGGCGTAGCGCGTAGCGAGCGCAGGGGGCGACATCGACACCGGGAGCGGCCGCAGGATGCGCGACCACGACCGGCCGCGCCGGCGCTGGAGCCGCACCTCGTTCCAGGCGGCGCGGAACCGCCCGTGGAGCAGCAGGTGCGCGAGCAGGTGCGTCGTCATCGTGAACACGTACTCGGCGAACTCGCCGCCGAGGACGGTGCGCGCCCCGAGCTCCGCCGCCGTGCGATACGCCTCCGCCGTTTCGGGGATCGAGACGGTGTCGATGGGCGCGTCCTGCAGCCGCGCCCAGAACTCGACGTCGTCGAGCGGGCGCGCGGTGGCACGGTAGGTGTGCAAGCGCAGGCCGAGGTGGTCGGCGACGAGCCGGACGTACCGCTGCTCGTCGACCTCGGGCAGGTGGGGGTACGAGGCCGAGATCGCGAGCAGCGGCTGCCCCGTCGTCTCCAGCACCACCGGCGCCGCGAACGCGGCGACCATCGGCGAGTCGACGCCGCCGCTCAGCAGCACGGCGTCGCTCCCGCTCAGCGACCGTCGCACCGCCTGCTCCCACAGCTCCGCGAGGCGCTCGCAGGCTTCGTCGACGGTCAGGTCGGCGGTCTCGAGCAGGTGCCGCGGGTCCCAGTAGAGCCGCCAGTCGACGCCCCGCTCCTCGCCGGCGGCGCCGACGGCGCCGGCGAGCGAGCGCTCGACGCCGCGGAGCGGCATCCTCGTCCCGCCGCCGCGGAACAGGACGTCCTGCAGTCCCTCGGGGTCGGGCTCGCGCGGGATCTGCGCGCCGGCGAGCACCTGCTTCGCCTCGGTCGCGGCGAAGAACCCGTCGGCGCCGTCGTGGACGAAGAGCGTCTCGAATCCGATGTGGTCGCGGAAGACGCGCAGGTCGTCGCCGTCGGCGAACGCGCCGGCGAAGACGCCGCGGAACCGCGACGGCGCCAGGTCGCCCCAGGTGCGGAACGCGGCCAGGACCGTCTCCGCGGGGGCGGCCCCCTCCGTCACGGGAACACCGGCCTCCGCGAGCGCGCCGTCGAGCTCGCGCTGGTTGTCGAGCGTCCCGACGAAGACCGCCGCCGAGCCGTTCGCCGCCGCGAGCGTCGCGTCGACCCACGACGGGCGGTTCGACACGCCGAGCACCGTGCGGCCGCACACGTGAACCTGCGTCGCCTCGCCGCGGTGCGGTGCGGCGGCGAGCATGTTCGCGACGGTGACGGCATCGACTGCGCGCGAACGGGCTCTGGCGACCGCGATCGAACCCACGGCGCCTCTAGCGCGCGAGCAGGCCCTGCTCGCGCATCGACTGGAGGAACCGAGAGACGACATCGTCCACGTCCTCGGGTGTGTCCTCGACGAGGTCGCGGAACGCGTCGCAGACGTCGCACTCGGTGCGGGACCCGTCGATCAGCTCCCAGATGACACCGCCGGCGGGATTGAGACCGAGGTAGCGGCCCGACGTGACGTCCAGCAGCACGACCTCGCCGGTGGCAAGCTCGCGGCTGACGACGTCCGGGTTCCGGCGCAGCGTGCTGCTCATCGTACGAATCCGTTCCCTAGACGACGTGAGCCTCGGTCGGAACCGAGGCTCACCGCCTGACCTCGTGCCGTGGCCGCGGCCGCGGCGAACGCCAAGTTCAGGAGCTCAACCCCGTTTCCGTCGCTGAGCACTCGTTGAACTTGTCGTAGTGAAACGGCTTCCCGGGCGGATCCTTCGGCGCGTGCGTACCGCCACACCGGATGAAGGTGTGATCGGCGATCGAGCCGTAATCGAGGATCTCGGGCTGCGCGTATTTCATCGGCAACTCCTTCCAGGGACCACGCCGTGCGTCTCGGTGAGACGCATCGCTGATCATCGACGTCACGCGCCGTGGGGACAACTGGCCGGACGTACGGGTTTACAGTACAGGCGACAACGCTCGATCCGATCCGCACAAGCAGCCGCTCCCTCGACGTCGCGGCGTTCCGCCGGTTGCGACGCATCACCAGTAGACGACGACCCGCGGCGGCGGGACGAGGTCGGGGTCGAGCGGCGGCGCGCCCTCCTCGTCGGCGCCGTCCGCCGCGCCGTCGTGGTACGTGCAGCGAGCGCCGATCGTCAGGATCGTGCAGCCGTCCGCTTCGCATTCGCGCAACATCGCCACGCACCGACTGTTACGGCGAAGTGGCGGCGCCGCCACCCCCCTTTGGCTAGCAGCTAGAGGTTTGATGTGGAATTAGGTGTTCGCGGGGATGGCTCAGACCAAGCAGCTCGCACACGGCGGGCGCAGCACGTAGCGGTGCTACGGGCAAGCCGGAGGGGGCGAGATGCGCCGTGTCGGAGCCACCAGCCGCGGGGCACGGCATTTCACATCAAGCCTCTAGCCGAAGCCGAGGATGAACTTCGCGTCGTCGGACATGCGGTCCGGCGTCCACGGCGGGTCGAACGTCAGCTCGCTCTCGACCTCCTCGACGCCCGGAATCTCCTTGACGACGCGGTCGATGTCCTCCTGGATCATCGGGCCGACGGGACAGCCCATCGACGTGAGCGTGTAGGTGACCTTGACGTTGGAGCCGTCGACCTCGGCGTCGTAGAAGAGACCGAGCTCGACGATGTCCATCCCGAGCTCGGGGTCCTCGACCTGCCGCAGCGCCTCGACCACCTCGTCCTTCGTCGGCATGACCCGCAGCGTAGCTCCGAGACGCCCCCGCACGCTCGGCGAGCAGCGTCAGCTGAGCCGCACCTCCTCGCGCCGTTCGCGCGCGAAGAAGTGGATGCCGTCGACGAACCGCACCCAGTTGCAGCGCGTGCACATGACGAGCGAATGCGTGCGTGCCGAGTCGGCGAGGAAGCGGACGCCGCGCAGGAGGTCGCCGTTCGAGACGCCGGTGGCGACGACGATCACCTCCTGGGGAGCGAGGTCGTCGATCGTGAATACGCGCTCGACGTCCTCGATGCCGTGCTGATGCGCCATCTCGATCTCGGCGCGCCGCGTCGGCCAGAGCTGCGCCTGCAGCTCGCCGCCGAGGCAGCGCAGCGCCGCGGCGGCCAGCACCGCCTGCCGCGTCCCACCGATCCCGATCGCGAGGTGGTCGTTCGTGCCGCGGACGGCCGCGCTGATCGCCGCCGTGACGTCGCCGTCCTGGATCAGCTTGATCCGCGCGCCTGCCTGGCGGATCTCCTCGATCAGGTCGTGGTGGCGCGGCCGGTCGAGCACGATCGCCGTGATGTCGTTCACCATCCGTCCGAACGCGTCCGCGATCGCGCGCACGTTGTCGCCGACGGGTCGGGTGAGCGAGATGGAACCGCGCGCGCGCGGCCCCACCGCCATCTTGCGCATGTACATGTCGGGCAGCGACGGCATCGATCCGCGCGGGGCCGCCGCGATCATCGCGATGGCGTTCGTGCCGCCGCGCGCGACTACGGAGCGCCCCTCGAGCGGGTTGATCGCGAGGTCGAACGCCTCGCCGCCTCCGCCGATCGTCGTTCCCGCGGCGAGCTGCTCCGCGTCCTCGGCGCCGCCGATCACGATGTGTCCGTCGATCGGCATCTTCTCGAGCGCGATCCGCGCGCCCGAGAAGGCCGCCTCCTCCGCCGCCTCCGTGTCCGCGCGCCCGAGCCAGCGGGCGCCCGCGAGCGCCGCGCGCTCCGTCACCCGCGCGAACGTCTCGCACTGGCACGGTGTCCGCGTCTCCGGCGCACGCGGCGCGGCGGCCGCCGGCTCCTTCGTCTCCGTCACGCCGGCTGCCGCTCGCGCTCCGCCGCGGCCATCACCAGCCCGATCACCTCGTCGATCGTCCGCTCCACGTTGGCATTGTCGACGACGGGGACGTCCTCGCGCCGGGCGCGCCCCACGATGTACGTCTGGATGCGGCGGATGTCGTCGAGGTGGTCGAGGTACTTCTGCATCGCGCGGATCCCACCGGTGGTCGCGTCGCGGACGTGGAAATGGACGCGGTGCACCTCGGGGTCCTCGAGCTCGAGCACGACGTGGAGGACGAGCGCTCCCTCCACCTCCGTCGCCACGAACCCGGGCACGAGGTGGACGCCCTCCAGCACCATCGACCACCCCTCCGTGAGCGCGCGCCGGATCGCCGCGTCGACGCCGACGCAGACGTGCCGGCACTGGTCGACGAACCCTGCGATCACCGGGTCGCCCGTCACCTCCTCGTCGAGCGCCTGCCCCGCCTCGAAGCTCGAGTAGTGGATCGACGGCATGAACTCCTCGGAGAAGAACGCGCGCATCGTCTGCCGGATGAAGTCCGTTGACGCGACGCGGGTGATGCCGAGCCGATGGCCGACCTCGGCCGCCACCGTCGACTTGCCGGTGCCCGTCGTGCCGCCGACGAGCACGATGATCGGCACGTCGAGCGCCTGCAGGTCGGCGAGCTTCTGCAGCCGCGACGTCGCGCGCTCGCCCTCTTCCGATCCGAGCACGCGGGCCGCGACCTCCCGCAGGCGTGCGACGTCGACGGTGCGCTCGCCGCGCGCCGCGATGTCGAGCTCGAGCGCGCTGGCGAGCTCGTACGCGCGGTCGGCGCGCACGCCGACGGCGACGAGCGCGCGCGCCATCAGCCCCTTCGAGTACGGCAGCTGCGAATCGCCCAGCGGTAGCGGCTCGCCGTGGCGCCGCTGCGTCACGCCGCCACCACCGCGGGCGCGAGCGCGAGCAGCGCGTCGTCGACGCCGTCGCCGACGACGTCGTTCGCTGCGAGCACGACCTGCGCGTCCCGCCGCAGCGCGTGCTCGGCGACGAGGTCGATCGCGGCCGCCTTCAGCTCGACGAGATACGTGTCGGCGTCGACGCGCGCCAGCTCGGCCTCGAGCGCCGGCCGGTTCGCGAGGCCCGCCGAGACGTGGACGATCTCCGCGTCGAGGTGCGCGACGTCGGTCGCGCCCGCGGTGAAGACCGCGACGCGCCCGGTGAGCGTCTCCGTCGGGACGAGCCGCAGCTCCGCGCGCAGCGCACCGTCCACGTCGGCTCCGATCGCGACGACGACGTCGGAGACCAGACGCCGGTACGTGTTCAGGAAGGCGGCCGGGTCGTGTCCGCGCCCGACGACGAGGACGCGGCGGTCGACGTCGACCGGCGGGATCGAGGCGCCGCTGCCGTCGAAGACGACCACGTCGGGACGCCGCGCGGCCGCGAGGCGCGCGCCGGCGGCGACGTTCGAGACGAACACGGAGCCCGCGAGACCGCCGCCCGCGCGGCGGCAGCCGATCGTCGGGACGCCGGCGAGCGCCGCGATCTCGAGATGATCCGAGGCGGCGTGGCGCCCGTCGCGCGAGCGGCGGATCAGCTCCTCGACCGTCGGCGGCGCCGTCACCACCTCCGGCTCCGGCGGCCCGCCGCGCCCCATCGCGACGGCCACGACGCTGCGCTCCCGGGCGAGCAGCCGCGCGAGATGCGCCGTCACCGCCGTCTTGCCGACGCGCTTGCCGGTGCCGATCACCCCGATCGAGGGCAGCTCGAACGGCTCGAACCGCGGGGGGTCGAAGCGGAAGTCGGCCCCGACGTACGGCAGCCCCGCCGCGAGCGCATGCGCGGCCCACCGGAAGCGCTCCGGCGGAGCGAGCGCCGGATCGTCCGACAGGTCGACGACCACGTCGGCGCCCTCGAACGAATCGACGAGCGGCACGCCGTAGTCGAGGTCGCCCCGCAGCTTCTCCGTCCCGCCGACGAGGATCGCGCCGACGAACTCGTACGGCAGCTCGCGCAGGGCGTCGCGCACCACCGGCGGATAGTGCTCGCCGTCGACGAGCGCGACAGCGCGCGTCACGGCGACGGTGCCTCGAACGCCGCCGTCACCGCTGCGACGTCACCTCGCGCTCGATGCGGCCGGTGTACTTCTCGTACTCGCCCGTCGCGACGTCGAACTGGATGATCCGCTCCTGCCCGTGGAACGGGTAGCGCCGCCAGACCGCGACGTGCGTCCCCGACACCTCGACCACGTTGTAACAGGGCCGCGTGTGACCTCGAAGGCGGAGCGTCGAGACCGTCCCGGTGTTCACGACGAACAGGTCCTCGAGCTTCCATGCGTACGGCACGTGCTTGTGCCCCGACAGCACCAGGTGCACGCCCGCGCGCTGCAGGCACTCGATCGCGTCGCCCGCGTCGTAGACGACGTTCCGCTCGCGTCCCGTTCCCGGAATCGGAAGCAGGTGGTGGTGGAGGACGAATACGCGCAGGTCGGCCGGCTCGGCCGCGAACTCGTCCTCGATCCAGCGGTACCGGCCGCGCCCGATCTGGCCGTGGTCGAGGTCGGGCTCCGTCGAGTCGACCGCGACGACCGTGACGCCGCTCCGCCGCAGGACGGACGACCGCTCGCCGAACAGCTCCTCGAAGTGCACGTAGCCGACGTTCCGCGAGTCGTGGTTGCCGGGCACGACGACGAGCGCCTCGCAATCGATCCGGTCGAGGTAGCGGCGGGCGCGTGCGTACTCCTCCTTGAACCCGAAGGTCGTGAGGTCGCCCGAGCAGATGACGATGTCCGGTTTCAGCTCGTTGATCTCGGCAATCGCCCTCTCCATCAGGTCCGGCACGAAATGAGGCGAGCCGCAATGGAGGTCCGACAACTGGGCGATCGTGACGGCCACGCAGGTCACTCTACGGCATCCGAGGCCGCTGCTACCCTGGCCGCAGTGAGGGCGGAAACGCCTGTTTTCCAGGCATATTGCGGTGAGGAGCCGCCGCGGTTCGCGAACGCCGCGGAGCTCGAGTACGCCAAGGTCCTCGACTGGCACGGGATCCCGTGGCAGTACGAGCCGCGGACGTTCGTGCTCGAGCGCGACGACGACGGGCGCGTCACCGAGGCCTTCACGCCCGACTTCTACTTGCCGGAGCAGGACCTCTACCTCGAGGTGACCGTGATGAAGCAGTCGCTGGTCACGCGCAAGAACCGGAAGCTGCGCAAGCTGCGCGAGCGCTACCCCGAGATCCGCATCAAGCTCTTCTACGAGCGCGACTTCGAGCGTCTCGCCGCGCGCTACGGGCTCGAGAAGGCGTCCTGACGGCAGCCCCCGCCGCCGGCTACCGCATCGGCGAGGTCTTCCTCGACACCGCCGAGATCGCCGCACGCGTCGGCGAGCTCGGCTCCGAGCTGACGCGCGAGTACGCCGGCCGTGAGCCGCTCCTCGTCGGGTCGCTGAAGGCGTGCGTCCCGTTCATCTGCGACCTGTCGCGGGCGCTGCCGATCCACCACCATCTCGACTTCATCGAGATCGCGGGCTACGGCGACGGCGACGCCGGGATCCGGTTCCTCAAGGACCTCGACACCGAGATCGAGGGCCGGGACGTCGTCGTCGTCGACTGCGTGATCGACACCGGACTGACGATGAACTACGTGATCCGCTCGTTCGAGCTGCGCGGACCGCGGTCGCTCAGGATCGCCACGCTCTTCGAGCGCCCGTACCGGCGCATCGTCGACGACCTCCCCGTCTCGTACGTCGGTTTCACGATCCCGGACGAGTTCTTCGTCGGCTACGGCTTCGCGCTCGACGGGCGGCACCGCAACCTGCCCGACCTGCGGTTCGTGGGCGGCGGCTGACTTTTAGTCGCGACTAACATCTTCTGCCGTGCACCCGTACGGGCAACCGCTGCCCGAGGGCCTCCGCACCGTCGACGAGGCGCTCCACCGCACGCGGTTCCGCATCCTGCCGTTCCTCGGGCCGGCGTTCATCGCAGCGGTCGCGTATATCGACCCGGGAAACTTCGCGACGAACATCGGCGCGGGCTCGCGCTTCGGCTACCGGCTCGTCTGGGTCGTGATCGTCGCGAACGCGCTCGCGATGCTGATCCAGACGCTGTCGGCGAAGCTCGGGCTGGCGACCCGCAAGAGCCTGCCCGAGCTCTGCCGCGACCACCTGCCCCGGCGGGTGGTGCTTGCGATGTGGATGCAGGCGGAGGTCGTCGCGATGGCGACCGACCTTGCGGAGTTCCTCGGCGCCGCGGTCGGCATCGACCTGCTGACCGGCATCGGCCTGTTCCCCGCCGCGCTGCTCGCCGGCGTCGCGGCGTTCGCCATCCTCGAGCTGCAGCGGTTCGGGATCCGGCTGCTCGAGGCCGTGATCGCAGCGCTCGTCGGGGTGATCGGGGCGTGCTACGTGATCGAGCTGTCGTTCGCGCACCCGGACTGGCACCAGGTGCTCCGCCACGCCGTCACGCCGCGCTTCGGCGGGAGCGGCGCCGTGCTGCTCTCCGTCGGGATTCTCGGCGCGACCGTGATGCCGCACGTCATCTACCTCCACTCGGCGCTCACGCAAGACCGGCTGGTCGCCGTCACGCCGCAGCAGGGCCGAACGCTGCAGCGCTACACGCGCTTCGACGTCGTGATCGCGATGTCGATCGCCGGAGTCATCAACGTCGCGATGCTCGTGATGGCGGCGTCGACGTTCTTCCGCAGCGGGCTCCACGGCGTCGAGTCGCTCGAGAGCGCCCACCGGACGCTCCAGCCCATCCTCGGCTCCGGGTCGACGATCCTCTTCGCGCTCGCGCTCGCCGCCTCGGGTCTCTCCAGCTCCGCGGTCGGGACCCTGTCGGGGCAGGTCGTGATGCAGGGATTCGTCCGCCGGCAGATCCCGGTGGCGGTGCGGCGGCTCGCGACGATGGTGCCCGCGTTCGTCGTGATCGCGCTCGGTCTCGACCCCACCCGGACGCTCGTCGTCTCCCAGGTGGTGCTGTCGTTCGGGATCCCGTTCGCGCTCGTCCCCCTCGTCGTCTTCACCGCGCGCCGCGACGTGATGGGCGCGTTCGTGAACACGCGGCTGACGACGGCGGTCGCGGCGGCGGTCGCGGCGGCCGTCGTCGCGCTGAACGTGTTCCTGCTCGCCACGATCCTGTAGATCGGCGGCGGCGGACCGATCAGCCGCGGCGAAAAAACGGGCGCCCCGGGGGGAGGCGCCCGCTCGTCGGGAGACGACTTCGGGAACGGCGCGCCGGGCGACGACTCGTCGCGGCGTACCGATTTACAAGTGATAAACGGCGGCGGGGCCGGATCGGTTACGGCAGGTCCGCGGTTACGCGAATGTTCTTCACGGGGAACAACGGCCGCGGTAGGTAGGCATAAACCCCGGACAAGGAGACCCCGTTGCCTGCGCTCTTGCTCGCACTTCTGATCGTGATCGTCCTGTTCATCCTCGGCTTCGCGGTCGTCAAGTTCCTGATCTGGGTCGCGATCGTGCTCGCGATCCTCTGGCTGATCGGCTTCTTCGTCCGCGGGGTCGAGGGCGCCCGTTGGTACCGCTGGTGACGCCTCGCTGACGCCCGCTCGTGGGGGGAGAACCTGCGGTTCTCCCCCCACTCCGACTCTCCGCGCGGAACGGCCGCCTACTCCTGCGGCGGGGTCGGCGACGGGATCGTGATCTCGTCCGGCGGCGGATAGGGCTCGGGAACGGGCGCCGGCGTCGGCGGCGTGCCCTCGTCGGGGGGTGGCGCCGGCTCGGGTACCGGCTGTGCGTCGGTCACGTCACGCTCCTCTCGGTCGGATCGAGGCTCTGGTACCGCGTCGGACGGCTCGCCAATCCGCCGCAGCGCCGCCGCCGCCCGCTGCCGAAGCGGGCCGACGTCGCGGCGGTAGTCCTCGTCGGTGATCTTCCCCGTGCGGTGGTCGAACTCGAGCTCCTTCAACGCGCCGAGCGCACGGTCGCGCTCCTCCGCGAGCGCGAGCCGCTGCTCCTCGGCGGGCGTCGGCGCGTCGAGCCGGTCGTCCGCCGGCGCCGGGTCGCGCAGGAACGGCAGCGCGACGACGACCACGACGGCCGCCGCCAGGACGACGCCGAGCACGACCCCCGCCGCGGTCAAGCGGAGGCGCGGGCGGGCGCGAGCCGCGTGACGAGGCGCCGCTGCTCGCGCGCGTCCGGCCACATCGCGACCAGCGACCCGAGCACGAAGACGATCCCCGCGAGCCAGATGAGGTTGACGAGCGGCTTGACGAGCACCGTGAAGTAGACGGCGCCGCTGTTCCGGATGTCGGCGATGACATAGAGGTCCTCGCCGCGCAGCCAGTCCGTCTCGATCGCGACCTTCTTGTTCGGCTCGGGCGGGAACTTGTAGTCGTTCGTCCCGGTGGCGATGCTGCCGTTCCAGCGGCCGCTGACGTCGAGGTGCGCGCGCGTCTCGAGTGCCTGCGGCGTGTTCACGCGCGTGACGCCGCGATACGTGAGCCTGTAGCCGTCGAACCGCATCGTCTGCCCCGGCAGCAGCCGCTGCTCGGTCGAGCGGCCGTACGCGCTCGAGCCCGCGATGCCGATCGCGAGCAGGACGACCGCGGCATGAACCACGTACCCGCCGTAGCGGCGGCGGTTCCGCGCGACGAGCGTGAAGACGGAACCGACGGCGCGCGTGCCGCGCACGACCTCGACCACGATCGTCGCGAGCACGAACGCCGAGAACGTGTACGCGATCAGACCCGGCCGCGACGAGCCGGCGCCCGCGAGCACGAGCGCGGCGCCGCAAACCACGCTCACGCCGATCGGCCACGCGAGCGTCCGCAGCAGCGCACGCACGCTCGTGCGGCGCCACGCGATCAGCGGCCCGATGCCCATCAGGAGCAGCAGCGGCAGTCCGAAGGCGCGCAGGAAGAAGTCGTAGTACGGACGCCCGATCGTGCGCGTCTCACCCTTCACCAGCTGCGTCAGGACCGGGAACAGCACCCCCCAGAGGACGGTCAGGCAGAGCGCGACCAGGAGCAGGTTGTTGTAGAGGAACGTCGCCTCGCGCGAGAGCGCGGACTCGAGCTTCGTCCGCGCCTTCAGCAGCGGCAGCCGCAGGAGGATCAGCGCGAGCGAGAAGAGCGACGAGATGACGACGAAGGCGAGGAACCAGCCGCCGATCGGGCTCTTCGCGAACGAGTGGATGGAGTTGACGACGTCGGAGCGCGTGAGGAACGTCCCGAACACCGACAGCTCGAACGCGAGTGCGACCAGCACGACGTTCCAGACCTTCAGCATCCCCTTGCGCTCCTGGATCATCACGGAGTGCAGGAACGCCGTCGCGGCGAGCCACGGCATCAGCGCCGCGTTCTCGACGGGGTCCCAGGCGTAGTAGCCGCCCCAGCCGACCTCGACGTACGCCCAGTGCGCGCCGAGGATCTGGCCGAAGCCGAGGAACGTCCACGCCGCCAGCGTCCACCGGCGCGTCGCGACGATCCAGCGCTCGTCCGTACGTCCCGAGAGCAGCGCGCCGGCGGCGAACGCGAAGGGCACCGCGAGCCCGACGTAGCCGAGGTAGAGCATCGGCGGGTGAGCGACCATGTACGGGTTCTGCAGGCTCGCCGTCAGGCCCGCGCCGTCGACCGGCGGCACCTGCGTCTTGAACGGGCTCGCGACCGCGACGAGCACGAACGCGAAGAACGACGCGACGCCGCCGAGCACCGGGACGACCCATGCGACGAGGTCGCGCAGCAGGGTGCGGTTGACGAAGACGGCGAGCGCGCCGTAGCCGGTCAGGATCAGCAGCCAGAGCAGCAACGAGCCCTCCTGCCCGGCCCAGAGCGCGCTCAGCGCGTAGCCCGTCGACAGCGTCCGGTTCGTGTGCGCGGCGACGTACTGGAACGAGAAGTCGTGGCGCGCGAGCGCCGCGAGCAGCACGAGCGCAGCGACGAGCGTCGAGCCGAACGCGCACACGAGCGCGTTGCGCGCCGAATCCGCGAGCCGCCGTCGGTTGGTGTGCGCGGCGTAGCCGCCGGCCACGAGCGCGTAGAGCGCGAGCCCGAGCGTGACGACGAGCGCCGCGCGGCCGAGGTCGGCCATTACGCCTTGGGTGCCGACGTCGTGTACTTCGACGGGCACTTCGTGATGATGCCGGTGCCCGAGAGGCGTCCCCTGGCGAACGTGCCCGTCACGACGACGCTACGGCCGGGCTGGAAGAGCGGCGGCGGGTCGTCGCCGTGGTAGTCGACGAGGACGCGAACGGGCTTCGCGTCGTTGGGGTCGGCGAGCGCGAAGCGCATGCCGGCGGCGGAGTGCGCGTCGCCGGTCACGGGGCCGACGACGGTTCCGACGACGGCGAGCTTGCCGGACTGGTGCCCGATCTGCGACGGCGTCACCGTCGGCGTCGAGCTGTTCGCGACGGCCTGGTAGATCAGGAAGACGGCGAGGACCGCCGCGACCGCGAGCGCGACGACGAGGCGCGCAGGGCTGCGCGTGGGCACGCCCCTAGGTTAGCTACGCGTCGGCCGGGGTCGGCTGCCTGCGGCCGGGGACGCGATAGCCGTGATCGGCACAAAGCGATCCGGGCGAGTCCTCCGTCAGCGCGTCGCAGTACCCCTTGCCGTACGCAGCCCGCATGAACGCGGCCACGACGTCGAGCGACCACTCGCCGATCCCGGCGGCTTCGCGCCAGAGGTCGGCGAGACGGACGTCGATGTCGAGCTCCAGGAGGTCGATGCGGGTCGGGCGCGTGACCATGCACGCAGGGTAGGAACCGCGTCGGACGGAGCCAGCCGATGGCGAGAGCTACCGTTCGAGCAGCTCGCGCGCCTGGTCGAGCAGCGCGAACGGCCGCTCGAGCAGCTCGATCGGCAGGATCTTCGTCCCGTCCGCGCGCAGCCTCGCCGTCAGCTCCGAGAACGCCGCGTCCGCCGTATCGACGACGACGATGGCCGGGGTCGCGTCCTCGCACGCCCTGAGCGCCGCCTCCGCGTCGCCCGCCAGCACGACCTCGAACCCTTCGCCGCCGAGCAGCCGGCGCAGGAGCGCCGCCACGCCGAGCCGCGACTCGGCGAGCAGGACGCGGAGGCGCGTCCCGCCGAAGGAGTCGCCGCGCGCGATCCGCTCCTGGAGCAGGCGGTGCGCCTCGGACGGGCGCCGCCCCATCTCGATCTCGTCGCGGACGAAGCGGATCTGGTCGACCTGGTCGCGCGAGTACAGCCGCTGCCCGCCCTCGGACCGCTCGGGCACGACGAGCCCGTAGCGCGACTCCCAGGTCCGGATCGTCGCCGGGGACAGGTCGAGCATCCTGGCCACGGCCCCGATCGAGAACAGCGGACGCCCTCTCTCCGCCATGTGGCGCGGGGTACCCTCGCCCCGGCCGGGTCTAACGGACTCACGCGGAGAATCGTTCCTCAATGCCTCGTCAGCTCCACTTCGGACCGGCGGTCGACTCCGCGGCGAGCTCGCCCGAGCAGGTCGTCGAGGAGCTCGCGTCGCGCGGGATGAGCGCGTGCGAGATCCCGCCGTCGGGACCGTACTGGAACGACTACGCGGCTGCTGCGAGGCTCGGCGAGCTCGCGGCCGCCGCCGGCATCGTTCTCTCGATCCACGCGCCGATCGCGGGCTTCATGGGCCACGCCGAGCGCGGCAAGAAGCTGAACATGGCGTTCGGAATGCTCGACCACTCCGCGGGAATCGCGAAGGCGGCCGGCTGCGAGGTCGTCGTCTTCCATCCCGGCTTCCTGCTCGGCCGGACGCGCGAAGCGGCGATCGACGACGTGGTGGAGCAGCTCGGCGAGCTGCGCGAGCGGCTCGAGCGGAAGGACCGGCTCGTCCCCTTCGGCGTCGAGGTGATGGGCCGCGTCCGCGAGCTCGGCTCGCTCGACGACGTGGTGGAGATCGCGTCGCGCGTCGACTGGGTGCAGCCGGTGCTCGACTTCGCGCACATGCACGCGACCTCGGACGGCGCCTTCACGTCGGTCGAGGCGTTCGCCGACGCGCTTGCGCGCGCCGACGCGGTCATGCCCGACGGGCAGCCGTTCCACATCCACTTCTCGGACATCGCATACGCGAACCGCAACGAGACCAAGCACCTGCCCTACGGGGAGGGCACGCTGCGCGTGCAGCCGCTGCGCGACGCGCTCGCGCGCTTCGCGCGTCCTGCGACGGTCATCTCGGAGTCTCCCGACGCAGCGTCGACCGATGCGATCAGGGCGATCCTCGGGGCGTAGTTAGTGTGCGGGGTCGTGCTCGACCCGAAGGTGTTCAAGGCGTACGACGTGCGCGGCGTCTACCCGTCCGAGCTCGACGAGGACGGCGCATACCGGGTCGGGCGCGCGTTCGCGGAGCGGTTCGAGGTCGAGCGCATCGCGGTCGGCCGCGACATGCGGTTGTCGGCGCCCTCGATGGCTCGCGCCGTGCGCGAGGGCGCGGCGGACGCGGGCGCGGACGTGCTCGACCTCGGGATGGTCGGGACGGAGATGCTCTACTTCGCCGTCGGCGACCTCGGCCTCGACGGCGGCATCGCCGTCACGGCGTCGCACAACCCGAAGCAGTACACGGGGATGAAGATCGTGCGCGCCGGCGCGTTGCCCGTGGGCGGCGAGTCGGGGCTGCTCGAGGTGCGCGACCTCGCGCTGCGCGGGACGTGGACCGGGACGAAGCGCGGCGAGGTGCGCGAGGAGGACATCTGGTCGCGGTTCGTCGACCGCGTGCTCTCGTTCGTCGACCTCGAGGCGCTGAGGCCGCTCCGCGTCGTGATCGACGCCGCGAACGGCATGGCGGGGGCGATGCTGCCGCCGGTGCTGGAACGCCTTCGGATGCTCGACGTCGTCCGCTGCCACTTCGAGCCGGACGGCTCGTTCCCGAACCACGAGCCGAACCCGCTCCTCCCGGAGAACCGCGAGTTCATCGTCGAGAAGACGCGCAGCGAGGGCGCAGACTTCGGCGTCGCGTTCGACGGCGACGCCGACCGCTGTTTCTTCGTCGACGACGGCGGCGAGTTCGTGCCGGGCGACTTCACGACGGCGCTGTTCGCGCAGACGATCCTGGAGCGCGAGCCCGGCGCGAAGATGATCTACGACGTGCGCGCGTCGTGGGCGGTGCCGGAGGCGATCCGCGAGGGCGGCGGCGTGCCGCTCGTGAACCGCGTCGGGCACGCGTTCATCAAGCAGCGGATGCGCGAGGAGGACGCGGTCTTCGGCGGGGAGGTGTCGGCGCACTACTACTTCCGCGACTTCTCTCAGGCCGACTCGGGGACGATCCCGTTCCTGCTCATGTGCGAGATCGTCTCGCGGCGCGGGAAGCTCAGCGAGATCCTCGCGCCGTACCGGTCGCGCTACTTCATCACCGGAGAGCTCAACACGCCGGTCGCCGACGTCGACGCGAAGCTGCGCGAGCTCGAGGAGCGCTTCGGCCCCGACGGGCGGGTGTCGCATCTCGACGGTCTGTCCGTCGAGGCCGGCGACTGGCATTTCAACGTGCGGCCGTCGAACACCGAGCCGCTGCTGCGCCTGAACCTCGAGGCGCGCAGCAGCGAGCTGATGGAGCGCAAGCGCGACGAGGTGCTCGCCGTCATCCGCGGCTGACCCGCGCTAGCGTTCGTGGCCGCGCGTGATCGAGCTCGGACACACGACGGACGCGGTGCCGCCGTTCCGCTACGCGGCCTACGCGCGTGTCGGGTTCTCCGACACCGACGCGCAAGGCGTCGTCTACTACGGCCGCTACATGCCGTACTTCGACCTGGCGCGCACCGAGTACCACCGCCACCTCGGCCGCCTGCTCCTGGACGGCGTCGACTTCGCCATGCGCGCCGTCAGCGTCGAGTACGTCGCGCCGGCCCGCTTCGACGACCTGCTCGAGATCTTCGTGCGCGTCGAGCGCGTCGGCAGGACGAGCATCACGTACGACCACGCGGCCTATCGCGTCGACGACGTCGGCGACAGGACGCTGATGGCGACGGCGAAGGCCACGCTCGTCGCGATCTCGCTCGGGGAGCGCCGCGCGGTCGAGGTGCCGGCGGGCTTCCGCCGCCTGGTCGGGGCATTCGAAGGCGACGAGAGCGGCGCGTGAGCAGGCGCTCCGCCCGCCCGGGCCCTCGCGGGCCGGGCGAGCGGGCTGCCGACGTCGCCTCCCCCCTCGCCGTCACGTTGTAGGGGAGCCGGCGCGCGGCCGCCATCCCTTGTTCGAGGTACCCCCTTCGCCAGCCGCTCGATCACTCGTCCGAGGGAGCAGGTGCACCTCCGTCACGTACGGGAAGGGAAACGGCTCGTCGCGTCCGGCGGCGAGCGCGCGGGCGCGCGCGAGCAGCTCCGCACGCGGCGCCTCCCCGAGCGCAGCGACGAACGACGTCGACGCCACGCGGTCGACGAGGTCGTCGGCGGTGAACCGCTGCTCGTGGCGGAACTCACGCACCTGCGCGTCGCCGAACAGGCCGCTGGCGGCGAGCGGCACGCGCCACGCGCCGCTCTCGTGCGACGCGATCTGCTGGCGGAGCGGCGCAAGCAGGTCCTCGACCCCCTTCTGCAGCGGGTCGCGAAGGTCGCGCATGTTCCAGAACAGCGCGAGGAACCCGCCTCCGCGCAGCACGCGGTGCAGCTCGGGCAGCGCGCGTTCGTGGTCGAACCAGTGGAACGCCTGCGCGACGGTGACGACGTCGATCGAGCCGTCGTCGAACGGCAGCTCCTCGGCCGTCGCCGCGACGACCTCGACACCCGAGATCTTCGCGCGCATCTCGTCGATCGGCTCGACGGCCACGACGCGCGCGCCGGTCGCGGTGAGGAGCCGCGTCAGCTTGCCGGTGCCGGCGCCGACGTCGGCGACGACGCTGCCCGGGCCGAGGCCGGTGCGAGCCGCGAGCCACTCGACCGCCTCCAGGGGATACGAGGGCCGCGCCCGCTCGTACGCGTCCGCCGCCGCCGCGAAGCCGGCCGCGGCGACGGGGTCGACCGTCACGACGGCGTGACGCGGTACGCGTCGAACACGGCCTCGAGGTTGCGCAGCGACGTCAGCAGCGCACGCAGGCTCTTCAGGTCGCCGACCTCGGCCGTGTAGCGGTTCTTCGCCAGCTGGTCGTCGACGACGCCCGAGTAGCTGACGATGTTGGCGCCGTGCTCGGCGAAGGTGCGCGCGACGTCCTCCAGCAGACGCGGGCGGTCCCACGAGTCCACGGCGATCTGGACGCGGAACGACTTCGCCGCGACCGCGCCGTCCCATTCGACGTCGGTGAACCGCTCGGGGCTGCGTCGCAGCGCCTTCACGTTCGGGCAGTCGGCGCGGTGGATCGTGATTCCCTTGCCGAGCGAGATGTAGCCGACGATCCCGTCGCCGGGGACGGGCGTGCAGCACTTCGCGAGCCGCACGAGCACGTCGGTGACGCCGGGGACGATCACGCCGAGGTCGGTGCCGGCAACCGCCTCGCGCTGCTTCGGCGCCTTCGTCACGAGCACCGGCGCCTCCTCGGCGACCTGCTCGGTCTTCAGCCGCTGGACGACCTTGTTGACGATCTGCCCCGGCTGCAGCTTCCCCGAGCCGAGCGCGAGGTAGAAGTCCTCGGCCTTCTTGAACCCGCTGTCGCGGATGACCTGGGCGAGCGTCGCGGAGCCGCGCAGCTTCGCGTACGGCAGGTTCTGCGCCTTCAACGCATGCTCGAGCGCCTCGCGTCCCTTCTGCTCGGCGTCCTCGCGCGTCTCGCGCGAGAACCACTGGCGGATCTTGTTGCGTGCGCGCGAGCTCTTCGCGAGCGACATCCAGTCGCGCGACGGCCCGCGCCCCTGCTTCGACGTGAGGATCTCGACGAAGTCGCCGTTCCGCAGCTGGTAGTGCAGCGGCACGATCCGGCCGTTCACCTTCGCGCCGACGGTGCGGTGGCCGACGTCGGTATGCACCGCGTACGCGAAGTCGATCGGCGTCGCGCCTGCGGGCAGCGTCTTCACCTGGCCCTTCGGCGTGAACACGTGCACCTCCTCGTCGAAGAGGTCGGTGCGGAACGACTTCATGAACTCGCGCGGGTCGGCCTCGTCGGTCGTCCCCTCGTCCATCAGCTGCTTCACCCACGCGACCCACTCCGCGTCCTTGTCCTTCTTGCCGCGCTTGTAGAGCCAGTGCGCAGCGACGCCGAACTCGGCCGTCTCGTGCATCTCGCGAGTGCGCACCTGGATCTCGAGCGGTCGCCCCTGCGGCCCGATCACCGTCGTGTGCAGCGCCTGGTAGGCGTTGAACTTCGGCATCGCGATGTAGTCCTTGAAGCGCCCCGGCATCGGCTTCCACAGCGAATGGATCAGCCCGAGGGCGCCGTAGCAGTCGCGCGTACCCTCGTCGCCGCCGCGTTCGACGATCACGCGCATCGCAGTCAGGTCGTAGATCTCGTTGAACTCGCGGCCCTTCTTCACCATCTTGTCGTAGATCGAGAAGAAGTGCTTCGCGCGTCCAGAGATCTCGGCCGGGATGTCGACCTTGTCGAGCTCCTTCTGCAGCACCATCGCCGCCTCCCGGACGTGCTCCTCGCGGTCGGCGCGGCGCTCCGCGACCATCTGCTTGATCTCCTCGTACTTGCGGGGGTGCAGCGTCTGGAACGCGAGGTCCTCGAGCTCCCACTTGAGCGCGTGGATACCGAGCCGGTGCGCGAGCGGTGCGTACACCTCGAGCGTCTCGCGCGCCTTCTGCACCTGCTTCTGCTTGCCGAGGTACTCGATCGTCCGCAGGTTGTGCAGGCGGTCGGCGAGCTTGATGAGGATCACGCGCACGTCCTCGGCCATCGCGACGATCAGCTTCCGGTAGTTCTCCGCCTCGGCGTGCTCGCGCGACTGGAAGTGGACGCGCGTCAGCTTCGTGACGCCCTCGACGAGGTGCGCGATCTCCTCGCCGAACTCGGCGCGGATCTCGTCCAGCTCGACCCCGGTGTCCTCGACGACGTCGTGCATCAGCGCCGCCGCCAGCGTCGCCTCGTCGAGCTGCAGCCCCGCGAGGATCTTCGCCGCGCCCCACGGGTGGTAGATGAACTCCTGCCCCGACTGCCGCATCTGGCCGGCGTGGGCCCGGGCGGCGAAGTCGAACGCCCGCGTCAGCAGATCCCGGTCGACGTCCGGCTTGTACGCCTCGACCTCGGCCAGCAGCTCGTCGACGAGGCCCTGATGCCGCTCGAGCACCGCCACGAACCCAGTGTACCCCTGCGATTCGCCGTACCATCCCCCGTCTCAGGGGCGGCGGCTCAGGAGGATTCCGCGCTCTGCCGATGAACACGGGCGACCGCGTGTTCAGTCGACGCCGACGCACGAAGAAGCTCCTCCGGGTCGCGCGCATGTTGAGCGTCCTCGACTGCGCGTGCGAGCAGCGCGCCGCCTGCGCTACGCCGCAGCGGCGAGCGGCGCGGGTGTCGCTTCGAGCAGCGTCCTGAAGGTCGGCGACTCGAGCAGGCTGCGCGTCGCGCCCGCTCCGCCGTCGAGCTCGAGCTCGGCGAAGATCCGCGCGGCCTCCGGCGACCACGCGGCGGCACCGGCGCGCCACTCGCGCGCGAGCCATGCGCGCAGCTCCGCGTAGCGCTCCGGCGCGTCGAAGACACGCTGCACGACGAGCTGCGGCGCGACCGTGCCGTTCCAGCGGTTCTCCTGCAGGCGGAACGCGACGTCGTAGCGCTGGTCGCGCCGGAAGCGGTCGAGCTGCGACCCGAGTCCGAACGCGATCGCAGACCCGGCGTCGCGGCCGCGCTGGCGGATGCGGAAGCGCAGGTGCTTGCCGTCGCCGACCGTGCTCACCTCGCCGATCTCACAGTCGTCGACCAGCAGCGTCACGCCGGGATTGCCGAGCCCGAACGGCGCCAGGCGCCCCAGCTCGGCAGCGAGCTCCAGCGTCAGCTTCCCCCCGCTCACGACGGCGTCGACGCGCGTCGACGGCCGCAGGTCGTCGTCGGACAGGGCGGCGTCGCAGTGGCCCGCGAACGCGTGCGCGAAGGTCTCCACGCGTTCCGGCCGGATCGTCAGGCCCGCCGCTGCGCGATGGCCGCCGAAGCGCTCGAGGTGCGACGAGCACGCGGCGAGCCCTGCATGGAGATCGAATGCAGGCACCGATCTCCCGGAGCCCTTCCACTCGCCCTCGGCGCCCGCGACCAGCACGACGGGACGGTGGTAGCGCTCGACGAGGCGCGACGCGACGATCCCGATCACGCCCTCGTGCCAGCCCTCGCCGGCGACGACGTAGCCCCGCCGCCGGCGGCGCGACTCCGGCCACGACTCGACCTGCTCGACGGCCTCGCGCAGGATGCGCTCCTCGACCGCCTGCCGCTCGCGGTTCAGCGACTCGAGCTCACCGGCGAGCGCCTGCGCCTCTGCGTCGTCCTCCGTCAGCAGCAGCGCGAGCGCGGCCTCGGGCCGGCAGAGACGGCCGGACGCGTTGATGCGCGGCGCGAGCCGGTACCCGACGGACGACTCGTCGCACGCCGCCGGGTCGACGTGGCCCACGCGCATCAGCGCACGCAGCCCCGGTTTCTGCGTCTGCGCCAGCCGTCGCAGCCCGAGCAGCGCAAGGGCGCGGTTCTCGTCGACGAGCGGCACGACGTCGGCCACCGTCGCGAGTGCGACCACGTCGAGGTGCCGTTCGAGGAACGGGTGCTCGCGCCCGAGCAGCGCCTCGGCGAGCTTCCAGACGACGCCGGTTCCGCAGAGCCCGCCGAACGGGTACGCGCCCTTGAGCGGCGCCACGACCGGGCAGTCGGGGAACGCGCCGCCGGGCCGGTGGTGGTCGGTGACGACGACCTCGAGGCCGAGCGTCTTCGCGTGCTCCACCTCGGCGACGGCCGTGATGCCGCAGTCGACCGTCAGCACGAGGTCGAGGCCGTCCTCGGCGAGCCGCGTCAGCGTCGTGCCGTTCAGCCCGTATCCCTCCTCGAAGCGCGACGGCAGGTGCCACTGCACGTCGGCACCGAGCTCGCGCAGGAGCAGCACGGCGAGCGCGGTCGCGCAGATGCCGTCGGCGTCGTAGTCGCCGTGCACGCAGATGCGCGCGCCGCGTGCGACGGCGCTGCGCAGCCGCTCCACGGCCGCGCGCATGTCGCCGAGCGCGAACGGGTCGTGGCCCGGCAGCGCGCCGTCGAGGAAGCGACGCGCGTCCGCCGCGTCCGCGAGGCCGCGCCGCACGAGCACCGACGCGGTCACCTCGTCGACGGCGAGCTCGCGCGCGAGCGCGCGCACGGAGGCGTACGAGCACGGCGCGAGATCCCAGGCGGCGGTCGGCATGCGGGCCGACGACGATACGGCCGGCGTCGGACGGATCCCGCCCGAAGCCCCTGCAAAAAGCGGCCTTCCGGTCTACTCGCGCGGCAGCTGGACGCCGAGGTAGGTCAGCAGGACGACGACGCCGAACAGCGCCACGACGCCGCCCCAGATCAGGCGCGGGTGACCCGAGTCGCGCACCGAGGCGAGAAACGCGCGGCCGAGCAGGATGCAGACGGCCGCGACGAGGCCGCAGCCGATCACGAGCGCAGGCAGCCAGATGACGACGCGTTCGAACGAGGAGGACGCGAGGAGGCTCATCTACGATTGGATCGTGCCCGATTCGCCGGCGTCGTCGGAGTCGAACTACACGTCAGGCGACGACTACGTCGTCGAGTTCCTCGGCTATCGCTTCTCGTTCGGGACGGCGGACTTCGAGGGGCGCGTCGTCGCCGCGGCGGTCAAGCTCGGCGTCGTGGACCGGTCGGAGCTGGACGACGACGAGACGGCCGACCTCGTCGCGCTCGTCGCGCAGGGCGTGATCGAGGAGCCGACGTCGCGTCTCGGCCGCTACCTCGTGCGCAACTGGGAGCGGCTCTACTCCGTGCAGGGCGAGTCGCTCGTCTACTGGCTGCGCAAGCTGATCTTCCGCGGCGCGTGGCTCGACCACCAGGTGAAGCGGGGCGTGCTCGAGGTGGTCTGGGACGACGTCGACGCCGAGTTCGCCTACCAGCACCCGGGCGGCGGCGGCCGTCCGCTGCTCGAGCTCGCGCCGGTCCCGAGTTGGCACGAGCTGCAGTTCAAGGGCTAGCGGGCTGCGCCTACCTGGCGCTCCTGCTCGCGCTCGACCACTTCTCGACGCACCGCGAGCAACTCGCGCTCGGCGCGCTGACGTGGATCGTGCTGCTCGCCGTGCTCGCGCGCGCGCCGGTCGAGCGGCGCGCGCAGGCGCTCGGCGTGGTCGCGTTCGCGACCGTCGGCGAGGTGACCGGCTCGCTGATCTGGGGCGTCTACCGCTACCGCCTGCACAACCTCCCGCTGTTCGTGCCGCCCGCGCACGGCCTCGTGTACTTGACCGGGCTCTCGCTCGCGGCGGCGCTGCGCCGGCACGTGCGGACGCTGGTCGCGGCGGCGGCGGCGAGCGCGGCCGGCTGGGGGCTGCTCGGGCTGACGGTGCTGCCGCGGCGCGACGTCGCGGGCGCGGTCGGCGTCCCGCTGCTCCTGCTCTTCCTCTGGCGCGGGCGCAACCGCGCCGTCTACGCCGCGGTCTTCCTTGTCGTCGCGGCGCTCGAGCTCTACGGGACGGCGCTCGGCACGTGGCGGTGGGCGCGGACGCTGCCCGGCCTCGGCATCCCCGACGGCAACCCGCCCTCGGGAGTCGCGTCGGGGTACGTCTGGTTCGACGTGATGGCGCTGCTCGTCGCGCCGTACCTCGTCGCGCTCGGCGCGTGTCGCCCGCGCGATGAGTTTCGCGCGTGCGGCTGGTCTCATGGCGGACGTACCCCGTCCACACCACGCGCGAAGGGATATCCGTGAAGCTTCTTCTCGCCTCCGCAGGCATCAGCAACTCGAGCATCGAGAACGCGCTGGTCGCGCTGCTCGGCAAGCCGATCGCCGAGGCGAGCGCGCTCTGCATCCCCACCGCGTCGTACGGGACGCGCGACCCTGCAGGAATGGCGTACCGGTTCATCAACGGCACGGCGCCGAGCCCCATGTGCGAGCTCGGCTGGAAGTCGCTGGGCGTGCTGGAGCTGACCGCGCTGCCGACGATGAAGGAGGCGCTGTGGGTTCCGAAGGTCGAGGAGGCCGACGCCCTGCTGGTCTGGGGCGGAGACGTCATGTACCTGTGTTACTGGATGCGGCATTCCGGGCTCGCGGAGCTGCTGCCGTCGCTCCGGGCGGTCTACGTGGGCGTGAGCTCCGGCGCGATGGTCCTCACCCCGGACTTCGGGGAGGCGTACGACGACTGGTTCTGCCGCGAGCCGACGACGCTTCCGGCGAGTGATCTCCCTGCGGCGGACGACCGCGCGCTCGGCCTCGTCGACTTCTCCGTGTTTCCGCACGTCGACCACCCGCGGTCGCCGCCGAACTCGATGGCCAACGCGGAGCGGTGGGCCGCCGGTCGGTCCGTGCCGACGTACGCGATCGACGACGAGACCGCGATCACCGTCGTCGACGGCGCCGTCGAGGTCGTCTCCGAGGGCCACTGGAAGCTGTTCGAGCGCTGAGCGACCCGGCCGCCGCTCGCCGGGGGCCGCGCGCGATCTACGTCGCGTTCAGCTTCGCGAACTCGACGTGCAGCCGCTCGGCCTGGTCCGAGCACCACGCTCGCGTGACCGCGACGCCGAGGTTCGCCGAGACGACCTCCGCGAGCCGGAGGCCGAGGCGGCGGCAGAGGAGCGTGAAGCCGCGCGGCGCCGCGTCCGTGTGGGCGACGAACAGCACGCCGCGCGCGACGCCGGTCAGCTCGAGCAGGTAGTACGACCGCACGCCCTCCTCGTCGTCGAGCGGCGACGGCGGCGGCACGACGCTCGCGTCCTGCACGCAGTACGGGAAGCGCCCGTCGCCGAGAACCCCGCGGAGCGCCGTCGCGATCCGCTCCGGCCGCGAGCCCAGCCGCCAGCCCTCCTCGAGCACGCTGATGCGCTCGCCGTCGTCGAGGTAGATCGCCGCGACCTCGCACGAGAGCGCGTGCGCGGCGACCGCGCACGTGTCGCGCATCGCCTGCCCGACGTCGGCGGTGTCGACCTGCAGCGCCGCCCGCACCGCCTCGAGCTCCTCGAGCTCGTCCGCGAGACGCTTGGCGGGCGAGACGGCCTCCACGGCCTCCGCGCCCAGCGTCGCCGCCGACATGAGCTGGTCGTCGGGAGCGTGCTGGAGCGAGTCGTCCTCCGCGCCGAACACGACCACGACGTCGTTCGTGACCGGCACGAACGCCGCCGCCCGCGCGTAGTACGGGCCGAAGACGAGCTCCTTCCGCTCGGCGCCGACGCGGACCGGCCGGCGCGACTCGAGCGCCTCCCGGAGCGCGTCCTCCTCGTCGGCGATCGCCTCGACGATGCCCGCCCAGCCGGCGCCGCGGCCGCTCCCGCCGAAGTGGACGAAGCGGTTCCCGCGGACGCGCCGCAGCACGAAGAGGTCCGCCGCGCCGACGGACGCCGCCGCCGCGTCGGCACGTGGCGCGCTGGTCGACATTCCGCGCTCACCCTAGAACAGCGTCCGGTCGGACGCGAGCGCCCCGAGGTGCGCGCGGCCGCCGTCGGTGACGACGCGGCCGCGCGGCGTCCGCTGCAGGAAGCCGAGCTGCAGCAGGTACGGCTCGTACACGTCCTCGATCGTGTCGGCCTCCTCGCCGAGCGCGACCGCGAGGTTCGACAGGCCGACGGGGCCGCCGCCGAACCGCTCGACGATGCAGCGGAGCAGCTCGCGGTCGAACCGCTCGAGGCCGGCCGCGTCGACCTCGAGCAGGTCGAGCGCCTCCTCGGCCACCGCCGTCGTGACCGCCCCTGCGTGGCGCACCTGGGCGACGTCGCGCACGCGCCGCAGGATGCGGTTCGCGATCCGCGGCGTCCCGCGCGAGCGCGCGGCGATCAGCTCGGCCGCGTCGTCCGCCACGTCGACCGCGAGGATGCGCGCCGAGCGCCGCACGATCGCCGCGAGCTCCTCCGGCGTGTAGAGGTCGAGCCGGAACGTCAGCCCGAAGCGGTCGCGCAGCGGCGTCGTCAGCAGGCCCGTGCGCGTGGTCGCGCCGACGAGCGTGAACGGCGGCAGGTCGAGCGTCAGCGTGCGTGCCGCCGGACCCTGGCCGACAACGATGTCGAGCCGGAAGTCCTCGAGCGCCGGGTAGAGGATCTCCTCGGCGGCGCGGCTGATGCGGTGGATCTCGTCGACGAACAGGACGTCGCGCGGCTCGAGCGACGTGAGGATCGCGGCGACGTCCTTGCGCTCCAGCCCGGGCCCCGCGACCTGCCTGATGCCGACGCCGAGCTCGTTGCGGACGATCTGCGCGAGGGACGTCTTGCCGAGCCCGGGCGGGCCGGCGAGCAGCACGTGGTCGAGCGCCTCGCCACGCGCCTTGGCAGCCTCGAGCGCGATCGCGAGCTGCTCCTTCACGCGCTCCTGCCCGACGAAGTCGTCGAGCGAGCGCGGCCGCAGCGAGCGCTCCAGCTCCTCGTCGCTCTCGACCGCCGCCGGCGCCAGGAACGGGCTGCTCACGCCGCCTGCCTCAACGCGCGGCGCACCTGCTCCTCGACGGGCAGCGACTCGTCGACCGACGCGAGCGCACGTTCCGCGTCCAGCACCGTCCAGCCGAGCTCGACGAGCGCGTCGCGCGCCGTCAGCGCCGCCTCCGGCTCGCCGGCGTCCGCTGCCGCCGCGAGCGTCAGCTTCTCCTTCAGCTCGAGGACGACGCGCTGCGCCGTCTTCAGGCCGATCCCCGGGATCGCCTGGAAGCGCTTGACGTCGTCGCGCGCGATCGCGCGCCGCAGCTCCGCCGGCGTCGAGCCGGAGACGATCGCGAGCGCGACCTTCGGGCCGACCCCGCTCACCCCGAGCAGGAGCTCGAACAGCTCCCGCTCCTCCGGGGTCGCGAAGCCGTACAGCTGCAGCGCGTCCTCGCGCACGACGGTGTGCACCTCGACCGTCACCTCGCCGTCGCCGAGCCGTGCCACGCTCGGCGTCGCGTGGACGAGGTAGCCGACGCCGTTCACGTCGACGACCAGCCCCTGGCCGGCGCGGCCCGAGATCCGCCCGCGGAGCCTCGCGATCACGGCGCCAGCCTAGGCTCGCGGACGGACGGCCCCTGCCCGCACGTCCCGGCGGCGCGGCGCGCGCGCATCAGCCCACCTGCCGCAGGAGCGGCGACGCGAGCGCATGGCAGATCGCGACGGCGAGCGCGTCGGCGGCGTGGTTCGGCGCGGGGACGGCGTCGAGTCCGAGGATCGCCTTCACCATCTTCCCCACCTGCTCCTTGTCCGCGCGCCCGTACCCGCAGACGGCCTGCTTGACGCGGGCGGGCGCGTACTCGGCGCACGCGACGCCGGCGGACGACGCGGCGACGAGGACGGCTCCCCGCGCCTGCCCGACGGAGAGCGCGATGCGGGCGTCGGCGCCGACGAACGACTCCTCCAGGGCGACGGCATCCGGCGCGTGCCGGGCGATCAGCTCCTGGACCCCCGCGAAGATCGTGAGCAAGCGCGCCTCCAGGCGCTGCTGCGCGGGCGTGCGCCACCAACCGTGGCACGTGGCCCTGAGGCGCCCGCCGCTTTCGTGGACGATTCCGTACCCGCACGCCGCCGTCCCTGGGTCGATGCCGAGAACCTTCACGAAGACACGTTAGGCGCGCCTCCGGACGTTCCTTGCGGGAGAGGAATGCCAGCTAGGACGCGACAGCCTCGAGCACGCGCTCGGGGATGTCGAAGTTCGCGTAGACGTCCTGGACGTCGTCGTTGTCCTCGAGCGCGTCGATCAGCCGCATCACCTGCCGCGCCTTCGCCTCGTCGTCGATCGAGACCGTCGTCTTCGGCACGAGGCTCAGCTCGGCCGAGTCGACGGCGAACCCGGCGGCCTCGATCGCGGCGCGCACCGACGCGAGGCTCTCCGGCGCCGAGGTCACCTGGAAGACGTCGCCGTCGAGCTCGACGTCGTCGGCGCCTCCGTCGGCGGCGACGAGCAGCAGCTCCTCCTCGTCGACGCCGTCGGCGGGCACGACGACGACGCCCCGCCGGTCGAACTGCCACGCGACCGCGCCGGTGGCGCCGAGGTTGCCGCCGTGCTTCGCGAACAGGTGGCGCACGTCGGCGGCGGTGCGGTTGCGGTTGTCGGTGAGCGCCTCGACGATCACCGCGACGCCTTCCGGGCCGTAGCCCTCGTAGACGATCTCCTCGAACGCGTCCGCGTCTGCGTCGGCGCCCGAACCCTTCGCGATCGCGCGGTCGATGTTGTCCTTCGGCATCGAGTACGAACGCGCCTTCTCGATCGCGTTCTGCAACGCGAGGTTGTTCGCAGGGTCGGGACCGCCCTGCTTCGCCGCGACGATGATCGCGCGCGACAGCTTCGAGAAGAGCTTGCCGCGCTTCGCGTCGGCCGCGCCCTTCTTGTGCTTGATCGACGACCACTTGCTATGCCCGGACAAGCGCGCCCTCCCGTACCAGCTCGAGGAACCGCTCGTGCAGCCGCGTGTCGTCCGTCAGCTCCGGGTGGAACGCCGCGACGAGGAAACGGCCCTCGCGCGCGAGCACCGGGCGGCCGTCGACCTCCGCCAGCACCTCCACCTCCGGCCCGACGTCCTCGACCCACGGCGCGCGGATGAACACGGCGCGCATCGGCGCGTCTTCGCCGGCCACGTCGAGGTCGGTCTCGAACGACGCGACCTGCCGGCCGAACGCGTTCCGGCGCACGGAGACGTCGACGAGCCCGAGGTGGCCGCGGTCGAGCACGATCATCCCGGCGCAGGTCCCGAAGACCGGCCGGTCGAACCGGCGCAGCGCCTCGTCGAGGCCGTACAGCCGCATCAGCCGCATGAACGCCGTGGACTCGCCGCCGGGGATGACGAGCCCGTCGAGGTCGTCGAGCTGCTCCGGCTTGCGCACCTCGACCGTCTCGACCCCGAGGCGCGCGAGCATCTGCTCGTGCTCGCGGAAGTTCCCCTGCACGGCGAGGACGCCGATCCGAAGCGGCTTCATGCGACCATCGTATCGGCGGCGCGAAGACGCTCTCGCGCGCAGCTCTCGGCGCCGGAAGCCGCTACGACCAGCTGAGGGAGCTGCCCGCGGCGCGGGAGCTTCCGTGCACCGTCACCACGAGCTTCGTCCCCGCCACGACCGGGAGCAGGTGGAACGTCGCCGGCGAGCCGGTGAAGAGCACGGCGCCGTCGGATGCGCGCACGACCGTCATCCGCAGGTCGCGGGCGGCGCCCGCGCTGCCCGTCGGCAGGCCGCGCAGCACCCGCGCGCCCTTCGGGACGACGAGCGTCGTCGGGGAACCGGCGCGGACGACGGGGCCCGAGGCGGCCGACGCCTCGTGCGACACGACCGGCGCGACACCCGCGAGCGACGCGGCGACCGTGCCCGTGGCGAGCAGAAGGCGTGCGGGGGTCACCGGCGCATACTGAATTCACACCTGCGGCCCGTCAGTCCCCGGCGCGGCCGGGCTCAGATCCCCGTTTCGGCGTATCCCCCCTCCTCCCGCCGGGCCCGCCCCTCGACGACGAGGCGCTCGAGGTGGGCAAGCGCCTCCGCGGTCGCGAAGCGGCGCAGCGCCGGCGTGAGGTCGCTCTCGAACAGCGCCAGCGACACCTCGTAGGCGCTCGCGGGACGCGCGCCGAGCGCCGCCTGCGCGCGGTCGAGCCGCTCGCGGTGGTGTGCGCGGATCTCACGCGCCCGCGCCGCCGGGTCGCGGATCGGGTCTCGGTGCCCCGCATACGTCACGCGCGGCGCGAGCTCCTCGATCCGGTCGAGCGTGGCGAGGTAGTCGCCGAGCGGGTCCGGGCGCGAGTCCGGATAGAGGCCGATCGTCGGCGTGATCCCGGCGAGGATCGTGTCGCCGGCGACGAGCACGCCGTCGCGCACGAGGACGATGTGGCCGTCCGCGTGGCCGCGCAGCACCTCGACGCGCCAGCCGTCGAGGCGGTCGCCGGCGTCGAGGAGCGTGGGCTCCTCCACCCAGTGGACGGCGCGCAGCATCAGCTCAGCCTCCTGCACGACGCTCTCGACCTGCGCCTCCGGCATCCCGTGCCGCCGCCAATGGTCGGCGAACCGGTTCGGGTCGCGGCGCCCCCACGCCCGCACGCACTGCGCGTGGTCCTCGCGCCCCTGCGCGACCGGCGCGCCGGTGACGGCGGCCGCGTCGCGCGCGCCGCCGACGTGGTCCGGATGCATGTGCGTGACAACGATCAGCTCGACGGGTGCGTCGAGCCGGTCGAGGACGGGCCGCCAGCGCGCTTCGGGGTCGCGCGTTCCGAGGCCCGTGTCGACGAGGATCCAGCCGTCGGACGCCGCGCGCAGCAGGTAGCAGTGCACGTGGTCGATGCCGAACGGCAGCTCGAAGGTGACGCGGCGGATGCCGTCCTCGAGCTCGACCATCTGCGGACGCTAGCGGCGGCGCCCCGGGTGGGGCGCCGCCGCGAATCCCGCGCTCAGCGCGCGTTGCCGAACAGGTGCCCGAACGGCTTCCAGGAGGCACCCTTGTACTGCTCGAGGATCTGCTGGTCGATCGGGTACCGCTCCGTCGGCGTCGTCTTCATCACGATGCCCGGATACAGGTACGGGTTCTTCCAGTTCATGTGCGTGAGCGCGCGCATCAGACCTGCGCGCGTCGGCGTCTTGCCCGCGAGCGACAGCACCTTCACCATCGTCCACGCGTTCGCGACGCCGTAGAGGTTGTTCGCGTCCAGCGGATCCGCTCCCGCGTCGTACTTGGCGAGGATCGACTTGTACTGCTTGGCGACCGCCGTGTTCGGGTTGTTCCACACGTCGTAGACGTAGGTGGCGGTGATGTCGCCCTGCACGTCCGCGCCGCTCTTCTGCGCGAGGCCCATGAAGAGCGGCGAGCTCGAGACGTTGTTGATGAAGGTCGTCGGGTGCCAGCCGATCTTCGTCGTGACGACGAGCGCGTCGATCGTCTGCGTCGGCAGCGCGAACAGCGCGAAGACGTTCGCGCCGGCCGCCTTGAGCTTGACGACCTGCGAGCTGACGTCCGTCTCGGTCGCGTCGTACTTCTCGACGTCGACGATCTTCGACTTCGCGGCCCCGAGGCCCTGCAGCAGGCCGTTGTAGTAGTTCTGCCCGTAGGCGTCGTTCTGCATGAGGACGCCGATCTTCGCTTGCGGGATCTTGTTCCGGATGAACTGGCCGTAGACGCGCGACTCGCCCGGGTAGTCCGGCTGGAAGCCGATCGTCCACGGGTACTTCTTGTACTGCGAGCCCCAGTAGGAGTCGCCGGTGGCGACGAGCACCTGCGGAATCCTCAGCCCGTTGAGGTAGTCCCGCGTGGCGAGGATCGGCGCGGTGCCGAGGCTGCCGTAGACGGCGAACACGTGGTCCTGCTGCACGAGCTTGTGCGTCAGCGGGACCGTGTTGGCCGGGTTGTACTGGTCGTCGTAGTACTTGAAGACGATCTTGCGGCCGTTGACGCCGCCGTGGGTGTTCACGTACTGGAAGTACGCGTTCTCCGCCTTCGGGATGACGCCGTACAGCTGCGCCGGTCCGGTCAGCGGGAAGGTTCCGCCGATCGTGATCGTCTTGCTCGTGACGCCCGGCGTCGCGGTGCCCGCCGCGACCGCGGCCGAAGCGACGACCGCCACCGCAAGCGCGAGCAGCGCGAGCGCGAGCCCTCCCTGCATCCTTCTGGTCATCTGCCCTCCAGGCCTAGGGGGTTGTCGAACTTTGACGGGTTCTGGACGCGAATCGCAAGGCCGTCTGGACGAACCCGGCCGCACCGAGCGGCAGCGCGGCCATGACGGCGATCACGACGGCCCCGAAGATCACCGGCACGTCCTCAGACGACGCCAAAGGCCCGCTTGTTAGGCCGATCGGGAGCAGCTGCACGAACGCCGCGCCCGCGAGGACGCCCCACAGCGAGCCGAGCCCGCCGACGACGGCGCCGATCAGGACGTAGAGCGAGAGCGTGAGCCCGAAGACGTCCGGGTTGACGAAGTTGTTGACGAGCACGTACACCGACCCGGCGACGGCGGCCATGGCGGCAGAGATGCCGAACGCGAGAGTCTTGTAGAGCGCGAGCGTCACGCCCGACGAGGCGGCGGCCACCTCGCTGTCGCGGATCGCGCGGAAGGCGCGGCCGGTGCGGCCCCGGAGCAGCAGCCACGCGAAGACGAACGCGACGCCGGCGACGATCCAGCCGAGGCGGTAGAGCCAGAGACCGTTGTGCGCCGGCAGCGACAGGCCCTGCGTCCCGCCGGTGAAGTGAGAGTAGTTCTTCGCGAGCTGCGGCACGGCGAGCGCGACCGCGAACGTCGTCAGCGCCAGGTAGACGCCGTGGAAGCGCAGGGCCGGCAGACCGACGACGAGGCCGGCGCCGAACCCGACGAGGGCGGCCGCCGGCAGCGTCCAGATCGTGTGCAAGGCCCCCGTGGCGCTCGTCCACCAGTGATGGTGCAGCAGGATCGCGGTCGTGTAGCCGCCGACGGCCATGAACGCCCCGTGGCCGATCGAGATCTGGCCGGTGTAGCCGGTGACGATGTCGAGGGCGAGGATGGCGACGAAGTAGACGGCGACGAGCGCCCCTTGCGACCGGTGGTAGTCCGACAGGGTGAGCGGGAGCAGCGCGATCGCGACGGCCGCGGCCGCGGCTGCCGCGGCGCCGAACCAGGACGCTGCCCGCGGCCTCATACCTTTCGCACCCGCGTCCGCCCGAACAGCCCGGTCGGCTTGAGCAGGAGCACGACCAGCATCAGCACGAACGCGACCGGCAGCAAGAGCGCCGGCGTCACCCAGCTCACGTAGCTGCTCAGCAGGCTGAGCAGCACGCCGATCAGCAGCGCCGCGACCACGGCGCCGGCCGCGCTCTCGAGCCCGCCCAGCACCGCCGCCGCGAACGCGTAGATCAGGACGCCGTCCATCATCGACGGCTGGAGCAGCACGCTCGGGCTCGCCGCCGCCAGCAGCCCGCTGACCGCGCCCAGCGCAGCGGCGAGCCCCCAGCCGAGCGAGAGCATCCAGCTGACGCGCACGCCGACGAGCCGCGCGGCGGCCGGACGCACCGCGGCGGCGCGCATCGCCAGCCCGACCTTGGTGAACCGGAAGAAGAGCCAGAGCACGACGACGGCGGCGATCGAGATGCCGATCGTGCCGAGGTCCTGGAGCGAGAACGCGGCGCCGCCGAGGTGGTAGATCCGTGCCGGGAACGGCGACGGCATGAACTTCACCTCGTTCCCCCAGATCCGCCCGATCAGCCCTTCGAGCAGGATCAGGAGGCCGATCGTCGCGATCACGACGGTCAGCACGTTGCCGCGTCGCTCGACCGGCCGGATGGCGACGAGCTCGCACACGAACCCACCGACGAACGCCAGCGCGATCGTGAGCGCGAACATCGGCCAGTAGTGGAACCCCCAGGCGAGGAGCTGCCAGCCGACGTAGGTCGTGAACGTGGCGATCGCGCCCTGCGCGAAGTTGATCACCTCCGTCGCGCGGTAGATGAGGACGAGCGCGACGGCGAGGCTCGCGTAGATGCCGCCGTTCGCGAGGCCGGAGATCGTCTGCTGCAGGAACAGCGAGCTCTGCAGCGAGCCGACGACGAGGAAGACGACGACCGCCGCCAGCAGCGCCGCCACGAGCCACTGTCCGAGCGCGACCCGGCGCCACGGCGTGCGAAGCGTCGACAGCGCCGCGGTCATCAATAGCCGAGGTAGCTCCGGCGGATCGCGTCGTGCGCCGCCAGGTCGTCGCTCGCGCCCTCGTACGCGACGCTGCCGACCTCGAGCACGTACGCGCGCGAGGCGGCCGCGAGCGACGTGCGCGCGTTCTGCTCGACGAGCAGCACCGCCGTCCCCTCGCGCGTGTTGAGCTCGCCGACGATGCGGAAGATCTCGGCGACGACCAGCGGCGCGAGGCCGAGCGACGGCTCGTCCAGCAGGAGCAGCCGCGGCCGCTGCATCACCGCGCGCGCGATGGCGAGCATCTGCTGCTCGCCGCCGGAGAGGGTGCCGGCCTGCTGCGAGCGGCGCCGCTCGAGCCACGGGAAGTACTCGAGCACGCGGCGGAAGTCGTCCTTGAGCGAGCCGCGCCGGACGTGCGCGCCGAGCCGCAGGTTCTCCCAGACGGTCAGCTCCGAGAACGTGCCCCGGCCCTCGGGTACGTGCGCGATGCCGAGCCGCGCGGCGGCCTCGGGGCCGCGGCGGATCAGCGAGCGTCCCGCGAACTCGATCGTGCCGGTGCGGCGGACCGTGCCGGAGATCGCGCGCAGCGTCGTCGTCTTCCCCGCCCCGTTCGCGCCGAGGATCGCCACCACCTCGCCCTCGTCGACCGTGAGCGCGACGCGGCGGAGCGCCTGCACCGGGCCGTACCGCGCGTCGACGTCGCGGAGTGCCAGCAGGGGCGCCATCCGCCGGTCAGTCAACCAGCCGGTTGACCGCTCAGTCAATATGGACGCGTGGCCGAGGCCGTCGTCGTCTCCACCGCGCGCACGCCGATCGGACGCGCTGCGAAGGGCTCGCTGGTCGACGCGCGGCCGGACGACCTCGCTGCGTTCGCGGTGCGGACCGCCGTCGAGCAGGTGCCGGAGCTGCCGCGCGAGGAGATCGTCGACGTGATGATCGGCTGCGGCTTCCCCGAGCAGAAGCAGGGCATGAACCTGGCACGGCGCGTCGCGCTGCTGGCCGGACTGCCGCACACGGTGCCGGGGACGACCGTCAACCGGTTCTGCGCGTCCAGCCTGCAGACGATCCGGATGGCGTTCCACGCGATCCGAGCCGGCGAGGGCGACGCCTTCGTGGCCGGCGGCGTCGAGTCGATCACGCAGGTCAACGGTTACCCGAAATCGGAAGACGAGCTCCACCCCGCGCTCTTCGGCGACGACGCGCCGATCGCGAACGTGTACATCCCGATGGGGTTGACCGCGGAGAACGTCGCCGAGCGCTGGGGCGTGTCGCGCGAGGAGATGGACCGCTACGCCCAGCGCTCGCAGGAGCGCGCGGTCGCGGCGCAGGACTCCGGCTTCTTCGCGCGAGAGATCGCGCCGTACGACGGCGTGGCCGCCGACGACGGACCGCGGCGTTCGTCGACGCTCGACAAGCTCGCCGCGCTCGAGCCGGCGTTCAAGCCCGGCGGGAAGGTGACCGCCGGCAACTCGTGCCCGCTCAACGACGGCGCCGCCGCGGTCGTCGTCATGTCGGACCGGCGCGCCGCCGAGCTCGGCATCCGCCCCCGCGCTCGGATCGTCGCGTCGAGCGTGTCCGGGGTCGAGCCGGAGATCATGGGCGTCGGCCCGATCGAGGCGGTGCGGCGCGTGCTCGCACAGGCTCGCATGACGATCGACGACGTCGACGTCGTCGAGCTCAACGAGGCGTTCGCGGCGCAGGTGCTGCCGGTGTGCAGGGAGATCGGCGTCGACCCGTTCGGCGAGAAGCTGAATCCGCACGGCGGCGCGATCGCGCTCGGCCACCCCTACGGCATGACCGGGGCGCGCATAATGACCACGTTGCTGAACGACCTCGAGACGCTCGACGGCACGATCGGGCTCGAGACGATGTGCGTCGGCGGCGGCCAGGGCATGGCGATGATCGTCGAGCGGTTGTAGCGGGAGCCAGCACCTCCGCGTGCACGCGCGGGCTTCGGGCGCACCTGTAGAACCACGCGGATGAACGGGGTAGCGCTCGTCCTCGCCGTCGGCTCGTCCGTCGTCTGGGGCGTCGCGGACTTCTCGGGCGGCTCGCTGACGCGGCGGCTGCCGACGTTGCCGGTGACGGTCGTGTCGCAGTCCGCCGGGTTCGTGGCGCTGCTCGTCGCCGTCGCAGCGCGCGGCGGACTCGGCGGGCGCTCGTTCGTGCTCGGGCTGCTCGCGGGGATCGGCGGCGGCTGCGGCCTGGCGGCCTTCTACCGCGCCCTGTCGCTCGGCACGATGAGCGTCGTCTCGCCGATCGCGGCGTGCAGCGCCGTCGTCCCGTTCGCGATCTCGCTCGGCTCGGGCGAGCGCCCGCACGCGCTCGCGCTCGCCGGCGCCGCGGCGGCGCTCGTCGGGGCCGTGCTCGCCTCGGTGGAGGAGCGGCGCGGCGCGACGCCCGAACGCGCACGCGCGGTGCTGCTGGCGCTCGTCGCCGCGCTCGCCCTCGGCGTCTTCGTCTACTTCCTCGGCCTCGGATCGCGCGAAGGCGACGCGCTGTCGACGCTCGTCGGCGCACGAGTCGGCTCGCTCGCGCTGCTGGTCGCGCTGGCGCTCGCCGCGCGGCAGCCGCTCGCGGTGCCGCGCGCGTCGTTCCTCGCCGTCGCCGCGGTCGGTCTCGCCGACGTCACCGCCAACGCCCTGTTCGCGTACGCGAGCGGACACGGGCTGCTCGCGCTCGTGTCCGTTCTCGGCTCGCTGTATCCAGTCGTGACGGTCCTGCTCGCGCACGTGCTCCTCGGGGAGCGGCTCACGCGCGCGCAGCAGGTCGGCGTCGCGGTCGCGCTCGCCGGCGTCGCCGTGATCGCCGGCGCGTAGCATCGCCTCGATGCTCGCGCCGCTGGTCGTCGGGGAGAACGTGGAGCGGTTCCTCGACGCACACGGTCTCGGCGCCGGCGCGCTCGCCGTCACGCGCATCGGCGAGGGCGGCGGCTCGAACTTCAGCTTCCTCGTCGTACGTGCCGACGGGTCGCGGTTCGTGCTGCGCAGGCCGCCCCGACCGCCGCTGCCTCCGTCGGCGCACGACATGGTGCGCGAGGCGAGGCTGCAGCTTGCGCTGCGCGCGGCGGGATTCGCGCGACTGCCGGAGATCGTCGCGGTCTGCGAGGACGAATCGGTGCTCGGCGTGCCGTTCTACGTCATGCGCTGGCTCGACGGGCACGTCGTCACGAACGAGCTTCCGCGCGGCCTCGAGGCGGCCTCGGCGCGCCGCGCGCTCGGCCTCGACCTCGTGGACACGCTCGTCGAGATCCACGCGGCCGACGTGTCGACGCCTGCGCTCGCGGCGTTCGCGCGGCCCGGCTCGTACAACGAGCGGCAGGTGCGCCGCTTCGCGCAGCTCTGGCAGCTCAACAGGACCCGCGAGGTTCCACGCGTCGACGACGTGGGGACGTGGCTGGCCGCGCACGTGCCCGCGCAGCTGCCGGCGACGGTCGTCCACGGCGACTACCGGCTGGGGAACGTGATGGTCGCGCGCGCCGACCCCGCGCGCATCGAGGCGGTGCTCGACTGGGAGATGGGCGCGATCGGCGACCCGCGCGCCGACGTCGGATACCTGCTCGCGACGTACGCCGAGCCCGGCGGACCGCCGAGCCCGCTCGGAACGTCGCCCGTGACGGGGGAGGCGGGGTTCCCGTCGAAGCGCGAGCTCGCCGAACGCTACGCCGAGCAAAGCGGCCGCGAGCTCGTGTCGCTGCGGTGGTTCGAGGCGCTCGCGCTCTGGAAGGCGGCGGTCTTCTGCGAGGCGATCTACGGCCGCTACGTGCGCGGCGAGCTCGGCGCGGAGGACACGCGCGCCGCGCGGCTCGAGCAGGGCGTGCCGATGCTCGCCGAGGCCGCTGCGGAAGCCGCGGACGTGTGAGTCGCGGTCACGAGCTCGCCTCCGCGACCGCGCGCAGCGTGTTCACGTCGCGCGTCGAGACGAGCAGCGTCGTCGCCCCCGACTCGCGCCATGCCGCGAGGCGGTCGCGGATCCGCTCGACCGGTCCGACGAGCGCGACCTCGTCGACGAACGCGTCCGGGACCTTCGCCGCCGCCTCGCGCTGGTGGCCGCCGAGGAACAGATCCTGGATCTCCCGCGCCGCGGCCTCGTGGCCGTAGCGCGCGAGCAGGTCGTTGTAGAAGTTCTTCCCGCGCGCGCCCATCCCGCCGACGTAGAACGAGTAGTACTGCTTGAGCGCGTCGCGCCCGGCCGCGACGTCGTCCGTCAGCACGGCGGGCGCGGACGGCGCGACGTCGAAGCCCTCGCGGACGCGCTCGAGCGGGAACACCGCGCGTGCGCGTTCGGGCGACCAGAAGATCGGGAGCCAGCCGTCGGCGATCTCGAGCGCCTGCTCGACCGCCTTCGGAGCGATCGCCGCCAGGTAGATCGGGATGTCCGCGCGCAGCGGGCGCATCATCAGCTTGAGCGGCTTGCCGAGACCGGTGCCGCCCGTGAGCGGGATGTCGTAGTGCTGACCGTGGTGCTCGAGCCGCTCGCGCCGCAGCACGGCGCGCACGATCTCGACGTACTCGCGCGTCTTCCCGACGGGCCGCCCCCATTGCTGGCCGTGCCAGCCCTCGACGACCTGCGGCCCCGACGTGCCGAGGCCCATCAGGAAGCGGCCGCCCGAGAGCAGGTCGAGCGTCGCCGCTGTCATCGCGGCGTTGGCGGGCGATCGCGCCGGGATCTGCATCACCGCCGAGCCGAGCCCGATCGTCGCCGTCGTCGCGCCGAGCCACGCGAGCGGCGTGACCGCGTCGACGCCCCACGCCTCCGCCGCCCACGCCGACCGGTAGCCGAGCCGCTCCGCCTCCTGGGCGAGCTCGATCAGCTCGAGCGGGCTCTGCCCCGGCTGCGCGTAGCCCATGTAGAAGCCGAGGCGCACGACGTGCGATGCTAGACCGCGTGACTGCGATCGGCGCACCGCCGGCCGAGCGGCTCGAGCTGGTGCGCGCGTTCATGCAGGAGCGCGTGCTGCCGAACGAGCGCGTCCTCGACGGCGAGGACGACGAGGCGGAGCGGCTGGTCGCGCAGCTGCAGGACGAGGTGCGCGCGCTCGGACTGTGGGCGCCGCACGTTCCGCCGGAGGCGGGCGGCACGGGCACCGGCTTCCTCGACTACGCGTACCTGAACGAGCAGATCGGACGCACTGCATGGGGGCAGCTCGTGTTCGGCTGCCAGGCTCCCGACGCCGGCAACGCGGAGATCCTCCATCTGTTCGGCACCGACGAGCAGAAGGAACGCTGGCTCTATCCCCTCGTGGCCGGCCGGATCCGCTCCTTCTTCTCGATGACGGAGCCGGAGGTGCCGGGCTCCGATCCGACGACGCTGCGCACGCGGGCCGTACGCGACGGCGACGAGTGGGTGATCGACGGTCACAAGTGGTTCTCGTCGGGCGCCGACGGTGCGGCGTTCGGGATCGTGATGGCGGTAACCGCGCCCGACGCGCACCCGCACGCTCGCGCGACGCAGATCATCGTGCCGGCGGACACGCACGGCGTCGAGGTGGTGCGTGCGATCCCGGTGCTCGGGCACGCCGGTCGCGGCTGGTCGACGCACTGCGAGCTGCGCTACAGGAACGTGCGCGTGCCGGTGTCGAACACGCTCGGGGAGGAAGGTGCCGGCTTCGCGATCGCGCAAAAGCGGCTCGGCCCCGGCCGCATCCACCACGTGATGCGCTGGCTCGGGCAGATGCAGCGCGCCTTCGAGCTCATGTGCTCGTACGCGCTCGAGCGCGAGACGTTCGGCTCGCCGCTGGCCGACAAGCAGACGGTGCAGAATTGGGTCGCCGACTCGTACGCCGAGATCCAGGCGTGCCGGCTGATGACGCTCGACGCGGCGCACAAGATCGACGCCGGGGACGAGGCGCGCGTCGAGATCTCGGCGATCAAGTTCTTCGCCGCACGCACGCTGCAGGACGTGATCGACCGCGCGATCCAGGTCCACGGCGCCCGCGGCCTCACCGACGAGACGCCGCTCGCTCGGATGGCGCTGCAGGCGCGCGCCGGCCGGATCTACGACGGCCCCGACGAGGTGCACAGGATGGTGGTCGCGCGCCGCGTGCTGCGCGCGTTTGGCGGCGGCGAAACCTGGCATTTCAGCTGAGTGGAGTCCCTGCAAGGCAGGCTGCTCGTCTCCTCGCCGGCGCTGGTCGACCCGAACTTCCGGAAGACGGTCGTCCTGATCGCCCACCACGACGACGACGGGGCGATGGGGCTCGTGCTGAGCCGACCCTCGGCGGTTCGCGCGGCGGAGGCGGTTCCGTCGCTGGCCGGGCTGCCGGGTGCGGAGGATCCGATCTTCGTCGGCGGCCCGGTTCAGCCCGACGCGTTCATGGTGCTCGCGGACTTCGACGACGTCGCGGACGCCGCCGCGCCGATCTTCGCCTCCCTCGGCTTCATCCCGGCGGAGGCCGAGCCGGGCGACCTGTCGATCCGGCGGCTGCGCATGTTCGCCGGCTACTCGGGCTGGGCCGAGGGGCAGCTCGAGGACGAGCTCGCCGAGGCTTCGTGGATCGTCGTCGACGCGGAGGCAGACGACGCGTTCGCAGACGACCCGGACGAGCTCTGGCGCACGGTCCTGCACCGCAAGGGCGGCCCCTTCGAGCTGATGGAGAACATGCCCTTCGACCCCGGGCTGAACTAGGGGACGGGTGCGCCGGGGTCAGACCCGGGTCTGACCCCGGGGACGCGCGCGACGAAGCGGCCGTGTCCGAAGCGCCGTCCCGATTTGCAGCGAAGTTCGCAAAGGCGTGACGACGTCGTTGCGGTCGCGGTCGGGCACCACCGGTGTCGGCGCGGGCGGCCCTGGGGTCAGACCCGGGTCTGACCCCAGGGCGGCGCCCCGACGCTCGCGCCGGCCGCGCGCGGGCCGGGGACGTTCGGGAACCGGAACGGCGCCGGCTCGCGGCCCGGCTGCACGAACCAGCACTCGCCCGTCCCGTCGCTGGTCGCCGCGCGCCACACCGCGTCGGCCACCTCGTCGGGCGCGAGCAGCGGGAAGCCCGCGGCCGCGAACGCGTCGCGCTGCGCGTCGATCATCCGCGTGTCGGCGATCCCGGGACACACCGCGTTCAGCTTCACGCGCAGGTGCGGCGCCATCGAGCGCACGAAGCCGACGACGGCGTGCTTCGTCAGCGCGTAGACGGGATCGCTCGGCATCGCCGTCAGCCCCGCGAGCGATGCAGTGGCGACGATCGCGCCGCCGTCCATCACCTCGCGCAGCCGCAGCACGCCGAGGACGACGCCGTCGACGTTCACCGCGACCGCGCGGCGGTAGCTCTCCACGGTCAGCTCCCCGGTGAGCACACCGGCGTTGAGGCACGCCAGGTCGACGCGCCCCACCCCTCGCCACGCCGCCGGGTCCGAGACGTCGAACCCGTCGACGAGGTCGAGGGACTCCACCTCGTACCCCTCGCCCTCGAGCCGCGCGCGGATCGCGCGTCCGATCCCTCCTTCCCCGCCGGTGACGAGCGCCTTCACGGCTCGAGGACAACCTTTCCGACGTGCCGGCGCGACTCGATCAACGCATGAGCGGAGTTCGCGTCGGCGAGCGGGAACGTGGCGCCGACGAACGGCTCCAGCACGCCCGCGCGCCAGAGCTCGAGCAGCTCCGCGACGCACGTCCGGACGAACGACGGCTGCAGTCTCAGCAGGCGCCCGAGGTAGAAGCCGCTGACGGTCGCGTTCCGGCCGACGAGCCACTGCACGCTGGGGTCCTCCCAGAAGCCGCCGGCGAAGCCGATCGCGACGATCGTCCCCAGTGGGTTCAGGAGCGGGAGCGACCGCGTGAACACGTCGCCGCCGACCGGGTCGAGGACGAGGTCGACGCGCAGGTCGTCGATCTGCTCGTACGCGCACGGCTCCGCGCCGAGCCGCCCCACGACGTCGCGCTTCTCGTCGCTCGAGGCGGTGGCGTGGACCGTCGCGCCGAGGTGCCGCGCGATCTGGATCGCGGCCGAGCCGACGCCGCCCGCGCCGGCGTGCACGAGCACCGTCTCACGCCGCGCGGCGTTCACGAGCGGGATGTACGCCGTCAGGTACGTCGTCAGGAACGCGGCCCCGGTCGCGAACGGCGCGTCCTGCGGCAGCTCGAACGTCCAGTCGGGATCGACGACCGCCCGCTCGGCGTAGCCCCCGCCGCCACGGGTGAACGCGACGACCCGACGCCCGTCGAGCTCGCCCGCCACCTCGCTGCCGAGGACGTACGGCAGCTCCGGCATCTGCGGGTACAGCCCGCGCCGGATCAGGAGGTCGGCGAAGTTCACTCCCGCCGCGCGGACGTCCACGACGTGGCCGGAGTCGGGCTCGGTTTGTTCCTCGAGCGCGAGGTCGCCGCCGACCTCGCGCAGGACGACCGCCTTCACCTACCGGTCCAGCGCGGCGCGCGCTTCTCGAGGAACGCCGCGACGCCCTCCTGCCCGTCGTCCGAGCCGAGGCACTCCGCGAACGCGTCGAGCTCGCGCTCGTCACTGCGCGTGTCGCGCGTCTCGTGCAGCACGCGCTTGATCTGCCGGAGAGCGTGCGGGCTCTGCGCCGCGAGCGGCTCGACATAGCGTGCGATGCCGTCGTCGAGGTCGTCGACGACGAACTCGACGAGCCCCCACCGCTCCGCCTGCTCGGCGGAGATGCGCTCGCCGGACATGATCAGCCACCGCGCGCGTCCGGGAGAGATCAGGCGCGGCGCGCGCTGCGTGCCCCCGCCCCCCGGCAGCAGCCCGAGGTTGACCTCGGGGAATCCGAACGACGCGTCGCGCTGCGCGATCCTGAAGTCGCACGCGAGCGCGAGCTCGAGGCCGCCGCCGAGGCAGTAGCCGTGCACGGCGGCGACCACCGGCACCGGCGCCGCCTCGATCAGGTCGGCGAGCGGCTGGATGCCCGCGGGGCGCCCGTCGTCGTCCGCTTGCTGGAACGCGCCGATGTCGGCGCCGGCGGAGAACGCGCGCTCTCCCCGTCCGCGCAGCACGACCGCGCGCACGTCCCCGTCGAGCGACTGGAGCGCGTCGAGCAGCGTGTCCGCGATCGCGCGGTTGACGGCGTTGACCGGCGGGTTGTCGAGCCAGACGGTGCGGATCACTGCGCCGCCGGTGCGGGCTCGGCCGCGAACCGTTCCCGCAGCGCCGTCTTGCGGAACTTGCCCACGCTCGTCTTCGGGATCTCGTCGACGAACTCGAAGCGGTCCGGCAGCCACCACTTGGCGAAGTCCGGCGCGAGGAACTCGCGCAGCTCGTCGGTCGTCGCGGACGCGCCCTCGCGCAGCACGACGACGGCGAGCGGCCGCTCGTCCCACTTCGGGTCCGGGACGGCGATCACGGCGGCCTCGGAGACCGAGGGATGCGCCATCAGCGCGTTCTCGAGCTCGACCGACGAGATCCACTCGCCGCCCGACTTGATCACGTCCTTCGAACGGTCCTTGATCTGGATGAAGCCGCGCGGGTGCATCGTGACCACGTCGCCGGTGCGGAACCAGCCGTCGTCGGTCCAGCGGTCGGCGGCCTCGGGCGCGTCGTAGTACGCCGCGGCGATCCACGGGCCGCGGACCTCCAGCTCGCCCATCGACTCGCCGTCCCACGGCAGCACGTTCCCGGCCTCGTCGCGCACGCGAAGCTCGACGAGCGACAGCGGGAGACCCTGCATCGCGACGTAGTCGAAGCGCGTCTCCTCGTCGGCGTGCGCGAGGTCGCCCGGAAGCGCGGCGGTCGATGCGACCGGGGAGGTCTCGGTCATCCCCCAGCCGTGCACGACGTCGAGTCCGTGCCGCTGCTTGAACCCGGCGATCATCGCGCGCGGCGCCGCCGAGCCGCCGACGAGCATCCCCTTCAGCTTCGAGAGGTCCCAGCGGCCGGGGTGCGCGTCGAGCAGCGCCAGGATGCCGAGCCAGATCGTCGGGACGCCCGCCGTCCACGTCACGCCTTCGCGCTCGAAGTCCTCGAGCAGGCTCTCCGGGTCGAGGAACGGGCCCGGGTAGACGAGCTTCGCGCCGATCATCGTCGCCACGTACGGGTAGCCCCAGGCGTTCGCGTGGAACATCGGGACGACCGGCAGGATCACGTCCTGCTCCGAGATGCCGAGCCCGAGCGGGTTGCCCGCCGTGACGCCGAGCGTGTGCAGCATCGTCGAGCGGTGCGAGTAGACGACGCCCTTCGGCTGGCCCGTCGTGCCGCTCGTGTAGCACATCGCCGCCGCCTCGTCCTCGTCCAGCCCGGGGTCGCGCCAGTCGTCGGGGTCGGCGCCGGCGAGGAGCTCCTCGTAGGTGTCCTCGCCTCCGTCGCCGCCGACGACGAAGACGTGCTCGATCGGCGTGCGCTCGCGGAACTGCTCGAGCAGCGGCAGCAGCGACCGGTCGACGATGACGGCGCGGTCGCCGGCGTGACTCGCGATGTACGCGAGGTCGTTCGGATGCAGACGCAGGTTGAGCGTGTGCAGCACGAAGCCGCCGCAGGGGACGCCGAGGTACGCCTCGTGGTGCGCCTGGTGGTTCCAGCAGAGGGTTGCGACGCGATCGCCGCGCTCTAACCCCAACTGCTGCAGCGCGACCGCCAGCGCCCGCGCGCGGCGGCATGCTTCGCCGTGCGTCGAGCGCTCGAAGCTGCGGTCGGGCATCCGCGTCACGATCTCGGCGTCGCGCCAGTAGGTCTCGGCGCGGCGCAGCAGCCACGGCAGCGTCAGCTGCGTGTCCATCATCAGGCCCTTCACGACGCGAGCCCCTGCCGGCGCGGCAGGTCGACCTCGGGGTCGACGAGGTGGCCGTCGCGCTCGACGTAACCGTTCTTGCCGCCGACGACGAGCAGCACGAGGTCGTCGTCCGTACGGTTCGAGATCTGACGCGGCGTCGTCGACTCGACGTGGACGAGCCCGCCCTCGCCGACCCCGTGCTCCGTCCCGTCGATCGTGAACGTCGCGGTGCCGCGATGGACGAAGTACAGCTCGTCCTGCGTGTCGTGGTAGTGGTTCGGCCCCTCGTAGCGCGGCGGGAACACCACTCCGTTCACGCCGAACGCGGTCACGCCGAGCGCCACGCGCACCTTCCTGAACCCGCGGCCCTCCCCGAGCTCGTCGAGGGAGCTGACCCGGTAGCCCATGCGCGGATGCTAACGCGGTCGCGTCGAGGCGGCGTCCGGTGCGCCGGCCCGCTATTCGCCGAACAGGAAACGGGTGAGGACGCGGTCGCGCACGCGGTCCGGCAGCCGCTGCACACGCGCGCGCAGCTTCGCGTCGTGTCCGACGACGTAGCGCGTCCGCGGCGTCTTCGCGGTGAGCGCGTGGACGACGGCGTCCGCGACCTCACGCGGCGGCGCCGCCCGCGTCGCAGAACGCCGCGCCGCGAGGCGGCGGAACTTCTCCGTTCGCTCGCCGTACAGCTCGGCGGCCGCCGGCGGAAAGTCGTCGAGCGACCGCTGCGGCTTGGTCCACATCGGCGTCGCGATCGTGCCGGGCTCGACGATCGCGACGTCGATCCCCGACGGAGCGAGCTCGACGCGCAGCGAGTCCGCCATCGCCTCGAGCGCGAACTTCGACATCGCGTAGGCGCCGAGGAAGGGCAGCGCGGAGCGTCCGCCGATCGACCCCATCAACACGACGCGGCCGCGTCGCCGGCGCAGCGCCGGCAGGAACGACTGCAGCACCCGCAGCTGCCCGACCACGTTGACGTCGAGCTGCCGCGTGAGCTCTGTCGGCGGCAGGAACTCGAGCGGCGCGGCGACCGCGATCCCTGCGTTGAGCACGAGCGCGTCGAGCTCCTGGATCGCGGCGGCGGCGCGCGCGATCGCCTCGACGTCCGTCACGTCGAACACGAGCTCGAGCGTCCCCGGGGGCGCTTCGCCGTCGCGGCGCACGGATGCGCACACGCTCCAGCCGAGCTCGAGGAGCCGCAGCGCCGTCGCGCGCCCGATTCCGGAGGAGGCGCCGGTGACTAGCGCGACAGGAGCGATCGCGCGATCTCCGCGCGGTGCTCGCGGCCGAAGCCGAGCGCGCTCTCGAGCGCGAGCGCCCGCTTGTAGTAGCGGTGCAGCGGGTGCTCCCACGTGAAGCCGATCCCGCCGTGCACCTGGATCGACGTCTCGCAGGCGCGCACCGCCGACTCCGTCGCCTGCGCGTTCGCCGCCGCGGCCGCCAGGTCTGCCTGCGCGTCGTCCACCGCGACGGCCCAGGCGGCCCAGTAGGCGAGCGAGCGTGCCAGCTCCACCTGCACGTAGGCGTCGACGATCGCGTGCGAGACGGCCTGGTATGCGCCGATCTTCTTGCCGAACTGCTCACGCTGCGACGCGTACGAGACGGCCGCGTCCGTGGCCCAGGAGCCGATCCCCACCGCCTGCAGCGCGTACGCGGCGAGCAGCGTGCGCCGGTCGCCGCCCGCCTCGTCGCGCACGAACGAGCCGTCGTACTCGGAGCGGCCGAGCTCCTCGAACAGGACGGCGGCGTCGAGGAACGTCAGCTCGCCGCTCGCGAGGATCCCCTTCCACCCGAGCTCCTCGAGCTGCGCGTCCGACGGCGACGGGTTGGCGGCGAGGAAGGCGCGCGCCTCGCGGCGCAGGTCCTCCTGCTCGGGCGCGAACGAGAAGTCCATCAGCGGCTGCGCGGCAGGCCGAGGACGCGTTCCGCGATGATGTTGCGCAGGATTTCGCTCGTCCCGGCCTCGATCGTGTTGCCGCGCGAGCGGAGCTGCTGGTACTGCCAGAATCCCGCGGCGCTGTCGGCGTCGGGATCCGCCTCGCGGTCGCCGAGCAGCTCGAGCGCGAGCTTAGTCAGCCGCTGGTTCGACTCGCTCCAGACGAGCTTCGACGCGGAACCTTCGGGTCCCGGCACGCCCGTCTTCTCGAGCGTCGTCAGGGCGCGGTAGTTCGTGTACCTGAGCGCCTGCATCGTCTTCCACTCGCGCGCGATCCCGTCGAGCAGCACCGCGTCCTCGACCCGGCGCTCCTTCGCGAGCGCGACGAGCTTGCGCACCGCCACGTCGAGCGTCGCCGAGAGCGCGAAGCCGAGGGTGCCGCGCTCGTGCAGCAGCGTCGTCATCGCCACCTGCCAGCCGCCGCCGACCTCCCCCAGCAGGTTCTCCTTCGGGACGCGGACGTCGGTGAAGAAGATCTCGTTGAACTCGGGGTGGCCGGTGATCTGCACGAGCGGCCGCACCTCGACGCCGGGCGCGTGCATGTCGGCGATCACGTACGTGAGGTTCCGGTAGCGCGGCGCGTCGGGCAGGCCGAGCCCGACGAGGATGCAGTGGTCGGCGATGTGCGCGAACGATGACCAGACCTTCTGCCCGTTGACGAGGAAGTGGTCGCCGCGGTCCTCGATGCGCGTGCGGGCGGCGGCGAGGTCCGAGCCCGCGCCCGGCTCGGAGAAGCCCTGGCACCAGATCTCCTCGGCGCTCAGGATCTTCGGGAGGTACCGCTCCTTCTGCGCCTCCGTGCCCCACGCGATGATCGTGGGGCCCGCCATGCCGAGGCCGATCACGCCGAGGTGCGCCGGCGCCTCCGCGGCCGCGAGCTCCTCGAGGAAGATCGCCTGATGGCTGTACGGCGCGCCCGACCCGCCGTACTCCTTCGGCCACGTCAGCCCCGCGTAGCCGGCCTCGCCGAGCTTGCGCGACCACTCGCGGTCGTCGTCCTCGAAGCGCCGCGCCCCGCGGCTGCGTGCGCTCGCCGGGAGGTTCTGCGCGATGAACTCCCGCACCTCCTGCCGGAACGCAGCCTCCTCCGGCGTGTCGCGCAGGTCCACGGGAGAAGACTAGGGGACGAGGACGGTGCGGACGACGTCGCCGCCCCGCATCGCGTCGAACGCGTCGCGCCAGCCGTCCAGCCCGGCGGTGCGCGTGACCATCGAGGCGAGGTCGAGCGTGCCGTCGAGCGCCCACCGCGCGAGCCGCGGGAAGTCGTCCTGCGGCAGGTGGTCGCCGCCGTGCGAGACGAGGATGCGCGCACGCCTGTTGAAGAGCGCCGGCAGGTCGACCTCGGCGCGCTCTCCCGCGGGCGAGAGGCCGATCAGCACGTACGTCCCGCCGCTGGCGAGCAGTGCGAGGCCGTCCTCGAACGTCTGCCGCCGCGCGACCGCGTCGAAGAGGAAGTCGACCGTCCCCGGCTCGGTGTGCGTGGCGCCGAACCGCTTCGCCTGCCCGGCCTTGCGCGCGTCGCGGTCGAGCGCGCGGATCTCGGACGCGCCGGCGATCCGCGCGCCCTGCACGACCGACAGCCCGACGGCGCCGCAGCCGATCACGGCGACGCGCGCGCCTTCCCACACCCGCGCGGTCTCGAGCACGCTCATGACGCCCGTCGCGACGGCGCAGCCGATCAGGCACGCCTGCTCCGGGGGCAGCTCCCGCGGCACCGCGACGGCGGCGGCCGCCGGGACGACGGTGTGGGTGGCGAACGTGCCGGCCCTGAGCACCGGCGTCAGCTCGTCGCCGTTGCTGCGGAACAGCCGCCCGGGTGCGGCGAGCGGGCGCTTGCACTGCCGCGGGTGGCCGCGCTCGCACTGCGCACAGCGGCCGCAGGCGGTCTTCCACGCCAGCACGACGCGGTCGCCGGGCGCGAGGTTCTCCACTCCCTCGCCGACCGTCTCGACGATGCCCGCGCCCTCGTGGCCGAGGAGGATCGGGTAGTCGTGGCCCCAGCCGTCCTCCTCGATCACGTGCAGGTCGCTGTGGCAGACACCGGTCGCCTCGATCCGGACGCGCACCTCCCCGGGCCCCGGCTCCGCGACGCGGATCTCCTCGAGCGCGACCTCGTCGCGCGCGGAGAGGACGACGCCCGCCTCAGCCATGCGAGACCGCGTTCGAGAGCCAGGTGCGGTCGAGCTCCCGGATCGAATGCGCGCCTGCCAGGGCGAGCGTCAGGTCGAGCTCGGCCATCAGGTTCTGCAGCAGCTCCTCGACGCCGCGCCGGCCGCCGACGGCGAGCGCGTACGCGTACGGCCGCCCGAGCAGAACCGCGTCTGCGCCGAGGGCGATCGCCTTCACCACGTCGGCGGCGGTGCGGATGCCGCCGTCCATCAGGACGACCGCGTCCGGCAGCGCGTCGCGCACCTCGACGAGCGCGTCCAGCGCGGCGACCGCGCCGTCGACCTGGCGCCCGCCGTGGTTCGACACGATCAGGCCGTCGACGCCGTGGTCGAGCGCGCGCCGCGCGTCGTCGGCGTCGAGGACGCCCTTCACGAGCAGCGGCATTGTCGTCTGGGCGCGCAGCCAGTTCACGTCGTCCCAGCGCAGGCCGACGTTCGGGAAGGTGGCGAGCATCGTCGCCGCCGCCGTGAGCGGATCCTCGTCTGGCCGCTGCTCGAGCTTCGCCAGGAAGACCGGGTCGCTGAAGTACTGCCCGCAGCCCTGCCCGTCGAGGAACGGCAGGTACGCCTGCCGCAGGTCGCGCGGCCGCCAGCCGAGCGTCAGCGTGTCGAGCGTGAGGACGATCGCGCGGTAGCCGGCGGCCTCCGCGCGGTGCACGAAGCTCGCGCACAGGTCGCGGTCGTTTCCCCAGTAGAGCTGGTACCAGCGCGGCGCGTCCGTCGCCGCGACGTCCTCGAGCGTGTGCGTCGCGGCGGTCGAGAGGATGAACGGGATGCCGTGCGCAGCGGCCGCCTGCGCCGCGCCGACCTCCGCTTCGGCGTGCGCGATCGACAGCACGCCGATCGGCGCGAGGAGAAACGGGGCCGCGGAGCGCGTGCCGAGCACCTCGACCGAGATGTCCCGCGTCGCGTTGCCGGTGAGCATCCGCGGCCGGATGCGCCAGCGACGGAACGCGTCGAGGTTCGCGCGCATCGTCTCCTCGGCGCCCGCGCCGCCGGCGATGTACCCGAATGCGCGGGGGTCGAGCTTCTCCTCGGCCCGCCGCTCCCAGTCCTCGAACGAGATCGGCCACTCGGGCGGCTCGCGGGCGATGTAGATCGCGTTCTGGACCGCCGAGCCGGAAAAGGGCGTCACGATGCGATCCTACGGCGATGGACAACGCGACGGCGCGGCTCGAGACGTTCAGCGACGGCGTGTTCGCGATCGCCGCGACGCTGCTGATCCTCGACGTCCACTCGGCCGGCGGCTCGGTCGCGCACGGTCTGGTGCACGCGTGGCCGTCGTACGTCGTCTACGCGATCTCCTTCCTGACGATCGGGATCATCTGGGTGAACCACCACGCGGTGATGAGCCAGATCGGGCGCGTCGACCGCACGTTCCTGTTCATCAACGTCGTGTTCCTGATGGTGGTCGCGTTCAGCCCGTTCCCCACGCGTGTGCTCGGCGCGCACCTCCGCGAGGGCTCGCGCGCCGCGGCGCTGGCGTACGGGCTGACGTTCACCCTGATGGCGGTCTGCTACGGGGCGCTCTGGTTCTACGCGGCGCTCGGGCGGCGTCTGATCGCACCGGAGGCGAGCGCGCGCGTCGTGAGCGGCATCACGCGCTCGTTCCTGCCGGGCTCGTTCGTCTACGGCGCCGCGACGCTCTCGTCGCTCGCGTCGGCGTACCTCGCCGTAGCGCTCTATGCGGCGATCGCGCTCTTCTACGTCCTCGAGAGCTCGCTCTTCGGCCGCGACCAGGCGCGGGCGGAGCGGCCGGCGTTTCGCACGCGTCGCGGCGGCTCAGAATGAGCGCGTAGCCCCGGCGGTCTGCGGCGCAGTCACGGGGGAGCCGGGCGCTCCCGCTTCGGGCGGTGACGTGCGTCGCCGCCCGAAGCGTGCAACTCTCGGAGCTCCTTACGCGCGAAAGGAGTGCCGGTCGCGGTCGAGCACCTCGACGTTGCCGTCGCGCTCCTCCCGCGCGAGCGGCCGGTCGGCGTCCGGGTCGCCGAGCAGCTCGTCGAACAGCGCGCGGTAATGCTGCATCGCGCGCCGGAGCTCCTCGGTGTCGACGCCGCCCTGCCCGCGCGAGCGCTCGAAGATCGCGTGCGCGGAGCGGTAGTTGTCGACGACCTGCGGGTGGTCGACCGAGACGTCGGCCGCCCGCTGCTCGAACTCGTCCATCGGGTATCCGCGCTCGGCCATCACCTGGTTGACGAGCCCGTCCGCGGTCGCGACCGCGGCGGCCGGCGTGTCGACGAACTGCGCCTGGACTGCTTCCCACTGCGTTGCGTATCGCTGCCGCGCCTGCGGCGAGAGCGGCCGGATGTCGAGCTGCTCGCGCCGCTGCTGCCGCGCCTCCAGCTCGGCCTCCGCCTCCCGCCTGCTCCCCGCCGTCTGCGACGCGCGCTCGTACTCGGGGCCGAAGCGCTCCTGCAGCATCCGGGTGCGGCGGGCGGCGAGCGCACGCCAGACGACGATCGCGACCACGGCGACGATCGCCACGGCGATCACGATCCAGACCCACGTAGCCATGTCCACCTCCCTGTTCGTCCGATTCGATGCGGCGATCGGACGCGCCCTTCCGGGCGTGAGCCTGCCCGTTCGGACGGATCTGAACCGCAACGCCGGCGAGGCGCGGTGCGAGGAGCGGCCGGCAAGGCGCCTAGCGGATTCGAACCGCTGTAAACGGCTTTGCAGGCCGCTGCCTAACCACTCGGCCAAGGCGCCAGGGAGGCCGCATCGTATCGGCGGGCCGGGGGTACCTTGGGGCCGTGGCGCCGCGTAACCCGTATCCGACGGCGGCGGCGTTCATGCCCGACACGTTGTCGATGAGCTCGTTGCGACAGGCGGTGCAGCGCTGCCGCGGCTGCCCGCTGCACGCGAACGCGACGCAGGCCGTCCTCGGCGAGGGGAGGGCGAGCTCCGAGGTGATGCTGGTCGGCGAGCAGCCGGGCGACCAGGAGGACCTCGCCGGAGCGCCGTTCGTCGGCCCGGCGGGAAAGCTGCTCGACCGGGCGCTCGAGGAGGCCGGCATCGACCGCGACACGACGTACGTGACGAACGCGGTCAAGCACTTCAAATGGAAGGCGCGCGGAACGCGCCGCATCCACGACAAGCCGTCGTGGACGGAGCAGATGGCATGCCGTCCGTGGCTGGAGGCCGAGATCGCGCTGGTGAAGCCGCGCGCGCTCGTGCTGATGGGGGCGACCGCGGCGCAGAGTCTGCTCGGCAAGTCCTTCCGCGTGACCCAGCACCGCGGCGCGTCGATCGACTCCGACCTGGCGGAGCTCGTCACCGCGACGATCCATCCGAGCGCCGTCCTGCGCTCGGACGACCGCGAGGCGATGTTCGCCGGCCTGGTCGACGATCTGCGCCTCGTCGCGGAGACTTTCGCGGCCTGAATGCTGCGTATACAGTCGCGGCGTGTCGCTCCAGGAGCGCAGCGCGACCGAGCGCGTCCAGGAGGCGCGCGAGCGTTACGTCGCGCGCGGCGTCGCGACGCCGCCGCTCGTCGTCGAGCGCGCCGAGGGCGCGCGCGTCTGGGGCGTCGACGGCCGCGAGTACGTCGACTTCGCCGGCGGGCTCGGCTGCGCGAACCTCGGCCACAACCTGCCCGCGGTCGTCGACGCGGTGCACGAGCAGGTCGACCGGTACATGCACCAGTGCTTCATGGTCGGCATGTACGAGCCGTACGTGGACGTGTGCCGCCGGCTCGCGGAGCTGTCGCCGTGCCGCGGCGGCAGCCAGAAGTCGATCCTGCTGAACAGCGGCGCCGAGGCGGTCGAGAACGCCGTCAAGATCGCGCGCGCCGCGACCGGCCGCCCCGCCGTCATCGTCTTCGACAACGCCTTCCACGGCCGGACGCTGCTCGCGCTGACGATGACGTCGAAGGTGGTGCCGTACAAGCGCGGCTTCGGCCCGTTCGCGCCGGAGGTCTACCGGACGCCGGCGCCCTATCCGTTCCGCGGCGTCTCGGAGGACGACGCGCTCGACGCGCTGAAGCGCCTGTTCAAGGGCGACGTCGACCCGGACTCGGTCGCGTGCGCCCTGCTCGAGCCGGTGCAGGGCGAGGGCGGCTTCATCCCGATGACGCCGGACTTCCCGCGGCGTCTGCAGGAGCTGCTCGACCGCCACGGGATCCTGTACGTCGACGACGAGGTGCAGAGCGGTTGCGGCCGCACCGGCCCGGTCTGGGCGATCGAGCACTACGGAGTCGAGCCGGATCTGCTCGTGAGCGGCAAGACGCTCGGCGGCGGCCTCCCGCTCGCCGCGGTCACCGGCCGCGCCGAGGTCGTGGACGCCGTCCCGCCGGGCGGTCTCGGCGGCACGTTCGGCGGCAACCCGGTCGCGTGCGCCGCCGCGGGAGCCGTGCTCGACGCGCTGCCGGGCCTGCGCGGTCGGGCGGAGCAGGTCGGGCGGCGGCTGCGCGAGCGGCTCGAGGCGATGGCGCCGCCTGGCGCGGACGTGCGCGGCCTCGGCCCGATGCTGGCGATCGAGCTGCCGGAGCAATCGGCCGACCGGACGGCGCGCATAACGGCCGAGGCGCGCGAAGCCGGATTGATCCTCCTGTCCTGCGGCATCCACGGCAACGTCGTCCGGATCCTGGTGCCGTTCACGATCGACGACGAGCAGCTCGAGCGCGGGCTCGACATCCTCGAGCGCTGCCTGCGGCCATGAGCGGCGGTGGCGCCGGAGCCGGCCGGGTCGAGCTGGAGGGCGTCCGAAAGTCGTACGGCGACGTCGTCGCCGTCGACGGCGTCGACCTGGCCGTCGCCGACGGCGAGTTCTTCACGCTGCTCGGGCCGTCGGGTTCGGGCAAGACGACGACGCTGCGCCTGATCGCCGGGTTCGAGCAGCCCGACGCGGGACGCGTCCTGCTCGGCGGGGCCGACATCACGCGCCGCCCGCCCTACGCGCGCGACGTGAACACCGTCTTCCAGGACTACGCGCTCTTCCCGCACATGACCGTCGCCGAGAACGTCGGCTACGGCCTCAAGGTGAAGGGCGTCGGCCGCCGCGAGCGCGCGGTCCGGGTGCAGGACGTGCTGCACATGGTGCGCCTCGACGCCCACGGCGGCCGCAAGCCGATCCAGCTCTCGGGCGGTCAGCGCCAGCGCGTCGCGCTCGCCCGCGCGATCGTCAACCAGCCGAAGGTGCTGCTGCTCGACGAGCCGCTCGGCGCGCTCGACCTCAAGCTGCGGCAGGAGATGCAGCTGTTCCTGAAGGGGCTGCAGCAGGAGCTCGGCATGACCTTCCTCTACGTCACGCACGACCAGGAGGAGGCGCTGACGATGAGCGACCACATCGCCGTGTTCAACGAGGGCAGCATCGAGCAGGTCGGGACCCCACGCGACGTCTACGAGCACCCCGCGACGGAGTTCGTCGCCGGGTTCGTCGGGACGTCGAACATCGTCGAGCGTGACGGCCGGCGGGTCAGCATCCGCCCCGAGCGCATCCAGCTCGGCGGCGCGGGCCTGAACGGCGACGGCGGCGCGCGCGACGACGCGACGATCCGCGACGTCGTCTTCGTCGGGTCGTTCACGCGTGTCCTCGTCGAGACGGACGGCGGAGAGCGCCTGACGGTCGTGCGGCCTAACGACGGCGCCGTCCGGTACGAGCCGGGAAACCGGGTCCACGTCGCGTGGCGCGACGAGGACACTTACGAGGTCCAACCCCCCAACCAGCCACTCCAGCAGGAGGTCAGATGACGAAGTGGATGTGGGCGCTGGTCGCGGCGATCGCCGTCGGCCTCGCGCTGCCCGCGGCAGGCGTCTCCAAGCAGACGGGCGGGACGCTCAACATGATCGCCTGGGAGGGCTACCTGCAGCCCCAGTGGGTGTCGCCGTTCGAGAAGAGCACCGGCTGCCACGTCAACGGGAAGTACGCCGGCTCGTCCGACGAGATGGTGACGCTGATGCGCTCCGGCGGCGGCTCGCAGTACGACATGGTGTCTGCGTCCGGCGACGCGTCGCTGCGCCTGATCTACGGCCACGACGTGCAGCCCGTCGACGTCTCAAAGATTCCCGACTTCAAGAACTTCGGGAAGGCGTTCCAGTCGCCGCCGAACAACACGGTCGGCGGAAAGCACTACGGCATCTCGCTGCAGTGGGGCCCGAACACGCTGATGTACAACACGAAGAAGGTGCACCCGGCGCCGACGTCGTGGAGCGTGATCTACAGCCCGAAGTTCAAGGGCAAGGTGACGGTGCCGGACAACCCGATCCAGATCGCCGACGCGGCGCTCTACCTGATGAAGACGCAGCCGAAGCTCGGGATCAAGGACCCGTACGAGCTGGAGCAGAACCAGTTCAACGCGGTGATCAACCTGCTCAAGCAGCAGAAGCCGCTGATCAAGAAGTACTGGGCGACCGCGAGCCAGGAGATGAGCATGTTCACGAACGGCGACGCTTGGGTCGGCGCGTCGTGGCCGTACCAGACGAACACGCTCCAGGCGAACAAGGTGCCGGTCAAGGACCTCGTGCCGAGGGAGGGCGCGACCGGGTGGCTCGACACGTGGATGGTGTCGGCCCAGACGAAGAACCTCGCGTGCGCGTACAAGTGGCTCGCGTGGATCTCGACGCCGAAGGTGCAGGCCGAGCAGGCGATCTCGTTCGGCGAGACGCCGGTGAACTCGAAGGCGTGCACGTGGATGAACAAGCTGTCGAAGGGCTCCTGCGCGAAGTACCACGCGAACGCTCCGCTCAAGTACTTCAAGCAGCTCTACTTCTGGAAGACGCCGATCGCCGACTGCGGTTGGGGCGGCAAGAAGGACTGCCTCGACTACACGAAGTGGCAGCAGGCCTGGACGCAGCTCAAGGGGTAGCACCCCCGCGCATCGGAGCGCGCCGCCGCATCGGCGGCGCGCTCTGGCGCCACTCCTGGCTGAAGGCGTTCGCACTTCTGCTGCCGCCGGTGGGCGGCTTCCTCGCCGTCTACGTCGCGGCGCTCGTCGCGCTGTTCGTGACGGCGTTCTGGACGGTCGACCCGTTCACGAGCGACCTCGTCCGCCACTGGACATGGGACAACTTCCGCACCCTCTGGCAGGGCTCGGCGTACCACACGATCGCGCTGCGGACGATCGCGATCGCCGCGCTCGTCACCCTCACCGACGCGGTCGTCGCGTTCCCCTTCGCCTACTTCATGGCACGCGTCGCGTCGCGGCGGATGCGCGCGGCGCTCTTCACGCTGACGCTGCTGCCGTTGTGGGCGTCGTACCTCGCGCGCATCTACGCGTGGCAGCTGATCCTCAACAACGACGGCGTCCTCAACTGGTCGCTGCACAAGCTGGGGCTGCCGCCGGCGAACCTGCTCTACACGAACATGGCGATGTGGATCGTCTTCTCCTACATCTGGCTGCCGTTCATGATCCTGCCCGTCTACGCGGCGCTCGAGCGCATCCCGCACTCGTACGTCGAGGCGTCCGGCGACCTCGGAGCGCGAGGCCCGCGCACGCTGCGCAGAGTGGTCCTGCCGCTCGCGCTGCCCGGGGTCGTGGCCGGCTCGATCTTCACGTTCTCGCTGACGCTCGGCGACTACATCACGCCGCTGCTCGTCGGCGGCACCTCGTCGCAGTTCATCGGCAACGTCGTCTACGACCAGATCAACCTGCAGCAGGTGCCGTTCGGATCGGCGTTTGCCGTCGTGCCGGTCGTCGTGATGGGCGTCTACCTGCTGGTCGCGCGCCGACTCGGCGCGTTCGAGGCGCTCTAGTGGCGAGCCGCGGGACGCGCGTCGCGCTCGGCGTCTGGGTCGCCTTGGTGCTGCTCTTCCTGTATGTGCCGATCGCGCTGATCTGCCTGTATGCGTTCAACAAGTCGAACATCGAGAGCTGGCCGATCTCCGCGCTGACGACGAAGTGGTTCGGGCCCGCGATCCACAACGGCGACATGCAGAACGCGCTCTGGCTCTCGCTGAAGGCGGCGGCGTACGCAACGGCGATCGCGCTGGTGCTCGGGACGCTGGCGTCGTTCGGCGTGCACCGGTTCCGGTTCTTCGGGCGCGAGACGATCTCGTTCCTGCTGGTGCTGCCGATCGCGCTGCCGGGCATCGTGACCGGGATGGCGCTCAACTCGTACTTCACGTTCTGGCACATCAACCTCGGCCTGCTGACGATCGTGATCGGGCACGCGACGTTCTGCGTCGTCGTCGTCTACAACAACGTCGTCGCGCGGCTGCGCCGTGTCCCGGGCTCGCTGACCGAGGCGTCGATGGACCTCGGCGCCGACGGCTGGCAGACGTTCCGCTACGTCACGTTCCCCACGATCTCGACCGCGCTGATCTCGGGCGGCCTGCTCGCGTTCGCGCTGTCCTTCGACGAGGTCATCGTCACGACGTTCACCGCGGGCGCACAGAACACGCTGCCGATCTGGATCTTCGGCCAGATCCGGCTCGGCCAGCAGCTGCCGCAGGTGAACGTGGTCGTGTTCCTCGTCATCCTGTTGACGATCATCCCCGTCGCCCTCGCGCAGCGTCTGACGAGCGAGAGCGGGATCCTTCGCACCGAGTAGGAGGCAACGATGGCTGTGACAACGGAGAGCAAGCCGCTCGAGGTCGTGAACCCGGCGACGGGCGAGACGATCGAGTCGGTCCCGAACATGAGCGCGGAGGAGGTCGAAGAGGTCGTCGAGCGTGCGAAGCAGGCGCTTCCGGGGTGGCTCGACGCGACGCCGAAGGAGCGCTCCGAGCTCCTGCACGAACTCGCCGACGTGATCGAGGAGAACGCCGAGGAGCTGGCGCAGATCGAGTCGCGCAACGTCGGCAAGCCGCTGATGGTGTCGCGGGACGAGATGCCGTTCTCGGCGGACAACCTCCGCTTCTTCGCGGGCGCGGCGCGCCTGCTCGAGGGGAAGGCGACCGGCGAGTACATCAAGGGCTACACGTCGATGGTGCGGCGCGAGCCGATCGGGATCGTCGCCGGCATCTGCCCCTGGAACTACCCGCTGATGATGGCCGTCTGGAAGATCGGCCCGGCGCTCGCCGCCGGCAACGTGCAGATCCTCAAGCCGGCCGAGCAGACGCCGCTGTCGCTGCTCCGCTTCGTCGAGCTCGCGAAGGACGTGCTCCCGGACGGCGTGCTGCAGGTCGTGACCGGCGAGGGCGTGCCCACGGGCGAGCGGCTCGTCACGCACCCGGACGTGGGCCTCGTGTCGCTGACGGGCGACGTCGAGACCGGGAAGCTGATCGCCCGGAACGCCGCCGCGACGCTGAAGCGCGTCCACCTCGAGCTCGGCGGCAAGGCGCCGATGGTGATCTTCGACGACGCCGACCCCGAGGCGGTCGCCGAGGGCGTCAAGGTCGCCGGCTTCTGGAACTCGGGCCAGGACTGCACCGCCGGCTCGCGCATACTCGCCGGGCCGCGCATCTACGACACGCTGATGGAGAAACTCGTCCCGGCGATCGAGTCGATGAAGGTCGGCGACCCGGCCGACGGCGACGACGTGGAGATGGGCCCCGTCATCTCGCGCGACCAGCAGGAGCGCGTGCTCGGCTTCCTGGAGCGCGCGTCCGGCGCGACGGTGCTCACCGGCGGACGCGCGCGCGGCGACCGCGGCTGGTTCGTCGAGCCCACGATCGTCGCCGACGTCGCGCAGGACGACGAGATCGTCCAGAACGAGGTGTTCGGCCCGGTCGTGACGGTGCAGAAGTTCGCGGACGACGCGCAGGCGATTGCGTGGGCGAACGGCGTGCGCTACGGCCTGGCGGCGTCGGTGTGGACGCGAGACGTCTCACGCGCGCTCGAGGCGGCGCGGAAGCTCCAGTTCGGCACGGTGTGGATCAACGACCACCTCGTGCCGATCACGAGCGAGATGCCGCACGGCGGCTACAAGCAGTCGGGCTACGGCAAGGACATGAGCGCGTATTCGATGGAGGAGTACACCCAGATCAAGCACGTCGTCGCGAAGCTCTGACGGCCACGCTCAGTCCAGTCGCCTGAGCTCGGCGAGCTGCTCGGGCGTCGGCTCCCACGCCCCCGCCGCGGCGTTCGCGCGCACCTGCTCCGGCTTCGTGGCGCCGGCGATCACGGAGGCGACGGGCGGGACCGCCGCGAGCCCGCCGATGGCGACCTCGAGCAGCGAGACGCCGTGCGCCTCCGCCCACGCGCGCAGCCTCTCCACGCGCCCGAGCTGCGCGTCGGCGATCGTCCGTCCGTGCAGCCGCGTCCCCGGCGCCGGCGGGGTGCGGCGCGACACCTTGCCCGTCAGCAGGCCGGACGCGAGCGGGAAGTACGGGATGAACCCGAGCCCGAGCCGTTCGCACGCCGGCAGCAGCTCGCGCTCCGCGTCGCGCGCGAGCCACGAGTACTCGCTCTGCTCGGACACGTAGGACGGCCCCGCGAGCACCTTCGCGCGCTCCACGGTCGCCGGCGCGTAGTTCGACGTGCCGTAGGCGCGGATCTTGCCCTCGCGCACGAGCTCCTCGAGCGCCTCGATCGTCTCCTCGAGGGGCGTCCCCGGATCTTCCTCGTGGTGCTGGTACAGGTCGACGACGTCGGTCTGCAGCCGGCGCAGCGACGCGTCGAGGGCCCGGCGGATGTAGTCGCGCGCGCCGCGGCGCTCCGCGCCGTCCCCCATCGGCTTGCCGAACTTCGTGGCGAGCACCACGCGGTCGCGACGGCCGTGCAGCACGCGGCCGAGCAGCGTCTCGCTTCCGCCCTGGTTGCCGTAGATGTCGGCGGTGTCCAAGAACGTGACGCCGGCGTCGAGCGCGGCGTCGACGACCGCGCGCGTCCCGTCCTCGTCGACGCGCCCGCCGAAGTTGTTGCAGCCGAGGCCGACGACGGTCACCTCGAGCGGGCCCAGCTCGCGCGCGCGCACGGGCCGACCGTACCGATAGCGTCAAGCGCCGTGCGTCACTGGGAGGACTTCCGCGTCGGGGACGTGACGGAGCTCGGCCCGGTCGACGTGTCGCAGCAGGAGATCGTCGAGTTCGCGCGGCGCTACGACCCGCAGCCGTTCCATGTCGATCCCGAGGCGGCGCGCGACGGTCCGTTCGGCGGCCTGGTCGCGAGCGGCTGGCACACGACGGCGCTCTTCATGGCGATGTTCGTGCGCGGGATCCTGCTCGACTCGGCCTCCCTCGGCTCCCCCGGCGTCGAGTCGATTCGGTGGCTGAAGCCGGTGCGGCCCGGCGACCGCCTGACCGCGCGCGTGACTGTGACGGACAGCCGGCCGTCGCAGACGAATCCGTACCGGGGCACGGTCTTCACGACCAGCGAGGTGCTGAACCAGGACGGCGACGTCGTGATGACGATGAAGGCGCGGGGCTTCTTCGCACGCCGCGATCCCGCGCGCTGACCTGCTGAGGCTACCGGCCGCTCCAGGTATCCGCGAGCACGCGTAGCCAGTTGCGGTGCGTGATCTTCGCGACGTCCTCGTCGCCGAAGCCGGCGGCGCGGAGCGAGTCGACGAGCTTCGGGAGGCCGGCGATCCCGTCGAGCTCCGCGGGGATCGTCGCGCCGTCGAAGTCCGACCCGAACGCGACGTGGTCGACGCCCATTCGCTCGGCGAGGTAGGCGACGTGGCGGACGATCTCCGTCAGCGGGGTCTCCGGCACGTTCGCGCCGTCTTCGCGCAGGAAGGTGACGGCGAAGTTGACGCCGACGACGCCGCCTGAGTCGCGGATCGCGGCGAGCTGCTCGTCGGCGAGGTTGCGCGAGGCGGCGCACAGCGCGTGGGCGTTCGAGTGCGTCGCGACCAGCGGCCTGTCGCTGACGCGCGCGACGTCCCAGAAGCCCGCTGCGTTCAGGTGCGACAGGTCGACGAGGATCCCGAGCGTGTTGCAGGCGCGCACGAGCGCGCGGCCGGCGTCGGTGAGCCCGGGACCGATGTCGGCGCCGGACGGGAACCGGAACGGCACTCCCTCGCCGAACGCGTTCGGCCGCGACCACGTCAGGCCGACCGAGCGCAAGCCGCGCTCGTACCAGCGCTCGAGGTTCGACAGGTCGGGGGCGATCGGCTCCGCGCCTTCCATGTGCACGATCGCCGTCACGCGGCCCGCGACGAAGTCGGCGGCTGACTCGGCACGCGCGACGGGCAGCGAGCAGAGCGTCTCGAGCAGCTCCTCGGCGGTCGCGACGGCGGTCTCGTGCGGGATCGGGTCGGGCAGCGGAACGCTGTAGGGGATCTGCGGCGGGTCGGGCGTGCCCGGCGACGGGACGTACAGCGCGAAGAACCCGCCCGCGAATCCGGCGGCCGGGGCGTCCTCGAGCCGCGTGTGCCCCGGTTGCTCGCCGCGCCAGCGCTGCAGCACGAGGTCGTTGTGGCCGTCGATGATCACCGGCGCATCGTACGACCGTCGTGTGGCAGGCTCACCCACCGTGACCGAGACGCCGCTACGGATCGTCGTGGCCGAAGACGACGAACGCCTCGCCGTTCTGATGACGAGCATCCTTGAGGACGACGGCCGCTTCCTCGTCGTCGGCCACGCGACGACAGGCGACGAGGCGGTGCGGCTGTGCGAGGAGCGGCAACCCGACATCGTCCTGATGGACATCGCGATGCCCGGCGGCGACGGCATCGGGGCGACGCGCGCCATCCACGCGCGCGACCGCGGGCAGCACGTCGTGATCTACACCGGCTCGGACGAGTACGAGGACGTCGCGCGTGCGCAGGACGCGGGCGCCGCCGGATTCCTGCACAAGGACGCGCTCACGTCGCCGGAGCTCGCGGACGCACTGCACGTGCTGCACACGAACTACGTGCGCGGCGAACGGGACTAGATCATCAGGTTCCGCGCGGCGACCAGATGTCTCAGATGAGGATGCGGCGCAGCTCGTCGACGGTGGTGAGGCCGGCCTCGACCTTGTCGATGCCGTCGTCCCACAGCGAGCGCATGCCGGCGGCCGCTCCGGCGGCCTCGATCTCGTGCTGCGTCGCGTCGCGCGCCGCGAGCCGACGCACCTCGTCTGTCATCGGGAGAAACTGGAAGATGCCGACGCGCCCGCGGTAGCCGCGGTTGCAGTGGGAGCATCCGACCGGCTTCCAGAGGCGCGTGATGTTCGCGCGCGCACCGGTCTTGGCGAGCTCGTCCTCGGTCGGCGTGTACGGCTCGCGGCAGTGCTCGCACAGCCTGCGCGCGAGGCGCTGCGCCAGCACCGCCGACACGGCGGACGCGACGACGAACGGCTCGACGCCCATCTCCGTCAGGCGGCTGATCGCGCTCGGCGCGTCGTTCGTATGCAGCGTCGAGAGGACGAAGTGCCCCGTCAGCGCGGCTCGCATCGAGATCTCCGCCGTCTCCACGTCGCGGATCTCTCCGACCATCACGATGTCGGGGTCGGAGCGCAGGACCGACCGCAGCGCCTTCGCGAAGTCGAAGTCGATTCGCGGGTTGACCTGCAGCTGGTAGATGCCGGGCAGCCGGTACTCGACCGGATCCTCGATCGTGATCACGTTCACCTCCGGCCGTGCGAGGTCGGCGAGCGCCGCGTACAGCGTCGTCGACTTCCCGGAGCCGGTCGGGCCCGTGACGAGCAGGGATCCCGTCGGCCGGTTCAGCACCTGCTCGAGCGCCATCTGCATCGGGAACGACAGGCCGATCTCCGTGAGCGTCGGCGCGTCGCGAGACTTGTCGAGCAGCCGGAGGATCGCGCCCTCGCCCTCCACCGACGGCAGGATCGACACGCGAACGTCGATCTGGCGGCCCGACGCCGTGCGCAGCGAGATGCGCCCGTCCTGCGGGCGGCGGTGCTCGGCGATGTCGAGCTTCGCGAGCACCTTGAGGCGCGCGATCACCCCGGATGCGCGGTGGCGCGGGATCCGCTCGAGCTCGCGCAGCACGCCGTCGATGCGCAGGCGCACGAACAGCCCGTCCGGCTGCGGCAGGAAGTGCACGTCGCTGGCGCCCTCCTCCGCGGCCTGGTGGATGATCGAGTTGACGAGCCTGACGAGCGGCGCCGACGCCTCGTCCTCGGCGTCTTCGACCTCCTCGTCGATCTGGAAGCCGTCGTCCTCCTCGAGGGCGGCGCGGCGCGCCGACTCGAGCTGACGCTCCAGGTTGCGCAGCTCGAGCTCGATGTCCTCGCGCGGCGCGACCGAGAACACGATGTCCATTCGCGTCGCGAGGCGCAGCTCGTCGACACCCTGCACGTCGCCCGGGTCGGCGAGCGCGACGAACAACCGCCCCCCGTCGACCGCGTACGGGACGGCATGCACGCGGACGAGCGTGCGTGGGTCGATCGCCTCGGCGGCGGTCCGCTGCACGCCGACCTCGCGCAGGTCGACGTACGGAAGCGCGAACCGCTCCGCGACCTGACGTGCGGCGTTGACGCCGGCGACGCGGCCGCGCGTGCCGACGACGGTCATCAGCCGGCGAGGATCGTCTGGACGCGCGAGGCGAGCTCTTGCGGGCTGAACGGCTTCGGGATGTAGTCGGAGGCGCCGGCGGCGAGGCCCTCCTCGACGTCGGCCTCCTGCGCACGCGCCGTCAGCAGGACGACCGGGATGTCGGCGGTCTCCTCGTTGCGGCGCAGCTCGCGCAGGACGTCGATCCCGGTCGAGCGCGGCATCATCCAGTCCAGGACGGCGAGGTCGGGGTGGCGCTCCTGGGCGATCCGCAGCGCCTCGTCGCCGTCGCGCGCGACGAGCACCTCGAAGCCGGAGCGCGCGAGGCGCAGCTGGACGAGCGTGAGGATGTCCTCGTCGTCGTCGGCGACGAGGAGGACGGGCGGCTGCGCCAGTGCGTCGGTCACACCTCCGACATCGGCAGTGGGGCCCACCCTGTCCAGGTGATCGACCCTCCCCCCTTCGGGGGACGCTCGCGCGCTACCCCGGCGGCGAATCGGGGTGCTTCCGACCTGCACCCGTGCTACATGTGTCTCGAGCGCGAGAGGCGGGCGCGCTCGAGGACAGGCACCAATGCGCGTTCGTATCTGGGTCAGCTCGATCGCTCTCGTCCTCGTCGCGGCCGGCGCGCTCGCGGGGGCGGCGCTCGCCTTCTGGCCGGACGCGACGCTCGGCGGCGACGGGCAGGCGCTGGCGCACCTCGACCTCGTGTCGATGGGCGGCCGCGTCACCTCGCTCCGCGTCGTCGACCCGCACGGCGCGGTGGTGCCGGTGCGGCTGCGCGACGGGAGGCTGTGGCCGCTGCGCACGCTCGCGCCGGGCGAGACGCTCCGCGTCGACCTGACCGTCAAGCGGCCGTCGTGGGCCGCCTGGCTCGTCGGCGACACGTCGCGGCGCACCTTCACCGTCACGACGCCGGCTGCGTCGCTTCGTGCGCGCTGGCTGACGGTGCGGGCGAACGAGCCGGTGCACGTGACCTTCGACGCGCCGGTGTCGGTGGTCAAGGTCGGCTCGCGCACGCTGCGGCTCGCGACGCCGCGACGCGTCGTCGAGACCGGGATCGTCGCCAGCGGCGCGCACGCGAGCGGCGCGGTGCGCGTGACCGCGAGCGCGCGGCCGTGGGAGCGCCTCGCACGTGCCGTCACCGTCACGTGGTTCCCCCGCGGCCGCGCGCACTCGGTGCTCGTGCTCCCGCGGCCCGGCGCGTCGCTGTCGCCCGCGTCGACGCTGCGGCTCTCGTTCGCGGAGCCGGTCTCGGTCGTGCTCGGGTCCGAGCAGCCGCAGCTGACGCCGGCGGTGCCCGGCCGCTGGGCGACGATCGACGCGCACACGCTCCTGTTCCGGCCGGCCGGGCTCGGCTTCGGGCTCGGCTCGCACGTCGTCGTCCGGCTGCCGCGCTCCGTCGACGTCGACGGCCGCACGACGCGCACCATCTCGTGGCAGGTGCCGGACGGGTCGATCCTGCGCGCACAGCAGCTGCTGGCGCAGCTGGGCTACCTGCCGGTCGACTGGCAGCCCGCGTCCGCGGCGGCCGCACGGCCGAGCGTGCGCGAGCAGCTGGCGTACGCCGTCGCGCCGCCCGCAGGCCGTTTCACGTGGCGCTACCCGAACACACCGTCGGAGCTGCAGGCGCTCTGGCGGCCGGGCGAGGCGAACGAGATCATGCGCGGCGCGTTGATGATGTTCCAGGACACGCACGGCCTCGCCGTTGACGGCTTCGCCGGCCCGATCACCTGGCACGCGCTGCTCGAAGACGCGATCGCCGGCAAGCGCCGCACCGCAGGCTACAGCTACGTCTACGTGCATACGACGGTGCCGCAGTCGCTGAACCTGTGGCACGACGGCCGCGTGATCCTGACGTCGCCTGGCAACACCGGCGTCCCCGCCGCGCCGACGGCGCTCGGCACGTTCGAGGTGTTCGAGCACATCCCGGTCGGCACGATGAGCGGCACCAACCCCGACGGCTCGCACTACCACGACACGGGCATCCAGTGGATCAGCTACTTCCACAACGGCGAGGCGATCCACGCGTTCAACCGCGCGTCGTTCGGGACGCCGCAGAGCCTCGGCTGCGTCGAGCTGCCGCTCGCGGCGGCCGCGAAGGTCTGGCCCTACACGCCGATCGGCACGCTCGTCACCGTCGAGAGCTGACGCAGCCCGTCACCGCCACACGCCGGCGGCGCGCGCAACGGCCGCGGCCGCGGCCCCGACGGCGACGGCGACCGTCGCCCCGACGACCACAGCCCGTCGGGGCGAGCGAGACGCGCAGCCGTCGACGAGCAAGTCCGGATCTATGACTCGCCGAGAGATGAATGCTGCCCGCGCCCGAGGGCGAAGCGGACGGGCGCGCCGGGCCCGAGCTGTGCCGCGAGCGGGACGTCGTCGTGGAGGACCACGGCGAGGATCGGGTAGCCGCCGGTCGTCGGGTGATCCGGCCCGAGCAGGATCGGGCGGCCCGACGGCGGCACCTGCAGCGCGCCCGTGACGACGCCTTCGGAGAGGAGCTCGCCGCGCTCGAGGCGCGGCAGCGGCGGCCCCTCGAGGCGCAGCCCGACCCGGTTCGACGCGTTCGCGACGCGCCACGTGGTGCCCGTCAGGATGTCGAGCGCCTCCGGCTCGAACCAGTCGTCGCGCGGGCCGGGCGCGATCCGCAGCACGTCCGACATCCGCACGGGCGGCGGCGGAGTCGGCTCGCCCGCCGCGTCGCCGACGACGAGCTCGTCGCCGTCGCGGAGCGGCGGCGGGCCGAGGCCGGTCAGCAGGTCGTGCGAGCGGCTGCCGAGCACGGGCTCCGCGTCGAAGCCGCCGTAGACCGCGATGTAGGCGCGGACGCCGTCGCGGCACGGGCCGAGCTCGAGCGTCGCGCCCGCTGTCACCTCGATCGGCTCGCCGTGCGCGAGCGCGGTGCGGGCGCCCGTCACGGCGACGACCGCCGCCTCCGCGAAGCGCAGTGTCGGCGCGACGAGCGTCGCCTCGAGCGCGGCGGCGTGAGGCGCGTTGCCGACGAGGTGGTTGCCGAGCGCGAACGCGTTGCGGTCGAAGGCGCCCGAGGGCGGCACGCCGAGGTGCGCGAGCCCGGCACGACCCGCGTCCTGCAACGTCGTCAACGGCCCGGCCGACACGACCGCGACGCGGTTCATACGGCCACGAACCGGACGCGATCGCCGGGCGCCAGCAACGCCGGCGGCTCGCGGTCGGCGTCGAACAGGAGCGCGTCGGTACGGCCGAGCAGCCGCCACCCGCCCGGCGTCGCGCGCGGGTAGACGCCCGAGTACCGGCCTGCGAGCGCGACGCTTCCCGCCGGCACGCGCTCACGCGGCGTGTCGAGCCGCGGCACGCGCAGCCGCTCGTCGCCGCCGAGCAGGTACGCGAACCCGGGGACGAAGCCGAGGAACGCGACGACGTACGAGGCAGCCGTGTGCCGCGCGACGACCTCCTCCCGGGAGAGGCCGGCGAGGCCGGCGACGTCGTCGAGGTCGACGCCGTCGTACGTGACCGCGAGCTCGGCCGACCTGCCGGTCGCCCCGACCGGGGCCGGCGCGACGTCGTCCAGCGGCGGCCGCTCCCCCTCCCACGTCACGAGCACGGTGCGGTGGCCCGGGACGACGTCGACGATCCCGGCGCGGCCGGCGAGCACACGCGCGACGGCGCGCGCCGTGTCGTTGTCGGAGAGCTCGATCAGCGCGGCTCGGTCGCCGGCCGGCCGGACGTTCACGCGAACGGCCGCACGACGAAGCCGACGCCTTCGAGCGCGGCGCGCACCGCGGCGGCGACGGCGGCTGCGGCGTCGGTGTCGGAGTGGACGCAGATCGAGTCGATTCCGCCGCCGCGAGCGAGCTCGACCGCCTGCGTGGCCGCCTCCGCGGGGGCGCGGAGCGCCCCGTGCGTCCCGCGCGGAAGCAGCGTCCCGTCGGCCGCGTAGCCGCGGTCGGCGAACCCCTCGGCAAACACGGCCAGCCCGCGCACGCGGGCGCGTTCGAGCAGCGCCGAGCGCGCAAACGCAAGCAGCGGCAGCGGCGCCGACGCGTCGATGATCGCCTCTGCGGCGGCCGCGTCGCGGCTCGCACGGTGATAGAGGGCGCCGTGCGGCTTCACGTACGCGACGCGCCCGCCGGACATCTCCTGCAACGCGGCCACCTGCTCGGCGACCTCGACGCGGATCACGTGCGGGGCGAGGTCGAGCTCGCGCCGGCCGAACCCCTCGGGGTCGCGGTACGCCACGTGCGCACCGACGACGACGCCGGCCGCCGCGGCCGCGGTGCAGACACGGTGCATCGTCGTCTCGTCGCCCGCGTGGAAGCCGCACGCGACGTTCACGCTGGTCACCGAGGCGAGCACGCCGTCGTCGTCGAAACCCTCGCCGGCGTCGGCGTTGAGGTCGACGGCCCTCACGCGGTCGACGTTAACGTCTCCGCCATGCCACGCCTCGACGCGGTGATCGTCGGCGGTGGCGTGATCGGCCTCAGCGCCGCGTGGCGCGCCTCGCAGCGCGGTCTGCGCGTGCGGGTGCTCGAGCGTGCGGCGCCCGGCGCCGGCGCGTCCCGAGCCGCCGCAGGGGTGCTCGCGCCCGATCCGCAGACGCCGGGGTTCACGGCGCTCGCGCGCGCCTCCGCCGAGCGCTGGCGGGCGTTCGCGCACGAGCTCGGCGACGTCGGCTACGAGCGCTGCGGCTCGCTGGTGCTGCGCTTCGGCGGCGACGACGTGGCGTTCGCGGGTGAGCCGCTGACGGCGGCGCAGGTGCGCCGCCTCGAGCCGGGCGTCGCCGCAGACTGCACCGGCGGCGTGCTGCTGCGCGAGGACGCGCAGGTCGATCCGCGCCGGGTCGTCGCCGCGCTCGCGTCCTTGCTCGGCGACGCGGTGGCGGTCGGCGCCGACGTCGCGGCCGTCGACGAGGGCGGGGCGACGTTGCGCGACGGGACGCGGGTCGAAGCCGGCCGCGTCGTCCTCGCGGCGGGGGCATGGGCGGCGCAGGAGCTCGCACCGGACCTGCCCGTCGTCCCGGTGAAGGGGCAGACGATCCGGCTCGCCGGACCGCCGCCGGCGGCACGCATCGTCCGCAGCGAGCACGTCTACGTCGTCCCGCGCGCGAAGCGCGAGACGGTCGTCGGAGCGACGATCGAGCGTGCGGGTTTCGACGACGCGCCGAGGCGCGAGGCGACGGAATCGCTGCTCCGCCAGGTCGTGCGCGCGCTCCCGGCGGCGGCGGCACTCGAGGTCGTCGAGCAGTCGGCCGGCCTGCGGCCGGGGACACCCGACGACGCGCCGCTGCTCGGCGACTGGAACGGCGTCCTCGTCGCCGGCGGTCATTACCGGAACGGCGTCCTGCTCGCGCCGATCACGGCCGAGTTCGTCGCCGCCACGCTCGCCGGCGAGCCCCCGCCGCCGGAGACGCGCCCGTTTTCGCCGGGGCGGTTCGCCCCGGGGTCAGACCCGGGTCTGACCCCGCTCTGACCCCTTCGCGGTCATTGCAGGATGTTTACCGCCCGGGCGACGACCATCACCGCGAGCGCGAGGCTGATCGCCGACTGGACGAGCATCAGCATCTTCGCCCAGCGGCTGAGCGGCATCGTGTCCGTCGGGCTGAAGGCGGAGGCGTTCGTGTACGACACGAACAGGTAGTCGAGGAACATCGGGTTCCACCCCTCGCCGAAGGTCGCCGGCTCCGTCTGCTGCGGGAACAGGAAGTCGCGCCGCGCGACGGCGCAGCGCGGCCGTTCGGCGGGACCGCCGCCGTCGAGCTGCCAGAACCAGAGCGCGAAGAGCAGGACGTTGACGACCCACATGTGGACGGCGGCGCGCAGCAGCGTCGAAGCCGTCGCGTGGGCACCGTTGATCAGCAGGTGGATGAGGAGCCCGATCGACGCGGCGTTCGCCGCGCTCACGAGCGCGATGATCGCGATCCCGAGCCACCGCCGGGTCACGTGCAGGCGGTGCCCGCGCCAGCCGAGCCGCTCCGTCAGGCGGCCGCCGGGCACGCTCGCCAGCAGCGCGACGAGCACGAGCACCGTCAGCGCCGGCACGATCCAGCGCACCCACGCGAACACCCCGGCGGAGCCGCCGGCGATGAAGCGCTGGGGCAGGTCTGCGTAGAGCGCCGCCGAGGCGACGATCGCCGCCGTCGGCCACAGCGGCGACTCGCCACCCCACTCGGCGCGGCGCAGGCTGGAAAGCAACACGCCGCGAGCTACGGCGTGTGCGCTCCTACTCCTGCCGTCACACCTCCGGCGCCGGCTGCGACTCGACGAACAGCACCTTGCGCGTCCAGTGCGGCATCCACCAGTTGGCGTTCCCGAGCAGCCGCATCAGCGCCGGCACGAGCAGCGCACGGATCACCGTCGCGTCGAAGATGATCCCCGCGGCGAGCCCGATCGCGAACTCCTTGATCTCGAAGCCGGGGCTCGACGAGAGGACGAGGAACGCGAACATCAGGATCAGCGCGGCGCTCGTCACCAGCTTCCCCGTCCGCGCGAGCCCGAGCTCGATCGCGCGTTCCGTCGAGCCGGTCTCGTCGTACGCCTCGCGCATGCGCGTGAGCATGAACACCTCGTAGTCCATCGAGAGCCCGAACAGGAACGCGAAGATCATCAGCGGGATCCACGCCGTGATGGCCTGCGTGGCCGTGATGTTCCAGAGCGACGACCCGTGGCCCCACTGGAAGATGAACACGACGATCCCGAACGCCGCGCCCAGCGAGACGAGGTTGAGGATCGCCGCCTTGATCGGGAGCACGATCGAGCGGAACGCACGCGTCAGCAGGATCAGCGTCAGGACGATCACGAACGCGAGGACGTACGGGAAGTTGCCGTACACTGCGTGGACGAAGTCGCGGTCGACCGCGGCCGTGCCTGCCAGCGTTCCGTCGGTGCCCGCGAGCGCGCCGTTGACGCGGTTGATGATTCCCTGGATCTGCGGGGCGGCGCCGTCGACGGCGGGGAACGCCTCGACGATCGCGTCGGGCCCGCGCTTCCAGCCGGGCGCCGACGGAACCGCTGCGCCGACGACGCCGGGGACCTTCGCCACCTTCGCGGCGACCGCCTGCGGGTTGCCGCCGTGCTCGACGAGGATGTCGAACGGCTTCATCACCCCGGGCGTGATGCCGGCGTCGGCGAGCATCTGACGACCGGCGATGGCGGTACCGCTGCCCGGGAAGTTCTTGAGCTGCGCCTCGTTCGGGTTGAGCTGCACGCCGATCACGACGAGCACGGCGACGACGGCGAGCCCGATCGCGGCGACCGGCACCGGCCGGCGCAGCACCGTGCGTGCCCACCGGCCCCACGCACCGTCCTCCGGATGCCCGCGGTCGACGAACCGCTTCGGCATCAGCCGCACGCTGTTGATGCGCTCGCCGAGCACCGCGAGCAGCGCGGGCAGGAGGGTAATCGCCGCGAGCACCGATACCGCGGGGATCAGCATCCCGCCGATGCCCATCGACCGGATGAACGGCAGCGGCAGCACGAGCATCGACAGCAGCCCGACCGCGACGGTCGAACCGGAGACGATCACGGACCGCCCGGCATGCGTCATCGTCTCGACGAGCGCGCCCTCCACATCGTTGCCCTCGCGCAGCTCGTCGCGGAAGCGGAAGATCATCAGCAGCGCGTAGTCGATCCCGACGCCGAGGCCGACCAGCGCGATCAGGAACTGGACGATGATCGAGACGTTCGTCAGGTAGGTGAGCCCCCAGACGAGCGTGTACGTGTTCAGGATCGCGGCCGCCGCGACCACGATCGGCATCAGCACGGCCGGCAGCGTCCCGAAGACGAAGAAGAGGATCACGAGCGCGCCGATGCCGCCGACGACGGCCTCCAGCAGCACGTTGCCCTTCCCGCCGCCGCCGTTCTGGCTCGCCTCCTCGAGCGGGTCGTGGCCGGTCACGTTGACCGTGACGCCGGCCGGAAGGCCCGCCCTGGCCTCCGCAAGCATCTTCTTCGCGCCCGACGTACTCGAGAATCCGGCGACGCCGGGCAGGTAGACCTCCATGAACGCCGTGTGGCGGTCCTTCGAGACGTACATCGGGTTGTGCGTCGAGAACCACGAGCTCGTGCGTGCGCCGGGGTTCGCGCGCTGCACGCGCGCCATCGCGGCGGCGACCGCCGCGCTCTTCGTCGCGTCGCCGCTCGTGTGGATCACGACGACGTTCGGCGGCCGCTGCCCGGTGCCGAAGGCGCGGAACGTCCGCTGGTTTGCCTCGTAGGCCGACTTTCCGGGGATCGAGAAGCTCTGGTACCAGCGCTTCGAGACGCGGCTCGCGGCGAAGGCGCCGAAGATGGTCAGGACGATCCAGGCGCCGATGACGTACCAGCGGCGGCGCGCGATGACATGGGCGAGGCGTGCGAGCAAGACGTTCTCCTTCCCGTGAGACTCCGGCCGATACTACAGAGACAGAAATCTTTCTGCAAATGTATTTTCCCGCTAGGATCCGCACGGTGGGCCTGCGGGAGACCAAGAAGCTGGCGACGCGACAGCACATCGCGGACGTGGCGATGGGTCTCTTCGCGGCGCGCGGCTTCGACCACGTGACGGTTGCGGAGATCGCCACGGAGGCCGGCGTGTCCGACAAGACGGTCTTCAACTACTTCCCCACGAAGGAGGACCTCTTCTTCGACGACGTACCGGATCGGCTGCGCGCGCTCACCGAGGCGATCGAGCGGCGCGGCGACGAAGAGACGATGCTCGAGGCGCTGCGGCGCCTGCAGCTACGCGACGTCGAGCGGCTGACGTCGCCGGGGTTCGCACACTTCGCGCGCGTGATCGAGAGCTCGCCGGCGCTGCAGGCGAAGGAGGTCGACGTGATGGCCGGCTTCGCGCAGGTGCTCGCCGAGGCGCTGCAGCGCGAGGGTGTGCGCGAGCGCGACGCGCGGATCGCGTCCGCGATGGTGATGGCGGTTCACCGGCAGTACTTCCGGGCCGCGCGGCGCGAAGCGCTCGCCGGCCGCCACGGCGCAGCGGCGGCGCGCCGGCTGCGCGCCGACGTCATCCGTGCGTTCGAGCTGCTCGAGCACGGCCTCGCCGCCGTGCTGCCGTGAGGTGGTGCCCACGCGGGGAAGGCGCCCGAGAGCGCCTTCCCCGCGTTCGGGAGGTCAACCCGTGACGGGCACGTCGTCGCCGGCGCCGGCGCAGTAGCCCGCGCCGCCCGCGGAGTCGTTGCTCCACAGGCTCTGCACCGGATACTGCTTGCCGTCGTTGCCGGTGATGTTGTTCAGGCCGCCGGGGACGGTCGACGGGCTCGCGAGCCCCTCCGTGTACCCGACCCAGGCGCACTTGTCGCCGTTCTCGTAGCCGGAGTAGTCGTACCAGCCGCCGAGGTTCTGGCCGTTCACGACGTCCTCGGCGCCGGGATCGGTGATCGTCTCCTCGACCTCGTGCCCGAGGACGATCGTGAACCCGTCGAGGCGGCCGGCGTAGTAGCCGCTGTTGACGGAGTTCTCGCCGCAGCTCGAGCCCATGTTGAGGACGTACGGCATGTTCGTGAACGAGATGCCGGGCTGCACGCCGGGGTACGTCGTCGGCTGCGTGTAGTCGTGCCACGCGCAGTAGCCGGCGCCGCTGTTGAAGCCCGCCTCGTTGTACTTCTGCGGCTGCGCGATCACGAACTGGCTGTTGGCGAGATCGGTGACGCCGAAGTGCGCGACCGCGCGCTGCGCCTCCTGCGCGAGCTCGAGCCCGCTCAGGTTGTCGTGGATCGGATCCGTGTTGTCGTACCAGACCCCGCCGAAGACGTTCGAGGGGTTCTGGATGTAGACGTTCTGGCCGTTGACGGTCTCGTAGTACTGCGTCGACACGCCCGCCCACTTCGTTCCGCCCATCGCCTTGATGAACGCGGTCATGCGCGCCGCGGCGCCGTCGGGGTCGTACGTCGGCATCCCGGGCGTCGTGTGGTCGAAGGCGCCCGGCTCGCCCCAGCCCCAGAACACGAGGTAGATCTTCGGCGTCACCTGGACGTGGCCGCCGAAGTAGGCCATGTTCACGGGTGCGGGCTCGCCCGCGACGGGCGGCGCGACGGGGACGCAGCAGACCGGCGGCGGCTGCAGCGCCGGGTCGCCGACGTGGCTGGCGTCCGGCATGTAGATCGGCTGGTGCAGCGTCGTGCCCGCCGACGCGGTCGTCCCCGCCGCCAGGAGCAGGGCCGCGGCCGCCACGCACAGCAGCAGGATTCGCTTCGTCATCGATCCTCCTCTCGGCCTACTTCGTGACGGTGAACGACTGGGACGCGGCGGCGCCGGTGCCGAACCCCTGCGTCGCGCGCGCGTAGACGGTGTGCGACCCGAGCGCGGGCGTCGGGATCGCGACGCTCCAGCTCGTGCCGTCGAGCCGCGCCGGCACCGGGTTCGTGAACGACGGGTCGTCGAGCGACACCTGGACCGACTGGGCGAAGCTGGCCGACCACGACGGGACGTCCACCCACGACTTGCCCGAGTTGCCGATGTACCCGCTGAAGGCGTACGGACCCTCGACGTGCACGCGCAGGTCGATCCCGCTCAGGTCGGCGCGGTCGAGCGCCCCGTTGGGCTGGATCGCGAACGTGACGGGGTAGCTCGTCTGCGTCGGCGTCACGAGAACCGACTGCGAGTCAGAGCCGATCTGGACGCCGTTGCCCTGGTAGAGGGCCTCCATGTCGACCGAGACCGTCACGACCCCCGCTCCGGCCGCGACCGGGTCGGTGATGCCGAAGCTCTCGAGGTCGATCGTGCCGGTGACGGTCCGGCTGGCGTCGAGCGTGAGCGGCATCCCGTCGCTGGACGGGTAGTCGACCGACGCGCCCTGGTCGACGGTGCCCCCCGCGCCGACGACCGAGGTGAGGACGAGGCCGCAGCCGTCGCCGGCGTCGCTGCCGGAGGTGACGCTCAGGTGCGGGTCGTCGTTCGACGTCCCGCACCCGTTACGGCGCAGGTAGAACCGCGTCGTCTGCCCCGCCGGCGCCGCGAACGAGGCGGCGCCGGCGACGGCGATGTACGGGTTGCGGTGCGCGGAGATCCGCTGCCCCGCGGTCGGGCTCGTGATCGTGACGCTCGGCCCGGCCGCGACGGCCGTCCCGGCCACGAGGGCGACGGCCGCCGAGACCAGCGCCGCCGCGATCAGCTTCCGCATCGTCGTCTCCCCTTCTTCTCAGCGGCCGAGCACGCAGCCGTTTCCGGTCGCGTCGAACGCCTGGTTGCTCCACAGCGGCTGGACGGCGTACTGGTGCGAGCCGAGCGTGATGTTGGACGTGTTGGCCGCCCAGGCGCACTTGTCGCCGTTCTCGTTCCCCTGCGCGTCGAGCCAGCCGTCCTGCCACGACGCGATGTTGTCGGGGTCGGTGACCGCCTCGGCGTACTCGTGGCCGGTGACGATCGAGTAGCCGTCGAAGATGCCGTTGCCGAAGGCGTCCGACGTCGCGTTGACGAAGTGCATGCCGCATCCCGTCGGTCCGATGCCGGGCCAGTTCTCGTTCAGCCACGGGATGAACGCGTACTGGATCCGGTACGGGTTGCCGAGGCCGTCGACGCTCGACGTCTGCGAGTGGTAGCCGCAGTACACCGGCTGCCCTGTCGCGATCGTCGTCGGCGGCGTGAGGATGATGTACGTCGCGGTCGGGTCGTACCCGAAGTGCGCCGACGCCTTGATCGCCTCCTGCGCGATCGGGTCGTCGACGAGGTTCTCCGCGAGGCCGAGCGCGATGATGTCGTTGGGCACCGGCGAGGGGTCGACCCACACGCCCTTCAGCTGGCGCGTCGGGTTCGTGACGAAGCCCGCGCCCCCGACGCAACTCGTCGAGCCCGGCAGCAGCTCGTTGCAGTACTGCGTCTGGATGTTCGCCCACGAGCTGCCGCCGACGTTCGCGAAGAACGACTGCAGGTAGTTCTGCAGCGTCTTCGACGAGTAGAGCGTGCCGTTCGTGTCGGCGGTCTGGAAGCCGCTCGCCCACTGCGGCCCCCACCAAACGAGGTACACGGCGGGCTTCGTCTCGACGCCGATTGCGCCGGGCCCGGCGTTGCCGCCGTGCCAGACGAGGTCGTTCGTCAGCGAGCTCGCCGACGCCTGCGCGCCGAGCCCCTGCCCGGGCGCCCAGAAGAAGTGCTTCGGCTGCGTCTGGATCGGGCCGACGTCGGACGAGGCGGCCGGCACGCCGAAGACGGCGGCTGCGGCGCAGACAGCACCGAGCGCCAGAAGAGTGCGAATCACGAGGGACCTCCCTGTCGTCAAGGACAACCCGTCCTTCCCGACGCGCCGAGGTGTGTAACCATTATTCGTGGTGACAATTGAACGGTGAATCAACGCGACGTCTCCGTCCTCGTCGACCTCGGCCTCACCGGCTACGAGGCGAGCGCCTACGTCGCGTTGACGCGGCGCGGCCGGGCGACCGGGGCCGAGGTGGCGCGCCTCGCCGGCCTCCCCCGCCAGCGCATCTACGACGTCCTCGACGGCCTCGTCGCACGCGGCTTCGCGAGCGTCGAGCCCGGCCGTCCGGCGCGCTACACGGCCGTCGCGCCGCAGGAGGCGCTCGAGCGGCTCGTCGCCGGCCGCCGCGCGTCGCTCGCCGACCTCGAGCGGCAGGCCGCCGAGGCGGCCGCGCTCCTCACCCCGATCTACCGGGACGGCCGCAGCGCCACCGACCCGCTCAACTACATCGAGGTGCTGCGCGAGCCGCACGCGATCGGCAACCGCTTCGCCGAGCTGGAGGCGGGTGCGGCGCGCGAGATCCTCGTCTTCACGAAGCCGCCGTACGCGGTCGAGCCGGCCGAGAACGTCGCGGGGCTGCAACTGCTCGCGCGCGGTGTCGAAGCTCGGAGCGTCTACGAGCGGTCGGTCTACGACGACGACGCCGTCGTCGACGCCGTCCAGCACTTCATCGCCGCGGGCGAGCACGCGCGCGTGGTCGACGAGCTGCCGCTCAAGCTCGTGCTGATCGACGAGCGGGTCGCGCTCTTCACGATGGAGGACCCGATCGCCGGCTCCACCGACCTGACGGTGATGATCGTCGAGCACCCGGCGTTCGCGCAGCTGCTCAAGCTCGCGTTCGAGCACGCGTGGGAGACGGGCGAGCCGTTCTCGCCGGCAAGGCGGCGAGGGCGCCGCTGACGCACACAGAGACTAAGGTGAGGCAGGCGTCGTGATCTGCCCCTCCTGTGAGACCGAGAACCGCGCCGAGGCCCGGTTCTGCCGACAGTGCGGCGCGCCGCTCGGCGGCCGCTGCCCGGACTGCGGCACGGTGCTCGAGCCCGGCCAGCGGTTCTGCGACGGCTGCGGCCGCGCGGTCGCGGCGGGTCCGCAGCCGAAGGTGCGGCCGCAGCGCGAGCCCGTCGCCGAGCGGCGCCTCGTCACCGTGCTGTTCGCGGACCTGGTCGGGTTCACGTCGATCTCGGAGTCGCGAGACGCCGAGGAGGTGCGGGAGTTCCTGTCGCGCTACTTCGAGACGTGCCGGCGGCTCGTCGAGCGCTACGGCGGCACCGTCGAGAAGTTCATCGGCGATGCGGTGATGGCCGTGTGGGGGACGCCGTCGGCGAACGAGGACGACGCGGAGCGAGCGGTACGGACCGGGCTCGACCTCGTCGCCGCCGTCGCCGGCCTCGCCGACGAGCTCGGCGCCGAGGAGCTCCGCCTGCGCGCCGGCGTGCTGACCGGCGAGGCCGCCGTCACGGTCGGCGCGGTCGGCGAGGGGATGGTCGCGGGCGACCTCGTCAACACGGCCGCCCGGGTCCAGGCCGAGGCCGAGCCCGGCACCGTCCTCGTCGGCGACGCGACGCGCCGCTCGACGGAGGCCGCGATCGCCTACGAGGAGGTCGGCTTCCGCCGCCTGAAGGGCAAGTCCGAGCCGCAGCGCCTGCACCGCGCGCTGCGGGTGATCGCCGCGCGGCGCGGCGAGGGTCGCGCCGCCGGCCTCGAGCCGCCGTTCGTCGGCCGCCAGCGCGAGTTCGCGCTCGTCAAGGACCTCTTCCACACGTGCGCCGAGGAGCGCCGGGCGCGGCTCGTGTCGATCGTCGGCGTCGCCGGGATCGGCAAGTCGCGGCTCTCGTGGGAGTTCGAGAAGTACGTCGACGGCCTGGCCGACGACGTCCGCTGGCACCGCGGCCGCTGCCTCGCCTACGGCGACGGGGTCGCCTACTGGGCGCTCGCCGAGATGGTGCGGATGCGGGCGCGGATCGCCGAGGAGGACGCGCCGGAGGCGGCGCTCGCGAAGCTGCGCGAGTCGCTCGCCGCGATCGTGCGCTCGGCCGAGGAGCGCGACTTCCTCGAGCCGCGCCTGGCGCACCTGGTCGGCATCGCGGTCCACGCCGCACCCGACAAGGAGGATGTCTTCTCCGCCTGGAGGCTCTTCTTCGAGCGGATGGCCGACACCGAGCCGGTCGTGCTCGTCTTCGAGGACCTGCAGTGGGCGGACGCCGGCCTGCTCGAGTTCATCGAGTACCTCCTCGACTGGTCGCGCACCTACCCGATCTACGTGATGACGCTGGCGCGCCCCGAGCTGGCCGACCGCCGCCCCGACTGGGGTGCCGGGCGCCGCGCGTTCACGTCGGTCTTCCTCGAGTCGCTGGCGCCGGACGAGATCGACGTGCTCCTCTGCGGCCTCGCCCCCGGTCTCCCGGACGGCCTGCGCGCGAAGATCGTCGAGCGCGCGGAGGGCGTGCCGCTGTACGCGGTCGAGACCGTCCGGATGCTGCTCGACCGCGGGCTGCTCGTCCGCGCGGACGACCGCTACCGCCCCGGCGGGCCGATCGAGACGCTCGCGATCCCCGAGACGCTGCACGCGCTCGCCGCCGCCCGCCTCGACACGCTCGCGGCGGAGGAGCGGCGGGTGGTCGAGGACGCCGCCGTGCTCGGGCGGTCGTTCACGCGGCAGGGGCTCGCCGCGCTCTCGGGCCTGCCGCCGGAGGAGCTCGAGCCGACGATCCAGTCGCTGCTGCGCAAGGAGATCCTCGCCATCCAGTCGGACCCGCTGTCGCCGGAGACGACGCAGATCTCGTTCGTGCAGGACCTGATCCGCCGCGTCGCCTACGAGACGCTCTCCGTGCACGCGCGCAAGGACCGCCACCTCGCCGCCGCTGCGCATCTCGAGCAGGAGGGCGACGACGAGCTCGCCGCGATCATCGCCGCGCATCTGGTGGACGCCTACCGAGCAGCCGCCGCGGACGCCGACGCGGACGCGCTGCGCGACCGTGCGCGCGCCGCGCTCACGCGCGCCGGCGAGCGCGCGAGCTCGCTCGCCTCCGCCGCTGCCGCCGCGGAGGCGTTCGCGGACGCCGCGGACCTCGCCGACGATCCCGCGGAGCAGGCGGCGCTGCTCGAGCGCGCGGGGCTGGCGTCGCTGCAGTCGGGCGCGCTCGAGGACGCCGGCCGCTTCCTCTCGCGCGCCGCGGTGCTCGTCGACGAGACGGGCGTCGACGGCGCGCTGCGCATCGCGACCCGGCGCGCCGAGGTCCTGCTCCTCGGCGGCAAGATCGCCGAGGCCGTCGCGCTGCTCGCGCCGGCGTACGCGGCGGCGGCAAAGGACGAGCCCGACGCCGACGTCGCGCGCGCGGCGGCCGAGCTGGCTCGCGTCGCCTACTTCGGCGGCGACCGTGAGCTCGCCGCCGAAGCGGTCGAGGTCGCGCTCGAGATGGCGGAGGCGCTCGACCTGTACGACGCGCTCGCGGAGGCGCTGACGACGAAGTCGATCCTCATCTGGCGCCGCCGCCACGAGTCGGTGGCGCTCGTCAAGGAGGGGCTCGCGGTCGCGCGCGAGCACGGCCTCACGCGGCCCGCGCTGCGCGCGCAGTTCAACCTCAGCGGCATGCTCATCGAGCACGACCGGCTCGTGGAGGCGCGGCGCGAGATCGACGCCGCGCTCGTGCTCGCGCGACAGCGGGGCGACCGCGACTGGGAGCAGCCGCTGCTCGGTCAGCTCGCGGACGTGCTCCTGCTGCTCGGCGAGTGGGACGACGCCGCGGCGATCTGCGAGACGTCGGAGCCCGGAGAGCTCGCGTCCTGGTTCGGCCTCACTCCGTCGGTCCGGCTGTTCGCCGAGCGCGGCCAGGTCGAACGCGCTCGGCGGGCGCTCGACGCACACCGCGACATGGTCACGACCGACCTGCAGGCGCGCGCCTCGCTGCTCGAGGCACACGCGATCGTCGAGCGCAGCGAGGGGCGCTACGCCGACGCGATTCGTTCCGCGCGGGACGCGATGCAGCTCTGGCGAACGCTCGGCGAGCAGCACTACGCGATCGAGACGTTCGCCGAGGTGATTCAGGCTGCGCTGGAGCTCGACGACCTCGACGAGCTGGAGCGGCTGCTCGACGAGGCGATCGCGTGGCCGCGGATCGAGCGGCGGCCGCTGCTCGCCCCGCACGTCCTCCGCCTGCAGGGTCGGCTCGAGGCGGCGCGCGGCGAACCCGCGGCGAACGAGCTCACGCAGGCGGCCGCGCTCTTCCGCTCGCTCGGGATGCCCTTCTGGACCGCGCTCGCGCTGCTCGACGACGGTGCGACGCGTGCGGACCCGGACGAGGCGGCAGCGCTCCTCGCGGAGGCGGAGCTGACGTTCGAACGGCTCGGCGCGGAGCCGTGGCTCGCACGCGCGCGGGCCGCCGCACCGGCCCGCATCCGCGCCTAGCAGAGCGTCGACACGGCCGGAGGCGGCCGCGAAAACCTGCCATTTGCAGCATGTGTTTGGAGTCACGAAATCGTCGGAAATTGACATGTCGATGCGTACTGCGGCCGCATCTCTCGTCTGCGTTGCTGCGCTCGTGTTCGCGGACGCAGCCCTCGCCGGCTCGCCGATCGGCGGCATCGCGCAGACGACGACGAGCGCGGCGACACAGGTGTCGGCGGCCGCGACGCAGACGGCTCCGTCGACTCCCTCGACATCCGCCGCGACCACGCCGTCGTCGCCCGCAGCGACCACGCCCGCGACGAGCGCGACCGTCGCGCAGGCGACGCAGCCCGTGACGAACGCCGCCGCACACGCGGTGCAGCCCGTCGCGAACACCGCGACGAAGACGACGCAGCCGGTGACGCAGGCCGCGCAGCCGGTCGCGAGCACCGTCACCCCTGCCGTGCAGCCGGTCGCGCAGGCCGCGCAGCCGGTCGTCGACACGGTGACGCACACGACGCAGCCGGTCGTCACGAGCGTGACGCACGCCGCGCAGCCGGTCGTCCGGACGGCGTCGTCCGTCGCGAACGCGGCGGCGCCGGTGAGGAAGGCCGTCGCCGCCGTCACGAAGACGGTCGACGCGACGACGAAGAAAGTCGCCGCCGTCGTGACGCCGTCGCACCGGTCCGCGCAGCCTCCGGCGACGACGGCACACCGCGCCGCAGCCTCGACCTCGGCACCCGCATCGCATCCGACGACGACGTCGGGTCCCGCGGCTCCGTCGCCGGCCACCACGGCGATCCGCGCGACGGCGCAGGCGGCGGGCGAGGACGCACACGGCTCGCGGCTCGTGACGCAGGCGCCGACGGTCACGGCGCCGTCGCATGCACCGGTCGCGACGGTCGCACCCGCCTCCCCGGCGACCGCGCCGTCGCCGTCGTCCGCACACACCTTCGTCGTCTCGCCGACGATCGGCGCGCATCGCGTGACGGCCCCCGTCGATTTCACGCGGGCTCCCGTCGGCCGCACGAGCTCGCCGCTCCCGCCGATCCACGTCCCGTTCGTGCCGCTGCCTGCGAGCGGCTCGTCGAACGGGACGTCCCCGGCGACGTTCTTCCTTCTGCTCGTTTCTCTCTGCGCGATGGTGCTGCTGCTTCCGCCGGCCGGACGCCGATGGCTCCGGCTTCCGGCGTCGGCGCCGCGCATGCACCTGTTCGCGCTCGTACTCGATCGTCCCGGATAGCGCGCCCGCGCGCTAGCTGATGCCGGTGCGCCTGGCTCGCGCCCGGCACGTCCCGAGACCATCCGTACGAGAAAGGAATTCGCAGATGAAGCGTCTGTTGACGATGCTCTGCGCGAGCCTGCTCTTCGCGCTGAGCGTGGGCATCGGCACGGCTGCCGCGGGCAGTCCGCTGCCGGGCCCGAACCCACCGACGCCGTCGCAAGCGACCGACCAGTCGCAGACGGCGAGCAACTCGATCGACCAGAACGCGAGCTCGAACGCCGCGGCCGTGAACGTGTCGCCGAACGTGGCGGTGCTGAACGGCGGGTCTGTCGACCAGTCGAGCGGCAACGCCTCGGCGACCTCGCAGACCGCGAACGGGAACGCGTCCACGCAGTCGAACAACCAGGGCCAGACCGCGACGCAGAGCCAGCCGAGCGGTAGCTCCGACCAGGGCTGCACCTGCGGCCCGAGCAACCAGGGCGGCGGCGGTTCCTCGCAGTCGACCGACCACGATCAGACCGCCCACAACTCGGTCGACCAGAACGCGACCTCGCACGCCGCGGCCGTGAACGTGTCGCCGAACGTGGCGGCGGCGAACTGGGGCAGCGTCGACCAGAAGAGCGGCTCGGCCAAGGCCGACTCGTCGGCGGCGAACGGCAACGTTTCCAGCCAGTCGAACACGCAGAGCCAGAACGCCGGTCAGAGCCAGACCGCGTCGAACGGCGGGAACGAGGGCACCTCGAATCAGTCGGTCGACCAGGACCAGAAGGCCTCGAACTCGATCGACCAGGACGCGCACTCGCATGCCGCGGCCGTCAACATCGCGCCGAACGTCGCGGTCGCGAACGTCGGCGGCGGCTGCAGCTGCGGCGGCGGCGGTGTCGACCAGGAGAGCGGCTCCGCGAACGCGGACTCGTCGGCCTGGAACGGCAACGTCTCGTCGCAGTCGAACAGCCAGAGCCAGAACGCCGGCCAGAGCCAGGCCGGTAACGACGGCGCCGTCTGGGACAAGGGCGGCAAGGGCGACGGCCAGTCGGTCCACCAGGACCAGAAGGCCTCGAACTCGATCGACCAAGACGCGCACTCGCACGCGTTCGCGCTCAACGTCTCCCCGAACGTCGCGGCGCTCAACTGGGGCAGCGTCGACCAGAAGAGCGGCTCGGCCAAGGCCGACTCCTCGGCCTCGAACTGGAACGTCTCGAGCCAGTCGAACAGCCAGAGCCAGAACGCC